>OCZT010000827.1_pt1 | contig 31519 bp, 26 predicted proteins | sample 1539031 | NCBI WGS metagenome assembly OCZT01 (sample SAMEA3539308, study PRJEB22396) | soil metagenome | biome: tundra; feature: field; material: soil | place: USA | collected 2010-05 | depth 0.15 m | reverse complement strand
TCCTCGCCGGAGCAGCGGCCGAAGATCCACTCGATGACCCGGCTGTTGTCGCCGAAGCCGGGCCACATGAACTTGCCGTCGGCATCCTTGCGGAACCAGTTGACCAGGTAGATGCGCGGCAACTGAGCGCCGGCCTTCTTGCCGATCTCCAGCCAGTGGGCCCAGTAATCCGCCATGTTGTAGCCGCAGAACGGCAGCATCGCGAACGGGTCGAAACGCAGCTTTCCAACGGTCCCGAAGGCGGCGGCGGTCATTTCCGAACTCATAATCGAGCCCAGGAAGACGCCGTGGACCCAGTCGAAGCCTTCCCGAACGAGCGGAACGGTAGTGGCGCGACGGCCACCGAACATGATGGCGTCGATCGGCACGCCGGCCGGATCTTCCCAGCTCGGGTCGATAACCGGATTCTGGGCCGCCGGAGCCGTGAAGCGCGCGTTCGCGTGAGCCGCGGGAGTTCCGGACGCAGGCGTCCAGTCGTTGCCCTTCCAGTCGATGAGGTGAGCGGGCAGCTCGTTCGTCAAGCCCTCCCACCACGCGTCGCCTTCGTCGGTCAGGGCGCAGTTGGTGAAGATGCAGTTGGCGGTCAAGCTTCGGATCGCATTGGCATTGGTCGCCATCGACGTCCCGGGCGCGACTCCGAAGAAACCGGCCTCCGGGTTGATCGCGTACAGCTGGCCGTCCTCGCCGAACTTCATCCAGCAGATGTCGTCGCCGATCGTCTCGACCTTCCAGCCGGGAATGGTCGGCTCCAGCATCGCGAGGTTGGTCTTGCCGCAGGCCGACGGAAAGGCGCCCGCCATGTGCTTGACCCGGCCGTCCGGCGCCGTGACCTTGATGATGAGCATGTGCTCGGCCAGCCAGCCCTCGTCGCGGGCGATGACCGAGGCGATCCGAAGCGCGTAGCACTTCTTGCCCAGCATCGCGTTGCCGCCGTAGCCGGACCCGTAAGACCAGATCTCCCTGGTCTCGGGGAAATGGACGATGTACTTGGTCTCGGAGTCGCAGGGCCAGGAACGGTCCTGGTCACCCGGATCGAGCGGCGCCCCGATGCTGTGGATGGCCGGCACGAACTCTCCCGTGCAGACGATTTCCGCCAGAGCCGCCGAACCCATGCGGGTCATGATGCGCATGTTGACGACCACGTAGGGCGAGTCCGTGAGCTCGATGCCCAGCCGGCCGATCGGCGAGCCAATCGGGCCCATCGAGAACGGGATCACGTACATCGTGCGCCCGCGCATCGAGCCCTGGAAGAGGCCGTTGAGCGTCTCGCGCATCTCTTTGGGTTCGCGCCAGTTGTTCGTGGGGCCGGCATCCTCGGCTTTTTCCGAACAGATGAACGTCCGCTCTTCCACCCGGGCGACGTCGGACGGGTCCGAGCGGGCCAGGAAGCTATTTGGCCGCAGCTCCGGGTTCAGGCGGATGAAAGTGCCTTGCTCAACGAGAAGCCGACACAGACGGTCGTTCTCTTCCTGCGAGCCGTCGACCCAGTGGACGGCGTCGGGAGTCGTCAGGGCTGCGACCTCGTTCACCCAGCGAACGATGGGGTGCTCCGCAGGCAAGCCCTGCGGCAGCACTTCTGCCCTGACTCCGATGGTCGTCACGATTTCTCCTCGCTGCCCCCCTGGGCTCATCCCGGCGCCAGGCGGCCTACCGCCCGATCTGGTGAAGGGGCGAGTGGCAGCCGTGCCGTCGGGGCACATGATTTATGTCCAGAGTTGCGTCGGTATTCGGGACGGATCGATTGTACCGGAGCGAGCCATCGGTCGCGCAACTGGCGGATCCCACGGCGCCGCCACCGAGCGTTCGGACACCGCCGGAATCGTGGTTGCGAGCGCGGTGTGGAGCCTCTGCGCGGCCGCGTTCGCCGCTAGCTGTCGGCAGGGGGCGCGGCCGGAAGCGCGGGCGCTGCCTGGAGCGCGGCGTCGATCGATAGGACCGCTCCCTCCGGCGCCTCTTCTGTCGGCTCCCCGGCGGGCTCACCCGGCCGACGGCCGACCATCCGGTGCCGCACGACGATGACCGCAATCGCGGCCGTGGCTGCACCGATGCCCACGATCTGCGCCGTGCCGAGGCCGAAGAAAGTCCAGTCGTAACCGCTCCGGAAGAACTCGAGCAAGCTTCGCTCCAGGCCGTACCAGACGAAATAGAGCATTCCGACGTCGCCGGCGATCAGGACACGGCCGCGTGCAGTGAACCTGCGCCACAGCCACAGCATCACGAAGACACCGGCGAGGCTGAGCATCGACTCGTAAAAGAAGAGCGGTATGAAATGCGCATTCGCCGGCGTGCCCGGACAGAGGTACTGCGGGATGCGGTAGTCGCACTGGATCGCGATACCCCAGGGCAGCGTGGTCGGAGGTCCGTAGAGCTCCTGGTTTGCGAAGTTGCCCCAGCGACCGATCACCTGCGCCAGCAATATCGCCGGGGCCAATATGTCCGCCCAGCGCCAGAAGTCGAGGTGGTGCCGACGCGCGTACCAGATCGCCGCAAGCAGGCCCGTAAAGAGCCCGCCGTATACGCCAAGCCCGCTGTAGGGCGGCAGGACGATCTGCGCCAGGTGGTCGCTGTAGTAGGTCCACTGATCGATCACGTGATAGAGACGACCGCCGATCAGGGCCGCGACCGCGAGAAAGATGAGCCCGTCGAGTATTACTTCGGTGCGTTCACCGCGCCGTCGGGCTTCGCGAGTCGCGAGCCAGGTGCCCCCGACGATCGCGGCCACATAGGCGAGGCCGTACCAGCGGATTTCGATTGGGCCGAGGGACCCGAGAATGGGGTTGGGCGTGATGTCGATCATGGCCGGCACAGTGTAGCGGGGCCGTCGTTCCTCTCGTGGAGGCTTCGCCATCCCTATACTGGCCGGGACGTGGGACGGCGTGCCGGTCCCGGCGTTACGCCCGGTCGCTGCGGCCTCGGCCGCCACCGACCGGCCACGACCTGGATGCGCAGAGGATTGGCTGACCCATGGACACGCCGTTCTTGTTCTTCTTCGGTCTCCTCGGTCTGGCCGTCGGCACGCTGGTGGTGTGGCTTCTGCTGGCCGACCATCCTTTCGAAGGCCCCGAGCCGCCCCTCGGGCCGGTGGACAAGGTCGAGGCGACGATGCTTGCCCGGGCGATGGAGAAGCGCGGACGCCCGGTGGACGAAGAGACGGTGGTGGACCTGATCGAGCTGCACACCGCCTACCTCGAGGGCAGGATCAGCGAGCAACTGGCGCTCACCGCCGCCGACCGCGTCGAGGCGGCTCGGGCGAAATCCGAAGCGGAAGCTGCCCAGACTGCCGCAGTCCCGGCCACGCAGGCCGCCGAAGCCGCGGCGGCTGAAGCGGCGGCGGTTGAGGCCGCGACCCCCGCGTCATCGGCCCGGGGCGTCCGCACCAGGAAGCCTGCGTCGACGCTGCGAGCGCAACCGGCTCCCCGCGCGGGTAGTGCCCGATCCAAGAAACAGGCCTCGGGCCTCGACGCGCCAACTCCGGACGCGGACCTGGGGTCGACAGGGCGGGAGTAGGACTCCGGGCTAAAGGCCACGCGAGAGACAGCCGGCCTGAATCAGCTCCCCGGCCTGGAGGTTTCGGCGCCCGGCACGATCCCCACATGCAGCGCCACGGCGCCGAGTGCAAGTCGGCGCACCGTGACGTTCGCGAGCCCGGCCCGGCGCATGGTCGCTGCCAGCTCGATCGGATCGGGGAATCCCTCGAGCGTATGAGGCAGGTACGCGTAGGCGGCACGGCGCCGGAAGAACGATCCGATGGTGGGCGCCATCCCGTTGAAGACGGCCTCGTACAGCATGCCTATCCGCTTCGGCCGCGGCACGGACAACTCCAGGCAGACGACACGCCCGCCCGGTCGAACTACCCGAGCCATCTCCCGGAACCCGTCTTCGAAGCTGGCCAGGTTCCGCAGGCCGAAGGCGATGGTGGCCGCATCGAACGATGAGTCTTCCAGCGGCAGCGCGAGAGCGTTCGCGAGCCGAAATTCGACCTGGACCATGTCGCCCCAGGCGCGACGAGCTTCTTCGAGCATCGCCGGCGCCAGATCGACGCCGACAGCCTTGCCGAGCGGCCCAACAGCCAGCGCCAGCGCAGCGGTGAGCTTGCCGGTCCCGCAAGCCACGTCGAGCGCCGAATCGCCCGGCGAAAGGCGCGCGGCACGCACCGCGGCCCGACGCCAGTGACCGTCCAGGCCGGCGGTCATGATCGTGTTCATCTTGTCGTAGACGGGGGCGATGGAATCGAAGAGAGCCGCTACGTCGGGTTCGGGTACCTTGTTGCCGGCCCGACTCCTCGGAGCCACCGATTCACGGGGCTCGCGTTGGGGCTCGCGCGGGCCGTCGGATGGGGAATCGGGCACGCTACGAACCTTGCGGGAGCGCATGTGGCAGCTCCGGCTCGCGCCTCCAATGCAGCGGGCGGCGCTCGAAAGCACTCGAGAAGACGACCTGCGTTTCGGTCGTGAACACGTGCGGGACCTGCTGGATACGGTGCAGAGTCCGCTCGAGATGGCGTGTGTCAGTGGCTCTCACCTTAAGCAGATAGTCGGACTCGCCGGCCAGGTGATGGCACTCTTCGATCTCGTCGATCTCGCCGAAATCGGCCGTGAGGTCGGTGGCGATCGTACCCGGAACCTGCTTGATGAAGACGAACGCCAGCACCCCGTAGCCGAGCGAAGTCGGATCGGCGAGGGCGACATAGCCCTTGATGATCCCGCGCGCCTCGAGCTTCTTGACCCGCTCGTGGGCCGACGGTCCACTCATCCCGACCGCCTGCCCGATATCGGCGAAGGACTCGCGGCCATCCCGCTGCAGGAGGTCCAGGATTCGAGCGTCGGTCTCGTCGATTCTTTCCAAAGCGCCCATATTCGTCGTGTCCTCAGGCTGTACGAGCCTGTCCTCCCTGTTGGCGGGCGACGGGCAGGTATCTCGCTCCGGCCACCGGTCCCGAGGGGTTCGCTCTGCGCATGCGAGTGTCCCCGCGGTCTGCATCTTCAGTGGCGACGGCTCCGGTCGTGACCGCGATGCGGGCTCAGCCTAGCCTATAGTCGCCAAATCCACATTCGGGTCAGCTGCCGGTAGTCTGGCTGCCCGGCTTTGAGGGGCCGGGGATGTGGGTCTGAGCCTTTTCCATGGCCGCTCGATCCAACACCGGCGGCAGGTCCGGCGCGGCGGCACGCCACGCGACATCCGACGCGGTGCCCTGGTCGTCGCTACTAGTTCCCACGACGGCCATGACCGCCAGAGCCAGGGTCAAGCTGGAGGCAATCGCGAGCCAATCGATGGCGTGCATCCAGACGATGAGGAAGCCGTAGAGGAGACCGCCGACGATGGCGCCGACCAGAACGCCACGAAGTAGCTGCATCGATCACCTCTGAGTTCCCGGCCACGGGGTTTGCCTTCGCGGGCGACGGCGCGATCTGGTTCCGAGTCGGGCCGCCGACACCGCCATCCTACCGCTAGACTCCGTGTCCCAGTCGTAGCGAGAGTCGATGCCCTCCGTTCGATACCTGGCCGCAGCCGACGTGGCCGCCGCAATGCCATCGCTGCCGGAGCGACTCGCTCTCGCGGAGACGACCCTGCGTGCGCTCGGGCGCGACGCCGAACTCCCGTCCAAGATCGGGGTGCATCCCCGCCAGGCCGGTTCGGTGGCACATGCCATGCCGGCACTGCTGCGCGGATCCGCGGCCGACGGCAGCCACGACACGATCGGCCTGAAGTGGATCGTGGGCTTTCCGGACAACCCGGCGATCGGCCTGCCGACTTACCACGCCCTGTTGCTGCTGAACGACCCGCGGACGGGAGTTCCGTTGGCCGTGATGGACGCCGGCACGATCACCGCGGAACGGACCGCCGCCATCAGCGGAACGGCAATTCGCCTCTTCATGCCCGCGACGCTCGGCCGGCCCGCTCGCGTGGCGGTTCTGGGAGCCGGGGCGCAGGCGCGGGCCCACCTGCCGATCGTCGGTCATCTGCTGCCAGGGGCATCGATCCGGCTGACCGACCGCGAGATCGACCGCGCACATGCGCTGGCGGCCGATGCCGCGACTTTCGACGGCGTCGGCGCCGTGGAGGTCGTGCCGGACGTGCGCCGGGCGGTCGAAGGCGCCGACCTGGTCGTCTCGGTCGTTTCTTTCGGGCCCGACCAGCAGGCGCTCGACCCGGACTGGCTCGGTCCCGAGACGCTCTTCGTCGCGGTGGACTACGACATGCAGGCCCCGGCGTCGCTTGCCGCCGAGGCGCGCTTCGTGGTCGATGAGCGCGTCCAGTTCCTGGCCACACGTTCCGCGGCTTCGTTCGCGGGTTATCCCGATCCCGATGCAACGTTGGGCGAGGTGCTGCGCGACCGCACAAGCGATGGCGCCAGTGGCCGCCCGGCCGGACGCATTCTGGTGACGCACCTGGGCGTCGGACTGGCCGACGTCGTGTTCGCTTCGGCGATATTGGGACGAGCCGAGCAGCTCGGCCTGGGGCACGTCCTGCCCCTCTGAACGTTTCCGGCGCCTCACGTGTCATAGCAGCGATCGCCACAAGCGCGACACGGAGGCACCAGGTTGGTGGAGGCACAGTTGCCCGGATTGAGGGGGCTCCAGGGTTCGTTGGGGCGTCGGCACGAACCCGCGGCTTCGGTGGCTGCGGAAGATGACAGGCGCCGGAATCGCCTCGAGGCTTTCGCCGCATTCGACGATCCTCGGCTGCTCCAGAGCTACCGGCTCGCCACCCTCATCCTGAGCGATCGGGAAGAGGCCGAAGACGCCACGCAAGAGGCGATCGCCCGGGCGTGGTCCAGCTGGGAGACGCTGCGCGACACGAATCGGTTCGACGCCTGGTTCGACAGAATCCTCGTCAACGTTTGCCGCAACCGGTTGCGGCACGTCAGGACGATCCACGTCGTTGCCCTCGACGACGCCCATGAGATGCCGGCCGCCGACTCGCACGGGGCCACGATTGCACGACTCACTCTCGAGCCAGCCTTTGCCCGGCTCAGCCCGGAGCAACGGATCATTGTCGTGTTGCGATTCTGGCGGGACCTGCCGGTCGAGGAGATCGCAGAGCGTCTGGCGCTGCCGGCCGGGACGGTCAAGTCACGCCTCCACTACGCACTCAAGGCCCTTCGCGCGGCCATCGAGTCTTCCGAGGAGGCCCGCCGATGACCGGCCAACGTCCCGATACGGAACAGGTCATTCGCGATTGGCTGGCGGATTCGGCCCCGGACCGGGCGCCGGCATCGCTCCGAGAGAGCCTGGAAGAGGCCACGACTCTGCCGGCCGGGCGCGCCCAGCCGTGGCCGCGCGCCGGGTGGCGGAAACTCAGCCTCGCCGGCCGAGTGGCCGCGGCTATCGCAATCCTGGCAATTGCCGCGTCCGGTGCCTACTTCTTCGGCAACTTCCGCACGATCTCGCCGGCGGCCCCGTCCGCCACACCCTCTACCACCTCGTCCCGCGCGTCTGCGACGGCGTCTCGTACGGCGTCCACCCCGAGCCCGACCGTCGCAACGCCATCTCCCTCGATCCCGCCGCTGCAGCCCAAGGTCGCTCAACTCCCCGGATCGAACTGGAAGCTTCTGAGCGGCGCGTTCCCGCAAATGGTCGCGCCGGCTTATACCCACCACGGTCCGACCGTGTTCGAGCTCGCCTCGGTCGGTTTCGTGGCCTTCGTGCCGTCGGCCGGAGGCGCGGCGAGCAGCCCATCCGGCGACACAACGCTGCCCGCGTTCGTAACCCCCGGCCCGGGCGCCGCTACCTCATGGGAAACGCGCGTTTATCAATCGAGCGACGGCATCAGCTGGACCCAGCGCGCCTCACTCCCGACCGACACGGCCGCGGTGGCGTCCGTGGCCGAGTCGGGCGGCAACATCGTGGCGGTGGGCTTGACCGACCTGACGCCGAACATGAGGGCAACGGCGTGGGCGACTACCGACCTGGAGACATGGCACGCGACCGAACTACCCACACCCGGTCAGACCGACAACTATTCGGATGCCATGGGGGTTGCCTCCGGTCCGGCTGGCTTCCTCGCCTGGGGAGAAGCTGGGCCCGCGCGGCGGTTCTGGAGCTCAACCGACGGTCTGTCGTGGACTTCGATCATCCCGTCCGGGCTGCCGGCTGACGACCTGCCGGACGCCGCATTCGGCGTGTCCGACGGGTGGGTCATCAAGGGCGAGTTGCCCGATCGGGCCGCGACCTGGCACTCGGCCGACGGCGCCCACTGGTCCCAGGCGTGGATCGGCCCGGCCCCATCGGGGCTGGAGTTCTACGCCTTGGGCCCGGTCCTCACTGCGCCGGGCGGCGGCTACATTTCGTTCGGAGTGGCCGGCATGGGCCCGGGCGGGCCGGCGGCAATGCCCTACGACGAGCTGATCTGGGCGAGCAAGGACCTGACGAGCTGGACGATTTCGGCCTGGGTGGCCTCGCCCGGGTGGGTAAGCGGCCACGCCGCCGGTCCCGGTGGATACGTCGCGGCGGGAGTGCTCGCGCCCGGAGACCAGGGGATTCTCCCCACGGGGTCGGTGGCTGTCTGGACCTCCAAAGACGGACGCAGGTGGAAGTCGATCGCCGGCCTCGAGCCGATCGGCTCGAGCGAGGTTCTATCGGTCGTCGGCGATGGTGCCCACGTCGTGGTCGTCTGCGTCGACCAGACCGGCAACGTGCAACTCGTGGTCGGCGACGGAGCGAGCTAGGCCACGATAGGGCTCGTGCTGCCGGCGACGGTTTTCACGCAATGCAAACGGTGTTTGCGCTGACGCGAGACCTGCGCGCCTGACCCTCCGTCGCGACCGGCGTCTGCGCGTGGCAGCGCCACGAGTCCAGCCCCAAGACGCCGAGTCTCACCCGATTCGGGCCATGGCCATCCCGTAGCGCAACTGGTATTGGCATTCCGTGGAACCGCGGGTCTGGAGCCCGCCGCTTCGCCGGCTCCCTACCGGTTGACATCGAGCGGGCCCCACGGAACCTCGATCAGGACGCGGCCGCCCTCGACGATCACCGGATACACGGCCAGCGGCAGCTCGGCCGGCGGGTCGAGCGGCTCACCCGTGTCCAGATCGAAGCGCGAGAGATGGAGCGCGCAGGTGAGCGAGTCACCCGTCAGGAAACCCTTGTCGAGCTCGAAGTATTCGTGGCTGCAGACGCCCTGGGTGGCGTGGAGCCGCCCATTCAGGTTTACGACGACGACCATCTCGCCCTCGTCTTCGAGCTCCACGAGCTTCATCGTGCCCGACGGAACGTCATCCAGGCCACATAGATCGATGCGGCGCAACCCGGCCGCTGTGCTCGCATCGGCGTCGGCGTCGGCGCCCACCTCAAGCCACCGCGGCGGCGCTCGAGCGTGCGACGGCCTGGGCGGCTTGAGCCGTCCACTTAGCCTCCAGCAGCTCGCGAAGGCGATCCTGCGCTCCCACCAGCGGCACGCGCGCCACGACGGGCTCCAGGTAGCCCAGGATGATGAGCTTGCGCGCTTCGTCCGGATCGATGCCGCGGCTTTCGAGGTAGAAGAGCTGGGTCTCGTCGATCGGGCCGACGGCACTCGCGTGGGCCACGCGCCGGCAATCCGGCTGGTCGATCTCCAGGCTCGGGATCGCGACCGAACGAGCCTGCTTGGAGAGCAGCATGGCGAACTCGCCGAGGAAGCTGTCGGTCCCGTGCGCCGGCTTGTCGATCGTGGCGAGGCCCTTCATGTAGGCCCGCGAGCGGTCGGCCAGAGCAGCCTTGGAGAGCAAGTTGCCGGTGGTGTCGCGGCCGACGTGGCGCGTATACGAGGTCAGGTCGAAGAGCTGGTCGGACGAGCCGAAGACGATCTCGGCTTGCTCGACCGAGGAGCCGTCGCCCTCGAGCGCATTGTCGATTCGGCTCCGAATGATCCGGGATCCCAGATGCGCGAGCGCCCAGCGGACCGTGGCTCCCCGCTCCATCACGGCCGACCGATGCTGGAACGCGACCTGGGAGATGGCGAAATCCTGCAGCCCCGCGAACGAGAGGGTCGACCCGGGGCCCAGGCGGACCTCGGTCGTTCCGGCGAAGAACGCTTGCGGCCCCGAGGAATCCGCGCCGATCGAGCCGGCCGAAGCGACCTGTTCTTCCACGACCGAAGCCTCGGCGTCTTCCCCGATCGAGATGACGCTGCGCGACAGAACCGCGGAGCCCGGCGAACCGACGGACCAGCGCAGCACGATGGGCCGCTCCAGGCGCACGCCGTTCGGGACGTGCAAGATGAGCCCGTTGGTCCAGAGGGCGCGGTTCAGTTGGGCGAGCTTGTCTCTCTCGGGCAGCGTGCAGCCGCCCTCGAGCAGGCGGCGCAGCCATTCCGGATCGCGCGCGCCGAGCCCGGCCAGCGTGTCGAGCACGACGCCGGCGTCCCGGGCCTCCGGCTCGAGCACGAGCGCCGTGACCCGGTCGTCGCTGATCTCCGCGTACCCGGCCGCTCCCTCGGGAAGCAGCTTCGCGTCCCTGGCGATCTCCGCGGCGGTGCCAGCATGGCCGAGCAGGGGCCGCGTCGCAGCCAGCTTTGCATTGCGCAGGTCGATGTAGGTGGTGTAGAGCGGGTTCGTCTCGATCGGTAGGGCCTCGAATGCCCGAAGCCCCTCCAGGCGCTCCGCCAGCAGCCAGTCCGGATCGCCCGCCGCGGCCGAGACGGCTCGAACGGTCGCGTCATCCACGAAACTCAACGTCAGATCGGTCGGCGCCTGGCGGGAAGCCACCGATGTCGGAGTGGCGGCTGCCCCGGTCACGTGGGCCGCCGGCGCCCCCTCGGCAGCGGTCATCCCAGCGAACCCTCCATCTCGAGTTTGACGAGCCGGTTGAATTCGATGGCGTACTCCATCGGGAGTTCCTTGGTGAAGACTTCGAGGAAGCCCTGGACGACCAGGTTGGTAGCCTCGTTCTCGGTCAGACCGCGGCTCATCAAGTAGAAGATCTGCTCCTGGCTGATCTTGCCGACGGTGGCTTCGTGGGTCATCGTCGTGTCGTCTTCCTGGATGTCGATGTATGGGTACGTGTCCGAGCGACTTCCCTCGTCGAGCAACAGGGCGTCGCAGCGGACGCTCGCCACGACGCCGGTCGCGCCGGGGGCGACCTTGAGCTGGCCACGGTATGTGGTCCGGCCGCCATCCTTGGAGATGGACTTGCTGATGATCCGGCTGCGCGTGTTCGGGGCGAGATGGATCGCCTTGGCGCCGGTGTCCTGGTGCTGACCCTTGCCTGCGACCGCCACCGAGATGACTTCGGCAGTGGCACCCTCGCCGCGCAGGTAGATGCTCGGATACTTCATCGTTAAGCGGGACCCTGTATTCGCGTCTATCCACTCCACCGTCGAGTGGGCGTGGGCGTGGGCTCGCTTGGTGACCAAGTTGTAGACGTCGTTCGACCAGTTCTGGATGGTCGTGTAGCGGACCTTCGACCCGGGCAGCGCTATGACCTCGACCACCGCGGCATGCAGCGCGTCGGTGGTGTAGATGGGCGCGGTGCAGCCCTCGATGTAGTGGACCTTCGCTCCCTCGTCGACGATTATCAGCGTCCGTTCGAACTGGCCCGTGTTCTCCGCGTTGATGCGGAAATAGGCCTGCAACGGCAGCGGGACCTCGACGCCCTTCGGGACGTACACGAACGAGCCACCGGACCAGCAGGCGCTGTTCAACGCCGCGAACTTGTTGTCTTCGGGCGGCACGACCGTCGCAAAGTACTTCCTGAAGAGCTCCGGATACTCCTTGAGGCCCTGGTCGGTGCCCATGAAGACGACGCCGATCTTGGACAGCTCTTCACGAACGCTGTGGTACACGACTTCCGAGTCGTACTGCGCGCCGACGCCTGAGAGGAACTTGCGCTCCGCTTCCGGGATTCCGAGACGCTCGAAGGTCTTCTTGATCTTGTCTGGGACGTCGTCCCAGGACTTCTCCTCGCCCTCGGACGGCTTGCGGTAGTAGACGATCTTGTCCAGATCGATCTGAAGCAGGTCGCCGCCCCACATCGGCATCGGCCGTGCCAGGAAGTGCTCGTAGGCGCGAAGCCGGAAGTCGAGCATCCATTTCGGCTCGTCCTTGATCCGGCTGATCTCCTCGACCGTCTCGCGAGTCAGGCCGCGCTTCGTCTGTTCGAGGTATTCCACGTCGTCGTGGAAGCCGAACTTGTACTCCCCTGACACGATCTGCGGAGTGGTTGCCATAGCGCTCCTTGGAAGCCGCTGGCGGGCCGTCCGCCCGGGCGACGGCGTGGTGCTCTCTAATTCCGACCTGTATTATCGGGATTGGTCGCATTCGCGTCAAACGCCGGTAACGGGGCCCGAGCCCACGCTTGACTTTGGTCGCGCACCTCGGCCCGAAATGGACGGCACGTCGATCCGTGCTAATCTCCGGTCACCGGCGGCGAGACGGCCTCTCACATCTGCCAAAGATTGCCCTCGCCCTTGATCGGCCGGACCTGTGGGGCATTGCCAAGTCTAGCGCCCCTTCGCTCCCCCCACCACGGAGCGACGACTGGCGCCCACCGGAATTTCTCGATCACAGTTCCAGCAAATTCTCGTTTCCACGGCAAGGCCCCTCCCTGTCGCGCTGTGCCCATGGCGGCAACAGCGGGCATGCCCGCATCGGGCAAACGGATGAGTTCGCGCCTCGAACTCCGGTGAGGAGCTATTGAGACACCGAGCATTGGCGGCCGGCTTAGCGGCGGCAGCTGCCGTCGTCGTCGTTTCCGGAACCGCCATGGCCCTGGGGCCAACGACATGGCAAAAACCGCCGGAACCGCCCGGCCAACCGCTTGCCGCGCCGTCCACTTCCTTGGCGGAATATGGCATCAACGTCGATTTTGGTCCGTCCGTGGTTCTGAGCGGCCCGACGCCTGACGCCACCGCAACGCCGCTGCCTAACTCCACATACTTGCTCGTGGGCCAGACGCCGCCGATAGCCACGCCTACGCCTACGCCTACGCCTGCGCCGACGCCGGTTCCCGATACCGTCGCCAACGCACGGACGTTTGCCCGCACCCACCTCAATTCGAAGCAGTTCGCCTGCGTCGACGTCTTGTGGGAGTCGGAGTCGAACTGGAACCCACGAGCCGTCAATGCCACCACCGGCGCGTACGGCATCCCCCAGTCCATGCCGGCCTCCAAGATGGCCACCGCTGGGCGTAACTGGCGTACGAGTCCGAGAACCCAGGTAAGCTGGGGCCTGCAGTACATAGCCGTCCGATACGGCACCGCCTGCCAGGCGTGGACCTTCCGCATCTCACATGGGTGGTATTAGGCTCGAGAGAATGGACCTATGGCCGGGACGACCGTTCCCTCTGGGGGCCACGCCGACTGATACCGGCACCAACTTCGCGGTGGCGTCTGATATTGCCAACGGTATCGACCTTTGCCTGTTCGACGAGGCCGGCGCCGAGCGCCAGATGCCGCTCATTGAGCAGGACGCCGGGATCTGGCACGGTTTCGTCCCTGGGGTCGGAGCGGGCCAACGCTACGGATACCGAGTCTCTGGGCCATACGAGCCGGGATCCGGACTACGCTGCAACCACCACAAGCTGCTGCTCGATCCATACGCCCGGGCAATCGCCGGCGACGTGGTCTGGGGCGCCGAAGTGCTGGGCTACCCGCTCGGCGACCCCGATGGGTTCAGCAACCTGGACTCCGCGCCGTTCGTGCCCCGTGGCCTGGTGATCTCCGGCGCGTTCGATTGGGGCGACGACTCACCGCCGGCAATCCCCTACTCCGACACGATCGTATACGAGACCCACGTCAAAGGCTTCACTCAGCGCCACCCAAAAGTTCCGCCGCAAATTCGAGGCACCTTCGCGGGGTTGGCCCACCCGGCCACTGTCGAGCACCTGACTCGCCTGGGAGTGACCGCTGTCGAGCTCATGCCGGTCCACCAACACCTCGACGACGGCTTCCTAACAGACAGAGGCCTGGACAACTACTGGGGATACAGCACCCTGGGGTTCTTCGCCCCGAACGCCGGCTACTCGGCGGAGGTCAGAGCCGGTCGCCCGGGCGGGCAGGTCGCCGAGTTCAAAACCATGGTCAAGACCCTCCATGCCGCCGGCCTCGAAGTGATCCTCGACGTGGTCTTCAACCACACGTCGGAGGGCAACCAGATGGGTCCGACACTGTCGCTCCGCGGTCTCGACAATCCCGACTACTACCGCCTCGTCGAGAGCGATCGGCGCTACTACTTCGATACCACCGGCACGGGCAACACGCTCAACGCCGACGATCCGCTGGCTCTGCGGCTGATCATGGATTCCCTGCGCTACTGGGTCGCCGAGATGCACGTGGACGGCTTCCGGTTCGACCTCGCGGTGGCGCTGGCCCGGGAAAATGGAGGGTTCGACAGCGTGTCGGCTTTCTTCGACCTCGTGGCGCAGGATCCGATCGTGTCGCGGGTCAAGCTCATCGCCGAACCGTGGGACGTCGGCCAGTCGGACAGCTACGACCTGGGCCGCTTCCCGGCGCTGTGGAGCGAGTGGAACGGCCGCTATCGAGACACCGTACGCGACTTCTGGAGAGGGGTCGGAGGCACGCTGCCGGACCTTGCCACACGTCTGACCGGCTCGGCGGATCTCTACGGCCCGTCGCACCGGCGGCCAAACGCCTCGGTCAACTTCGTCACCTGCCACGACGGCTTCACCCTACGCGACCTGGTTTCCTACGACGCTAAACACAACGAAGCCAACGGCGAATCGAACAACGACGGCACGGACGACAACCGATCGTGGAATTGCGGGGCCGAAGGCCCGACTGACGACGGGGCCGTGCACGACCTTCGGATGGCGCAATCCCGGGCTCTGCTTGCCACGGTACTGCTGAGCCTTGGCGTGCCGATGCTGCTCGGCGGCGACGAGATGGGTCGGACGCAGCAAGGCAACAACAACGCCTACTGCCAGGACAACGAGATCTCGTGGTTCGACTGGGCATCGGTCGACGAGGATTTCCTGGCGTTTGCCCGAGAAACGGTCGCGATCCGGCGCAGGCACCCGGTGCTGCGGAGACGACGTTTCGTCGGTGGCGCCGGGCAGGGCGACGTTTCGTGGTTCACCCCCGTCGGCTCCGCCATGACCGACTCGGACTGGAGCGCGGGCTGGACCCGAAGCGTTGTGATGTATGCGGACGGCCAGCGCGATCCGGATCGCGACCAGCAGGGACGGCCCATCCTCGACGACGACCTGCTGCTCCTGATCAACGGTTGGTGGGAACCGCTGACGTTCACGCTGCCCGACGTGGGGGCACCCCGAACCTGGGAGCGCGAACTCGACACATTCGATGGCACTGCAGGGGCCGGGCCCGGGGGGCCAGCCGGAGGCTCAGGCCCACTCGGAGGCTCAGGCCCACTCGGAGGCTCAGGCCCACTCCACTCGGGATCGGGCGTCACGCTGGGGCCGCGCTCGCTCGTCCTGCTCAAGGCAGCGAGATAGCGGCCGCGCCGCATACCTGCCGCACCTCGGCAGCGATGTCCTTCACAATCGCACCATGCCCCGCCAGATCGGCCTGGAGACCGCGCGCCGGTTCCTGGTCATTCGCCACATGCTCGCTCCGGCAAGGTCGCTCCCTGGCGATCCCGCCAGCGTGCTCGCCGTCGTCGACCGGCTCGGCTCGCTGCAGTTCGATCCGCTCGACGTGGCGGGCCGGAACCACGATCTTGTCCTGCAGGCACGAATCGCCGGCTACCGCCGCGAGCTGACCGACGAGCTGCTGTACGGCAGCCGCCTTCTCTTCGAGGCTTACAACAAGGCACTTTGCCTGCTGCCGACCCGCGAGCTGCCCTACTACCGGATTACCTGGCAGGACGGCGCCGATGGCCGCGCCGGCCGCGTGGTCGGCGAACAAGCCGTCCTGGCCGAGAAGCTGGTGGCCGCGATCACGGCCGAAGGCCCCAAATGCTCGACCGACTTCGAGCGCGAGGCCGCCATCGACTGGTTCTGGGGACCCACCAGCGCTGCCAGAGCAGTGCTCGAGGCGCTCGCCGTGTCGGGCAGGCTCGGCCTGGCTCGGCGCGATCGCAACCGCCGCTACTACGACCTGACCGAGCGCCTCTTCCCGGCGGACCTGCTCGCGACGCGGATCCCCGAGCGAGAGCAGCTGCGGCACAAGGTGCTGTCGCGCTACCGCGGGCACGGCCTGCTGGGCGCGGGCGGCAGCGGCGAACTCTGGCCCGGCACGGGCGGCGCGACCCTGCGTGCCGAGCTCCGAGGCGATCTCGTGGCCCGGGGCGAGCTGCTGGCCGTCGAGGTCGAGGGCATGCGGGGTCAGCGGTACATCGTCGCGGATGAACTGCCATTACTGGTCCAGGCCGAGCGAGAGTTGGCGATCGGCGCAGCCCCCGGCGGCGCGCCCACGACGTGCGGCTTCCTCGCGCCTCTCGACCCGCTGCTCTGGGACCGCGGTGCACTCGAGCCCCTGTACGGCTTCGACTACCGTTGGGAGGTCTACACGCCCGCCGCTAAGAGACGGTGGGGCTACTACGTCCTTCCGATTCTCTTCGGCGATCGGCTCGTGGGCCGGATCGAGCCCCGTCTCGACCGAAAGGGGCGCACGGTCCGCATCCTGGGCCTGAGCTGGGAAGCGGGCTTCGACCCCGTCGAGGCGCCCGGTTTCGTGCCGGCCTTCGCGGCCACCCTCGAACATTACGCGGGCTTTGGCGGTGCCGATAGCCTGGTCCCACCCGCTGGCGCGTCGCATCGGGCCCTGTTCCGCTCGCTCGCTGGCGAAGTTCGAGTGAAGTGGGAGAATGCGAGCGCGGCACACCCAAACCGCGCGTCGTTGGCAACCCCACGAGCGGCTTCGACTTAGCCGTTCCCGATCCACGTCTACACGACGCGGCTTTCGCGCCGAAGAGCGACCCACGCGACGGTCGCGACAGCCCAACGCAAGGAGGAACTTATGGCCGCACTACGCCAGGCCACAACAACGTGGACAGGCGACTTGATCCATGGCTCAGGCGAGGTCGACGCAGAGACGAGCGGGGCGTTCGGCGGATTGCCGGTCACGTGGGCCTCGCGGACGGAGACAGCCGACGGCCGGACCAGCCCTGAGGAACTCCTCGCGGCCGCCCATTCGGCCTGCTTCGCCATGGCCTTTTCGGGCGACCTCGCCAAGGCCGGTTTCGTGCCCGAGACCGTGACGGTGGTGTCGGAAGTCACGTTCGATCGCGTCGACGGCAAACCGACCGTAGTGTCGAGCAAGCTGACCGTTCGCGGCCGCGCGCAGGGCCTCGACCAGGAGCGTTTCGCGGCCCTGGCCGAGCAAACCAAGAACGGTTGCCCGATCTCGCGAGCGCTCCAGGGCAACGTCACCCTCAGCGTGGACGCCACACTCGACAAGTAGCCACTGTCCCGCGCCTGCTAATCTCGCAGCATGAGAGACGACTCGCAGCATCGGGCAGTCCGGATCGACAACTGGGGCTTCAGTGCCGAGTGGCAGGAGCGCAAGCGAGGCGTCCCGATCCTCGGTCTCTTCCTGGTTGTCCTCGGAGTGGTCCTGGCTCTGGGCGACCTCGTCCCCGAGGTTCACCTCGGAACTTCGGCGTTCTTCCTGGCGATCGGGATCATCTTCCTCTTCGTATGGGCCAGGGACCACAACCACGCCGCGCTGTACGCCGGGATTCTGTTGACCGCGCTCAATCTGGCGGGCGTGCTGGCCGACGCTGGAGCCATCCGCGGTCCCGGCTGGGGGACGTTCTTCCTCGGCTTGGGCTTTATCGGGATCGCAGCCATCCGCGCCGCACGCGGCGGCGGAAGAGGCTGGCAGCTCCTGGTCGGAGGTGCCCTGCTGATCTGGGGCGGCGGGGAGATCACGGCGTACTACCTGACGCTCAGGACGGACAATCTCGGCTGGCCGATCCTGCTGGTCCTGCTCGGCGTCTTCATCATCAGCCGGACCGCACCGGGCTGGCTACACCGTCACCACTAGGGGGGGCGTGAAGTTCGGCAGCGTCGCGCCGCCGCAGCGAATAGTCGGTCACGCGATCTGTTCGCGGTCGTCCGAACCGTCGAGCGCGGGAGGCACGATCTCGCAGCCTTCGCCGGAAGCGATCACAGCGCACTCTCCACCTTCCGGCGCGACCGGGCAGGGCTCGGCAACGGTCTTCACGGGAACCGTGAGCGGCTCCAACACGGGGAGCACGGCGAGGCGATCCCGCCACTCCTGCGAAGTGGTCATGGGAACGTGGACCTCGTTGTCGAGCGTCCGCGATATACCCGGGGCAAGAGGGCGGATGTTCCCCGACTCGTCCACGACCTGCTCGAAGACGGCGACGATCTCGGGATCGAACTGCGTCCCCGAGTGCGCCCGCAGTTCCGCCCAGGCCTGGTCCATCGGCAGGGCAGCGCGGTAGATTCGGTCGCTCGTCATCGCGCTGTACGCGTCGGCGACGGCGATGATCCGCCCTCCGAGCGGAATCTGCGTTCCCGCGAGTGAGTCCGGGTAGCCGCGGCCGTCCCAGCGTTCGTGGTGGTTGCGCACGATTCGGGCAATGTCGGCCATGGCTTCATGGACCTCCAGGATGGCCGCTCCGATCTCACTGTGGCGGCGCATCTCGGTCATCTCGGCGTCGGTCAAGCGGCCGGGCTTCAGCAGAATTGCGTCCGCGATCCCGATCTTGCCGATGTCGTGGAGGTAGCCGCCGATGCGTATCGTCATCTGCTGGTGTTCGTCGAGCCCGAGCACGGCGGCCATCCGCTCCGAGAGCACGCCGAGCTGCCGGCAATGCTCGCCCGTCTCGAGGTTTCGGGCCTCGATTGCCGTCGAGAGAGTCAGCGCGATCGAGTCGAGCACCGGGCTCAGGTAGCGGTATTGCAGGGCTTCGTAGCGCATCTGGGACGATCCGAGCGCGCGGCGCACTTCTGCCTGCAGCTCTGCGCCGGTGAATGGCTTGACGAGCATCCCCGTGGCTCCCTCGCGGAGCGCCTGGATGGCGGTATCCACTGTCCCGTGGCCGGTGACGACGACTACCGGCAGGTCCGGCTGCCGCGCCCGGAGGGCCCGCATCAAGGCCAGTCCGTCCATGCCCGGCATGTGGATGTCGGTGATCACGACGTCGAAGTCGCCGTCGCCGAAACTGGCCACGGCCTCCTGCGGCTCGCTGCAGACGACGGCCTCGAAGCCCTGGACCTCGAGCAGCCGGCCGAGGACCTGCAGGATCACGGGCTCGTCGTCGACGCACAAGACTCTGGGCCGCGCCTTTCCCGGATGCGGAAGCCGCAACTCCCAGGTCATGCTGCCTCTCCCTGGCGCGACTGAAGGCGCGGCTCGGGCCCGCTGTCCTCATCGGCATCCTCGGAGGCTTCGTCAACCCCCGTTTCGCCATCGAGGAACTGGACGGAGCCGTCGCTGGAACGGAGAGCGATGGGCAGCCGGATTGTGAACACCGCTCCCTTGCCCAACTCGCTTTCGACTTCGATCGTGCCGTGATGGCCCTCGACGATGCGCATGCTCACGGACAATCCGAGTCCGGTCCCACCCGCGCTGCCGGCCCAGGTCGAGAAGAATGGCGTAAAGATGCGGCTCCGCGTCTCGGCATCCATGCCGACTCCCGTGTCGGCGACGACGAAAGCCACGCCATCGGCCTCTGCCCGGGTGGCCACCCGAAGCTGCCCGCCATGAGGCATCGCCTGCATGGAGTTGTTGAGCAGGTTCAGAAGAACCTGCTTGAGAGCGTCCGCGTCGACCTCCAGCAGCGGCAGGTCGGCGTATTCCTCGATGACCTCGACCCTGGCCTTCTCGGCACGAGATCGCTGCAGATCGAGCGTCGTCCGGGCCAGCTCGTTCAGGTTGGTCGGAATACGCTGCGGCGGGCGGGGCCGGGCGAACTCGAGCAAGGCCTTGATGATCGTTCGTGCCCGGACGGCTTCGGTGCGGATGACAGCTGCTTCTTCGCGCCTGGGATCGTCCACGGGCAGCTCGCTCAGGAGCAATTCCGCAAAGCCGAGTATCCCCGTCAGCGGGTTGTTGACTTCGTGGGCGACGATTGCCGCGAGCTCACCGACGGCGCCGAGCTTGGAGGCCTGGACGAGTTGCTGCTGGACCCGTTGCACCTCGGCCAGCTGCCGCTGGACGCTCGTCAGCAGGGTGCGATTCTCCATGGCGACGCCGATCTGGTTCGCAACGAGCTGTGCCAGGTTGACGAAGCCCGGCTCCAGGATTCGATCGGGGATTGGGTCGACGAGCTCCAGCCAGCCGAGACGGCAGCCGTCGTGGTCGACCAGATCGACCCGCAGCGTCGCCTCGACGTCGACCTCGGCGTCGGCAGAGCGCAATCGCGCGGGGGCTGCCCCAGCCACGCGACCGCTTTCGCCCATCGAGGCGAACTCGCCCGATACGATCGGATCTTCGTTCCCGGACAGCGGGCGCCTCAGACCGATGAATGAATCGGCGACGGGACCGTGAGCGGCCACAACGACCGCCTCGGATTCGCCCTCGGGACGAACGAGGAACGACATCCCGCCTGGCGGTGTTATCGCGGCCAGGATGTCCAGGTAGTCGGCCTGCCCATCTCCGGTGAGCACCAGGCTCTCACTGGCCCTGAGGACGCGCGCGAGATCGACCGCGTGGGTCGTCGCGGAAGCCTCGGCCGCGGTCGCTCGATCGAGCGCCTCATCGGCCCTGGCCTCCGCGGTCTGCAGTTCGCGCATCGCGATCGCAAGAACGAGCCCCACCAGAGCCAGGACGGCCAGGATGACCGCGACAGTAAAGCCGACGCCAAGCTCGAAGACATCTTCGGCGGCGAGAAGCAGGCAGGCCCCGGCGATCGGCCCGGCTACCAGGAGAGCGACACGAGCGCCGCGGGTTGCCATCAACCCATGACGCGCGCTACCTCGCGGAAGGCGTTCGGATGCGCCGGACGCCGTATGAGCTGCGACCATGCGCGAACCCTAGTGCCTGGGGATGGGTAGCACCATCACCAACATAGGCGATTCTCGTCTGCGCCGGACGGCGTAGGACCGTTGCCGCACGGAACCTCGTTTGCGGGTTAACCCGCAGCGCCGACGGCCGAGGCTCGGAGTTTTTGGACCGCCTCGGGCACCGCTGCCGGAGCCGCCAGCAGAAGCTCGAGCAGCGAGTAGGCCTCGCGTCGCGCGTCCTCGGCGGAGAGGTCCGCCGCCTCGATGGCCCTGACGACAAAGCCGTCGATCAACGTGACGAAAGCCGAAGCGATGCGATCGGCATCGATCCAGCCCGGAAGCTCTCCCCGCACGACGGCTTCCTGGAGAACGAGCCGGGAGAAGGCGACCATCTCCGTGTGTCGATCGCGGAGGATCTGCCGGAGTTCCGGCGACTCGGCCGCTTGCGTCCACGAATGGGCCCGGAAACTCCGCTCGTTGCTGTCTTCCATGCCCGAGGCGACAGCGTAGTCGACTGCCGACCGAAGCCTATCCGACAGCGGGCTGAGCTCGGCCATACGAAGGCGCAGCTCCACCTTCTGTTCTTCCATCTGGCACTGGCATGCCACCACGAACAGCTCTTCCTTGCTCCGGAAGTGGCTGTAGACCGCGCCGACGGAGAGGCCGCTGGCACGCACGACGTCCTGAATCGTCGCGCGCTGGTAGCCCATCTCTCCGAAGATGAGGATCGCCGCATCGACGATCCGCTTGCGAACCGCCTGCTCGTGGGCTGCTGTGACGCGTGGCATCGAAGACCTCAAGAAGAACCGTCACTCGCAACATCTCAGCGGCGCGGTCCTCGTGGTTGAGTATTGTACATCGGCAATGGGTTGACAAAAAGAATAGAGACTCTCTATTCTCCATAGCAACCGAGGGAGACCTCGGACAGGTCGGCCGACCGTCCATCGCGACACAGCTCACGAAAGGGACGGTCATGTTTTTGCGTTGGGGCAGCTTCGTCTATCGTCACCGCCGCCTGGTCGCGACCATTGCGGTTCTGACTGCCCTGGCGTCGCTCACTCTCGCGGCCAGGGTGTCTTCCGCCCTCACCACCGGCGGCTGGTACGACCCGACCTCCGAATCGCAGCAAGTCGCGCAGAAGCTGGCCCAGGACTTCGGCACCGGAGGCGGCTCCTTCATCGTCCTGTTCCAGGCCCCGGACCGTTCGGATGCGGCCTCGCCCGCGTTCCAGGGAGAAATCGCGACGTCGCTGAAGAGCCTCGCCGCCGATCCGCGGGTCGCCTCGATCGTGGGTTACGCGCAGACCGGCAGCGCCAGGTTCGTGAGCACGAGCGGCGACGCGAGCTGGGTGCTGGTGAATCTCAACATGAGCGCGGACGCGGCCATCGATGCGGTGGACAGCCTCCATAGCGAGATCTCCACGCCTCCCGGCCTGACCGTGCAGCTCACCGGGAACGCGCCGTTGAACGCCGCCATGTCGGCCCAGTCGGAACGCGACCTGAGCCGCGCGGAGACCGTCTCGCTGCCCATAGCCCTGATCATCCTCGTGCTGGTTTTCGGCACGTTCGTCGCCGCCGGGCTGCCGTTGCTCGTCGCTGGGCTGACCATCCCCACGACTCTCGCGCTGGTATACCTCCTGGCCCTGCGCCTGACGATGAGCATCTTCGTGACCAGCGTCGTAACGATGCTTGGGCTCGCGCTGGCGATCGATTACTCCCTGTTCATGGTCAGCCGCTTCCGTGAGGAGCTGGCTTGCGGGGCCTCGGTCGAGGAGGCGGTCGAGCGGGCCGTGGCCACCAGCGGCAAAGCGGTTACCTTCTCGGGAACGGCGGTGGCCATCGGCCTCTCCGGCTTGTTGCTCTTCCGCGCGCCCACACTCAGCTCGCTGGGAATCGGCGGCGCGCTGATTGCGCTGTGCTCGGTTGCCTACGCCCTGACTTTCCTGCCAGCCACGCTCGGCATGCTCGGACCGCGGGTCGAGCGGCTCCAGGTCCGCATGCCTCGCCGGAACCGCCGCGAGCCGCTCGAAGACGTCGACACCACCCGCCGCGCCGGACTGTGGGAGCGGATCGCCGCCGCGGTTATGAAGCGCCCGGTGGCCGTGCTGCTTCCGATCCTCGCGCTTCTGCTTGCCTTTGGCATCCCCTTCCTCGGCGAGCACCCCGGCCTCCCCGGGGCGGACGTGCTGCCCAAGACCATCCAGGCCCGCGCGGCTTGGGACACCATCGAGACCCAGTTTCCGGCCGGCGAAACAGACCCCATCGACATCCTCGTCACGACGCCGGGCAACCCGCTTTCGAGCGCCAACGCAGCGGCCCTGGCCGACTACTCCGCCAGGCTGGCCGGCCTGAGCGGCGTATCGCGCGTCGACGGCCCATTTTCGATCCCCGGCCCGGATGGGAAGCCGCTCGCGTCCGGAGCGGTGGCCACCGTCCTGTCCCAGCCCGCCGCGACCCGGCCGGCGGCCCTGAACGCGCTGCTCGCAGCCGACGTCAGCGGTTCGACGGTCCATCTGCAGGTCATCAGCCCGCTGGCCGGCACTCAGGCCGGGCAGACCCTCGTCCAGGCCATCCGAGCCACGACCGCCAGCGCCGGAATGCAGGTCCTGGTGGGTGGGTCAGATGCGAGCACGCTCGACTTTCTGACTGCCCAGAACTCCCAGCTGCCGGGCGCCATCGTCTTCATCCTGGCGGCCATGTCCATCATGCTGCTGGCCCAATTCGGGTCGGCGGTGCTGCCGATCAAGGCCGTGCTGATGACCCTGCTGTCACTCACGGCGAGCTTCGGCGCGCTGGTCTGGATATTCCAGGACGGCAACCTGTCGGGACCGCTCGGCTTCACTTCGCCCGGGTACACCGTGGCGATTGTGCCGATCCTGATGTTCGCGGTCATCTTCGGCCTGTCGATGGACTATGAAGTCCTGCTGCTGTCGCGGATCCAAGAGGCTTATCGCCGGACCGGAGACACGCGGCAAGCCGTAGCGGAAGGCCTGGCTCGAACCGGGCGGGTAATCACGGGCGCCGCCCTGATCATGGTCGCGGTCTTCGCGTCGTTCGGGCTGGGCGATCTGATCATCATCAAGAGCCTGGGCATCGGCATGGCCATCGCGGTCCTTATCGACGCCACGATCATTCGCGCCCTGCTCGTGCCGGCGACGATGAGACTGCTGGGCCCATGGGCGTGGTGGTCTCCGACGCTGATGTCCGGCGTCACCAGGCGACTTGGATTCAGCCACGTCGAAGGCGCGGCGGACTGCGACGCGATCCTGGCGGAGCCGGAGCCGGAGCCGGAGCCGGATTCGCCGGGCGGGGAGCGGCGGCCCCGAGTCCCGCAAGCGACCCCGGGATCGGCGGCGGTTCGCTCTAGCTCGTAGCGGTGGCGGTGACTCGATCGATCGCCTCGCCCAGACGATCCGCGATCGACTCGAGTTCAGCTTCGGTAATCACGAACGGCGGCCCGAGCAACACGGTGTCGCCGTTCGTGCCGTCGGCATTGCCGGTGCCGTGGTACAGCAGCAGGCCGGCCTCGCGGGCATGACTCACCACGTTCTCGATGAGGCGGGCCTTGAGCGGGAAGGGGCGCTTTGTGGCTCGGTCGGCAACGAGCTCCAAGCCTACGAGCAGGCCGCGGCCGCGGATCTCGCCAACGTTGGGATGGTCGCCGAGGCGGTTCCGTAGCAGGTCGAGCAACCGCTCGCCCTTGGTGGCGCTGGCCTCGACGAGGTTCTCGCGCTCCAGGATGCGGAGCACTTCGCCGGCCACCGCCGCGCCCACCGGTGAGTGGCTGTACGTGAAGCCGTGGACGAACCCGCCCGCGGCCGTGATCGTCTCGTAGACGTTGCCGCTCGCGACGGCGAGGCCGAGCGGAAAGTAGCCCCCGGCGGCTCCCTTGGCTGCCGCGAGCACATCGGCCCGCACGCCCCAATGGTCCAACCCGAACCATCGGCCGGTCCGCCCGAAGCCGGTCATCACCTCGTCGGCGACGAGCAGCACGCCGTGGCGCCGGCACACCTCCGCGATCGCGGGCCAGTAGCCCTCGGGCGGAGCCACGGCCCCAAGCGTGGCGCCGACGATCGGCTCGGCCACGAACGCGGCCACTCTCCCCTGCCCCGCGGCGGCGATCGCCGTTTCGAGCTCGGCAACGAGCTGGGCCACGTCGCCAAGGGCGTGCGCGGCAGTCTCTCCGGCACGGTACGGGTACGCGGCGCTGACGTGCTGGAAGCGGCCCAGCCACGGCTCGTACGGACGCCGCAGCGGCTCCCGGCCGGACAGGTCTAGCGCTCCCATCGAGTTGCCGTGGTAGCTCCCCCAGCGGGCGATGACGACGGTCCGATCCGGCTCGCGTCGAGCCAGGTGATACGAGCGCACCATCTTGAGCGCGCTCTCGATCGCCTCTGAGCCGCCGCTGACCGGGTAGATCACCGGATCGTCGACCGGCAGGTAGCGGCCGACCGCGCGGGCGTACTCCTCTAGCGGCTCGGTCGTGAAGGTCGTGCCGTGGACATACGTGAAAGCCCGGGCCTGGCGCTCCATGGCATCGACGATCGACTGCCGACCGTGCCCGACGTTGACGACTATCGCGCCGCCTGCAGCGTCGAGGTACGCGCGCCCGTCGGCGTCCCAGATGGTCGCGCCCTCGGCCCGAGCCGCGACGGGCAGTTCGCCCCCGATTACCCGCTGGAAGACCCGGCCCGCCGTAGCGGCGCCCGTTTCGCCGAGAACGGAACGATCCGAAATGCTCATGCCGCGATTGTAGGCCGACGGCCCGGAACTACCCGTTCGGCGGCGGAGGCTTGTCCGTCGAGTTCAGGCCCAAATGCGGTCCAGTGGGTGACATCTGGCCTATGGGCATATGCGTGATGCTGATCTATTCATATACCACGCATAGGAGATCAGCCATGGCCCGCCAGCCGGATGGCATCTACGTACTGCAGGCCACGCTTCTGAAGACACTGGCCAGTCCGCGTCGCCTCGAGATGGTCCACTACCTCGGAGAGGCCGGCCCGGTTGAGGTTCGGAGGCTCGTGGAGCACTTCGACATGCCTCAACCCGCGATCTCGCAACACCTCGCCGCGCTCCGCGGCGCGGGGATCGTGGAGTCGGTCCGCGATGGACGTGAGGTCCGATACCAGCTCGCCGATCCGGAGATCGTGGCTGCCTGCGGGCTGATGCGACAGGTGCTGATGCGTCGGATCGCCCGACTCGGCGATCTTGCCGCTTCCTACGAGAGCCAGACACAGACCGCCGCGGAACCGGTTGCGGTCGGACGCTGACCGTCGATGAGGCCGCGGAGCCTCTCCTCCACAACGAACCACGCCCCCAGTGTTTGATCGGAGACCGGACATGAGCCCTCTCAGCGTAGCCGAGCTTGGAACCGTCACTGCCGCCGAGATCATCGACGCACGCGGAGCCGCCTGCCCGGGTCCGCTTCTCGAGGCCAAGAAGGGCATGGGCAAGATCGCCATGGGCGACGTGGTCGAGTTGTGGTCGAGCGATCCCGTCACCAAGACCGACATAAGCGCCTGGTCGGGCAAGGTCGGCCACGAATTCTTGGGCGTCATCGAGGATGACGGCTACGACCGCGTCTTCATCCGCCGCGGCAAGTAAGGCAGCCACTCAGCGTCAGGATCGCAGGAGCAGTTCGACCGATGACTGCGCTCGCCGCCGCTCCGCTACAGGACAAGATTCCGGCTCCGGCGCCGCGGATCCTCGTCTTCTCGACGAACAACATTTCCGATCCGGGCATCGACCTGGCCGGTAGCGCTCACCTGCACTACTCGCCCGGCGTGAGGGTCATCAGCCTGCCCTGCACCAGCGGCATTCGCCCAGCTTGGATCCTGCATGCCATTCAGCAGGGCTTCGACGGCGTCTTCATCGCTTCGGATGGCGACGAGTGCGCGTATCTGCCCGACTGCGCCAAGCGCGCCTCCCGGATAGTCGCGGAGGCTCAAGCGCTCCTCAAGGCCAACGGCCTGCAGGCCCAGCGGCTCAAGATGGCCGCGATCTGCTCGGTCTGCGCGGAGAACTTCGCCAAGCACATGAACCAGTTCTCCGAGACGCTCGCGGCGCTTGCGAGCACGGGAGCGAAGTCATGACCAGCTACGACGCTCTCGTCGTCGGCAGCGGCATCGCCGGCATGGAATCGGCCCTCAAGCTCGGCGACATGGGCTACAAGGTCCTGCTCGTCGAGAAGGAAGCGAGCGTGGGCGGTCGGATGATCCTGCTCAGCAAGGTCTTCCCCACCCTGGACTGCGCCAGCTGCATCTCGACTCCCAAGATGGCCGCGTCGATTCATCACCCCAACGTGACCGCCCTGACCTATGCCGAAGTCGACGGCATCGCGCGCGATGGCTCGGGCAAGTTCAAGGCCACCGTCCGCCGGAAGGCGCGCTTCGTCGACGAGGCGGCTTGCACCGGCTGCCAGCTGTGCGAGGTCGCCTGCACGGTCGCGGTGCCCGACCAGTTCAACGCCGATCTGGTCGCGCGTCGAGCCGCCTACATCGCATTCCCTCAGGCCGTGCCGAAGAAGGCCGTGATCGAGCGCGCGGGCACGTCGCCGTGCAGCTACACGTGTCCGGCCGGCATCAAGGCCCATGGCTACGTGTCGCTCATCCGCAGCGGCGAGTACGAGAAAGCCTTCCAGCTCGTGCTGGAGGCGACGCCTCTCGTGGGCACGCTGGGGCGCGCCTGCTATGCGCCATGTGAAGGCGAGTGCACCCGCGGTTCGCTCGAAGGAACGCTGCCGATTCGCCGCCTCAAGCGGTTCGCCGCCGACACTCATTACGCAGCAGCGGACGGTCCCGGCATCGAGATCGCCCCGCCCAACGGCAAACGAGTGGCCGTGGTGGGCTCCGGGCCGGCCGGGCTGACCGCCGCGTGGCAGCTTGCCCGTGGCGGCTATGGGGTGAAGATCTTCGAAGCGGCTCCCGTCGCGGGCGGCTTCCTCCGTCTCGCGATTCCAGCCTACCGCCTTCCGCCCGAGGTAGTCGAGCAGGACATCTCCAACGTAACCGCCATCGGCGTCGAGATCGCCACCGACTCCCCGGTCTCGGACGTGGACGCGCTGCACGACAACGGTTTCGATGCCGTGCTCGTTGCCACTGGCACGCAGGCTTCGTCACGTCTCAACTTGCCGGGAGAGACGCTCGACGGAGTCGTGGGCGGCCTGCGGTTCCTGCGCGCTACGAAGCTCGGCGCGCCGGCGGACCTGGCCGGCAAGCGAGTCGTGGTCGTGGGCGGTGGGAACGTCGCCATGGACGCCGCCCGGACCGCCGTTCGGCTTGGCGCCGCGGATACGACGGTGGCCTACCGCCGAGGCCGCGAAGAGATGCCGGCCCACAAGGCCGAGGTAGACGACGCCGAAGCCGATGGCGTCCGCTTCTCCTTCCAGGTGGCGCCGGTCGAGGTCGTCGGCGACGCGGCCGGCAAGGTCGCCGGACTTCGCTGCCGACGCATGGCCCTCGGCAAGCCGGACGCGTCGGGCCGCCGCCGTCCCGAGCCGATCGAGGGGAGCGAGTTCACGATGCCGTGCGACATGATTGTGGTGGCCATCGGGATGGCGCCCGAGGCTTCCGTCTTCGGCAAGCTCGCCGTCAACGGCAACGGCACGCTCGGCGCAGATCCGCACACTCTCCAGACCGGGGTGCCGCACATCTTCACCGCGGGCGACGTGACCACCGGTGCTTCGGACATCACGCGGGCAGTGGGGCAGGGCCGCCGCGCCGCTCACATGATCGACCGCTGGCTGCAAGGCGAACCGCTCGACGGTTTCGAGCTGGACGATCCGCTCGAGCTCGTGGGCAAGAGCGAGGTGCTCAGCCGCCAGAAGCTGTACAGCCGCAGCGACCAGGCGGTTCCCGAGACGGCGGTCGCTTCCCGAGATTTCGCCGAGACCGAAGCCCCGCTGACCGAGGCGGAGGCTCGCGGCAGCGCGGGCGACTGCCTGGACTGCGGCGTGTGCTCGGAGTGCCAGGAGTGCGTCACCGTCTGTCCATCGGACGCGATTCATCTGGACATGCGTGACACGACCGAGGAGATCGAGGTCGGGGCGGTCGTGGTCGCCACCGGCTACAAGCTGTTCGCGGCCGACGCCAAGCCCGAATACGGCTACGGCAGGTTCAAGAACGTGATCACCGGCATGGAGATGGACCGGCTACTCGCCCCCACGCGCCCATACAACACCGTGCTTCGGCCCGGCGACGGCAAGGTGCCCGAGCGGATCGCTTACATCATGTGCACCGGTTCCCGCGACGAGACCGTCGACAACCCGCTCTGTTCGCGGTTCTGCTGCATGTATTCGATCAAGCAGAACCAGCTCGTCATGGGTGCTCTCCCGCTCGCGGAGGTGACCGTCCACTACATGGACATTCGAGCGCCGGGCAAGCGGTATGACGAATTCTACGAAGGCGCCAAAGCCATGGGCGCGATCTACATCAAAGGCCGCGTCGCCAGGGTCACCGAAAAGCCCGACGGCAATCTGATCCTCCGGTACGAGGACATCGAGCATGGCGGGACGATCGTCGAGGCCGAGTACGACATGGTGGTGTTGGCCATCGGCGTCCAGCCGAACCGGGAGGTCGAGCGCCTCTTCTCCGGCGACAGGCTGGACCTGGACGCTTACAACTACGTGGCCGAGCCGAACGAGGACCTCGACCCGGGGCAAACCAGTATCCCGGGCGTCTTTGTCGCGGGCACGGCGTCCGGCGCCAAGGACATCGCCGACTCGATCGTGCACGCCGGGGCCGCCGTAGCGCAGGTCGCCGCCCACCTCGAAAGCCTGAAGGTGCCCGCATGAGCGCCCTCGGCCGCGCGGGCGAACGCCGCATCGGGGTCTATGTGTGCCATTGCGGCGGGAACATCTCGGATTACGTGGACGTCCAGGCAGTCGTCGACGCCGTAAAGGGCGAGCCGGGAGTCGTGGTCGCGAAGCACATGATCTTCGCCTGCTCCGACGCCGGCCAGCAGGAGATGGAGCACGACATCGCCGAGCAAAGCCTCGATGGCCTGGTCGTGGCGTCGTGCTCGCCGAAGCTCCACGTCGTCACCTTCCGGGGCGTTGCCAAACGAGCCGGCCTGAACCCGTACGAGTACAACCAGGCCAACATCCGCGAACAGTGCTCGTGGACACACACCGACGACCCGGTGGGGGCGACGCGAAAGGCGATCGGCCTGGTCCGAGGCGTGATCGCCCGAACCCGCTTGACCGAGGCCCTCGAGCCTCTCGTTGTCGAGACGACCCAGAAAGCGCTCGTCATCGGCGGCGGAATCGCCGGCCTCCGTGCCGCGATCGGGCTGGCCGATATCGGCCTCGGTGTCTTCCTGGTCGAGCGCGAGCCCGAACTCGGCGGCTGGGTCGGCCAATTCGGATCGATGTACCCGCATGAGCGGAACGGCGGCGAGCTCATCGCCAAACTCGCCACGGAGATCAAGCGGCGACCCGCGATCAAGGTCTTCGCCGGCGCCGACGTCGTAAGCAAGGCCGGCAGCTTCGGCAACTACGAGATCGGAATCCGAGTCTCGGCCGACCCGCCCGAGACGATCACCGTGGCGGTCGGCTCGATCATAGTGGCCACGGGTTTCGACGCGTACCAACCGGCCGAAAGCGAATTCGGCGCGGGGCTCGACGGCGTCGTGACGCTGCCGGAGTTCAAGGCGCTCGTCGACGGCTCGGCAGGCGGCGCCCTTCGCAACGGCGGCAAGCCGGTTCGGAGCATCGCCTACGTCTATTGCGTCGGCAGCCGCCAGCCCGACGGCAACGAGTACTGCTCCCGCTACTGCTGCACTGCCACCGCCCACGCCTCCATTCGCGTCGCGGGCTTGGACCCGAAGATCCGCCAGTACCACCTATACCGCGACATCCGAACCTACGGCTTCTTCGAGTTGCTCTACACCGAGGCGCGCAAGGAAGGCGCCGTCTACGTGAAGTACCCCGACGACGCGCCGCCTGTTGTCGCCCGCGAGAAGTCGGGCGGACTGGCCGTCACGGTGCGAGACCTCCTATCGGGCGACGAGGAGCTCGAGATCCCCGTCGATCTGGTGGTCCTCGTAACCGGCATGGTCCCCCGTCGGAACGAAGAGCTGGTGGGCACGCTGAAGCTGCCCTTGGGCCGCGACGGCTTCTTCAACGAGATCCATCCCAAGCTCCGTCCGGTTGAGACCGTCGTCGATGGCGTGCTGATCGCCGGCGCGTGCCAGGGCCCCAAGAACTCGGCAGAGAGCGTTGCCTCGGGCCTGGCGGCCGTCACCCAGAGCGCCTCGGTCCTCAAGAAAGGCTTTGCCGAGCTCGACCCCCTGGTGGCGACGGTCGATCCCGACAAGTGCACGTGGTGCGGCAAGTGCGAGAGCTCCTGCCCCTACGGCGCAATCGAGAAGCTCTCGCTAAACGGCCGCGAGGTCGCCTCGATAAGCGAGGCCGGCTGCAAAGGCTGCGGCGGTTGCGTGCCCGTGTGCCCGGAGAATGCCATCGACCTGCGCGGCTACACCGACGCCCAGATCACGGCAACGATCGACGGCCTGCTCCAGGAGGCGGCGCTATGAACGCGCAGAACCGGGAGACCCGCGAGATCGTTCGCGAGGAACCGTTCATGCGCAGCCGGATCCTCGAGGTACTCGCCGGTGGGCCGCTCACGGTCCCCGAGATTGCCGAAGCTATCGGTCGGCCCGCCCACGAGGCCATGTACTGGGTCATGGGCATGCGCCGTTACGGGTTCG
>OCZT010000826.1_pt1 | contig 31523 bp, 28 predicted proteins | sample 1539031 | NCBI WGS metagenome assembly OCZT01 (sample SAMEA3539308, study PRJEB22396) | soil metagenome | biome: tundra; feature: field; material: soil | place: USA | collected 2010-05 | depth 0.15 m | reverse complement strand
TGTACCAATGGCTGCTCGCCGAGGAGCATGCGGACGAAATCCGCATGCACCTGGCTGAATTCAAGGACTATGAAAAGGCCGACCAGAAGTACCTCGACCTGCTCCTCGACGGTGTCATCGCCGACGCCGCAGAGCTCGATGCAGCATTCGCACCTTTGCTCGACCGCCCGGTCGACGAGCTCTCGCCGGTGGAGCGCGGCGTGCTGCTGATTGGCGCGTACGAGTTGGCCCACGTGCCCGACGTACCCTACAAGGTGGTGATCAACGAAGCCGTGGAGCTGGCGAAATCCTATGGCGGCACCGATGGCCACAAGTACGTGAACGGCGTGCTCGACAAGCTCGCCGCCAAGCTGCGTCCGGCCGAGGTCAAGGCGCGCAAGCCCGGCGGGGGCGAGGCCGCAGCCTAAAGAATCTTGCCTTCCGAATTCGACATCATTCGCCGCTATTTCACCCGCCCGGTGAAGCGCGCGCTGCTGGGTGTGGGTGACGACTGTGCCCTGATTGCGCCGGAAGAGGGCACGGTGCTGGCGGTATCCACCGACATGCTGGTCGAGGGGCGGCATTTTGTCGCCGGGGCCGATGCTGCCAAGCTGGGCCACAAGGCTCTGGCGGTGAATCTTTCCGATCTCGCGGCGATGGGTGCCGCGCCTCGCTACGCAACCTTGGCGCTGGCATTGCCCGAGGCCGACGAGACCTGGCTCGCGCAGTTCGCGCAAGGGTTTTTCACGCTGGCCGACGCCTTCGGGGTCGACCTGATCGGCGGCGACACCACGCGCGGGCCGCGCAACCTTTGCATCACCGTGATCGGTGCCGTGCCGCCGGAATTGGCCTTGCGCCGCGATGGTGCCAAGGCGGGGGACGAGGTGTGGCTGTCAGGCTGCACCGGCGACGCGGCGCTGGCGCTGGCCCATCTGAACAGGCGTATCCGTCTTGCCGATGCGGCGCTGGCGCATTGCCTCGCGCGCCTGCACACGCCCTTACCCTGCATAACGCTGGGGCTGGCGCTGCGCGGGCTGGCCACGAGCGCCATCGATGTCTCGGACGGCCTGGTGGCTGACGTCGGCCATATCGGCGAGCGCTCCGGCGTTGCCGTCGAACTGCGCTATGGCGAGTTGCCGCGCTCGCGTGCGCTCAAAGCCTGTGCGGACGAGCGCCTGGCGCAGGAATGCCTGCTCGCCGGCGGCGACGATTACGAACTCGCTTTCACCGCCAGAGCGGACGCACACGGAAGAGTCGCGGCGGTTGCAGCCGAGTTGGGTCTCGCCCTGACGTGCATCGGGAGCGTCAGCGCGGGCGAGCCGGGTCTGGTGTCGGTTTGCGATGCGGCCGGAAAACTGATGCAGCTGGAACGCAAAGGGTTCGATCATTTTGACTAAGAGGAGTATGCGCGGCCAAGGAAGGGGCGCGACCCTTCCGTTTCCACCTTGGTCGCCGCGCTCTTTTAGAACCCGTTGCAAAATGAAATTTGCAACGGGCCGACCTAGGGGAGCATGAGGGGAGGTATCCCCTCATTTTGAAACAGCTTAATGAACCCTAACGCGATTCTGCGTCCTACCGCAGGCTTCATGCTGGCGCATCCGGCACGTTTCATCGCGCTCGGCTTCGGCACCGGGTTGTCGCCCTTTGCTCCCGGCACGGTGGGCACGCTGCTCGGTTTTCCCGTGTACTGGGTCGCCAGCGACCTGCTCGCTTCCTACGGGCCGTTCGCGATGCTGGCGCTGATCGCGGCCATGTTCCTGCTCGGCGTATGGGCCTGCGCGCGCACCGGGCGCGATCTGGGCATTGCCGATCATAGCGGCATGAACTGGGACGAGATCGTCGCGTTCCAGTTGGTCTTGCTGCTCGCGCCGCAGGCCTGGCAGTGGCAGGCGTTTGCGTTTTTCGGCTTCCGTTTCTTCGATGTGGTCAAGCCGCCGCCGATCCGCCAGGTCGACGCCCGGATGAAAGGCGGCCTGGGGGTGATGTTCGACGACATCCTTGCCGCGTTCTATACCCTATTGGCGATGGCCGTGTGCAAGGCCGTGTTTGGTTGATTATCGATGCCCTCTGACACCCTGACCACGCTCGCTACCCTGGTTGGTGCCAAGCTCCGCGCCAAGGGGTTGATGCTGACCACGGCGGAATCCTGCACCGGCGGCTGGGTAGCGCAGGCGGTCACGACCGTCGCCGGCAGTTCGGATTGGTTCGAGCGCGGCTTCGTCACCTATTCGGACGCGGCCAAGCAGGAAATGCTGGGGGTGAGCACTCGCACGCTTGCCGCGCATGGGGCGGTGAGCGAAGAGACCGCGCGCGAGATGGCGATTGGAGCGCTGGCTCACAGCCGCGCGCAAGTGGCGCTGGCGATCACCGGCATCGCCGGCCCGGGCGGCGGCTCGCCGGAAAAGCCGCTGGGTATGGTGTGCTTCGCTTGGGCGGTGACGGACGGGAAAATTAGCGTGCAAACGCGGCATTTCAAGGGGGACCGCGAAAGCGTGCGCAGACAATCGGTGATCGCCGCGCTGCAGGGTGTAGTCGAGTTGCTTGAAGCCTGAACGCGACGACTGCGGCGCAGCCTCGCATCAGGGGCAATATGGAACGGCGCCCAAGGATGGGCCCCGGCCCTTCCTTGCCCACTCGGTCCCTTTTTTCAGCACTCTGCTAGCCGTCTTTCTTGTCTTTTTCGAGATGGAACCGGTGCATGAAGCGGTGCACGACCGGCGCGAACACGATGCCCATCACGACGATGAATATCAGGCCGCTGAAAAGGGCATAGAAGCCGGCGAACAGCTTGCCTTTGGCGGTGGTCAGCGTCGTCAGCGGACCCATGCCGGAGAGGATCATGGCGGCATTCGCAAACGCGTCTATCCAGGGCATGCCTTCAAAATGATGGTAGCCGAACATGCCGGCGCCGAGCGCGATCACGATGACCAAAAGGCCAATTGCGGCGCTGCGCGCGAGCCGGGCGTAGTAGGAGGGGCGAGGCAATAGCGGCTTGCTCTTGGCTTCGAACATGGTATCGCGGGAATTCCGGGAAACGGCGGGCTGCATAACTGTGCACCAGCGGTGACAGTTGTGACAAGCGGAATGTATTCGCGGCGGGGGGCCGGTCGAGCTTGACCCGGGCGTTCGCCGGCCTAGAATTAAGCATGGTCGCCCCCATATGCTAACCATGGCCTCAGTTCGTCCCGCCGCCGTCGCCGGCATGTTCTATCCCGCTGCTCCACGCGAGTTGGCTCGGGAAGTGGACGACATGCTCGCGCACAGCGCCACCAGCGGCCTGGCTCCCGGCTTTCCCAAGGCGCTGATCGTGCCGCACGCGGGCTACGTGTATTCCGGCAGCGTCGCCGCCGAAGCCTATGACAGGCTGCGTCCGGCACGAGGTATCGTGCGCCGGGTGGTGCTGCTCGGCCCCTGCCACCGCGTGCCGGTGCGCGGGCTCGCGCTGCCTGAGGCGGCCGCCTTCGCCACGCCGCTCGGCCAGGTGCCGATAGACCAAGAAGCGGTCAAGTCGCTTGCCGGCCTGCCGCAGGTGGTGGTGAGCAGGGCGGTGCATGCCGAGGAGCATGCGCTGGAGGTGCAGCTGCCTTTCCTGCAGCGCGTGCTGGGCGAGTTCAGCCTGGTGCCGCTGGCCGTGGGCGCGGCCACGCCGGAGCAGGTGGCCGAGGTCATTGACAGGCTTTGGGGGGGCGCTGAAACTCTGATCGTCATCAGTTCGGACCTGTCGCACTACCATCCATACGCCGAGGCCTGCGCAATCGACCGCGGCACCGCCGAGGCGATCCTGGACTACTCGACCGAGATCGATCATGAGCAGGCCTGCGGCGCGACGCCGATCGCGGGCATGCTGCTTGCGGCCAAGCGCCACAGGCTGAAGGTGGAACTGCTCGATCTGCGCAATTCCGGCGACACCGCCGGCGGCCGCGGGCGGGTGGTGGGCTACGCCGCGTTCGCGTTCTGGGACGGCGCGCAGAGTTTCGCCGAGGAGCATGGGCGCACGCTGCTCGACATCGCGAGGAACAGCATCGAGGCTGCGTTGGGGGTGTCCGAGCTCAAGCTGCTGCCCGACGAGCCCTGGCTCAAGCCGGCGCACGCGACCTTCGGCACGCTGACCCGGAACGGCAGGCTGCGCGGCTGCATCGGCAGCCTGGAAGCGCACCGGCCGCTGGGTGAGGACGTGCGCCACAACGCCCGCGCCGCGGCGCTGTCGGACCCCCGCTTCCCCCCGCTCACAAGCGAAGAACTCGCGAGCACGCGCATCGAGGTATCGCTCTTGTCCACCCCCAAGCTGCTCGCTTTTGCCGATCACGCCGACCTGATGGCGCAACTGCGGCCCGGCGAAGACGGCCTGATCCTGGAATACGGCGAGGCGCGCGGCACTTTCCTGCCGCAGGTCTGGGACAGCCTGCCCGATCCCGAGCAGTTCGTCGCCGAACTCAAGCGCAAAGCCGGGCTGTCGCCGGGGGTGAGCACGGCGAAATGCCGCATCCAGCGTTACCGCGTGCTGAAATGGAAGGAGGATGGGGCATGAGCGTGACGGAAAGCCGCCACCCTGGACGTTGGTGGCATATGCTCGAGGACGGCAGGATGCAGTGCGACCTGTGCCCGCGCGACTGCCGCCTGCACGAGGGCCAGCGTGGCCTGTGCTTCGTGCGCATGCGCCAGGGCGAGCAGATGCTGCTCACCACCTATGGGCGCTCCTCCGGCTTTTGCGTCGATCCGATCGAGAAAAAACCGCTCAACCAGTTCTATCCGGGATCGAGCGTGCTCTCCTTCGGCACCGCCGGCTGCAACCTCGCCTGCAAGTTCTGCCAGAACTGGGACATCTCCAAGTCGCGCGACATGGACAGCTTGGCCGACGCGGCCAGCCCGGAGGTGATCGCCCAGGCGGCGCAACGGCTGGGCTGCAGGAGCGTGGCCTTCACCTACAACGATCCGGTGATTTTCGCCGAGTACGCCATGGACGTGGCCGACGCCTGTCATGCAGTGGGCGTGCAGACGGTGGCGGTGACCGCGGGCTATATGCACGATGCGCCGCGGCGCGAGTTTTACGCTAAAATAGACGCGGCCAACATCGACCTGAAAGCCTTCACCGACGAGTTCTACGTCAAGCTCACCGGCGCTCACCTCGCGCCGGTGCTGGACACGCTGAAATATCTGAAGCACGAGACCGGGGTATGGTTCGAGATCACCACGCTGCTGATCCCGGGGAAAAATGACAGCGATGCCGAACTCGAGGCGATGTGCACCTGGATCGCGCAGGAACTGGGGCCGGACGTGCCGCTGCATTTCTCCGCCTTCCATCCGGACTGGAAAATGACCGACATCCCGCCGACGCCCGCGGCCACGCTTGCGCGCGCGCGGCGGATCGCGCTCAGGCACGGGCTGCATTACGTCTACACCGGCAACGTGCACGACACCGAGGGCGGCACCACCTTCTGCCCGCACTGCGGCAACGCCCTGATCGTGCGCGACTGGTACAACATCCTCAACTACCGCGTTACCGAGGACGGGCATTGCCGGGAATGCGGCGGGGCGATTGCCGGACGCTATCAGCCCTTCGACAAGGCTTTCGGTTCGCGCCGCATCCCGGTGCGGCTGGCGGCTCTGGCCACCTGAGCCTGGCAGTTTTCCCGCTGCGAAGCGCCGATCCTGTTTTATTCCTCCCCCGCAATCGGCCGAGGAGATCCGCCGGCTGCTCGCTGCGCGCGGGCGGGACGTCGGAGGCGGCACTTGACTGGAGCCGGAAACTGTATAAAGATACAGGTTCCGCAGCAACCCGAGGTTCGCCAATGGAAGCGCTGACCGCCAAGCAGCAGGAAATCCTGACGCTAATTCGCCAGGCCATTGAAACCACCGGCCTCCCGCCCACGCGCGCCGAGATCGCCGAGGCCATGGACTACAGCTCGCATAACGCGGCCGAGGAGCATCTGCGCATGCTCGAGCGCAAGGGCGCGATCGAGATCGTAAAAGGCTCGGCGCGCGGCATCCGCCTGAAAGACGGCGGCGGCATTCCCCTCATCGGACGCGTCGCGGCCGGTTCGCCCATCCTTGCCGAGGAGCACGTGCAGGCGCATTACCAGATCGATCCGGCGCTGTTCAATCCGCGCGCCGACTACTTGCTCAAGGTCCGGGGCATGAGCATGCGCGATGCCGGCATTCACGATGGCGACCTGCTCGCCGTGCACAAGACCAGCGAAGCCCGCGCCGGGCAGGTCGTGGTCGCGCGCCTTAACGATGAGGTGACGGTGAAGCGGCTGCGCCGCCGCGGCGCGATCATCGAACTTCTCCCCGAGAACCCCGAGTTCGAGCCGATTATTGTCGACCCGAGGCGCGAGGAATTTGCCATCGAAGGCTTGGGCGTGGGGGTAATCCGCGCCGGTCGGTCGCTGTAGCCTCGGAATTTTCGCCGTCCCAAGCCCCTGAATTGCCACCAGTTTGCATATTGCGATTGCACTAATTATAAAACTGTATAAAAATACAGGTCAACGCTGGAAGCATAGCGTCCGTTGATGCACTAATTACCACCGAAACCGAAGGAGATTTTCATGGATGACAACAAGACCAAAGCCCTCGCAGCCGCGCTGGCGCAGATCGAAAAGCAGTTCGGCAAGGGTTCCATCATGCGTATGGATTCGGACGCGATCATGGATGACGTGCAGGTGGTCTCCACCGGCTCGCTCGGTTTGGACATTGCGCTGGGCGTAGGCGGGCTGCCGCGCGGCCGCGTGGTCGAAATTTACGGGCCGGAATCCTCGGGCAAGACGACGCTGACGCTGCAGGTGATCGCCGAGATGCAGAAACTGGGCGGCACCGCCGCCTTCATCGATGCCGAAAACGCGCTCGACCCGCAGTACGCGCAGAAGCTGGGCGTGAAAGTCGAGGACCTGCTCATCTCGCAGCCCGATACCGGTGAGCAGGCACTGGAGATCGCCGACATGCTGGTGCGCTCGGGTTCGGTCGACGTGGTGGTCATCGATTCGGTGGCCGCGCTCACGCCCAAGGCCGAGATCGAGGGCGAGATGGGCGAGCCGCAGATGGGCCTGCAGGCGCGTCTGATGAGCCAGGCGCTGCGCAAACTCACCTCCAACATCAAGCGCACCAACACCCTGGTGATTTTCATCAACCAGATCCGCATGAAAATCGGCGTCATGTTCGGCAGTCCGGAGACCACCACCGGTGGCAACGCGCTCAAGTTCTACGCCTCGGTGCGGCTGGACATCCGCCGTATCGGTTCGATCAAGAAGAACGAGGAAGTGATCGGCAACGAAACGCGGGTGAAAGTGGTGAAGAACAAGATGGCGCCGCCGTTCCGCGAGGCCCTGTTCGACATTCTCTATGGCGAGGGCATTTCGCGCGAGGGCGAAATCATCGAGCTGGGCGTGAAGCACGGCATCGTCGAGAAATCCGGCGCCTGGTACGCCTACAACAAGGACAAGATCGGCCAGGGCAAGGACAACGCGCGCGACTACCTCAAGGAGCATCCTGAGCTTGCCATCGAAATCGAAGCGCGCGTGCGTGAGGCGGTCGGCGTGAACAACCCGGGCGCCAAGCCGGCAGCCGCTCTGTCTGTTGTGGCGGGGTAATGCCAGCAGTGTAATACCAGGGCGCAATACCCATGGTAAAAAGGGAAATCTCGCTGCGCGAGCGGGCACTGTCCATGCTTGCGCGGCGGGAACATACTCGTGCCGAGATGATGCGCAAACTCTCCCCCCACTCCGAATCTCCCGAACAGGTCGAACAGTTGCTGGACGCGCTCGTCGCGCGCGGCTGGCTGTCGGAGACGCGTTTCGCCGAGTCCCGCGCCAACGCGCTTGCGCGCAAATTCGGGAGCCGTAAAATAGAGCACGACCTCAGGAGTCGTGGCGTATCCGCTGAGGTCGTTGAACACGCCGTGGAGCAGGCGCGTACGCAGGAGCTGGACCACTGTCGCGCAGCCTGGCAAAGAAAATTTGGCGTACTGCCGCAAACCGCCGCCGAGCGCGGCCGGCAGATGCGCTTTCTCGCCGGCCGCGGATTCTCCGCCGAAGCAGTGCGCCAGGTCCTCAAAGCTGGAGACGCAGACTGATGTCCGGCAACGAACATTCGCAGGAAGGCTGGCACGAGGAAAAGCGCTCCGCCTATCTTTACCGGGTCATGGCCGAAGCCGAGGCCGGCACGCCGCGCGCGGATCTGTTCCGCGGGCTTGCCGTCGAGGCCGAGGGCCAGGCCGCGATCTGGGCGCGTCAAACCGGGGCCGCCGTGCCCGAGTATGCACCCGACCTGCGTGCGCGCATGGTCGCCGCGCTGGTGCGCCGACATGGCCCACGCGCCCTGCGCTCGGTGCTGGTGGCGATGAAAGTGCGCGGCTTGTCGGTGTATTCGCATGCCGCGCCGGGCCATCCGCTGCCGACCACGCTCGAAGAGGTGGGCAAACGCCACCGCGGCGTCAGCGGTGGCGGCAATCTGCGCGCTGCGGTATTCGGCATCAACGATGGCCTGGTTTCGAACGCCAGCCTGATTCTGGGCGTAGCCGGCGCCTCCGCCAACAGCTCGGTCATTCTGCTCTCGGGCGTGGCCGGGCTCCTGGCCGGCGCGTTTTCGATGGCGGCGGGCGAGTACGTGTCGGTGCGTTCGCAGCGCGAAATGTTCGAGCATCAGATCGGCCTGGAGCGCGACGAACTCGCGCAGTACCCGGAGGAGGAAGCCGAGGAGCTGGCGCTGATTTACGCCGCGCGCGGCCTGTCGCGCGAGGATGCGCAAAAGCTGGCCAAGGCCATCATCTCCGATCCGGCCCAGGCGCTCGATACGCTTGCGCGCGAGGAACTGGGACTGAATCCGGAAGATCTCGGCTCGCCTTGGGGCGTTGCGATCTTTTCCTTTCTTTCGTTCGCCGCGGGTGCGCTGGTGCCCCTACTGCCGTTCTTCGCACTGAGCGGGGGCCGAGCGCTCGTCATTTCCATCGGCGTCACTGCTCTGGCGCTGTTTGCCGTTGGCGCCGCCATCAGCCTGTTCACCGGCCGCAGCGCGGTGCGCGACGGCCTGCGCATGCTCTTTATCGGTGCCGCGGCGGGCGCTCTGACCTACGCCATCGGCAAGCTGCTTGGGGTCAGTCTGGCTTGATTCGGCCCGTATTTCAGGCTCGCTTCGTACACGCATTTGCCTGAGCCGCGTTGCGTAGGCTGCAGCGCGGCAATAGCACGGATTTGCATGCGCGCCTGATTCAAGCGAAAATTCACACTTTTACCTCAGGGCAGCTGGACTGGCCGGGCACTTGGCGCCGGGCCCGAAGCGAAACCATGAAATCAGCAGAAATCCGCAGTAGGTTCCTGGAATTTTTCGCCCAGCGCGGGCACGCCGTGGTGGCCTCGAGTCCGCTGGTGCCGGGCAACGACCCTACCCTGCTGTTTACCAATTCGGGCATGGTGCAGTTCAAGGATGTGTTCCTCGGCAAGGAGCCGCGTCCCTATAAACGCGCCACCACTTCGCAGCGGAGCGTGCGCGCCGGCGGCAAGCACAACGACCTGGAGAACGTCGGCTATACCGCGCGCCACCACACCTTCTTCGAGATGCTGGGCAATTTTTCGTTCGGCGACTATTTCAAGCGCGACGCCATCCACTACGCCTGGGATCTGCTTACGGGCGTATACAAGCTGCCCAAGGATAAACTGTGGGTGACCGTCTACCAGACCGACGATGAGGCCTACGCCATCTGGGCCGACGAAATCAAAGTGCCCAAGGAGCGCATCGCCCGCATCGGCGACAAGCCCGGCGGCGGCTCGGATAATTTCTGGCAGATGGGCGAAACCGGCCCGTGCGGCCCGTGCAGCGAAATCTTCTACGACCACGGCCCGGGGATCGCCGGCGGGCCACCCGGCACGCCCGAGGCGGATGGCGACCGCTATATCGAGATCTGGAACCTGGTGTTCATGCAATACAACCGGGACGACGCGGGCAAGCTGCATCCTCTGCCCAAGCCCTCGGTGGACACCGGCATGGGGCTGGAGCGTATCGCCGCCGTGTTGCAGGGGGTGCATTCCAACTACGAGATCGACCTGTTCCAGGATCTGATCAAGGCGGCGGCGCGCGAGACTCACGTCAAGGATCTGGCGAGCAATTCGCTCAAGGTCATCGCCGACCATATCCGCGCGACATCCTTTCTCATCGTCGACGGCGTGATCCCGGGTAACGAGGGACGCGGCTACGTGCTCCGGCGCATCATCCGGCGCGCCATTCGCCACGGCTACAAGCTCGGCCAGACCGAGCCCTTCTTCCACCGTCTGGTCGAGGACCTCGCGCGCGTCATGGGCGAGGCTTATCCCGAGTTGGTCAAGGCGAAGGAACGAGTCACCCGGGTGCTTAAGACGGAAGAAGAGCGCTTTGCCGAGACCCTGGAGCACGGCATGAAGGTGCTCGAAGGCGCGCTCACACGCGAGGACCGGCTGCTCGACGGGGAGACTGTATTCCAGCTCTACGACACGTTCGGCTTTCCCGTCGATCTCACTGCGGACATCGCGCGCGAGCGCGACGTGCGCGTCGATTACGCCGGCTTCGAGGCGGCGATGCAGCGCCAGCGCGCGCGCGCTCGTGCCGCGTCCAGGTTCACGGTATCTGCCGGCGTGGAGTATTCCGGCCGGCCGACGGAGTTCCATGGCTACGATAGCCTCACGCTCGAAGGCACCGTGGTGGCGCTGTACCGCGAAGGGACGTCGGTCGATGAGATCGCCGCCGGCGAGGCCGCGGCGGTGGTGCTCGACCGCACGCCGTTCTATGCCGAGTCCGGCGGCCAGGTGGGCGACCGGGGGGAACTCGCCGGCGTGAACGGCAGCTTCAGCGTCGAGGATACGCAGAAAATCCAAGCCGACGTATTCGGCCACAAGGGCGAACTCAAGGCCGGGCATCTGCGCGTCGGCGACCGCGTGATGGCCGCGGTGGACAGCGTGGCGCGCGCCCGCGCGGCGTGGAACCACTCGGCCACGCACCTGATGCACGCAGCGCTGCGCAAAGTGCTCGGCGGCCACGTGCAGCAGAAGGGCTCGCTCGTCGATGCCCAGCGCACGCGCTTCGACTTCTCTCACAACGAACCGATGATTGACGCGCAGCTGCGCCAGGTCGAGGAACTGGTAAACCACGAGGTCCGCCGCAACGTCGAGGTCTCGGTGCGGGTCATGAAATACGACGACGCGATAAAGGCTGGCGCGATGGCGCTGTTCGGCGAGAAGTACGGCGACGAGGTGCGCGTCATCGGCATGGGCGAATTTTCCACCGAGTTGTGCGGCGGCACCCACGTGCGCCGCACCGGCGACATCGGTTTTTTCAAGATCGTGTCCGAGTCGGGCGTGGCGGCGGGCATACGCCGGGTCGAGGCGGTCACCGCCGAGGCCGCCTTGGCCTATGTGCAGGAACAGGAGGCGCGGCTGGGCGAGGCCGCGAGCTTGCTCAAAGCCCAGCCGCAGGAACTCGGCCAGAAGATCTCCCAACTCGTCGACGGCGCGAGGGCGCTCGAGAAAGAGCTCGCACGGTTGAAATCGAAGGTCGCGTCGGCGCAGGGGGACGATCTCGCACTGCAGGCGGTCGAAGTAAAAGGGGTGAAGGTGCTCGCCGTCGCGCTCGAGGGCGCCGACGCGAAGACCCTGCGCGAGACCCTGGACAAGCTGAAGGACAAGCTCAAGTCGGCGGCGGTGGTTCTGGCCTCGACCGAGGGTGGCAAAGTGAGCCTGATCGCCGGGGTCACCTCCGAATTGACGACCAAAGTGAAAGCCGGGGAACTGGTCAATTTCGTCGCCCAGCAGGTCGGCGGCAAGGGCGGCGGACGGGCGGATATGGCCCAGGCGGGCGGCACCGAGCCGGCCAAGCTGCCCGCCGCGCTCGCCTCGGTGCAGGCATGGGTGCAGCAAAAGCTTTAGCTACGGACTGATGCGGACGAAATCCGCGGCGAGTAACGCTTGCTAACTTAGGGCGAATCGTGCTTGAATCCGTACTGGAGACTTTCGACATGAATTGCGTGTGCGTTTTCTGGTTTCACTTTTATGGCTTTCCCCAGCCGCTGGCGGAGGGATTGAGCTAGATACACGCCCAAGCATCCCGAAAACCGCCAGCGCCGACAGCCTGGCGGTTTTTTTTTGACCCGAGATCAGGCTATGACTATGACCGCCAGCGCAAGCCATGCAAATCCGCCGACGCGGGCCGACGCCACCGACCGGTTGCGGGCTTACCGGTATCAAGGAGAAATCATGACCCACAAGGTTGACGACGTCCGCATCCGCGAAATAAAGGAACTCGCACCGCCGTCGCACGCCATCCGCGAGTTTCCCGTATCCGACGCCGCCGAGCGGGTAACCTACGAGGCGCGCCAGGGCATCCACGGCATACTGCACGCGGCGGACGACCGGCTGCTGGTGATCATCGGGCCGTGCTCGATCCATGATCCTAAATCGGCGCTGGAATATGCGCGGCGCCTGGCGCAGGAAAAGGCGAAGTACGCAGCCGATCTGCTCATCGTGATGCGCCTTTATTTCGAGAAGCCGCGCACCACCGTCGGCTGGAAAGGGCTCATCAACGATCCGCACCTGGACGGCACCTTCCAGATCAACGAGGGCCTGCGCCTTGCGCGCAGCGTGCTGCTCGATATCAACGAACTGGGCGTGCCGGCCGGCGTGGAGTATCTCGACATGATCACGCCGCAGTACATTGCCGACCTGGTGAGCTGGGGCGCGATCGGCGCGCGCACCACCGAATCGCAGGTGCACCGGGAACTTGCGTCGGGGCTGTCCTGCCCGGTCGGATTCAAGAACGGCACCGATGGCAATATCCGGATTGCAGTAGATGCGATCAAGACTTCGCGCCAGCCGCATCACTTCCTCTCGGTCACCAAGGGCGGGCACTCGGCCATCGTCTGCACTAACGGCAACGAGGACTGCCACGTGATCCTGCGCGGCGGGCCCACGCCCAACTACGATGCGGCGAGCGTGGACGCGGCGGCCAGGCAACTGGCCTTGGCCGGGCTGGAGCAGCGCTTGATGATCGATTTTTCCCACGCCAACAGCTCCAAGGACTATCAGCGCCAGATGGAGGTTTGCGCCGACGTGGCGGGTCAGGTTGCCGCCGGGGATGACCGCATCATCGGCGTGATGGCGGAATCGCATCTGCATCCCGGGAGGCAGGACTTGGTGCCGGGCAAGCCGCTGGCCTACGGTGTATCCATCACTGATGCCTGCATCGGCTGGGACGACAGCGTCAAGATGCTCGAGCGCCTGGCCGACGCGGTGCGCAGGCGCCGGCTGGTGCACGAGGCCGAGGAATAGCGTCGCGCGGGTTCGACCAACCGCGCAGAACGCGGAGGGCGCAGGCGCACGGCCGGGCGGTATGCCCGCTCCGCGCCTCCGCCGTTCGGCTATGCGCTGATCATCGCCAACCGCGCCGCGCCGGTCATGCGCGCCCGGTGAGCCTGCAGCCCTTATAATCGCGTCCATGCAAACCTCCTCCGGGCAGGCCGCGCCGCCGATGCGCACCGCTTTTTACGTCGCGCTGGTGCTGACGCTGGCATTCAAGTTCTGGCTCGCTCAGGCGCTGCCCATGACCGGGGATGAGGCCTACTTCATCTACTGGGGCGTCTATCCCGACTACGGGTTCTACGACCATCCGCCCATGGTCGGCTGGATCCTGGCCCTGCTGCTGCAGCTGTCCAGGGCCGAATGGGTGCTGCGCCTGCCGGTGATCGTCCTGCCTGCGCTGGTGGCTTTCGCCATGCTGCAATACCTGCGGCCGACGGATGAGAGCAAAGCGTACGCTGCAGCGCTCGCTTTCCTGCTGCTTCCGGTGAATGTCTGGAACGTGCTCATCACCACCGATACGCCGCTGGTGCTGTTCTCCTTCCTTTCGGCCCTGTGCTTCGCCACGGCTTTGCGGCGCGAATCGCAGATGCTGTATGCGGCCTCCGGCGCCCTGCTGGGCCTGGCGTTCCTGTCGAAATATTTCGCCGTCCTGCTGGGGCTGGCCTATCTGGCGTTCGTCCTGACGCAGCCTGCAGGCCGGCGCAGCTGGCGCGGCCTCGCAATCGCATTTGCAGGCGTGCTGCCATTCGCTGCGCTCAATGCCTGGTGGAACTACAACCACTGCTGGGCCAACCTGATGTTCAATGTGTACAACCGGCACGGCGATGCGGGCTGGTCGCCGCAGAATCCGCTGCTGTACGCGCTGAGCGTCCTCTACATGCTGTCCCCGGCCGCGCTCTACCAGTTCTGGCGCGGCCGCGTTGCGTTGAGACAGAAGCTCGCCGAACCGCGCGCACGGTTTTTCATGCTCGCCTGGATGGTGCCGCTTGTCGTGTTCGCCCTGCTTACCCTGATGAAGCAAATCGGCCTGCACTGGCTGCTTTCGTTCGTGCCGTTTTTCTTCGTTGCCGCTGCGCTCGTGCTCAGCGCCGCGCAATTGAGGAAGTCTGTCGTCTATCTCTTCGCGTTCTCCGTGATTCACGTGGCGGCGATCGTGGGCGCCAGCCTGCTGCCGATCGAGGTATGGAAGGGCAGCCGGCTTTACGATGGCATCGTGTTTCATGTCAAGACCGCCGAGCTGCTGCAGCGGCTCGAGCCTTATGCCGGAAAGTACGAATTCTCCGCCGACGGATTTTCACCGGCGGTGACGGCGTCCTACGCCTCGGGCAGGTACTTTTTCGTGTTCGGTACCGCGTCCTCGCATGGACGCCACGACGACATCCTTACCGATTTCAGGACGCTGGCGGGCAAGAACGTCCTGGTGCTGCGCAAGAACCCGCCCAATCCGGCCGATTACGCGCCCTATTTCGCCAAAGTGGAGTTCCGCCAGTTCGAGCTGCACGGCGTCACCTTTTATCTGGTGCTGGGCCAGACCTTCGACTATCCGAGATACCGCGAGCAGGTGCTGCGGCCCCTGCGCGACCGTTACTATAGAATCCCGTCCTATCTGCCGCTGGGCCATTGCTACTTTTGCGAACGATATTTTCCCGATGAATCCTGTCCCACCCGCTAGCGCCGCGACGTTGCCGATGGAACTGCTGAAACTGCTGCGTCCGCATCAGTGGGTCAAGAACGGCTTTGTCTTCGTCGGTCTGCTGTTCAGCGACGTCAGCAACGATTGGAAGCTCAGAGGCACCGTGCTTTTTGCCGCCGCCGGATTCTGCCTGCTGTCGAGTTGCGTCTACATACTCAACGATGTCCTCGATCGCAAGGCGGACCAGGCCCACCCGGTGAAGCGCAAGCGGCCTTTGGCCAGCGGTACGGTGGGCATAGGTCAGGCGTACGCGCTCGCATTTGTCTGCGGGACAGCGGGGCTGGCGCTGGGCGCCATGGCCTCCGTTAGCGTGGTGGCCATCCTCATGGCCTACCTCGCGCTCAATCTGGCCTACAGCGCCGGCCTGAAGCACATCGCCATCCTCGACGTGTTCATTATCGCTGCCGGTTTCATGCTGCGCATTTTGGCCGGCACCTGGGGGGTGAATATCGTCCCCTCATACTGGCTGCTGCTGTGCGGCCTGCTGCTGACCGTTTTTCTCGGCTTTGCCAAGCGCCGCGCCGAACTGATGGTGAGCGACGGCAATGGCTCCAATGGCGCTACCCAGCGTCCGGTGCTGTACGACTACAGTCTGGCGCTGCTCGATACCATGATGTCGATCAGCGCCGCCGGCGTCATCGTCAGCTACAGCCTGTACAGCGTGAGTCCCGACACCATAGCGCTGCATCGCACCGACAAGCTGATCTATACCCTGCCGTTTGTGTTGTACGGCATTTTTCGCTACATTTTTCTCCTGCACCGCCGCGGCGGCGAAGATCCCGCGTGGACGTTGCTCACCGACGCGCATCTGCTGATCGTCGGCGCTCTCTGGCTTGGCGTCACGCTATGGCTGATCTGGTGAGCGTGTGTTCGATTTGAGCTTAATCATCGGTTTCGGCATAATCTGTCGACGGCGGGTTCGCCGGCGGTGCCTATTTGGCCCCGCCCGATCCGCCTGTCTCGGACCAAGATCATATGGCTGAAAGCGCTGGACACGATCGCCTGTCACACCTGGAATACCTGGGCGATGCGACCCAATTCGCAGGGCAGATGCATCGCATGATCAGCTATTCGCCGCTGTTCGAGAACTTCAACATGGCGGAAATCCGGCTGATGAGCCACTTCATGCACGCCTACCGTGCCGGGCCGGGGCAGGAGATCATCCATGAAGCCGAACAGGGCGATTTCATGCTGCTGATGATCGAGGGCAGCGTGGAAGTATTGAAGCAGGACCGCTGGAACACACCCCAGCTTATCGCCTCGGTCGATGCCGGAAAGACGCTGGGCGAAATGTCCATGATAGACGGCGAGCCGCGCTTTGCGACCTGCGTCGCGGCCGAGCCTTGCGTGATCGCGGTGCTGTCGCGCGAAAACCTGGCGCACATCATTCTGGAGCAACCCATACTGGGGGCGAAAATCCTGATGGAGCTGGTGCTGATGCTGTCGCAGCGCCTGCGCCAGACCAGCGTCAAGCTGGTAAGCCTGATGGACAAAAGCGGCAACTGAAGCCGGTCGCATCTGGCGCTACGGGCGAATCCTGATGCGATCGCGCTGAAGATGTGGCAGAATAGCGGGCGATACTGGTTGGAGGAGGAGGCAATGCATATAAAAAACGGCAAGGATTTTTGGGCGGGGCTGATGTTCGTCGGCGCCGGCCTGAGTTTTATGTTGGTCTCGCAAAACTATCCCATGGGCTCGGCGGTGCGCATGGGGCCGGCGTACTTTCCGACTATGCTGGGCGGCCTGCTCGCGATCCTGGGCGCGGTCGTCTTCATGCGTGCGTTTTTCTCCAAAATCGAAGATCCGCTCAAGGTATTCCCATTCCGGCTGCCCGTGCTGATCGCCTCGCTGGTGATCGGAGGGGCGACTTACTTCGCCGATAGCTGGTTCAAGGGTGCGCCGATGGCCGAGTTTGCGCTTACCGGGCTGGCGCTGGCACTGTTCATCGGGGCATTCGGGCCGCGGGCGATGTTCGTGATCCTGATTGCGGTGATGATTTTCGGCTATGCGCTCAAACCGCTGGGCCTGGTGCTGGCCGTCGCATTGCTGATCGTGCTCAGCGCTCTGGGCGGCCACGATTTCCGCAAGAAGGAGATCGTAATCCTGACCGTAGTGATGGTGCTGTTCAGCGTGTTTGTGTTCGTCAAGGGCCTGGGACTGCCGTTTAACATCTGGCCGGGAGAATAGTAGTCATGGAATTCTCCCTGATTCACAATCTGAGTATCGGCTTCGGCGTCGCGCTGAGCCTGCAGAACCTGATGTACTGCTTCTTCGGCGTGCTGCTCGGCACGCTGATCGGCGTGCTGCCCGGCATCGGGCCGCTCGCCACCATCGCCATGCTGCTGCCGGTGACGTTCAACCTGTCGCCGATTTCGGCGCTGATCATGCTCGCCGGCATTTACTATGGCGCGCAATACGGCGGCTCGACCACCGCTATCCTGGTCAATATTCCGGGTGAGTCGTCCTCGGTGGTCACCTGTTTGGACGGCTACCAGATGGCGCGCCAGGGCCGCGCCGGTCCGGCGCTGGCCATCGCCGCCATGGGCTCCTTCTTCGCCGGCTGCGTCGCGACCGTGGTCATCGCCCTGTTCGCGCCGCCGCTGGCGGAAGTCGCCCTCAAATTCGGTCCGGCCGAATATTTCTCGCTGATGGTACTGGGATTGGTCGGTGCGACGGTGCTGGCGCACGGCTCGCTCATCAAGGCGATCGCCATGACCATCCTGGGGTTGCTGCTGGGCGTAGTCGGCACCGACGTCAACTCCGGCATCGCGCGCTTCTCCTTCGGCATATCGGAGCTTTCCGACGGCATCAACTTCGTCGTCGTCGCCATGGGGCTATTCGGCTTCGCCGAGATCATTATGAACCTGGAGCAGGGCGAGGCCCGCGAGGTGTTCGTCAACAAGGTCACGGGCCTGATGCCGACCTGGAAAGACCTCAAGGATAGTTCCGGCGCCATCCTGCGCGGCACCGCCTTGGGCTCGGTACTCGGCATCCTGCCCGGCGGCGGGGCGCTGCTGTCGTCCTTTGCCGCCTATACCCTGGAAAAGAAAATCGGCGACACGTCGAAGTTCGGCAAGGGCGAAATCCGCGGCGTGGCGGCGCCGGAATCGGCCAACAACGCCGGCGCGCAGACTTCGTTCATTCCCCTGCTTACCCTGGGCATTCCGTCCAACCCGGTGATGGCGCTGATGATCGGCGCGATGATGATCCAGGGCATTGCCCCCGGACCGCAGGTGATGACCGAGCGGCCGGAACTCTTCTGGGGCATGATCACCAGCATGTGGATCGGCAACCTGATGCTGGTGATCTTGAACCTGCCGCTGATCGGCTTATGGGTGAAGCTGCTGACCGTACCCTACCGGATGCTCTATCCGTCCATTCTGCTGTTCTGCTGCGTCGGGGTCTACAGCCTGTCCAATGCGCCCTTCGACGTGATGCTGACCGCGCTGTTCGGCCTCCTGGGTTACGTCTTCGTCAAGCTCGAATGCGAGCCGGCGCCGCTGATCCTGGGCTTTATCCTCGGGCCGCTGATGGAGGAGAACCTGCGCCGGGCGATGCTGCTCTCGCGCGGCGACGCGACCGTGTTCTTCACCAAGCCGATCAGCGGGGTGCTGCTCGGCATGGCCATCGTGCTGCTGCTGATCACCCTGGCGCCTGCGGTGCGCAAGACACGCGAGGAGGCGTTCGTGGAATAGCATTTCGGGAATCTCGAGGTGGATCCCGGCGCGGAGGACACAGAGGCTTGTGTCCTCTGTTCCTTTGAGGTCTCGCTTTTGCGAATTCGTTTCGAAGGAGAATAGCTTGACACGATTGATCGGTTTGACGCTGCCGCTTTTCCTTGTACTGGCTTCGCTGCTCGGCTGCGCCAGTGCTGACGCCCAGAGCTATCCGTCCAAGCCGATTCGCCTGGTCGTGCCTTACCCCCCCGGTGGGCCGCTGGATATCATGGCGCGCGCGATCGGGCAGAAGCTCACCGAGGCGTGGAGCCAGCCCGTGGTGGTGGACAACCGTGCGGGCGCCGGCGGCAATATCGGCGCCGACTTGGTGGCGAAGAGCCAGGCTGACGGCTATACGCTGCTGATGGGCGCGGTCGCCACCCACGCCATCAACCCGACCCTGTACGGCAAAATGCCCTACGACCCGGTCAAGGACTTTGCGCCGGTGGCGCTGGTGGCGCAGGTGCCGAATATCCTGGTGGTGAACCCCTCGGTTCCGGCCAGATCGGTACGGGAGCTGATCGAACTCGCGCGCGCCAGACCCGGCTATCTCAATTTCGGTTCCGGCTCGACCGGTTCGACCGGCCATCTTGCCGGCGAGTTGTTCAACACCATGGCCGGCGTGAAAATGGTGCACATCCCCTACAAGGGCGGGGCGCCGGCGATGGCCGACCTGCTTGCCGGCCAGGTGCAGTTGATGTTCGACAATCTGGCCAACGCGCTGCCCAACGTCAAGGCGGGCAGGCTGCGCGCGCTGGCGGTGACCACGCTCGCGCGCTCGCCGGCCATGCCGGAGTTGCCCACCATCGCCGAGTCAGGGCTGCCCGGCTTCGACCTCACCACCTGGTTCGGCGTGATGGCTCCTGCGGGGACGCCATCCGAAATCGTGGTCAAGCTCAATGCCGAGATCGTGCGCGCGCTGAACGCGAAAGACATGCGCGAGCGGTTGGAGAAAATGGGCGCCGAGCCGCCGGCCAACAATACGCCGGAGCGTTTCGCCGCCTTCATCCGCACCGAAGCGGCCAAGTACGCGAAAGTGGTCAAGGATTCCGGCGCCAAGGTAGAGTAGGTCGCGCTCGAGGAACCAGAACGCGCGCACGTTGATCCCTCGCCCGGTTTCCCCGGCCTGCGCGGGCTTTGCGCGCGTCAGGGCCGGAGGCAAACGCAGCAGGGCCCGCGGTCTTACTTCTTGCGCCCGCGTCTTCCGTTTTCGATTGTGCTGCCGCGCTGCCACAACACGTCGCTGCCGCCGCCGGCGCGGTTCAGCACCCGCCCCAGAACGAACAGCAAGTCGGACAACCGGTTCAGATACTTGCGGGCCGCAGTTCCGACAGGCTCGGCGCGCGACAGCGACACCAGGGCGCGCTCGGCGCGGCGGCAGACGGTGCGCGCCAGGTGGGCCAGGCTTGCAGCGCGCGTTCCGCCGGGCAGAATGAATTCCTTGAGCGGGGGCAGGTCCCGGTTGTAGTCATCCAGCAGCACTTCCAGGCGGGTAACCTGGCTTTCGCTCATGCTGGCATGCCCCGGGATGCAGACTTCTCCGCCCAGGTCGAACAGGTCATGCTGGATGTTGCCGAGCGCCGCGCGAACGCCGGCGGGCAATTCCTCGGCGAGCAGCAGGCCGATCACCGAATTCAGTTCATCGACTTCCCCCAGCGCGTGCACGCGCTGGCTGTCCTTGGGCACGCGCGAGCCGTCGCCGAGGCCGGTCTCGCCAGTGTCGCCGGTTCGAGTATAGATTTTTGTGAGACGGTGGCCCATGCGCATCCAAACGAGCGTTAGGGCAAGGATTGTACCGCAAAGCCCTCGAAAATCTGCCGGCGCCGGACCCGGGGGGCGGAAGTTGGCTGCGCGTTTGGCGCGTGCGCAGCGCAATGAGAGCGGGCCGGGCCGGAGCAGGGTACTCAGGCAGCGAAATCCGTTTCGGCTGGGGGAATATTGTGCGTCCCGACCGGTTCGGAAGCAGTTGAATGGTAGTAGAATATTTGGCCAAAGCAAACCGCGCGGCCGGCTTCGGGCCGGCGCAGACAGAGGATCCAACGTGACGTTGCTAACGAAGTTCCGCAGCCGGCTGGCCGCAATGTCCTCGGTTGAGTACCTGCCAGAGCGCGTGTCCATGCTGTACCGGCTGTCGGGTACCGATGTGCCGATCATCCTCGTTGCGGCGAGCATCACCGCGTTTGCGTTGTGGGGCTACATCGGCGTCAGCCTGATAGTGAGCTGGTTCGTCTGGCTCGGCGTGGCCAGCACGCTGCGCTACGCAATGGCGCGGGTTTATCGTCGCCGCCAGCCGCCGGCGGAGGATGCGGCGCAGTGGGAAAACTATTTCTGCATGGCCAGCGCCCTGATCGGGGCGGGCTGGGGCCTGGCGCTGATGTTTATCGGCCATGAACCGACCTCGCTGCAGGAGATCTCGGTCACGTTCCTCATCAGCAGCATCGCCATGGGCCTGCCGCCTTCGCTCGCGCCCAGTCCCAAGGCTTTTGCCAGCTTCATCCTGCCCATTCTTGCGCCCATGGTCGCGATGCTGTTTACCTTTGGCGGCGGACTCAATGCCTCCACCGGCTTGCTGATGCTGGTGTTCGCGAGCGTGCTGCTGGGCTTGTACCTGTCCAACCATCTGGCGCTGATGGAAACGCTGGCTTACGGCCACGAGAACACGCTGTTGCTGAAAAAATTGCGCGTCGCCGAAAAATCCCTGACTTCGGCGCTGGCCGAGCAGCAGCTGATTTTCGACACCGCAGCCGTCGGAATTGCCTTTGTCAGCCAGCACACGGTGGTGAAATGCAACCGGCGCTTTGCCGAGATCCTCGGGTACACGCGCGAGGAACTCACCGGGCAATCCACGCGGGTCTGGCTCCAGTCCGATGAGCGATTCATGGAAGCCGGCAGCCGCGCCTATGCGCGGCTGGCGCAAGGCGAGAACTATTCCTCCGAGCTCCATCTGCACAAGAAGGACGGCACCCCGATCTGGGTGTTCACGGACAGCCGCGCGATCGACCCGGCCGAGCCCCAGGCCGGAATCATTATCGGCATCGGTGACATCACCGAACGCAAGCTGGCCGAAGCGGCGCTGCGGCAGACCAAGGAGCGGCTCGATCTGGCGATGCAGTCTTCGGCTATCTCGATCTGGGAGTGGGACGCCAGGCGCGGCACGATTTATCTGGATGCGGCGCTGGCGCAGATGACCGGCGACGAACCGCGCGAGCGTTACCTCACGCTCGACGAAATGGTGCCGCTGGTGCACCCGGACGATGCCGATGCGATGCGCCAGGCGCAACGCGACTGTATCGGTGGCCTGCGCCCCCTGTACCGCATCGAGCACCGCCTCAAGGCGGCGAGCGGAGACTGGGTCTGGGTGCTCAGCCGCGGCCGCGTGGTCGAGCACGCAGACGACGGAAGCGCGTTGCGCATGGCCGGGACCAACGTCGACATCACCCAGCGCAAGCGCGCCGAGGTGGAGTTGCTCTCTGCCCTGCAGCGCGAGAAGGAGCTGTCGGAGATGAAGTCCAAGTTCGTTTCCATCGCATCGCACGAGCTGCGCACGCCGCTGGCGACCATTCTGTCCTCCGCCGAGCTGCTGGAGCATTATTCGGACGGCCTCTCCGCAGATGACAAGCTGAAAATGCTGCACGGCATACAAGGCGCGGTCAAGCGCATGAACGCGATGATCGAAGACGTGCTGATCATAGGCAAAGCCGAGGCTGGCGCCCTGCAGTACGAGCCGAAGCCGGTGGATCTGGGCGAACTGTGTCACAAGGTGGTCGAGGAGTTGCGCGGAGGCGTCGCCAAGCAGCATGTCATTCGATTCGAGCACCAGTTCGAGCGCGGCAGCCTGAATCTGGACGAAAAGTTGCTGCGTCACATCCTCACCAATCTGCTGTCCAACGCGGTTAAGTATTCCCCCCCCGGGAGTACCGTGTCGCTGCTGCTGGCCGAGCGCGATGGCGAGGCCGTAATCGAGGTGGGCGACCAGGGCATAGGCATACCGCTTGAAGACCAGGCACGCCTGTTCGAGAGCTTTCATCGCGCCTCCAACGTCGGCAATCGCCAGGGCACCGGACTCGGGCTGGTAATCGTCAAGAAGGCGGTGGAATTGCACGGCGGCACGATTTCTATCGATAGCAAGGTCGACGCCGGCACCCGCATCAGCGTGCGGCTGCCGCTGCCGCAGATGGCGCAGGCGAATTGATCATGGCGCGGGTATTGCTCATCAACGATGACCAATCGAACCTCGAATTCATGCGCCAGTTGCCGCACCTGGAGGGGCACGAGCTCGCGCAGTTGCGCAATGCGATCAGGCGATGTCTGGGGCAAGAGCGGCCATGAAGAAAATCCTGGTGGTCGAGGACGAGGCGTCGATCCGCCTGAACCTGGCGCTGATGCTGAAGGGGGAAGGTTACGAGGTGGACTCGGCCGAGAACGGCCGCGCCGGCATCGAGCATGCCAAAAGCTTCGGGCCGGACCTGATCGTCAGCGACGTGATGATGCCCGATCTGGACGGATTCGGCATGCTGGAGGCGCTGCGCGCCGATCCGCGCTACGCCGATACGCCCTTCATCTTCCTCACCGCGCTCAACGACCGGGGCAGCATGCGCCGCGGCATGAACCTTGGCGCCGATGATTTCCTCAACAAGCCGTTCACGCGCGACGAGCTGATCGAAGCCGTGAATTCTAGGCTCAAGAAATACGAGAACGCGGCGCGCTCGCTCGCGGAGCGCCTGGTCGCCGGAAACGACGAACTCAGGCGCTGGTATCGGCAGAGCCTCACCGGTGCCGAGCCCGAGCGGCCGCTGGCATTCGCCGAAACCGCCGGCATGACCGGTAAAATGACCGTGGCCACGGTGCTGTTCGCCGACATCCGCAATTTCACCACCTATTCGGAACGCCTCACCGCGGGGCAGATCGCCGAGTTGCTCAACGCCTATTTCGAGGCGGTGTGCCAGCCGATAGTGCGTAATGGCGGGCGCATCGCGAAGCTGATCGGCGACGGGATAATGGTGGTGTTCGAGGCGCGCGCCGAGGACGGCGAGGACAACCACGCCCGCCGCGCCATTCGTGCCGGGCTTGGGATAGTGCTCGCCGCAAACGGCTTCGGTAAATGGTTCAAGCAGCACTTTGATATGGAGGGGCTGCCCGAATTCGCGACCGGCGTGGGTATCCACACCGGCGACCTGATGGAGGTGCGCATCGGCCCGCCCGGGGCCGAAGACTTGACCGTGGTGGGCGACAGCGTCAACGTGGCCTCGCGTTTGGAGGGACAGACCAAGGAACTGGGCTGGCCGGTGGTGGCGAGCGCCGCCACCGTCAGCATGGCCGGGAGTCTGGTGAGCACCGGTGAGTCGCGGCAGCTGGAGTTGCGCGGGCGCAATGCGCCGATCGAGGCCACGGAAGTTACCGGCATCGGCGCCTATGCCGGCGCGCCGGAGGGGCCGATCGAGGTGCCGGCCTCGGTGCGCGCGGCGCTCGCGGAAAATGCACAGATGACCGCGCGCGCGGCGAAGGCGGCGCTGTCGGATACGCTGCGCATCATAACCAGCGAACTGTCGCGTGCGCTGGCCGCGGGCCGGCCGCTGCAAATCAAGGGCTATCGGGTGCTGTCCAAGATCGGCGAGGGCGGCATGTCCAACGTCTTTCTCGGCGAGCGCGAAAGCGACGGCACGCAGGTGGCGCTGAAAATCCTCAACGCGCGGCCGAGCGACGACAAGCAGTTGCTGCAGCGCTTCATCCAGGAGTCGGCGCTGATTTCCGACATCGACCATCCCAATGTGGTCAAGATATTCGACAAGGGGTTCACCGACGATTACGCCTATATCGCCATGGAGTATTTCACCGGCGGCAGCCTGAAGGACGTCATCGCCCAAGGCCTGTCTCCGCGCCAGTCGCTGTCGCTGCTGGCGCAGGCCGCCGCCGCCCTGGCGGAGATCCATCGCCTCGGCATAGTGCACCGCGACGTCAAGCCCGCAAACATGATGCTGCGCGCGGACGGCACCATGGTGCTGGCCGATTTCGGCATCGCCAAGCGGACCGAGGGATCGATGGACAGGACCGTGCACGGTGAGTTCTTCGGCACGCCTTATTACATCTCGCCGGAGCAGGCCAACGGTAAACCGGCGACCGAACGCTCCGACATCTACAGCCTGGGCATCATTTTCTACGAGATGCTCATGAACCGGCGGCCGTATGTGGGCGATTCCATCGTCGAGGTTATCTCGCAGCACGTGAACGCGCCGGTGCCGCGGCTGCCGCAGCCGCTGGACGATTACCAGGTGCTGCTCGACGGCATGATGGCCAAGGATCCGGCCGAACGCCTGCAGAATGCGGACGAGGTGCTCGCCGTCATCGACCGCGTGTGGACGCAGATCGCGCTGCGGGCAAGCGCGACGCAAGGCCGCGACTGACGCTCGCCGTCGTACTGCCGCCAGGCTTTACTGCTGGACGGGGTTCCAGCTGCTGCAGCGGCGAGAGGGAATGATGAAAGCAAGCAAGATCGCGTTGATCGCGTTGATCGCGGTGGTGGCACTGCTGATCGCCGCGTTTTTCGCATTCGATCTGGGACAGTATTTCCGCCTCGACTATTTCAAGTCGCAGCAGGCGGCGATCGACCTCTACTACCACGCCAACCCACTGCTCGCCGCGCTCGTGTTTTTCACGCTCTACGTGATGGTTACGGCTGCGTCGCTTCCGGTCGCCGGCATCATGACCCTGGCAGCCGGCGCGATCTTCGGCCTCGCGTGGGGCACCTTGATCGTGTCGTTCGCATCCAGCATCGGTGCGACACTGGCGTTTCTTGCTTCGCGCTTCCTGTTCCGCGATTTGATCCGGCAGAAATTCGGCGACAAGCTGGGCGCCATCGATGCCGGCGTGGAAAAAGAAGGTGGTTTCTACCTTTTTACCCTGCGCCTGGTGCCGGCGTTCCCGTTTTTCGTCGTCAACCTGGCGCTGGGCCTGACATCGATGAAGGCCTGGACCTTCTACTGGGTAAGTCAGCTGGGCATGCTGGCCGGCACTGTCGTCTACGTCAACGCCGGCACGCAGATCGCGCAGATCGATGCGCTCGGAGGTATCCTCTCGGCCAAGCTGATCGGCGCGTTCGTGCTGCTGGGAATCTTCCCCCTCATCGCCAAGAAAATCGTTGCCATGGTCAGGGCGCGCAAGGTCTACACCCGCTGGGAAAGACCGGCCAGTTTCGACCGCAACCTGGTGGTAATCGGCGCCGGCTCCGCCGGCTTGATGGCGGCTTACATCGCGGCTGCGGTCAAGGCCAAGGTGACGCTGATCGAAAAGCACAAAATGGGCGGCGATTGCCTGAACACCGGTTGCGTGCCGTCGAAGGCGCTGATCCGCTCGGCCAAGTTTATTTCCCATGTCAAGCGCGCCCACGAGTTCGGCATCAGGACCGCCAGCGCCACCTTCGACTTCGCCGAGGTGATGGCGCGCGTGCAACGCGTGATCACGGCAGTGGAGCCGCATGATTCGGTCGAGCGTTACTCCGAACTGGGCGTGGAATGCATCGCGGGCGAGGCGAAAATCATTACGCCCTGGTCGGTCAGGGTGACAACCGCCAGCGGCACGCGGACTCTGACCGCGCGGGCCATCGTCATCGCGGCCGGCGCGCGTCCCTTCGTGCCGCCCATAGCGGGAATCGAGCAGGTCGGCTACTACACTTCCGACAATGTCTGGAATCTGCGTGCGCTGCCGCGCCGCTTGGTGGTATTGGGCGGCGGGCCGATCGGGTCGGAACTCACCCAGTGTTTCGCGCGTTTCGGCTCGCAGGTGACCCAGGTCGAGATGTTGCCGCGCATCATGATGCGCGAGGATCCGGAAGTGTCCGACAGGGTAATGCAGCGCTTTCGCGCCGAAGGCGTCAATGTGCTGGTGAACCACACGGCCAAACAGTTCATCCTGGAGGGTGGCGAGAAAGTGCTGATCTGCGAGCACCAGGGCAAGGAAGTGCGCGTGCCCTTCGACGAGTTGCTGTGCGCCGTCGGGCGCGTGGCCAATACCAGCGGCTACGGCCTGGAGGAACTGGGCATTCCGCTGGCGAAAACGCGCACCGTCGAGACCGACGAATACCTGCAGACCCTGTACCCGAATATCTACGCCTGCGGCGACGTCGCCGGCCCTTACCAGTTTACCCACACGGCGGCGCACCAGGCATGGTATGCCTCGGTCAACGCGCTGTTCGGCGATTTCAAGAAGTTCAAGGCGGATTACTCGGTCATACCCTGGGCGACCTTCACCGACCCCGAGGTCGCCCGGGTGGGGCTGAACGAGACCGAAGCCAGGGAAAAGGGTATCGCCTACGAGGTCAGCGTGTTCGATCTGAAGGAACTGGACCGTGCCATCGCCGACGAGGAGGCGCATGGCCTGATCAAGGTGCTCACCGTGCCCGGCGCGGACAAGATCCTCGGTTGCACCATCGTCGGCGAGCATGCCGGCGACCTGATCGCGGAGTATGTCGCGGCGATGCGCCATGGTTTCGGTCTGAATAAAATCCTCGGCACCATCCATATCTATCCGACACTGGCCGAGGCGAACAAGTATGCGGCCGGGGTATGGAAGCGCAATCATGCGCCGCAGAGACTGCTCGCCTGGGTGGAGCGGTTCCATGCATGGAGGAGAGGGTGAGCGGTACACCCGCCGGCGGCAGGACTCGAGATGGGCTCCGGCTCCCTCTCAGAATGGCCCGCGCAGTGAAACGATTGTCGATCATCATCCCCACGCTCAACGAAGCCGAAGGCATTGTCGCCACGCTCGAATCCCTGGGCGAATTGCGCCGTCGCGGCCATGAAGTGATCGTGGTCGACGGCGGCTCGAGCGACGGCACGGCCTCTCTGGCCGCGGGCCTTGCCGACCGGGTGCTTGCGGCGAGCGCCGGCCGAGCCGGCCAGATGAATGCCGGCGCGCGCGCCGCTGCAAGCGATGTGCTCCTGTTCCTGCATGCCGATTCACGCCTGCCCGACGAGGCCGACCGCCTGGTGCTGCAAGGCCTGGCTGCCGGCGGTCTCGCCTGGGGCCGCTTCGACGTGCGCATTGCCGGCTCCCACTCTTTGTTGCGGGTGGTGGAAGCCATGATGAACCTGCGCTCCCGCCTGACGCATATCTGTACCGGGGACCAGGGTATTTTTGTGCGCCGCGAGGCATTCGACGCAGTCGGCGGCTACCCTGGCCAGGAGTTGATGGAAGACCTCGCCATCAGCGCACGGCTGCGCCGCGTGTCCGCGCCGCTATGCCTGCGCCAGCGCTGTCTCACTTCGGCGCGCCGCTGGGAAAGCCAGGGTGTGCTGCGTACCGTCGTGCTGATGTGGTGGCTGCGGTTGCAGTACGCGCTCGGCGCGGCGCCGGCGCGGCTGGCGCGCGGCTACAGGACGCGCGGCCATTAGCTGCCGCATCATGGTCTTTGCCAAAGCGCCCACGCCGGGCCGGGTGAAGACCCGCCTGGTTTCCGCCCTCGGTGAGGGGGCTGCCGCAGAATTGCACCGGCAACTGGCCGAGCGCACGCTCTTCACCGCCTTGGCCGCCGGGCTGGGCCCGGTGGAGCTTTGGTGCGCACCCGGAACGGACGATGCGTTTTTCGCGGCTTGCGCCAGGCAGTACGGCATAAGCCTGCGCGCCCAGGGGGAGGGCGATCTGGGGATGCGCATGGCACGCGCCCTGGAGCATGCTCTGACGGGAGGCTCGCCCGGGCTATTGGTCGGCAGCGATTGCCCGGTGCTGACGGCGGAATATTTGCGTGAAGCTGCGGCCGGCCTGGCCGGCGGAAACGATGCGGTGTTCGGTCCGGCCGAGGACGGCGGCTACGTGCTGATCGGCCTGGCGCGCAAGCCATCGGCGCAGTTGTTCGAAGACATTGCCTGGGGCACGGCGACGGTGATGCAGGAGACGCGCGCGCGGCTGGCGCGCCTCAACTGGCGCTGGTGCGAATTGGCGACGTTGTGGGACGTGGACCGGCCGGAGGATCTGCTGCGCCTGCGCCAGTTGCGCGGCGAATGCATCCGGGATGGTCTGAAAAAGGGGCGCCCATGAATGAACAAAGCCACGACAAGGTAGACGTGCGTTGAAGCGACTGGTATTGCTGGGCGGGGGACACAGCCATGTCGCCGTGCTGAAAAGTCAGGGCGAAGCGCCCATGCCGGATACGCGCCTGACTCTGGTCAGCGCGAAGCGTCATACGCCTTACTCGGGCATGCTGCCCGGGTTGATTGCCGGCCACTACGACTATCACCAAAGCCACATCGATCTGGAACGCATGGCGGGATATGCGCGCGCCGGGTTTCTGGAAATGGAGGCGGTGGCGCTCAATGCGGGGGAACGGCTGCTGTTTCTCGCCGACGGCAGGCGTGTCGAATACGACATCCTGTCCATAGACATCGGTTCAACTCCACCCGGATTCGGCATACCCGGCGTGCCGGAGCAGGTGATTCCGGCCAAGCCGATCGAGGTGCTGCTGCCCGCATGGGAAGGACTACGCGCACGCGCCGCCGGTCTGAAGCGCCTGGCGCTGGTGGGCGGCGGAGCAGCCGGAGTGGAACTCGTGCTGGCGATGCAATACCGCCTGCGCCAAGACGGGGCCGTGCCCGGGTTCGATCTGATTACCGACACGCCGTTCGTCCTGCCCAGCCACAACGTCAAGGCGCGCCGAATGCTGCAGCGCATCCTGGATGAGCGTGGGGTGCGCGTGCATGCCGGGCGCAAGGTCGCCGCGGTGGAACCGGGTCGGGTCGCTCTCGAAGGGGGCGCAAGCATCGACGTCGATGCGGTATTCTGGGTGACGGGTGCCGCGCCGGCAGCCTGGCTGCGCGCCAGCGGCCTGCAAACGGACGCCGCGGGCTTCATTGCCGTCAATCCCTGCCTGCAGTCTGAGTCGCATGCCGATATTTTCGCCGCCGGTGATTGCGCCAGCGTGACCGGGCAGCCGCGGCCCAAGTCCGGGGTGTTCGCGGTGCGCCAGGGTGCGCCGCTCGCCAGCAATCTGCGCCGCGCGCTCGCCGGGCAGGCGCTCGAACCGTACGTCTCCCCGCCGCACGCGCTGGCACTGATCAGCGCCGGCGGCAAATACGCGATCGCCACGCGCAACGATTGGGCGCTGCAGGGCGCCTGGGTTTGGCGCTGGAAGGATTGGATAGATCGGCGTTTCGTGCAAACATACCAGCGCCTGTCTCAAACTTGACCGCTATGGAATCCGCGCTTATTCCAACCCGGCCGCCGGATGGACAGCGTGCTCACGCAAAAAAAGAAATGGGCAGAGTGACCGGAGTTTGCCGGCCACCCCGCCCACGCGGGGAGAGGAGGAGGAGTCCCGCGAAACCTGTGTTGCCGCTGCCTAGCGGAAGAAATTTCCGCTGAAGGTAATCATCATCTGGCCACCTAGAACGCAGGCCAGTTTTACCGAAGCCACCAGTGCGGCTGCGCTGGCGGTCAGGTAACCCGCAAGCACTTTCACGATGCCGAAGTTCATAATATGGCTCCTGTTAAACTGATAGACCAAGTCTAAACAGTGGTCCTGTATTTGTCGAATCGATTCTTTAGATTTAATATATCTGTTCTATGGATATCAGAAACGTCGATCTCAACCTGTTGGTGGCGCTGGACGCGCTGCTCGCCGAGCGCAGCGTGTCGCGCGCCGCCGTGCGCCTGCATTTGTCGCAACCCGCGACCAGCGCTCTGCTGGCGCGCCTGCGCGAGCTGTTCGGTGATCCGCTGTTGTTGCGCAGCGCGCGCGGCATGCTGCCGACGTCGCGGGCACTGGAGCTGCTTGGTCCGGTAAAACAGGTCCTGGACGAAATCGATGCCATCGTTCAGCCGCGCACCGCATTCGATCCGGACATTGCAGAGCACACCTTTACCTTGTCGGCCTCGGACTACGTTGAATACGCTCTTCTACCGACACTGGTGGATTACCTCGAGCGCGAGGCACCGCGGGTACGCCTGGCGGTGAGGTCGCTGGATCTGCAAACGGTGGCAAAGCAGATGGAAATCGGCGAGGTGGATCTTTGCATCACTGGGCTGCTGAACGCGCCGGCCGGGCTGCATCAGCAGCCGCTCTACGCAGAGCGCATAGTGTCCGTGGTGCGGCGCAAGCATCCGGGTGTAGGCGCGCGCCTGACGCTGGAGAAGTTCTGCAGTCTGGAGCACATCCTGGTGTCGGTGCGCGGCAGCGGTTTCAGCGCCCGCATCGACGACGCACTGGCCAAGCTCGGGCGCAAGCGCCATGCGCGGCTGGCGGTGCCGTATTTCCTTCTGGTGCCCGAGATCGTGGCGCGCTCGGACATGATCAGCGCGTTGCCGGAGCGGCTGGCGCTAGGCTATACGAACAAGCTGCGTATTTTGGAGCCGCCGATCAAGTTGGAGGGCTTCACCGTCGGCCAGATCTGGCATGAGCGCAACCAGCGTGAACCGGCGCAGTTGTGGTTGCGTGAAGTGGTGCTGAAGTTGGCGCAAAAGGGGATGCAGGCGCGCAGCAAGCTGCTTTAGAATCTGCGCAAATCAATTAAGGAAAGAGCAGGATGACCGACGGACTATGTTTTCTGCCGGCAACGGAACTGGCGCAGCGCATCCGCCGCAAGGACCTGTCGGCGCGCGAACTGATGCAGGCGACGCTGGCGCAGATCGAGCGCCTCAACCCCAGGCTGAATGCCATCGTCAGCCTGTACGCCGAGCAGGCTATGGCGCAGGCCGCAGCCGCGGACGAGAAGCAGGCGCGGGGCGAGGCGCTCGGACCATTGCACGGCTTGCCGGTCGCGCACAAGGATCTGTTCTTGACCCGCGGCATGCGCACCACCTTCGGCTCGCCGATATACAAGGACTTCATTCCCGATCAGA
>OCZT010000825.1_pt1 | contig 31552 bp, 24 predicted proteins | sample 1539031 | NCBI WGS metagenome assembly OCZT01 (sample SAMEA3539308, study PRJEB22396) | soil metagenome | biome: tundra; feature: field; material: soil | place: USA | collected 2010-05 | depth 0.15 m | reverse complement strand
TTCGCAGTCTAACGCGCGCCATGCGCGTGGCGTGATTGTGTCCAACTGGTTGCTGGCGCGGTCCTTGCGCTTCATACTCGAATGTGCGGCGCGCGCGATATGCTGCAGACTGCGCTCGGATTGCGCCCGCGACGCTGGATAACCTGACAGCATAATTGTAGTTATACAGCGAACGACCAATTGACTACAACTCATCTCACAAAGAATTTTATGGTCGTCAGAGCGGGCACACCAGCAAGTTGGACGGGTCGAGCAGCGCTGTGAACGTCCGATGCGCTTTGCGATATCGTAGGGGTCGGCTAATCGACACTCCACACCCTTGTGCCGACCGCAAGGTGGGGTCATCGTCGAGTACGGGATTGGGAGGCACGATGGCATCACGGCGGAGCCGAATCGTCGCAGCCGCTGTCGCAGTCGCGATGCCTCTCATCGTGGCCAACGCCCAAGTCACCGCGAGCACTCCTCCGCACCCAGTCGTTCGCCTGCTTGGCGTGTTCGACGACGCGACTGGCGATCCGGTGGGCGGCGCGCAGGTCGTGGATCTCGCGACGAAACGGATAGCGGTCACGTCGGTGTCGGGCGCGATTTCGCTCGCGTTCCTCCGGCCGGGCGTCAGCATCCTTCTGATCCGGAAGATCGGCTACGCACCTCGATTGCAAACGGTGACGGTGTCGGCGTCGGACACGGTCCCGATCACGATGGCGCTGGAGCCTCGCGCGCAGGTGTTGCCGGAGGTGCGTACTACTGCGACGAACACGACGAGCGGAAGGCTTGCGATGTTCGAGCAGCATCGCGCCGGGGGGTTCGGCCATTTCCTCACGCAGGATCAACTCGAGAAGGCCGAGGGTCGCCTCACGAGCGACGTCTTCCGAAGGATTCCAGGAGTTTGGCTGCGGTTCGATATGCGCAGCGGCGCGTGGTACGTGGCATCGACCCGGAGCGGCGGGGGTGGCGCACCCTGCGCCGCTACAGTAGTGGTGGACGGCATGAGTAGGCGAGGTGACTTTGACGGTGCGTTCGACATCAACAGCATCAGACCCGAGGAGATGGCGGGAGTCGAGTTCTACCCGGGCGGTGCGACGACGCCGATCGCGTACGGTGGCACGCAGGACGGGTGCGGCACTGTGGTGATCTGGACCCGGTGACGGTAAGACTCAGCATTTACGAGATGCGCTCTAGTCGGAGTGACTATGAAGGCTCCTCTGCGACTGCCGGCCGCACTGATCGCGGCTTCGATGTTCGGACTAATAGCGTGCACGTTCACTGCGCGGATGTACGACGTCCGCACGGGCGCCGTTACACCTGCATCGTTTAAGTACTCCGGATCGGGTCGGGGCGCTTTTGAGGTTAGTCTCTCAAACGGCGACGTCTGCAAGGGCGAGTATTCGACGATCTTGGGCGGGGTCTCGCAGTGGGGGAGTATCTATGGTCAAGCGCAATCCGCCGGTGGGTCGGCCACAGCCACGGTCAGCACTGCGAGCACGATCACCGAAGACGCTCAACGGGGCACCGCAATCGCTTCATGCGGCCGCGGTGGAGTTGTCGAGTGCGAGTACATCGCCACTGGCCGGCACGGTCAGGGAACCTGCCGCGATCCAATGAAGGTCTACTATAGGTTGATGTTCTAGCGCGACACACGACGAAGTTGAAAGCGCTCAAGGGTGCCTCGTGGGTGACGAAGGCGATTTCCTCGACAAGCTGCGCGAAATGGTGGCGGGCGAACGTCGGTACGCTTCGTTCTTTGAAGCGACGGATCAACAAATCAGCGAGTGGGGCGTCGCGTACACGTTCGCTGAGTGCTCAATGAGCGAATCGGGCTTCCCGTTGAGAAGCCTGAGACGGCGCGGTCAAGGAAACGACCCACCCGACTGCGAAGCTGTCGATAGCCATGGTCACACCATGGCTATCGAAGTAACGGAACTCGTCGACGCGCACGCGGTCGCTTCCGCAGAGCGGGGTCAATTACACTGGGCGATTTGGAACGAGGAGAAAGTTCGCAAGGCGATACAGACGCGCCTGACCGCAAAGGATGGAAAGCAACTGAAAGGCGGACCCTACGAAGAGTACTTGGTGCTCGTCCACTCTGACGAGCCGGGGCTCTCGGTGAGCATAGTCGAACGTTCGCTGGCGGGGCATCACTTCGACGCACCGGCGCGAATCAACCGCGCGTTCTTGTTGATGTCATACGATCCTGCGATAAGAGGGTATCCGTACTTTCCCCTTCGGTTCCGTGAACGCGCTGTATAACAGGCCGTTGCTGCTGTCGAACGCGGGTGTCTTTGGTAGCGGCCGCTCCGCGGCCGCATTCTATTAGAGCGTTCGCAGCAGAACGCCGAGTCGTTAGGCCGCGATCGAGATCAATATGACGTTGCCGTCTGAGTATTCTGAAATCGTTGGGGCCGGGGTGAATTCTCTACGGCTGATCGGCGGGAAGCTCCGGATCGAGGCTGCGCGCCGCGCTGACGCGCCCGAACTCTGGCTTACCGTGCGCGATGTGGAGGGGCTCGCAGAACGCTTATCCGCAATGGACCAGAACAATTTTTGGCAGATCGGGTTTATCAACCTGATGGTCACTCCGCAGGACTTCGCCGTGTTAGACGAGCTTGTTGAGACGCGCCCCGAGGCGCCGCACAGCGCTGCCTTGCGTATCGTATCGATCGAGGTGCGGGACAGCCTCGCGCTCCTAAGCAAATTCCTGCGCCGTTGCCGTGACGGCGAGTTCGACTCCGATAGGCCGCCGGCCTAACATGGCGCTGCACTTGTCAAGCGATCTGCGGATCGCGCGGGCTGCGCCCGCGCTTTTATTTGACTCGCTTGCACGTGAGCTTGAGCGTTAGGTGGACGCGAAACCGTAGGAGCGGCGATGACCGGAACCCTGAGCCGTCAGTGGGCGCGGGCTCGCTCTCGCACTCTCGTCGTCGCCTGCTCTGACGGGCGGCTGCAGGAGGCGACGGATGCCTTTCTCGCGGATGAACTCGGACTCACAGAGTACGATCGCTTCTACATGCCCGGCGGCGGCGGTGCGCTGGCCGCAAGCGGCCGTGATTTCATCCGTGCTCAGCAGTTGCGTCGCGAGTGTCAGTATCTCGTGAAACTGCACGATATCGAACGCGTCTTGCTCCTCTTTCACGGGCCGAGCAGCGACGGTCCAGCAGATGCGACTTGTGCGGACTATCGGCGCAAGCTTACAGGTGCCTCGCCAGCCGTTATTCGCGCACGTCAAGCGCGAGACGCCTCGGAACTCTTGGAACGACGTGAGGAGTGGACCGGGCGCGCAGCGGTGTCAGCTTATTGGTGCGATGTCGGTCCGACCCTTCAAATCACGTTCCGCGAAATGGAGCCTGAATAGGACAGCGCCGATGCGCCACCTAACCCACGTTGGTGCAGACGGCGCTGTCAGTGAAGCGGCCGCGGGCGGCCGGTCTCGGCCTGCAAATCCGACTGGTGCGCACGCCCGCGGCCGCGTCTATTAGATGCGCCGCAGCACAACGTCGTTCGTTATGCCGCAACAAGGTTAGGAGTGCTCCTGACGAAGTCATGCGCAGCGCCACGCCGTCCCTTGCGAACGTATAGAGGTGAACCCATGGCTCTGATTGCCGGAGCGTGCCTTACAAGCTCCATGCCCGTCGTACGCCTTGGCGCGACGAGATCGCGAGTGGCGACTATCGCTGTGGTTTTCTTGTTGTCTCTCACTGCGTTTCCGTTGCCGTCACTAAGCGCGCAGGGACCGCAGATTGTTGTGGCTTCAGCGCCTTATGTCGGTCGGGCAGTCGCCATCATTGCGGAATTCCTGGGCGCTTACGGAGCCAGCAAGCTTGTCGATCGCCTCGTTGGGGATGGCGCTGGGCTCAGAGACACGCTTGCCGGCCTACGAGATGAGCTGGTTGGACAGGCCAGGATGAATGCCGCCAATCGGCAGATCTTGCTTCGCCAGGCGGCAATGCTGGAGGGACTGCGCTCTGATTTGAATATCCTACTCAGCCGGCCTCCGTCTGCTTTGGAAACTTACAGCATCAAGAGCAGAACGACGAGCGCAATCGAGGAGCTCAAGGCAATTCAGGCAGACCATGATCTTCGCATAGGACGCTTGGAAGAGGGTCAGGAGGCGCTACGTCGGTTACTGGCTTCTATCGCGGACGGGCGTAATGCTTCGGCGCCCGTTCGTGGTCAACAGGAGGGGACGCCCGGTGGGCCCGCACCGAGCCCCACTTCCGGGAATGGCTCCAGCAGGGTCGTTGAAAACGACTTTCTTCGCGTGCGCGTGGATGCGGCATCTGTATCCGGGTCGCGCGCTACCGTGACTTTGACTATTGAAATCAAGAGTAACGCGGAGGAGCAGATTGCCGTTACGGATGGCAGCGTAACCCTAATAGATCCTTTCGTCGGCACGGAGTGGCGTGCACAGGAGAATGGAATTCGTGGCATCAACGTGATCCCACGCTGCATTGCCACAGGTTGGTGTATGGGCAGTCCTTACATGCAGGTGTCGCCGTCGTCACGTCAAACCGTCATTCTACAACTCAGCCTCGGCGGCTCGGCCGGCACTCCGTCGCGCCCTCAATCGGTCACCCTTGCGATGGAGCTGGCGAGGCGACGAAACGGAACCAATGTAGCCCAGATTTTCGGGATCGTGGTTCCGAACATCCCCGTTTCCTCGCCATGAGGTGGTCGGTAGTGGCTGGCTGGGAGAACGGCGGGACGGGAAGCTTCCTTGGGCACCGCTTCTTGCACGTCGTACTTCGCCATTGCCTGGTTTATGCCTTCTGGTCTGCACCATCTGAGCAGCTTTTCGTGGTACTCGAGATATGCTTTTGCCCTTCGAACTGGTACCGCGTGCGGCATAACGATCGTTGAACCCGACGAGCGATCTGCGGATTGCGCGGGCTTCGCCGACGCTTTTATTTGACTCGCTCGCGGGTTAACTCGGGCGTTAGCCGGAGCCGTTCTCGAGGTTAGACCAATGAACTTCCGCCCTGCTGATCACGAATTGAAGTTTCAAGTTCTGACCGCTTATGAGGTCGAGTATCGAGACCTCGCTGACAATTGGCGAAGCCTAGACGGCAAGGCGCAGGGGACAGTAGCCATTGCCGGCGTGTTCATCGGCGGCGCAGTCGCGTTTGCGCAGCGATTGTCGAGTGACAGCAGTAACGCGATGCGGACTGCTGTTGGCCTGGGCGTCCTTCTGCTTCTAGTCTGCGTTGGTTTCGCAATCAGCGTCTTGCGCATCCGCACGGTTAATGCGCCGCCTGATGGAGACAGCGTGCGCAAACTCGTGGCGGATTTGCTCGAGGTATCCGAAAGTGAGCGAGCAGGGCGGTACTTGGGGTATCTGGAGGATCGCGTTGTCGCATGGAAGACGGGAATCGATGAGGTCGCTTCGGTGAATGATTCCAAGGCCACCGCCCTGTGGAGGGCTCAACTGTCCCTCGCGGCCGCGATAGGCGCCTTTGCGATCTTGATCGTGCTCCAGCTGTACGCGAGCATCTAACCGAGGTCACGGACAATGAAATGCATAGTCTCATCTTGTTCCAATGAAGCCGCTGGCGGCGGAAACTACTGTACCGTGCACCAGCCGCCGCCACCAAAGCAGCAGAAGCGTGATGATGGGAGGGTTCCGCATCGGCCAAAGGGATAGCCCCTGCGCCGCGTGCACCCGGCTAACCACGAGCTGCTGTGGACGTGGTTCGGTCTCTCGTTGTTGTTCGCGCTCTCGGCCGTCGCGCAATAGCGTCAATGGCTGCGGCTCGTCGGCCGCTCAGCAGAACTCTCGTCGTTAGACACACGGAACAGACTCTTGAGCGATAACAACCACCCCGCCACCATCGCCGCCGAAAAGATCGCCTTTCTGATTCGCTTCAAGGACGATATCCAGGCGCACTTCAATGGCTCGCCATCGTCTCCCGGCGAGGCTGATGCAGTGCGCACACGAATCAACCGCGGGATGAGGCGTGCGAAAGAGGTCGTTGCCGAGACGGGATCAATGAAGGTCGTAACATTGGCGCCTCCAGCGGCAATCGGCGGGTTAATCGCCCACGATGCCGACCCCTTTGAATTCATTCTCGAGAGCTTCTACGGAATGTCGATGACTCCGACCGTCGCCGACATGATTGAGCAGGCCATCGGTGTCCTCGAGACTCCTGGTTACCTTGAGAAACTCGTCCTCGCGAATGCGAAGTCCGACAGAAAGGCAATCGACGCTGCGCGCGCGCTTACGAGAATCGTTCAACTCTGTGAGCGCTTCCCCCTTGTCGCGCGTCAGTTGCAGGCGCGACATGGAGAGCGCGAAACGCTCACCCTGAATGATGAATACGACGTTCAAGATCTCTTCCACTCGCTCCTCAGAATTGACTTCGACGACGTGCGGGCTGAAGAGTGGACTCCGAGCTACGCCGGTGGTAGCGCACGCATCGACTTCATCTTGAAGCTCGAACGAATAGTCGTTGAAACCAAGAAGACCCGGCAGTCGCTGGGCGCAAAAGTGCTTGGCGACGAGCTGCTGATCGACATCGGTCGCTACAAAGCCCACCCAGACTGTTCGACGCTCGTGTGCTTCGTGTACGATCCCGAGTTTCGTATCGGCAATCCAGCCGGCCTATCGAGAGACCTGACTGGACTGCACGACAGTATTCAAGTGCGAGTAGTGATTGCACCCGGAAATCCGCCCGCCGGTGTCTAACCCGAGTTGCGGCCGACGAAGTTCGGACACCGATTGTTGTTGATGCGCCCGCGAGTCCAGCGAAGGAGCATCATTGTGAGCGCAGGCATCCTTCGCAGCTGAACTCAATTCGTTAGACCGCTAAAGTCACTGACGGAGAAACGTGTATGACACCCGAAGGCTACTTCGACATGCGCCACCTGTCGTCGCCGAGAAGTGAGCCAGGTGACTGTCCGATCCAAGGCTGCAAAGCAACACTTGGAAAAGCAGGTAGCCAATGGGGCGATCTCCCGTACTGCCCTCAGCACCGAATTAGAATCCATGCAGGAACCCAGACTTTTGTGTACTACAATGGTGCGGACCCCGCGTCGAAACGGGACGCAGCCCTTCGCAACATTTTGTTCGAGCGTAAGTATTTTGGCCAGCACGTGTTGGGTAACGCGGCCAAGGCCGAGACCCATCGGATTTGTCACGAGACCAGCGAGGACGCGCTCACGTGGAATGTCTTCAGCGCACTTGCGACCGCTGGTGTACTACCCGCACTCATAGCGCAATTCGCACAGGTGGATGTGAGGAGTGAGCCTGAGTTGTACTTATGGGGTCTTCGCATCCAATGTGATAACTCGTCGACACCAAAGCAGTTTGAACCACTAATCGGCGCGCGTGACGCTTATGAAAAGGGAATTACGCGATTCCTCACCGAGCCGGATATCATGATTTATGTTCCCGGCCAAGTGCTCCTGCTCGTGGAAGCAAAGTTTACCTCAGGCAACACTGTTGCCGTTTCAAACGCATCCCACGACCTCGCGGGAGAGAAACCGAAATCGCGAGAGGGCATTGCACGACGGTACTCACCTGACTCGCTCCCGGCTGGATCCTTGGTCGTGGCACCTTCAACTGGCCCCTTCTATTCGCAGCTCTATCGAAACCTCGTATTCGCTATGCATATGGCGAATGCGCGAGGCGTCCGGTGGGGCCTTGTCAGTCTCGTTGGTGAGAAGCAGTTTCAATTGCGCGAATCAACGGCCGAGTTTCAAGATCCGTCGCATTTCATCCACGGAATACTGCCGCCATCTTCGCACGAACAGTTTCGGTTCCACTCGTGGGAAAGGCTCTACAACGATCATATTGCGAAGTCGTCAGACCTCGCCGCGCTGGCCGAATACATGTCCAACAAGTCCGCCAACGGTGCGCAGGCGCTGGCGATTTAGGGCGCGGTCTCATTGTTGTTCGCGCCCTCGACCGTAGCGCAGTTGCATCAATGTTCGCGGCTTGTCGTCCGCGCAGCAGCTCGTTCACATCCCGGCAAGCAACGAGGGTTACACCTGCGACTGGTTAGAAGGGGCATCGGACTTTCCGAGAGACGAGCCCGTCCTGCTCATTCACAAGCGTGATGATCGTGACAACGTGGACTTCTCGGGTTTCATCCTGGGCCTACACGGTCGTAGAAAGGGGCAGGCGGCTTCCGTATGGGCGCTCAACCTTGCCGACTTGGAAGCCGATCTCGACGACGAACCTTCCCGCGCGCCCTAAAGACTGCGCTCGCAGCTCGGCTGCGCCATCCCCCGGCATCGCCGACGCTACATCAGCACCGCCTCGCCCGCATGAGCTCTCGCAACCGCGTCTCCGCGAGCTCCCGCGCCGTGGGCACCCGCGCCGCCGGCGCCTGTACCTCGTCTCCGAAGTACTCCGGCGACGGCTCCGCTTTCGGCAACTGCCGGGGCAGCATGACGAGCTCCGCGAGTCGCTCCACGCCACGACGCGTCACTTGCCGGCGGCGCCACTCCGCCTCGAGTTCAGCGTCCGTGATGTGCTCGATCTCTTCGATATTGGACCGCTCCGTGAACAGCCCGAAGTATCGGCCGAGGGCGAGCAGGGCGGGGAGTTTGTTGTGCAGCTTGAACCGAACGCCGCCCGCTGACTGAACGAACTCTGCGACGCAGTGCCGATCGTCGTCGCTGAGTTCGGTGCTCCGCTTCGTGTCGACCTGCTCCCACTCGCCACCCCACGTCACGAAGTGGCTGATGTCCGAGAACGCAATTCGGCCAAGCTCGCGGATGACGTCGGCCGCCTGTACCTCGGCGCGAACGGCGGCCGCTTCCTGTTTCTCAGCGAGGACGGCCGCAACCTTAGCATTTCTTAGCATCCGCGAGCCGGTCACGGCGGCAGATTTCGGGCTATAGCCCGCGGTCTCGGCGGCTTTTGTCGCGGTCGAACCAGTGAGAACGGCATCTGCAAACAGCCGCTGCCTGTTGTTCAGGCCGTCCGGGTCGGTCTTCATCACGCCTCCTCTTCTCGCGCGCCACGATTAGACAACGAGAAAATTAACGCTGGCGCGATGGACGGCAATGGGTAAGCCGTGGACCTTCGCCCGGAAAGCGAGTGCGCGCTTGAATAAGCGCGCCGCATCCTGATTGAACGCGAGAGCGATCCGTTGGCGCGGATATGTCGAGCTTGCAGGGGTCCCCTGTCGTAGGACCGCGAGCCTCCGTTGATTAGCCAATCGAAACCATCCGCACATCAATGACAGAAACCACCGATCGGCTCAAACACTTCGTCGAGTACTGGCACTCCCTCTCGGGTGACGAGAAGGGTGAGGCGCAGGTGTTTTGTGACCGATTGTTCCAGGCGTTTGGTCACGAGGGCTACAAGGAAGCCGGCGCGACGCTTGAACACCGCGTGAAGCGAAAGGGTGTCGGTTCTGGAACAAGCTTCGCTGATCTTGTCTGGAAGCCGCGCGTCCTCATCGAAATGAAAAAGCGCGGCGAGAAACTGCATCTGCACTTCCGGCAGGCGTTTGACTACTGGGTAAACCTGGTTCCCGATCGACCGCGCTACGTCGTGCTCTGCAACTTCGACGAGTTCTGGATCTACGATTTCGACAAGCAGATCGATCAGCCGGTAGACGTGGTGGCAACTCGCGACCTTCCCAGGCGTTATCTCGCCCTGAGCTTCCTTTTTCCCGAACTACGTGAGCCGCTGTTCGGGAACGACCGAGAGGCCATCACAAGGGGAGCTGCGGAGCACGTCGCGCAAGTATTCCGGTCGCTGGTGAAGCGCGGTGAGGATCGCGCACAGTCACAACGCTTCGTCCTTCAAACCGTGGTTGCGATGTTCGCGGAGGACGTCGATCTCATACCACGCGGCACCGTCACCCAGATCGTCGACGATTGCTTCAAGGGCGCAAGCAGTTACGACTTGCTCGGCGCCCTGTTCAAGCAAATGAACACCGTAACGCCGGCTCCACACGGCCGCAACCAAGGAGTGCCGTACTTCAACGGAGGACTGTTCGCGACAGTTGAGCCCATCGAGCTAAGCGTGAAAGAGCTCGGCGCGATCGGCGAAGCCGCGAAGCAGGACTGGTCACGGGTGAACCCTGCGATTTTCGGCACACTCTTTCAGTCGAGCATGGATGCCAAAGAAAGACATGCATTAGGTGCGCACTTCACGGCGGAACGCGACATCATGAAGGTTATCACGCCGACGATTTCGCATCCGTGGGAAGATCGCATCAACGCGGCAGGCACGATGAAGCAGCTGATGTCGCTACGCACAGAAATGCTCTCGTTCCGCGTCCTCGATCCGGCGTGCGGGAGCGGCAACTTCTTGTATCTCGCGTATCGTGAGTGCGTGCGTCTCGAGATCCTACTCTTGAAGAAAATCCGCGACCTTGTCTCACCCAAGGAGTTCGCGCGGCAGGTGAAGACGCTCTCGCTCATTAGTCCGAAGCAGTTTTTCGGATTCGACATCGATCCGTTCGCGGTTGAACTGGCGAAGGTCACGTTGCTGTTTGGCAAGAAGCTCGCTCTGGACGAAGCGGTCGAATCAATCGACCGCGATCAGATGGATCTTGACCTTCACACTGATCATGCGCTCCCGCTCGAAAACCTGGACGACAATCTTCGTTGTGAAGACGCCCTATTTGCGAGCTGGCCGAAGGCCGACGCGATCATCGGGAATCCGCCCTACCAGAGCAAGAACAAGATGCAGGAGGAGTTCGGGCGGGCGTACGTGAACAAAGTTCGAGCACGGTATCCCGAAGTGCCTGGCCGCGCTGACTATTGCGTCTTCTGGTTCCGTCGGGCGCAGGATGAGCTCGATCAAGGGAAGCGCGCCGGCTTGGTCGGAACGAACACGATTCGACAGAACTACAGTCGTGAGGGGGGCCTCGATTACATCGTAGCGAGTGGAGGAACGATTACGGACGCAGTCTCAACGCAAGTTTGGTCAGGTGATGCCGCGGTGCATGTGTCCATTGTCAACTGGGTGAAGGGCCCAGCGAAGGGAAAGAAGAGGCTGTCGCGTCAGGTTGGGAACAGCCTCGACTCGCCGTGGGACGCCAGAGAGATGGATGAAATCAACTCGGCGCTCTCCTTCGAGACGGACGTTACGGACGTCGCGGTGCTCGAGGCGAACGTGAAGTCGGGTGGGTGCTATCAAGGGCAGACGCACGGGCATGAGGGATTCCTGTTGCGTCGTGAAGACGCCGAGGTTGAGATCAAGGCGAACCCCAAGTCAGCAGAGGTCCTCTTCCCCTATCTTACCGCCGAGGAATTGCTCGGAAGGGTCGATTCACTTCCAACGCGATACGTCATCGACTTCGGATCTCGCGATCTGCTATCGGCGGGAGCTTATAAGAGCGCCCTCAAGCGAGTCGAGAACACCGTGCTACCGACGCGACGGCTCGCCGCGGATCGCGAGAGGGAGCGCACGCAAGAAGCGCGTGCCGGAAACCCGAACGCGACGGTTAATCGCCACCATGCAAATTTCTTGGACAAGTGGTGGCAGCTCTCCTATCCGCGCGCAGAGATGATGCGGACGCTTGCGAAGCTTTCGCGATACACAGTGTGTGGACGTGTCACCAAGCGTCCCATCTTCGAGTTTGTGGGTTCAGCAATTCATCCAAACGACGCCTTGATGGTCTTCCCGTTCGAGGATGACTACTCGTTCGGGGTTCTGCAATCCGGCGTGCACTGGCTCTGGTTCACCAATCGTTGCTCGACGCTGGAAGAGCGTTTCCGGTACACTTCGAACACCGTCTTCGACACCTTTCCATGGCCTCAGACACCGTCTCAGAAGGCCATTCGTGAAGTCGCCGACACCGCAGTTGCGCTGCGCAATCTCCGCTGGACCCTGCGCAACACACATGGGTTGTCGCTTCGCGATCTCTATCGTCAGACTGAAAAGCCAGGCAAGCATCCGTTGTCGACTGCGCACAAAGACCTCGATGTTGCGGTGCGCGACGCCTACGGCTTCAGCGATACCGAAGATGTGCTCGCTGCCCTTGCGAAGTTGAACGGCAAGTGCGCAGTGACGGAGGCATCCGGTAAACCGATTCAGGGACCGGGCCTTCCCGCAAACGTCAAGGCCGCGAAGTCGCTTTCGACACTGGATTGCGTACAAATGCCGGACGACGTTCATGTCAGCAAACGCTCGAAGTAGTCGATCTACGAAGTGCTACATCGACTAACCAAGGCTCTGGAAGCACCCGCGTTGCTCCGCGCTTGGCGTCTCCGGCGCTCGATCCTCGCAGGTATCACCAATTAGCGGCCTAACTCACCCGCCTTTAGAAGGGCAACGCGGCCCCATCGTGATGCGAGTCCTAGAACGCCAGCGAATCGGACCGAATCAGGCCACCGGATTTGCGCAGTACGCGAGGACGCTGGAGATTGGCAACAGGTTTCGTGTTGAGGAGAAGCGATGATCGAACAAACTCGACAAAGCGGATACCGCGCACTCGGGATGGTAGTCGCCGTTGCCGCGGCCCTGAGCTTTGGTGCGAAGTTCGCCTATGACTACATCAGGCCGGCCGAATTGCCGGCGTCGTCTACAGCGAACTCTCCATCGTCCGGCGCCGCGCACCTCGCAAAAGGCACACCGATTGTTTGGCGCTCGAAGGACGATATGAAAGAAGGTATCCACCTCATCAACCTTGACGCCGCACGAACACATCCAGAACTACTACTTCCACTCTCCAGTTGCCTGCCGCGAGGTGGGGAGCAGTTGACGATTCTGGATATTGGGTTTGGCTCGCGTGAGATCATTCTGGATTCCGGTCCCGCGAAAGGCTGTCGAGGGTGGGTGGAGATGGAGTACGTGGTGCCGTAAACGTATCGGTCGCCAGTCTCCATGAATGAAATGGACTCCTGTGCGCGGCTGAACACAGGAACCGGAAGCACCAATGCGCGGTCGCGACTCATATGCGGCCGGCTATCTGCTCAGCGTTGCCGGGAATGGCGGGAGACGCCCAACAAACTGCCCGGTCTGCCTTCGACGCCGACGTCCTACCGGGTGACATCTTGTTGCAAGTAGGATCGGTCCGTGTTCAATCGCCTGAGCAGTACTCGCAACTCCTCGTCCAGCTTCCGGGCCCGAACGTATCACTCGTGATTGATCGAGGTGGGCGACGGATTGAAAAAACGTTGGCTCTCGCCTTCTAAGCCGCCTGCCTCGCGATCCCTCCGAGGCGCTGTGCCCGATATGTGCCCACACAGCCGCAAACCATCAACAAACACGAAGGGGCCGCCATTCGGCGACCCCCTCGTAACCCCGCTAACGCCATTACTATCGGCCACCATCGTCAAACATCGTGACGCGCCAATCGCGGACTGAAAATCCGCGTGTCGGCGGTTCGATTCCGTCCCTGGCCACCTCAATGAGGTGAGAACAAAGCGGGGCCGTGCTGAGCACGGCCCCGCTCTTATTTCGGACCCACCAGCAGCTGCCTATTTCTTCGGATCCAGCGCCTCCCCAATCCGATGCTCGGCGTTCTCGAGGTGCATCCTCGTCTCGCGGTCGCCGGTCTTGGCCGTAGCGGCGTGGATCTCCGCCTTCAGAGTCACCATCTGCCCGCGCACCTGGGATCTCGCATCTTCAGAGAGCGCAGCCGCGCCAGCCGCCGCGTTCGGGTTCGCCGGAGCACCGGTAGCCGGAGCTGCGGCCGGCGGCGGATTCACCTTCCTGTCCATCGTCGTGATGTAGTTGTTCTGCAGCGCGCGACGATATGCGTCGACCTTCACGCTCCCGCCCGATAGCTCCGACCACAGACCCTTCCGCACGTCGTCGAGCATTTCGAGCAGGGTGTAGGAATCAGCAGCGTTTTTCGCGGTCGCAGAGCCATCGAGCATCCGGTTCATGCGCGCATCCTGCAGCAATGCCGCGAGCACGCGATTCTGCGCGTTGCCGATACGAGTGAGCATTCCGCCGGCCTCGATTCTCGCAGAGAGATCCGGTCGAATGAGATATGTCGGCGTCCGGAAAATCCTCTCGTTGATGAACTTCACGGCGTCCGCCTGGCGTGCGCGAAAGAGGGGCACGTAGACGGGACCCGGCTGGCTTCCCGACTTGTACACCACCGTGCCGCCCCCAACGACGGTCACCGGATGCCCGGCCTCGGTCGCCCACTGGCCCACCGTGCGGTCGTACAGCTCCTGAACGAGCTCGTTGTCCTCCATCGGTCGTGTGCCGGCGCCGGCCACATAGCCCATCACACGCTCGATGTTCTTGAAGCCGAGGCCGGTGGACTTCACCGGGTCTGCATCGCCGACGGCCTCGCTCTGCGTGCCGAAGCCGCCGAACGAATTGTTCGCCGAAAAGCGATACCACGGAACGGTGTCCTGCATCCGCGTCCACTGCTCGAGCGTGGCCTTCTCGTCAGCCGGCGTGCGCGCGCCGGGAATTTCCTTGTAGCCCCACATGATCGAGTACTTGTCCCACGGCCCGATGCGAGGAAGCATGTCCTCGAGCGCGAGGTGATCCTCGGGCTGTGCCACGTAGTTCATGCGCGAGTAATCCATGATGCTGGGCGAGTGCCCCATCTTGTGCACCCAGGCTGCACTTCGCACGCTGTCGGCCGGATACGTCGAGCTGCCGATCTGGTCGTGCTGCAGTCCGATCGTATGACCGATCTCGTGTGCGACTCCGAACTCGACCAGCCGCCCCATCAGCGAGTCGGGGAACGGAATCGTGCGGGCGCGTGCATCAACCTGCGACGCCTGGGTGAAATACCAGGCCTGCATGAGGGCGATCAGGTTCTGAAAGATCCTCGACGAGCCGTTGAGGATTTCACCCGTGCGCGGATCGCTCACGTGCGGCCCGACGGAGTTCTCGACGGTCGAGGCGAGCCAGCGCACCATGGTATGACGGACGTCCTCGGGCGACCAGTCAGGATCGTTCTTCGGCGGGTCGGCAGCGATGATTCCGTCCTTGAATCCTGCGGCCTCGAACGCCGGCTGCCAATCCGCGATTGCCTTGCGGATCCATGGCTTCCACTGCTCGGGAGTCGCAGGGTCCACGTAATAGACGATGGGCTTCTTCGGATAGCAGAGATTGCCGTCCCGGCGGTCCGAGCACTCCAGTCGCCACCTCGTGACGAACACGTGCGTTGCGGCGCGCTGTTCGTTCGTGCCGAAATCGACGGTGCGGTTCGAGAAGAACCCGATCCGCTCGTCCGCCTTGCGCGTGCGCATCGGCTGCTCCGGCAGGCGCACGAGACTCCAGTGCGCTACGACGCTTTCCGCGAGCTGCGGGCCACCGCCCGCGGCTACCGGAGCTGCGCCGCCACGCCCGCCGGCTGGGGCGGGAACGCCCGTCTGCGTCGCTTCGATCTCGACGTTGTCGGGGAACGCACTCACATGCTCGATGTATGAGCGAGTGGCGTCGATGGTGCCGCGAATCGCGGCGATTTCGGGGATCGCGGTGGTGAAGAGCCGGGTGACGTCGATGACCGCCGAGCTGTCGGGGCCGTACGCGTCGATATTGAAGACGGCGATGACCGGTCCGTTGTTCGCGCCCTGCACGGCCTTATAGACCGAGAGCGAACTGTCCGCCGTGATCGCGAACGAGACCGACCGGAGAATGATGCGGTTGCCGACGCGTTCCCAGTGCAGGGCGCGCTCGCCGAACTGGTCGCCGGCGTAATCGCCGAATCCGCCGCCGGTGGGCGTCGGATTCGACGCCGCGGCACGCGCGAACCGGCCGACGATCAGCATGTCCTTGTTGAGCTCACGGGCCGGAATCTCGAAATACGTGCGGTCGTTGAGCTGGTGCACGGCGAAAAGACCGCGGCGTGTCTTGGCCTCAGCCGTGATGACGCGATTGTACGGTCGCGGACGCGCGGGAGCCGGACCTCCGCCCGGCGCAGCCGTCGAATCGCCGGCAGCGCCGCCTCGTCCGCCGCCCTGAGGAGCGCCGGGAGCGGGCTGCGCGGGAGCCGGCGCGGCGGCCGGGGATGGAGTGGGAGCGGGAGACACCGCGGCGGGAGCCGGTGCATGGGTGCAGCTGGCGACGAGTGCCGCGGCAACGAGAAAGCCGATTCGACGTGGCATATGCTGGAAAGAGGGGAGGCAGTGAATGTGCGGTATGGTTCCTCTACGCGGGAGCCGAGGCCAGCGTTAAGAATGGGTGATACGGAGCCTGCGGCATAGTAGAGTTGATACATGCCCGACCTCTCGATCGACCCCAAGTCCACGGCGCTGGTCCTGATCGACCTCCAGAACGGGATCACACGCAACTCGACGGCGCCGCACGCCTCCGGCGACGTTGTGTCCAGGGCGGTCCGGCTCGCTGACGCATTCCGCTCGCGCGGCTCGACCGTGGTGCTCGTTCGGGTCGCGTACGCGGCCGATGGCAGCGACCGGCTGAAGATGCCCACCGACGCCCATCCGCCCGCCTCGACTCCGTCGGCCGACTGGTCCGACATCGTGCCCGAGCTCGGGCCGAGGACCGGCGACATCGTCGTCACGAAGCGGCAGTGGGGTGCGTTTTATGGAACCGATCTGGAACTCCACCTGCGCCGGCGCGGCATCAAGACGATCGTGATCGGCGGCATCTCGACGAATTTCGGCGTGGAGTCCACCGCGCGGGATGCCTACGAGCGAGCGTACGCGCTGGTCTTCGTCGAGGATGCGACATCGGCCATGAATGCCGAGGGACATGCATTCGCGATGGCGAACATTTTCCCGCGGCTGGGACTCGTGCGCTCGACGAACGAAGTGCTCACGGCGCTCGGCTAGGGAAGGAACGACCGTGACGTCCGCGAGTAGGAAAGAGGTGTCCGGGGATGTGGACGCGAAGGGAGCCGGACGACTAAACTCATACGGATGAACGGAATAGCCATTTCACACCCACGCCTGCGGGTGTTCTTTTCGACCGGCTTGGTCGCCATCGCGGCCTTCGCGGGCGCTGCGGTTCCCGCGCGCGCTTCCACCGGTCGCCTGCACCCGGGTTCGGCTGCGCCGGACACCATCCGGGGCATCGTATTCGACAGCCTGCTGCACCAACCGATCCCGGACGCTACGGTGCAAGCGGACGAGGGCGCGGTATCGACGATGACCGACAGGGAAGGGCGTTTCACGCTGATCGCGCCGGAAACGATTCATCGCGTGACGGTGTTTCACGACTTTCTGGATCGCTCCGGGCTGGGAAGCCTCCAGGCCGCCGTCACTGAGAAGACGTCGCATTCGATGATGGTGCTTTCGACGCCATCGCTCGCCACGATTTGGGCGCGGCTCTGTCCGGGCCGGATGCTCGAGAAGGGGCGCAGCGGGATCGTGTTCGGGTCGGTGCGCGCGGCCGACGCGCGAACGCGCCTGTCCGGAGCGCAGGTGCGCGTGAGCTGGGACTTCAACGCGCCGGGAACCATCGGCGCAGCAGCGCGCATGTCCGACACGAGGACCGATTCGACCGGCACGTACTTCGCCTGCGGTGCACCGCCGAACAACAATGTGTACGTGTTCGGGTATTCCTCGACGCTGCGTTCGGGCGCCGTCACCGTCCCGGGCGACACGTTGCCGCTGCGGCGGGTCGATCTCGTGCTCGGTGAGTTCGGGAAGAGTGCCACCGTCCGCGGGGTCGTGCGCGATCCGCGCAAGGCGCCGCTCGCGGGTGCGAGCATCGACGTGGATGGAGTCGACGCGACGACCAGGACGGACGCCAACGGACGGTTTACGCTGGCCAACGTTCCGACGGGATCGCGCACCCTCGCTGTCCGGTCGCTCGGGTTCGCGCCGCTCTTTCAGCCGATCGCCGTCCTTGAGAAGCAAACCGACGAAATCCAGGTCGACATGCTGGCGGTCTCATTGCCCGGCGTGAACATCACGGGCAGGCAGAACGTGTCGCTGCTGCAACTCGACTTCGAGCAACGCAAGCGGGAAGGATTCGGCACGTTCAAGGATTCGACGGAGATCGTGAAGCACACGTCGATCCGCTCGATCTTCCAGGGGATCCCGTCGCTGGTCATCACCGGCGGCAACTCGACGGCTTTCTACCTGTATACGCCGGGTCAGTCGATCTCCACCACCAACGCGGCCGGCGGCTGCCCCGCCAACATCTACGTCGACGGGAAGCCCTCCGACACCAGCGTGCTCATCTCGCTCTCGAAGGAGCAGATCGCCGTGATCGAGGTGTACATCCGGCAGGAGTTCGCACCGGCGAAATACCTCCTGCTCTCGAACAACTGCGGCGTCGTCCTCGTCTGGACGAAGCTGGAGTTCAAGAACAAGAGGTAGCGCACCGCACCGTTCGCTATTCCACGCGCTGCTGGCGCAGTCCCAGGTTGATGATGCGCTGCAGCAGCTCCGGATACGTGACTCCGCCGGCCTTCGCAGCCGACGCGAATTCCTCGCGTTCGGCGATCTCGGGATTCGGGTTGGCTTCCAGGAAATAGAATTGTCCGTCGCTCCCGAGGCGGAAATCGATGCGCGCGTAGCCGCTCAGCTCCAGAATCTTGTAGATGCGCTTGCTCACATGGACGAGGAACGCTTTCTGCTCCGGCGTGAGCTCGGCAGCGCGGATGTCGATGCCGTGGCGCGCCTGATACTCGATGTCGTGCTTGACCTTGGCGGTCGCGATGAGGGGTGCGTTGTCGGCGAGCTTCTCGGCGACCAGCTCCCACGCGGGGAACGCGACCAGCCGCTCGTTTCCCATCACGCTCACGTACAACTCGCGCCCCTCGATGAATTGCTCCGCGATGGCGTCGGTGCCGACCCGCTCGTGGATGAAGCGTACGCGTTCGGCGAGCTTTTCGTCCGAATCGACGACCGACGCCTGTGCGATGCCCACCGACGCGTGCTCGATGAGCGACTTCACGATGAGCGGAAAGGCCAGGCGCGGCGGACGCTTTACCTTCCGCCCCATCGGGAACACCGCGAACTCGGGAACGCGAATGCGGTGATAGAGCAGGAGCTTCTTCGAGAGCGCCTTGCCGCGCGAGATGATCATGCCGCGCGGATTGCATCCCGTGTAGGGAACCTTCAGCAGCTCGAGGAAGCTCACGACGTTCTGGTCGAAGAGCACTTCGCCGTGGAACTCCTCCAGAAGATTGAACACGATGTGCGGTTTCCATTCCTCGACGGCGTCACGGATCGGGAGCAGTTCGTACTGCACGCCGAGCACACGCACCTCGTGACCGATCGCGCGAAGGTGGCTGACGACGTCGTACTCCGTCTTCCAGACGTTGATCTCCTCTTCGGTGTGCCCGTCGAGCGTGTCGGGCGGCACGAGCTGTGGATGCATCAGCGCGAGAATTCGCAGGCGCTTCATACGGCGATCCAGTCGCGGCGTCCGTGCTGCGCGATGAACTCCATCGTCCGCGCGGTGAGGAGCACCATGAAGTCGGTGAGCAGCTGCCGTTCGCGGCCACCGACGCGAAGTTTGAGCTCGCGGCAGCGGCCGATCATGTCGCCCAGCACCGTGTCGAGCGTGAACTGGTACTCACCGGTCCATTTCGATACGACGCGACGCACATCGGTTCGGTGGCGGCGCAGGAAACTCGCAGCGGACTCGTGCGAACGGTGGCGCGGAGCGTGCGAGAAAAGGCGAAGCAGGTCTTCATCGTATGTGTCAGGGTACTCCACGGAGTAGAGCGCACGCCGGTAGGTGTAATGTTCGAAGAGGGTGCGCGACACGGTCCGCAGCGGATCCACGCGTCGCCTGCTGCGCACGACGGGCACGGTGCCGGCGAGCTCCTTCATGAGGCCGTCGACATAGTGCAGCTTCCTGAGCGCGGGCCAGCCCGCATAGCGCCGGCGCCAATCCGAGCGGGGCCTGAGCCACACGGCGAACGTCTCCGCGAAATCCTCGTCGGGATGGCTTTGCGCGTACCAACGGCGCAGGTGCTGCACGTATCTCTTGCTCGCGGGGTTCGGACGATAGGACTCGGGATACTTCGTCGAGGACTTTCCGAACAGTTTCTGCCACTCGCGGCGGCGGTTGAGCTGGTAGCCGTGTTGCACCGCGTGCCCGCACTCGTGTCGCATGATCTGCATGCACTCGGCATGCGTGCCGCCCTCGACCTCGAGCAGCTCGCGTCTCTCGAGTCGCATGAGGCGCGGGTGCGTGAGATAGAACGGCACGGCGAAGCCGGGAACGTTGCCGGGCGAGAACCACTCGTCGGACAGCCAGACGTGCGGGCGGAGCCGGATGTGCTTCTCCTCGAGCTCCGCGTAGAGTTCCGCGACGCAGTCCTCGAGCCAAGTGCCGTCGATGGTGACGCCGAGATCGCGCAGCCGGAGCTGCATGAGTCGTTCGGCGGACCAGCTGGACCAGGGAAGGCGGCGAAAGCGCGTAGGCGGCATGTTGACGGAGAACGACGGAGGCCGGAGCATGGCGCGCGCACCGCGCGGTGGCAAGGGCAATGCGCCTGGGTCCCCAAGCGGCTACGATTCGGGGTGCCGGAGACCTCTGCAGACCCGTACGCGTCGCTCCGCCTTCCCAACTTCCGGCTTTTCATCATCGGTCTGTTCGCCTTCACGATGGCGATCCAGATCCAGGGAACGGTGGTGGGGTGGCAGATCTACGAGCTCACCCACGACAAGCTCGCGCTTGGCCTGATCGGGCTGGCCGAGGCGGTGCCGTTCATCGGGGCTGCGCTGTACGCGGGGCATGTCGCCGACCGGCACGACCGCCGGCGGGTGGTCCTGGCCGCGCTGGCGCTGCTCTTTGCCTGTGCGGTCGCGCTGCTCGTGCTTCCCATGCTGCTCCCGGCCGCCCCGGGCCTGGTCGTTCGCGCGATCTACGGCGTGGTCGCCCTGAGCGGGCTGTCGCGAAGTTTCCTCAATCCCGCCCGGCAGGCGCTCGCCGCGGAGCTCATTCCGCGGCCGCTCTACGGGAACGCCATCACATGGCGCAGCGGCACCTGGCAGCTCGCGTCGGTCATCGGGCCGGCTGTGGGCGGAGTCCTGTACGCCGCGGGCGGGACGACGCTCACGTATGCGGTCGATGCGGGGCTCATGCTTGTCGGCGGTGGCGCGATGGTCCTGATCGCACATCGGTCGCTCATCAAGCGCGAGCACACCGAAGCCATCGCGAAGAGTCTGGCGACCGGAATACGCTTCGTCTTCAACGAACCGATAATTCTGGGCGCGCTCACGCTGGATCTATTCTCGGTGCTGTTCGGGGGCGCGACGGCGCTGCTGCCCGTGTACGCGGCTGAAATCCTGCACGTCGGACCATCGGGTCTTGGCTTGCTGCGTGCCGCGCCGGCCATCGGCGCCGTCGCGATGAGCGCGGCGATCGCATGGATGCCGCCGTTCAGGCGCACTGGGCGCACGCTCTTCCTGGCCGTCGCCACGTTCGGACTTTGCATCGTCATCTTCGGATTCTCGACGAGCATGATTCTCTCGGTCGCCGCGCTGGTGCTGAGCGGCGTGGCCGACATGGTGAGCGTGTTCATCCGCTCCTCGCTCATCCAGCACAGGACGCCCACGCACATGCTTGGGCGTGTGTCGAGTGTGAACTCCATTTTCGTCGGCTCGTCGAACGAAATCGGCGCGTTCGAATCGGGCGTGACCGCGAAGCTGTTCGGCACGGTGCCGAGCGTGGTGCTCGGCGGCGTCGCCACGCTCGTGGTAGTGGCCGTCACGGCGTGGCGGCTCCCGGCGCTGCGGAAGCTCGGGCGAATGGAAACGACGACGGTCTCCTGACGGCCCGGGGTATCGCGGAACGCGTGCACCTGCACGCGCGGTTCAGGCGCGCGCGATCAGCGTCCGGACGCTCTCCGCGAGGCGAGCGGCCGTGAGCCCGAACTCCTCGTAGAGCTTCTGGTACGGGGCGGATGCACCGAAGTGATCGATGCCGATGACCATGCCGTCGGTGCCCACCCAGCGGTACCACGACATCGGATGTGCGGCCTCGATCGCCACGCGACGCACGTTCTTCGGAAGAACGCTGTCGCGATACTCCGCTGTCTGCTGCGCGAACAGTTCGTGGCAGGGCATGCTGACGACGCGAACGCCCACACGCTCCGCCGCGAGTAGCTCGCGGGCCTTGAGCGCGATCTCGACCTCGGAACCCGACGCCATGATGACGGCGCGCGGCGGACCGCTCGCGGAATCGACGAGCACGTATGCGCCACGCGCCACGCCGTCGGCCGCGCCGGATTTCGTACGATCGATCAAGGGCAATTTCTGGCGGGTGAGCACCAGCGCGATCGGACCGGTGCGATGCTTGATCGCGACCTTCCACGCTTCGGCCGTCTCGTTCGCGTCGGCGGGACGAATCACCAGCAGGTTCGGAATGCAGCGCAGCGCCGAGAGCTGCTCGACCGGCTGGTGCGTGGGGCCATCCTCGCCGAGGCCGATCGAGTCGTGCGTGAAGACGTAGATGGCCTGCTGCTTCATGAGCGCCGCCAGGCGAATCGCCGGGCGCATGTAGTCGGAGAAGATCAGGAACGTGCCGCCGTACGGAATCACGCCGCCGTGGAGCGCCATGCCGTTCATGACGCCGCTCATCGCGTGCTCGCGAATCCCAAAATGGACGTTTCGTCCGCCCGGCGTCTCGGCCGAGACGAACGGTGCGCCCTTCACCGTGGTGAGCGTCGATCCGGCGAGGTCGGCGGATCCGCCGACGAGCTCCGGCACCTTCGGGGCGAAGGCGTTGATCACCGCACCGGACGCCGCGCGACTCGCGACGTTGCCATTGGTCGCGTCGAACACAGGGATGGTGCTCTCCCACCCCGCCGGGAGATCGCCGTGCAGGCGGCGCCCGAGTTCCTTCGCGTCATCGGGGAACGCCTGCGCGTACGCGATGAGCTGCCGGCGCCACACCTCCTGCGAGTTCTCACCGGTTTCGCGCACCTCGCGCCAGTGCGCAAGCGCCGCATCGGGCACGAAGAACGGATTCTGGCTTGGCCAGCCGAGTTCCTTCTTGGCGAGCAGCACCTCGTCCTTGCCGAGTGGTTCGCCGTGCGCCTTCGACGTATCGACCCTGTTCGGGCTTCCGTATCCGATGTGCGTTCGCGTCACGATGAGCGACGGCCGGTCGGTCTCGGCCTTCGCCAGGTCGATCGCGCGATCGATGGCGTTGAGATCGTTCACGTCGGCGATGTGCTGCACATGCCAGCCGTATGCCTCGAACCGTTCCGCGGCGTCATCGCTGCACGAGATGTCGGTGCCGCCGTCGATCGTGATGTGGTTGCTGTCGAAGAACCCGATGAGCTTGCCGAGCTTCTGGTGTCCGGCGAACGAGGCGGCTTCGTGCGAGATCCCTTCCATCAGGTCGCCGTCGCTTGCGATGAACCAGGTATGATGGTCGACGATCGCGTGTCCATCGCGATTGAACGTCGCGGCGAGATGACGCTCGGCGAGCGCCATGCCGACCGCGTTGGACAGTCCCTGGCCGAGCGGGCCCGTTGTGGTCTCGACGCCCGCGGTGTGTCCCACTTCAGGATGGCCGGGCGTCTTGCTTCCCCACTGACGGAACTGCCTGATGTCGTCGAGCGACAGATCGTACCCGCACAGGAAGAGCGTCGAGTAGAGCAGCATCGACGCGTGGCCGCAGGAGAGCACGACCCGATCGCGATTGGGCCAGTGCGGATCGGCGGGATTGTGCCGAACGTGGCGGTGGTAGAGCGCGTACGCGAGCGGCGCGAGCGCCATCGGTGTGCCCGGGTGCCCCGATTCCGCCTGCTGCACCGCGTCCATCGAGAGGGTGCGAACGGTGTTGATGGCGAGCAACTGTAATGCGGCGTCGGCGGATTCGGCCACGTCGGTCTTCCTCAAGGGCGATGGTGCGACAAGCGCTTCTGCGCTGAGAAAGCTAGCCCGGTGTGCCTCCCGCAACCATATTGCCGATATGAGCCGCCTTACGACGGTTGGGGAATCCTCTGCGGCGCTGTCCAAGGAACTTTCCGATTTCCTGATCGAGCTTTCGATCGGCCTGCACAAGAACGCGATCTATCCGCCGGGACATCCGCTTCTCGAGGGTGCGACGGCCGGAATCGCGCGGCGCGTCGATTCGCTGCTGCAGGACCGCTCCTCGCTATCGCTCGGCGTGGCTCGCCAGCAGCTGGTCATCGAAGGGGTCGCGACGGACGAGAACAATCCCGTCCTGCGGGATCTCGCCCAGCGCCTCCACCGTCACCATCTCGGTGCGGTGAAATTCACGCAAGGCGTCACGGCGTCGGAGATTCAGGACGCGCTTGCGACCGTCGCGGTAGACGCGGGTCGTCGCGTGAAGCCGCTCGGACTCGAAGGCCCGGAAATCCTGCAGCAATGGCCGCATGTCCGGCTATTTCCGCTCACGTTCGAGCAGCTGCAGCTCCTCGACGAGGATCCCGGGGCCGAGGAAGATACGGAGAAGGCCGAGATGCGCGGCGGCGGAAGCCATGCCGCGCAGCTCTGGATCGGGCTCGCGCGCGCCGCGCTCGCCGCTGAAGCGACCGGCGAGAAGCTGGATTCCGCCGAGTCGACCGATCCGGTGGTCGTCGCGAAGGCGATCGAGGAACACAAGAAGGATGCGGCGTACGACCAGGTGGTGGTCGGCTACCTGCTGCAGATCGCCGAAGAGCTGAAGGCCAAGGGAGGCAAGGAAGCGGCGGCGCTGCAGAAGCGCATCTCGCGCCTGGTGGGGACGCTGCAGCCGCAGACGCTCGCGCGGCTGCTCGAGATGGGCGGCGACGCTCGGCAGCGCAAGAAGTTCGTGATCGATGCCGCGCAGGGCATGGCGGTGGACGCGGTCGTGGAGCTCGTGCAGGCGGCGGCAAGCACGTCGGGGCAGAACATATCGCACTCGCTCGTGCGCATGCTGTCGAAGCTCGCCGTGCATGCCGACGAAGGAAGCGCGCTGACGCGTACGAACGCCGACGGCGCGCTGCGTGACCAAGTGCAGCAGCTCATCAGCGGCTGGCAGCTCGACGACCCGAACCCCGACGGTTACCGGCTCGCGCTCGAGAAGATGTCGCGCGCGGCACCGGTGTTCCGGCAATCGGACGACGCGCTGCCATGCGAACCCGAGCGGCTGCTGCAGATGGGAATCGAGATCCAGGTCCTTGGCGAGCCGGTGTGGCGGTCCCTCGATGCGCTCGGGACGCGCAGCGACCTTGCGCCGCTTCTCGACGTGCTCGACGCGGCGCCCGAGGGTTGGATGCGCGACGCGCTCTGGCGCCACATCGCAACCGCGGACCGGCTGCACCAGCAGCTGGGACGTGAACCCGTGAACCTCACCGTCGTGCAGCGGTTGGTGGCCCAGATGGAGCTGGCCGCCGCCGACCCGTTGCTCGACGCGCTCGAGACCGCCGACGACCGCATGGCCTCCGCGTACGTCGACATGCTGTCGGCGCTCGGCTCCGACGTGGGGCCGCTCGTCGCGTCGCGGATCGCGGGCGCGCGCTGGGGCGTGCAGCGGCTGCTGCTGGTCATCCTTGGCAAGCTCGCCGCGCTCCCCGAGGGCTTTGCGCCGCGAGAGTTCGTCCGGCACCCGGACGGAACCGTGCGCCGCGAAGCACTGCGCATGCTGATCAGGCTTCCGGCAACGCGCGCCATGGCGATCGCGGCCGCGCTCGCCGACGTCGACGAGCGCATCGTGCGGCTCGCCCTCGGCGCCGCGATGATGAATTGTCCGGCTGAGGCAGCGAAGATTCTGATGGCGCGCGCGAACGACCCGCTTCTCTCGCCCGATCTGCGCGCGCTTGGCATTCGCGCGCTCTCATCGAATCGCGCTCCCGAAACCATCGCGTTCCTCGTGCGACGAACGCTCGGGAAGAAACGCCTGCTTCGCGTGCGCTCCCTCGCGACCAAGACTCCAGAAATGCTCGCGTCGCTTGCCGGTATCGTCACGCACTGGCGCGACGACCCGAGCGCGAAGACGGTGCTGGCGCTCGCCGCGGAGAGCACGGATCCGGAAATCGTCGACATCATGTCGCGTCGCGTCGGGACGCCGTGAGGAAGGCATGAGCGCCGACGCCGCGAGATTCCTCAACGGGTTTGCGCAGGCCATCTCGACGATGGGGCTTTACGCCGAGGGGCATCCGGCGCGCGAGCGAGTGATCGATACGTCGTTCGGGCTGCTGCAGCGCCTCCAGGAAAAGGATCCGACGCCGCAGTTCTCGTTCCTCGGTCTCGACGTGATCTACGGACAGGTCGCGCTGCGCGAGCTGAAGGAGTGGGACTGGGGTCTCAGGCTCGCCGAGGCCGGCGTGCAGCGGCTCGAGTTCGCGGCCGACACCGGACGCGACGAGTACGAAGCGTTTCTCGGGGACGTGCTGGCTCGACTGATCCCGCAGGCAATCGACTCGTCCACGCGTAGCCCGGAGCGCCGCTCCACGATCAAGTTCGGCGCTATCGGCGTGAAGGGCTCCGAGGGCGTGATGCGCCCGGAGGAATTGCTCCCGACGGCGACAATCCAGTATTCGCTCGGCGAAGAGGCCGACACGATTCGCTGGCTTCACGAGGAGGTGCAGATCAGCGGCGAACTGCCACTGATCGAGGCGGAGAGCGTGGTGCGGTCGCTGTCGGTGGCCATGCACGGCGATCGCGATATCGTCATTCCACTCCTGCAACTGAAGGAATTCGACCAGTACACGACGACGCACTCACTGAACGTGAGTGTGCTCGCGATGGCGCTGGCGGAGTTCATCGGACTCGGGCCGAAGGACGTGCGCGGCTTCGGCGTGGCGGGACTGCTGCACGACCTCGGGAAGGTGCGCATTCCGCTCGAGGTGCTGACGAAGCCGGGCAAGCTCACGGACGAGGAATGGACGATCATGCGCCGTCATCCCGGCGACGGAGCGCGGATCATCTATGAGAGCGACCGCCAGCTCGACCTCGCGTCGGCGGTCGCGTACGAGCACCACATCATGATCAACGGCGGCGGATATCCCACGCGCCATTTCCGCCGTGACTGCCACAAGGCGAGCCGGCTCGTGCACATCTGCGACGTATACGACGCGCTGCGCACGCGGCGCCCGTATCGCGAGGCGTGGGACTCGGAGCGCGTGCTGGCGAACATCCAATCGGGCGCGGGACCGGACTTCGATCACGAGCTTGCGACGGCGTTCATCCAGATGATGCGCCAGTGGGAGCGTCGCGTGGCCGTGGTGGACGACAAGGAGCCGCTGCCGCACATGACGCCCGGTGGACTTTCGCCGCCGAACCTGCCGGAGGTCGTGCTGCCGCCGGAAGAGCCCGCGCCCGCCAGTTCATCCGCCGGCGCGCCCGGCGCATCGATGGAACTCGCGCCGTGAGCCGCCGGCGCGAGTCCGTCCCGAGCCGGCGTCCGGCGCCCCAGGGGTTTTCATCGCTCAACGACACGGAGAGCTTGCGCACGCTGGTGCGCAACCTGCGCGAGGGGATCTACATCACGAACGACCGCGGGGAGATTCTCGACGCGAATCCCGCGTTCCTCGAAATGCTCGGCGTCTCGCATATCGACGACCTCGCGTCGTATGGGTTGAGCGACATGGTCGTGGATCCCGCGCGGCGCATGCAGGAGCTGGAGCTGCTCGACCGCGATGGCGCAGTGCGGGAGTTCGAATTGCAGATCCTGCGCCCCGATGGTGCGATTCGGACGGTGCTCGACACCACATACACCTGCCGGGACCCGGACAGCGGCTTCGTGTTCTACCACGGCATCCTGGTGGACATCTCGTCGCGCAAGGAACAGGAAGACGTGCTGCGCGAGCAGAGCATCCGCGACCCGCTCACCGGCTGCTACAACCGCCGGCACCTGACGGACATCGACCGCCGGCTTGCGGGCCCCGAGTCGGGATGGGCGTGCATCTTCATCGATATCGACCACTTCAAGCAGTACAACGACACGCACGGACACCAGATGGGCGATCACACGCTCATTCGCATGAGCCGCTTCCTCATGCGCCAGGTGCGTGCGGAAGAGGCCGTCGTGCGCATTGGCGGCGACGAGTTTCTGATCGTGCTCGAAGGGGCGGCTGACGCGCACACGGAAATGGTGGCACGCCGCCTGCAACTGGCAGCGCTGCGCACGGCGCCGGTGCCGTTTTCGCTCGGATGGGCCACACGAAGGCCGGGCGAATCGTTCCAGCAGACGATGCACCGCGCGGACCAGAACCTGCTGGCCGTTCGAGTCATCGAGCGCACCGCCGAGCGGAGCCGGCCGGACGAGCCGTAGGCCCCCGGCGGGGGCATGTGCAGGTTTTTGGGGCACGGGCGTCTCCCTGGCAACACTGCCACTGGGAGATCCCATGTTCCGCCGAACCCTCCATCCGGCCGTGCGGTCCTCCGTGCCCCCCGGACAGCAACTGCCGGGCCACGCCGGACTGCCGCCGCCCGATGGTCGCGCAAGTCGTGCGCACGTCGAACCGCGTGCGCGCCGACCTCGACGGCCGCGTGGTGCGATACGAAGAGACCGAGACGTACACCAACCGCGGAGGAACGGTCGGTGAGGCTGACTTCCTCCTGCCGCTGCCGAAGGGCGCGGCCTTCGAAGATCTCGCACTCTCGATCAACGGCGAGATGGTGACCGGTGAGACGATGAACGCCGACCGCGCGCGCGGTGTGTACGAGGAGATCGTGTGCAAGATGCGCGACCCGGCGCTGGTCGAGTGGATGGGCCACGGATTGCTGCGCACGCGCATCTTCCCGATCCAGCCGGGCGAGGGGAAGCGCGTCGTCATTCGCTTCCGCGCGATTGCGGAGCGCGAGGGCGATGCCCTCCGCCTCGACTGGCTCGGCGAGGCGTACTCGCCGACGCACTCGCTGCACGCCACGCACGAACAGAATCGCCGCGTCGCGCGCATCGATGATGCACGCGGACCGGTCACGATGCTCGTGCCCGTGCGTTCGCGCCCCCGGCCGCCGCTCCGTCGCCGGTTTCCGGCGCTACGGCGGCGCAGAGCCAAGCCCTGGAAAAGACCACGAGGCTGCAGCCGTCCTGCTTCGTGCAACGCGAGCCGCGCGACTCCGCCATGCGCATCATCCGGCTCGACGCCGGGGCGCTCGCCGACAGCATCCGACTCAAAAGACTCACCCTGCGCGGCGACACGCTCGCCGCCGTGCACGGGCGCCTTACCGCGGTTCGCGTTCGATGCCCGGAGCCGTGAACGCGCTCGCATCCGCGGTAGCGCCCATCACCGCGGGATCGAGCTGCATGATGCGCGACTCCTCGCGGAGTGCGCGAAGGACGGTGCTTCCGGCCGCGAGTGCGCCGAGCACGATGTACAGATAGAAGGTGTAGAACCGCCACCATACCAGTGCGCCGCCGAGCACCGACGGCGTCATCACGCCGCTGAACGCGAACTTGAAGCCGAACTCCACCGCGCCGCCGCCACCGGGTGCCGGCGCCACCGCGCCGCCATAGAGAAACACCAACGGCCAGAGCACGAGCTTCGCGAGAGGCAGCGACGGGTTCATCGCGAGCGCGATGATCGGGAGCACAGCGAGGCGAAGCGACACGTGCAGCATCGAGGCGAAGAATGCGCCGGCCATCGGGGCAATGCGCGCGTGTTTCAGCGCCGCGATGCCCGACCGCAGCGATCGCAGCGCGCGCTGGATCACGCGCCACCGTCCCGCGTGCAGCCCGATCGACCGCGCCCAGCCCGGCGGCGGGCCGTGCGCGTTCCGGTGCGCCAGGAAGTAGCCGAACGCCCCGATCGACAGGACGATCGCGGCGTATCCGCCGATCATCGCCGTCATCAGCGACACCACCTGGCCCGAGCCGTTGAACGCCACGGCGAGAATCGCGCACAGGAGACACAGCGATGTCATCTCGAGAAAGAGTTCGGTGAAGAGAATCAGCAGCGTGCTGGCCGGCGACACGCCGGCTTCCGCGAGCACGAGAAAACGCGCCGGTTCCGCTCCCGTTCGCGACGGCGTGATGGACGCGCCGAAGTCACCGCCCAGGCATACGCGCAGCGCGGTGTTGAAGCGCAGCGGAATCCGCAACGCCGCGCAACTCCAGTGGATCTTGATCGTTCGCGTCAGGATCTCGGCGAAGACCGCGGCCAGCGCGAGCGCATGCGCGGCGAGTGGAATGGCCGGCGGCGCACCCGACTTGGCCCATCCGGACCAGAGGATGTACCCGGAAATCCCGAGAGTCGCGGCGAACGATACCGCCACGAGCAGCCATCGACGTGCGCTCACCGCGCGCGGGAGTACTCGAGTGATGACATCCGCCGCGCGCCGGGATATGGCCGCGCGTCGCCCTTGATCATCCTCCACAGGATGCGGTTGAACAGCGCCTCGTCCGCCAGGTCCTCGAAGCGCAGGTCGAGCTCCGCGGATTCGCGGGCGTCGCGCGTGCCGGATGGATTGAGCTCGGCGAGGTTCACCGACGGTATCAGCGCTGCATACGGCCGAACGTCCGGCGCGCCAACGAAGATATCCGTCACCGGACGGCCGAAGTGATCGAACTGCGAGAGCGATCCGAGCCCGAGGACTCGTTCGATCGTGGCAATCACGTCCGTCGTGTTGGTGAACCGGTGATACACGCCCGGACGGTTCCATGCCGAAATCAGCAGCAGCAGCGACCGGTGCGAATCCACATGATCCGATCCATTCTGCGCATCGTCCTCCACGACCACCACAAGCGTGCTTTTCCAGAACGGCGATTTCGAAAGACCCTCGACGATCCGGCCGAGCGCCAGATCGTTGTCCGCCACCTGCGCGCGGGGCGTCGGCGCACCGGCTTTTCCACCCGATGTGTGATCGTTCGGAAGCCGGATGATCTGCAGCTTCGGCATCTCCGCGCGCGCCGTGAACGAGGCGAGATCGGCGAGCCAGATGTCCGCCCGCTTCTGGTCGCGAATGTCCAGGTTGAACGGCGGGAAATCGGGGTTCGTATGCGACCGAAGGAACGGTTTGTTGCCGAGGTACCCGCGCGGCACCTGCCCGCGCCCGCCGCCGCCAATCACGAACTCGCCGTAGTTGCGGAACGAGAGACCCGCCCGCTGCGCGAGGTTCCACAGGTACCCGTTGGCGGGCTCCGCGACGTCGTCGTCATCAGCGGGAATGCCGTTGCGATTCTGGCCCTCCCAATCGTACGTGCGGCCGCGCGAAGGCTGCGAATAATACGACGGCACCGTCTTCTGCGTGTAGTCGGTCGTATACGCCGCCATCGACCAGTTGTGGCCGTCGGGGCTCACCTCGGCGTTCACGAAAAACCGGTCGAACACGCCGAAGCGCTCGGCGAGCGCATGATGATTGGGCGATACCGCGCGCGGGAAGAACACGAGCGACGTGTCACCGTCGGCCTGTGGCAGATCACCGAGCACCTGGTCGTACGTGCGATTCTCCTTGATGACGTAAATGATGTGCTCGAACGGCGGCAGCTTCGCGGCTGGCGCGACTTCGCCCCAGAGATTCGCATGCGCCACGCGGGCGGAAAGCGTGGCGAGATCGGGACCGGCGGCGCGCGCGAGCGTCGAAGTGACGAGCGTCCCCGACGTCTGCCCGAGCGTGTACTGCCGCACGTCGAATCCCGGGTCGGCGCGCGCGCGGCCAGGGCGCTGGCCCTCGCGGTTCGGTCCGGTGCCTCGTCCCTTTCCGGTGAGGGCGAGCAGTGTGTCCCCGCGTGCGATGACCGCCGTGGGATACCATTGCGTCGGCACGCGGCCTGCGATGTGGTCTTCGCCCGTCGCCGTCGCGATGCCTGAGGTGACCGGAGCGAGGTCGACCAGCGCGATCGCGTTGTTGTCGGACTCCGCGACCA
>OCZT010000824.1_pt1 | contig 31567 bp, 28 predicted proteins | sample 1539031 | NCBI WGS metagenome assembly OCZT01 (sample SAMEA3539308, study PRJEB22396) | soil metagenome | biome: tundra; feature: field; material: soil | place: USA | collected 2010-05 | depth 0.15 m | reverse complement strand
CTCCCCATGCAAGATCATGCCATTCATCGTAAGGACTTGTTGCATAATTAAAGATGAGCAACGGAAGGCTTTGCATAGGTTTTAAAATATTTGTAGTTATATAAGGATTTCCGAATGCTGTAAATAATAATGGTGCTGTTTCTCCTGCAACCCTGGCAACAGAAAGCATAACACCTGATAGTATTCCGCTAAATCCACATGGCACAACTATTTTCAAAATTACCTTATGGTATGGTAACCCCAAAGCAAGTCCTGCCTCCTTTAATGAGGAAGGAATAAGTTTTAATGTTTCTTCTGTAGAACGGATAATTATGGGCAACATCATTATTGCCAATGCAACACTTCCTGATAAGGCTGAGAATGTACCTAACGGTTTTACTAACCAAAAATAAATTACAATACCTATTACTATTGATGGAACTCCCTGTAAAATATCTACTGCTAATCTGCTCCAATAAGAAAGTTTATTCTTTTTATTTTCACTTAAATAAATTCCGCACAAAATTCCAATAGGCACTGCAATAATGGCTGCAATAAGCACTATCAGTAAACTTCCTAAAAGTGCATTTGCAATACCACCGCCCAGTTCGCCAACAGGTTTTGGAATATTAGTAAAAAAATTCCAATTGATTTTTGAAAGCCCTGTTTTTAAAACATAAAATATAATCGCTATCAGGGGCACTGAAATTAGAAAAGCAAATAAGGTAATTATGCCTTCAAATATTTTGCTTAAAGTTATTCTGAATTGTAGTCTTTTTTTCATTGCTATTCGTGAGAAAATCTTTTTATAATGCTCTTTCCTATAATATTTATCACTACTGTTACTAAAAAAAGAACTAAGCCCAGTTCAATAAGAGCTGATAAATAAACGGTACGATCAGCTTCAGTAAATTCGTTGGCGATAACGCTTGCCATTGTGTTGCCCGGAGAAAAAATGTTATGAGGTAAAATACTTGTATTGCCTATTACCATTGTTACAGCCATTGTTTCTCCCAATGCTCTTCCCAGAGATAAAAGCAGCCCCGCTAAAAGACCTGATCTCGTATAAGGTAATATTACATGTCGTAAAACTTCATATCTCGTGGCACCCAATGAATATGCCCCTTCTTTTAAAGCTGAAGGAACCATTAATATTAATTCTCTTCCCAATGATGCTGCATAAGGAATTATCATCACAGCGAGAACAAGCGAAGCAGTGAAAATACCAACACCATAGGGAGCTGTTCCAACTTTTGTTTCCAGACTTCTCACCATAGGCACCAATACAACTAAAGCCCAAAATCCATATATCACAGAGGGCACTGCCGCTACTAATTCTACAATATTTTTAAGAAACCCATGCAACCCACCTTTTGTTTTATATTCTCCAAGGTAGATAGCAATGGCATACGAAAATGGGATTGAAATGATCAATGCCAAAAATGAAGTAAGCAGCGTCCCTATTAAAAAAGGTAAAGCGCCATATACATTACTTACCGGATCCCAGGTTCTGTTCCATAAATATTTTATACCCAATGATTTTAGGGATGGAATGGATTCAATTAACAAAGTGAGAAATATGCCTAATGCAACTATTATCATTACAATAGCTGTAATAAGCAATGTTCGCTTAAAAGCAGTTTCCATTCTTACCTTTTTGTATGAAAAGGTTTTCCAAACTGTTTTCATAAATAAAATATAAAAGCCCTGCAATTTTCATTTGCAGAGCTAAACTTTTTTCTTTTTATTGCATTATTGACTTTCCATCATAGGTAGCAGATTTCAATATAGTTTCTGCAACAGACAAAGCGGTTGGTGAAAGAGGTGCATAATTCAGACCGTTACAAAATTGCTGTCCTTCATGAATGTTCCACCATAAAAGCTTAACAAGTTTGGTAGCCCTGTCTTGCGACCGGCTATTATATTTTTGTTCTTTATAAATTAGTGCCCAGGTAAATCCGCTGATAGGATAACCGTCAACCGCTTCGGTATTGGTTAATGAAACTTTTGCATCTGCCGGAATCTGGATATTTCCTGCTGCGCTTGTAGATGCAACAGTTGGCGATATAAAATTTCCGCTTTTATTTTGAAGCTTTGCGAATGACATTTTATTTTGAAGTGCATACGCTAATTCAATATAGCCAATAGCACCCGGTGTTTGCTTTACAAGCCCTGCTACGCCTTCATTTCCTTTTCCGCCCAATCCTGCAGGCCAATTTATTGATGAGCCTTTTCCTACCTTTGAGTTCCAGTCTGCACTTACACCAGCAAGATAAGTAGTGAAGATATTAGTAGTACCGCTGCCATCAGAACGATGTGCAATAACTATTGGGGTATTGGGTAATTGAACTGCATTATTTATTGCACCAATCTGCGGATCGTTCCAGCTTTTAATTTTCCCTAAAAAGATATTAGCGATTAATTCAGGAGTGAGCTTTAATGTATCTTTTACTTCCGGCAAATTGTAACTTAAAACAACTGCACCCGAACACATAGGAATATGCAAAACAGGGGCTCCAATCTTTTGTGTTTGTTCTTCATTAAGCGGCGCATCAGAATCTCCAAAGTCAACAGTTTTATTTGTTAACTGAAGAATGCCCCCGCCGGAACCGATTGATTGATAGTTTACTTGTAAACCGGTAATTTTATTATACTCTGAAAATAATTTGGAGAATAAAGGATAAACAAATGTACTGCCGGCACCTAATAAAGTATTATCATCACCGGATGAATTATTGCCTCCGCAGGAAGTTAGAAGAAAAGCAATAAATGAGATGCTTATGATAAGCATGTTTCTGAGTTTCAAAATTTTTAGATTCATTGTTTTTAGTTAAGATTTAAAGAAATAATTATTTATTATCTGCCAAACACATAATAAAATGTAATGCGGTAAACAAGGTCGTAATCCTGTTTAGCAGAACCAGTAATATTTGATTGCTTGCCTTCATATTTGTTGTACCAAACATTAGGCATTAAATGAACGTTTTTAATGGGTGTAAAATCCAGACCGGCAGTAATAAAAGTTTCTTTATTATTAGGCTCATAAGTAGAGGTAAAACCTTTATAACTGGTATACGTAACGGAATTATATTTTGTATCAGGATTATAATTATCTATACGTGCAAAAAAGCCAAGTTTATTCTTAACTATGTTTCCACGTACAAACGCGGAAATTCCTGAAGCATTAGCATTAAGTGTATCAGCAGAAGTTCCTCTTATTCCAATTACATCATTTTTTCCCTGATTAATAAAACCTTCAATGCCTAATGTAAACTCAGGTGTTGTGTAAGCTGCAAATCCTTTGAGCATTTGTCTTGAATGATGAAAAGAGGATGTCCAGTTAAAACGTTGATAATCGGCGTATAAATCAAATACTAATTTTTTATCAAGAAACTTTGCCCAAATATCTCCATAAAACCATTTAAATTTATCATTCTCAGGTTTTGCACTTGTACCGTTACCAACCATAATATTGTATCCATAATTTCCGGTTTCAGGATCAAATTTTCCTTGCAAAGTTGCACCTAAGTCAAACGACGGAGTACGCCGGATATCAGAGATAGTTCTTTCAATAGATCGATAACTCCATATTGGCTCAATAAGAAGAGGAAATGCAGGAGTTGCTGCCTGACCGATAACTAAATCTGTTCCCTTCCAAATATTTTTCCATCGGATATTAGCCAGTTTAATATAAAAAGAAAGCTTATTATTTGATAATAAATCACCACTTGTAGCGCTGTTAGCAGTTGTGATATTATCCTCAGCCGCTAGCAACAATTCTGCCGAAAATTTTGGCGTTATATCATAATTATACCCCAAATAAATCCTGCGAAATTGAAATGCATTTCTGCCCTTTTCAATATTTGTATATTGATTTGCACCTCCCCGATTCAATGCATCGCTATGGGCTTTATAATAATAATCCCCAAAGGCATAACCCCATAATTTTCCGGAAGGCTTAAATGAACTGTCCTGAACTTTTTGTGCTTTCAAAGTGCTATGTAAAAAGGAAACGCATAATATTAAAAATGCGGAAGTCTTTCTTATGCTTTTTAGGTTGATCATTAGCAATTATTTTAATTGCAAATATCCAATTATGATGTTACCTAATTGTTAACTGAAAGTCATCTAATTGTTATTATTGCTGAAGTTATAAGATAATTTTTTTTTATATCACGCCTTTCTATGTTAAGAAATTATTATCAAACTAAAACTATTTAATTCAATTTTTATAGCTTTATTTTTGCCCAAATCATACATTATGGCTTCAGCATCTTTTTTAAAATTTTTTCTTCCAAAGGATAAAGTTTTTTTTCAATTGTTTGAAGGCGTTGCAGAAACAGTGATGCAGATGGGCAATAAATTAAAAGAAGTGGTAAAAGAACCTGACTTTGAAATGAGAGCTGTGTATATAAAAGAAATTGAGGATATGGAACATACCAATGATGATTACACGCACAAAATATTTACGGAGCTAGGCAGGAATTTTATCACACCTTTTGACAGGGAAGATATTCACTCGTTAGCCTCTGCTCTTGATGATGTAGCTGATTACATTTATGCAACAGCAAAAAAAATAAATTTTTATAAAGTAGATCCCAGCGATATTGGCATACAAAAATTAAGTGAATTGATAAGCAGCGCCTGCGCCGAAGTGCAAAAAGCTATTGGGGAATTGCGTGATATGAAAAACTTAAGACGTATCACTGATTCTATGGTGCTTATTAACAGTATTGAAAACCAGGCGGATGATGTGTTTGATATGAGCATTGAAAGATTATTTGAAACGGAACCTGATGCAAAAGAAGTGATAAAGAAAAGAGAGATATACCAGGTGATGGAAATTGTAACTGATAAATGTGAAGATGCAGCGAATGTAATAGAATCAATTATTATTAAATACGCATAAAATCAATTCGATAATTAGCTAATTGGCTAATGTGCTAATAAGTTCAAAGAATTTTAGAACCAATCTGTTTAGCACATCAGCAAATTATCACATCAGCAAATTAGCATATGGCCTTTCTTATTATCATTATAGCCCTTGCATTAATTTTTGATTATATCAATGGCTTTCATGATGCTGCCAATTCAATCGCTACAATTGTTTCAACAAAAGTATTAACGCCTTTTCAGGCGGTTCTTTGGGCAGCGCTTTTTAATTTTGTTGCATACTTTATTTTTAAAGATCACGGCGTTGCCAACAGCGTTGCCAAAACAGTAAAAGCAGAATTTATAACACTGCAGGTTGTTTGCGCCGGACTTATTGCATCTATTCTTTGGAATTTATTAACCTGGTGGTCAGGTATTCCATCTTCATCTTCACACACATTGATAGGAGGATTTGCAGGGGCAGCAATTGCTCATGCAGGTATACATTCAGTTAACTGGAACGATCCGGTATTTAAAACAATTGGATTTATTTTTATCGCTCCTCTTATTGGTATGGTAACGGCATATGTTATTTCTTTATGGTTTTTAAATTCATTTAGAAAAGGCCCTGTACCAAAAATTATTTCTGCTCTCGTGATTCTATTGGTTATTCTTTTTTTATATAAAACCATTGAATTTGATAAACAGGCGCTTGATAAGAAAACACATTACACCACTTACATTTGGCAGGTTCTATTTTATACCAAAAATTTTAAATGGATATTGATGAGTGTTATTCTTATTACCATGGCCATTTTTACTTTTTATTTAAATTCACTTAATACAGTACGGGCAAATCATTGGTTTAAACGCCTGCAGCTTTTATCATCTGCCATTTTTAGTATTGGTCATGGCGGTAATGATGCGCAAAAAGTAATGGGAATTATTATGGCTGCGTTAATTGCTTATGACAGTAAAAAATATAGTTTAGATCATATGGTTTTTTGGGTTCCGCTTGCATGCTATACTGCCATTGCATTTGGCACGCTTACGGGAGGATGGAAAATTATAAAAACAATGGGTACACGTATTACCAAAGTAACTCCTTTTGAAGGCGTAGCTGCAGAAACAGCAGGCGCTCTTACTCTTTTTATAAGCGAAGCTTTAAAAATTCCTGTTAGCACTACGCATACCATTGCAGGCGCTATTATTGGTGTAGGCGCTACTAAAAGGCTTTCGGCGGTGCGTTGGGGTATAACTGTTAACCTGCTTTGGGCCTGGGTATTAACTATTCCTGTAAGTGCAGGACTTGCAGCTTTGATTTATTTCTTAGTCTTTCATACATAACAATTTTTGTATTAATTACTTCTTCATCTTAAGGTATAAGTATTTTTTTCTTTCTTTGCAGGATGAAGAAGATATTAGTTACCGGAGGTTGCGGTTACATAGGAGCTCATACAATTGTTGATCTGATAGAAAATGGATTTGAGCCAATTTGTGTTGATAATAATTCAAGATCAACACCAGTATTATTAGAAGGGATAGAAAAAATTACAGGTAAAAAAGTTAAGAACTATAAAGTAGATCTCTGCAGTTTTGATGAAACACATGCAGTTTTCCAGGAGAATTCTAATATAGAAGGGATCATTCATTTTGCGGCTTACAAAGTAGTTGGAGAATCTGTACACGAACCTTTACTTTATTTTGAGAATAACCTGCTTTCTCTTATAAACATTTTAAAATGTGTAAAGGAATTTCAAGTTCCCTATTTTATTTTTTCCTCGTCATGTACGGTGTATGGCAATCCCGATGAAATTCCTGTAACAGAAAGCACACCACCAAAACCTGCAGAATCACCTTATGGATACACTAAACAAATGGGCGAGCAAATTGTGAGTGAAACCACAAAAACCATATTTGCACAAAGTATTTTATTAAGATATTTTAATCCTGTTGGCGCTCATCCTTCAGCATTTATTGGCGAGATGCCATTGGGTAAACCGGAAAATCTTGTGCCTGCCATTACGCAAACTGCAATTGGAAAATTGCCGCAAATGAAAGTGTATGGGAACGATTATCCAACACGTGATGGCTCATGTGTACGTGATTATATACATGTTTGCGATATTGCTCATGCACATACATTGGCATTGCAATATCTTATAGATCATAAAAATAAAAGCAGGTGTGAGGTTTTTAATTTAGGTACCGGCAATGGCGTAACCGTTTTGGAAGCAATAAAAGCATTTGAAAAAGTTAGTGAAGTAAAATTAAATTATGTAATAGGTCCAAGGCGGCAGGGCGATGTTGTTGCTGTATATGCTGATAATAAACTTGCCAGGGAAAAACTAGGATGGAATATTCAATATTCATTGGAAGATATGATGTCTACCGCATGGAAGTGGGAGCTTAAATTAAAAGAGGATGAAACAATGCATAATAATCCAAATTTTCAAATGAACTAATGCAGGTATTGTAAGTATGGATTAGATACACTTGATATTGTTGCTGCTGCAGAAAGAGTAATGGCTAAAAGGTAATTCATTACAGAAGTTGCCAGTTTTATATTTTTTAACCTCTACGATTTATCGTAGGGCAACATCTTAAATGGTTAAAAGGCTTTAGCCCCAAACCTGCCTGCCGGTAGGCAGATCATGGCTGAAGCCATTCTTATTTCGGTTTTTTTCTCCATACTGAAGCATGGAATTAGTACATTTTACAATTAGCAACTTGGGTTAATTAATTAAATACTGCATTAAACTTTAATTTTAAAAATCAATCTTACCGATTCGTTTTTTATTTTTACCTCTGATATCAATAATTATTTATGTCTGTTCAGCAGGATGATAAAGAACTTTTATACCGGTTTAAGAATGCGGATACCAAAGAATCAGCCTTTACGGCAATTTTAAAAAAGTACCAGGAAAAATTATATTGGCATATACGCAGAATGGTAATAGATCATGATGATGCTAATGATGTTTTGCAAAATATGTTTATCAAAGTATGGAAAGGGCTGGAAAATTTTAGAGAAGACAGCCAGTTATATACCTGGCTTTATCGTATCGCAACCAATGAATGTCTTACTTTTTTAGAACAGCAGAAAAAAAGAAACTCTGTTTCGTTAAATGATATGGAAAATGGTTTGGAAAATAAACTTAGAGCTGATACAAATTTTGATGCAAACCGTTTGGAATGGAAACTTCAGTTGGGCATACAGCAATTGCCTGAAAAGCAAAGAATTGTATTTAATTTAAGATATTATGATGAGATGCCCTATGAGGAAATGAGCAGGATATTGGATACGAGCGAGGGGGCATTAAAAGCAAGTTACCATCATGCTGCAAAAAAAATTGAAGAATTTATATTAAATAGCTAAATTGGTTTAAACTTTTAAGTAATATTTATGTCTATTAACCGATGAAATTCTCAACAGAAATATCTGAAGAACTGAATAATATTAGTTCCTTACTGGCAGGGATAGAGAAAAAGAATATTTTTTCTGTTCCTGATGGATATTTTAATGTGCTGTCAATTGGTATCTTAAAAAAGATAAACAATAACGCTGCTGAATTCAAAATTGATAAATTAACAGTACCTGAAGGGTATTTCGAAAATTTAAGCACATCTATATTGAGCAAAATAAAATTGCTTCACGATGATCCTGCACAGGAATTAAGGGCGTTGTCTCCAATGCTTTATTCAATTCAGAATGAAAATGTTTTTGAAGTTCCGGTTGGTTATTTCAGAAATTTACAAGATGATATTCTAGGTAAAGTAATTACTAAGCCTCAAACCAAAGTAGTTGAAATAAAGAAAAGGAATACTGTATGGAAATATGCTGCAGCAGCAGTATTAACGGGGATTATAGGCTTAAGTTCATTAATTATTTTTAATACATCCCCGCAATCTGCAGTTAGTAAGACTAATGAGTTATCTGTATCATCTTCTATTCAAACAGCATCTCAATTTAAAAACGAGCAACAGATAAATGCGGCTATAGCTACGTTATCAGATGACGAGATCATTAAATATCTTGAAAAAACGGGCAATGATGCTGATAATGAAGTATTAACTTCAAGTATTGATGAAAAGGTATTGCCGGCTCAGAAAGATTATTTATTGGATGAACAAACATTAGATACTTATTTGAATAACATAGATAAAAAAGGTTCTCAAAATTAAAGGGCGGAATAATGAAACGATTTTTACTTATAATGATTATTTCTTTTACAAGTTTTGCTTCTCTGCAAGCGCAGGAATATAACAGAGAGAAAAGAACAGAAAAAATACAGGCATTAAAAATTGCCTTTATTACACAAAAACTGGATCTTACTGCAGATGAAGCACAACGATTTTGGCCTGTTTATAACCGCTACGAAACTGAAATAAGACAGGTAATGACAGATAACAAAAGCGTAGGTGATGCAATAGACAATGAAGAAAAAGTTTTAAACGTAAAGAAAAAATATAAGCCGGAATTTATAAAAGTTATCGGGCAACCCAGAACAAATACACTTTTCAATGCTGAGAGAGAATTCAGAGGCGTTTTAATGCGTCAGCTAAAAAATAAACAAGGTCAGCAAAACCGATAATTCCCTCATCAGCAGCAGTATAATAATTAGCCTCTATATTAATTTTTCAGAAAAACTTGTATAATATAAAAATTCTCCTATTTTTGTTGCTAGGTGTTTTTCATAGGTTAGCAACGGCCGGCCCTTTTTAGGGCAGGCCTTTTTTAATTTTTAGAATTTAAACACCGGTGATTTGATATCGTGGTAGAATAAAAACACCCATTTTTCACGTTCCCCCTGCTCTCTCCATTGTTGCCTTAATTGCATTGATTTATTACCATCATAATCATATTTAGCTATAAACTTATTCTTCATTTGTTGTAACTGAGGAGCCACATCGCCTCCAAAAAATATCTTTTCCTCATTTTCTTTAATCCCAAAAACCTGGTGATATGGGCAATGAGCTCCGGTAACTTCATATTTAATATAATCATCTATTATTCCATTGCCTTCAATAAATTTTACCTGGGATGAATTTTTGAGCATTTCAAAATCTTCAATGATGTATGAAGATCTTGCATTTTCAAAGGCAAAATCAAACTCCTGTTTATTTATGTAATAAGTTGCATTAGCAAAACTTAAAACTCTTTGCCCATTCTTTTGGTAACTTATCCCTCCTGAATGATCTTTATGTAAATGCGATAGCAAAACTTTTGTTACATCTAAGGGATCAATACCATTGTTTAATAAATTTTGATGTATTTGTAATACTCCGTTTGCATTTGTAAAGCCTAAGCCGGTATCTAACAATAAAATGTCTCTTGATGTTACAATAACAAAAGGCTGAATTTCTACTAATAAACTTCCAACATTTCTTTCCCGCAATTTATCTTTTTGAAGATCGAAAGGAATCAACTGCTTTGTTTTGTCAACAGTAAAAGCGCCTTCGCTAAGTGGTATAATTTTCATTTGGTTAAGATCAAACTGTATTTAATTTTAAATGGCTGCGTACTAAAAATATCATCCACATCATACTTATTAAAAACAGCATTGCAGTAAATTGATGTGCCAAGCCAAACCATACAAGGTTATTTCCAAAAGGCGATCTTATTACAGTGAGAATACCAAGCACAACCTGTATCAAAATAAAAAACAACGGCATCCATTTGGTTTTATTAAAAAGATCATTGCCATTAAATTTTCTTGCTTTTATCGTCCAGATAAAAACCAATATCGTTAGTAAATATGCCAGGCTTCTATGTATTAGCTGGATGGTAATTTTATTTTCCACAAGGTTTTTCCACCAGGGAGATAAATTATTTATCTGGTCAGGTACCATCATTCCATTCATATCAGGCCAGGTAGGTGCAGCAGTTGCAGCCTTTAAGCCAGACATGAATGCTCCGTAAATAAGTTGAATAACAAGAATGCAAACAATAGTTATAGCAAATTTTTTCAACGAGGAATTTATTACCAGTTTTTCTTTTGGTATTAATAAACTTAATGCAAACCAAAATGTGTAACAGAGTAAAACAAGTGCTGCAATAAAATGCGTAGCCAATTGTATATGCCCAACAAACATTTTTTCAGGTACAAGGCCGCTCTTCACCATTATCCACCCTACAAGCCCCTGCAAAGCGCCTAATAAAAATAAAATGATCATAGGAATGATCATCTCTTTTTTAAATTTTTTTCTTATTAAGAAATATACAAAACCCACCAAAAACACAATTCCTAAAAGCCTTGCCCATAATCGATGAAACCATTCCCAAAAAAAGATGAACTTAAAATCGTTTAAAGTAAAATCAGCATGTATGTACCTGAATTGATCTGTGTTTTTATATTTATCAAATTCAGCCTGCCACTCTACAATATTTAATGGAGGAAGAATTCCTGTTAATGGCTTCCACTCTGTAATTGATAAACCTGATTCCGTAAGCCTGGTAATTCCCCCAAGCAAAACCTGGATCATTATCATTGCTACACCAATCAATAACCATATTGCTATTGGTTTTGAAAAAGATTTATCCAAAGAATGCTGCATAAGCAAAGTTATCTGTATCTCATTAAACTTTATGTTGATAATTATTTAAGCATAATATTTTTCAGATAATTATTTTTGATAAAATTTTTTATTGCTTCTTCCCTTTTTTCATAATAAATTTTGCGAAGCCGGTTTAGATGAAGTCGGCCGCGGATGCTTTGCCGGACCCGTGTTTGCGGCTGCCGTTATTTTACCAAAAGATTTTTACCACCCTGCTTTAAATGATTCAAAGCAAATGAAAAAAGAAGACAGAGAGATGCTTCGTCCTATTATTGAAAAAGAATGTATTTCATTTTCGGTTGCAAAAGTGGATAATGAAGAAATTGACAGAATAAATATTTTACAGGCATCTTTTAAAGCGATGCATATCTCTCTTAATAAACTAAAATATAAACCTGAGTTTTTGCTGATAGATGGCAATCGGTTTAAAAAATATAAAGACTATCCTCATCGTTGCGTAATTCAGGGTGATGGCATGTATGCTTCTATTGCAGCGGCAAGTGTGTTAGCAAAAACTTACCGGGATGAGTACATGCAAAAGCTGCATAAAAGATTTAAAATGTACGCATGGAAAACAAATATGGGATACGGAACTCCAGAACACCGCAGCGCTATTGAAAAGCATGGATTATGCAAGTATCACCGCCGTAGCTTTAATATTTTTGTAGAGAAATTTTCTGAGATTATTGCTGATGATACTGCAGAAGAAGTACAAACTATGCAACCCATTCTCCGGCCCCTTGCCTGATTATTTGCCATTCATCTGAAGTACAATCTATAATTGTAGATGGATTCATTCCTCCGGGGCCTCCGTCAATTACAAAATCAACCTTGTCGCCAAATTTTTCAAAAATAATTTCAGGGTCGGTATATTCTTCTACCATATCACCGGGCAATGATGCACTTAAAATAGGATTGTCCAGCGTTTCTAAAATCTGTTGGCAAATAACATTATCCGGCACACGAAGCCCAATAGTTTCTTTTTTACTTTTTAAAATTTTAGGCACCTGCTTACTTGCCGGTAAAATAAAAGTATATGGTCCGGGCAAATAATTTTTTAGCATGCGGTATAAAGGTGTATTAATGCTTTTGGTATAATCGCTGAGGTGGCTGAGGTCGCGGCATATAAAAGAAAGCTGTGCTTTTTGGGGATCTACATTTTTTATTTTACAGATTCTTTCAACTGCTTTTTGATGATGAATATCACATCCCAAACCATAAATAGTATCTGTAGGATAAATAATGATGCCGCCATCTTTAAGGCAGTCAGCAATTTGCTTTAGCAACCTTGGTTGCGGATTGTCAGGATGTAATTGGAGAAGCATACTGCAAAGTTTAATTAAAATATAATTAAGAATCCGGTAAAGCAAAAACAAGTTAATCAACTACATTTGCAGCGTTTTAATTTCAAAATATTAATCCAGTTTAAAAAATATCTATGTCTCTTATTGCACTTGGTACTATGGCGTTTGATGCTATTGAAACTCCCTTTGGTAAAATAGATAAAATTGTAGGAGGATCGGCTACATATGTTGCTTACGCTGCAAGTCATTTTTTTAAACCTATACAACAAATTTCTATCGTGGGCGCTGATTTTCCAGAGGAAGAAATGAATGAGCTTAAAAGCCGCGGCGTGCAATTAGATGGAGTGGAGGTTGTTCCTGATAAAAAATCTTTTTTCTGGAGTGGAAAATATCATTTGGATATGAACACAAGAGATACGTTGATCACTGACCTGAATGTGCTGGCAGATTTCAATCCAAAAGTTCCTGATACATACCAGGGAGCTGAATTTTTAATGCTTGGCAATTTAATGCCTCAATTACAAATTAGTGTTATAAAGCAATTGAAAAGCAGACCAAAATTAATTGTGTTAGATACAATGAATTTCTGGATGGATACCGCATTGGAAGATCTAAAAAAAGTTTTAACGATGATTGATGTGTTGTTAATTAATGATACTGAAGCAAGGCAATTAAGCGGCGAATTTTCTTTAGTTAAGGCTGCAAAAAAAATACTTGATATTGGTCCAAAATATCTCATCATAAAAAAGGGAGAACATGGCGCTTTGTTATTTTATGGTGATCACGTTTTCTTCGCACCTGCATTACCATTAGAGGATGTATTTGACCCTACAGGCGCTGGAGATAGTTTTGCCGGTGGTTTTATGGGACACCTTGCAAGAACAAAAGATATTAGTTTTGAAAATATGAAAACTGCCATTATTGTTGGTTCTGCAATGGCAAGTTTTTGTGTAGAAAAATTTGGACCGCAACGCTTAAAAGAAATTACCAAAGCAGATATTGATGTAAGACTGCAGGAATTTGTACAATTAGTGAATTTTGATATTGACCTCGTTTAATAATATTCTAAACCTTATATATGCTGGAAATAATTGCCCTGATTTTTCTTACAAGAGAAATTGGAAAAATTGCAGCCGACAAGGGATTAAAGCCGGGCACATGGAAAATATATACTGTGTTAGCATGGATTGCCGGAGAATTTATTGGGGCTATAATTGGTGTACTTATATTCGGAACCAATAATTTTATTAGTGTTGTATTGGTTGCGATTACCGGGGCTGTAACAGGATACTTTATCCTAAAAGCCAATCTTTCTAAAAGACCTGACCTGTTGGACGATGATATAAACCAAATAGGAATGCCATAAACGGTGGGTTTAGAAAGCCTTCGTGATTTTGTGTTACCACTTTCTTGTTTTATTTTTACATCACATTCAGGCGGATTTGTTTATTGTTCGGCCTGGATGCCCTAAGTTTTTAGGAAACCGAACTAATAAACGAAACCATTCTGTAATCTCTTCAGGATTTAAAAATTTCGTTTAAAAGTTTGTGTAGTATATTTTGTTTGTGAGCTTTCGCAGCTTTGGTCATCATCGTGGAGCCTGTTCAGAGCGTAGCGAAGGATCACTCACTTCAACCGCATACATAAATTCAACAAAAATGAAAAAGACAATTCAGGATTACTTAAAAGGAAGAATTTTAATTATAGATGGCGCAATGGGCACAATGATCCAGAGCCATAAGCTGGAAGAAAAAGATTACCGCGGAGAAAGATTTAAAGACTGGCATAAAGATGTAAAAGGCAACAACGATCTTTTAAGTATTACACAACCACAAATAATTGAAGAAATTCACAAACAATATTTAGAAGCAGGCGCTGATATTATTGAGACCAATACTTTCAGCAGCACTTCTATTGCGCAGGCAGATTATGATATGCAATCCCTGGTATATGAATTAAATGTAGCTGCCGCAAAATGTGCAAGAAATGCTGTGAACAAATTTTTGTCTTCACCCCTCTCCACTTGTGGAGAGGGGCAGGGGGTGAAGTTTATTGCCGGGGCTATTGGTCCTTTAAATAAAACATTAAGTTTATCTCCTGATGTAAACAATCCCGGTTACCGTGCAGTTACATTTGATGAAGTTGCAAATGCTTATTATGAGCAGGTGAAAGGATTAGTTGATGGCGGCGTAGATATTCTTTTGATAGAAACCATTTTTGATACATTGAATGCAAAAGCTGCCATCTATGCAATTAAAAAATATTTCAGAGATACAAAGCAGCATGAATTACCGATCATGATAAGTGGAACGATCACAGACGCCAGCGGACGTACATTAAGCGGACAAACTTTGGAAGCATTTTACATTTCTGTTTCACACGCAAAACCTTTAAGCATTGGTTTGAATTGTGCATTGGGCGCAAAAGAAATGCGTCCTCACATTGAGGAGTTAAGTCAGTTAGCAAGTTGTTATACTTCGGCGTATCCCAATGCCGGATTACCTAATGCATTTGGAGAATATGATGAACAGCCACACGAAACCGCACATATTATAGAAGAGTGGGCGGCAGAAGGATTTGTAAATATTGTAGGTGGTTGCTGTGGTACAACTCCCGATCACATTAAACATATTGCTGAACAGGTAAAAAATTATAAGGCCAGAGAATTACCGGTTGTTGAAGAAGAAATTTTTGCATAAGAATAATAATCATGAGCGATACGATACAGATCAAACCGTTTTTAAGATTAGCAGGACTTGAGCCTTTAGTGGTTCGCCCTGAAACAAATTTTGTGAATATTGGGGAGCGAACCAATGTAACAGGTTCTAAAAAATTTGCGAGATTAATACGGAGTGATAATTATGAAGAAGCGCTTTCGGTTGCAAGGCAACAGGTGGAAAGTGGTGCTCAAATTTTAGATGTTAACATGGATGATGCCTTGCTGGATGGTGAAAAAGCAATGACTACTTTTCTCAATCTATTGCAGGCAGAGCCTGACATTGCCAGGATTCCTATAATGATCGATTCTTCTAAATTCAATATAATTGAAGCAGGATTAAAATGTGTGCAGGGCAAGTGTATCGTGAATTCTATTTCGATGAAGGAAGGAGAAGAGAAGTTTATTGAGCAGGCAATAATCTGTAAAAGCTATGGCGCTTCTGTAATTGTAATGGCTTTTGATGAAAAGGGACAGGCAGATACAAAGGATCGTAAAGTTGAGATTTGTGAAAAAGCCTATAAGATACTAACAGAACAGGTTGGCTATGATCCGCAGGATATAATTTTTGATCCCAACATTTTTGCCATAGCAACCGGGATAGAGGAACACAATAATTATGGTGTTGATTTTATTGAAGCAACCAGGATAATAAAAGAAAAAATGCCACTTGCAAAAATTAGCGGTGGTGTAAGTAATGTTTCCTTTTCATTTCGTGGTAACGATACCGTTAGAGATGCAATGCATTCTGTTTTCTTGTATCATGCAATTAAAGCAGGAATGGATATGGGTATTGTAAATGCAGGACAGCTACAGGTATACGAGCAAATAGAACCACAATTAAAAGAGCTTTGTGAAGATGTGATCCTGAATCGTGATCCTGAATCAACAGATAAACTCCTTGCATTTGCTGAAACAGTAAAACAAAAAGGAAAGGCTGAAGTAAAAGATGAAGCATGGAGAAAAGAAGCTGTAGAAAAACGTTTAAGTCATGCCCTGGTAAATGGAATTACAGATTATATAGATGCTGATACAGAAGAGGCAAGATTGAAATATCCAAAACCACTGGATGTTATTGAAGGACCATTAATGGATGGTATGAATATCGTGGGTGATCTTTTTGGAAGCGGTAAAATGTTTTTACCGCAGGTAGTAAAAAGCGCAAGGGTTATGAAGAAATCTGTTGCCATTTTAACGCCTTACATAGAAGCAGAAAAAGAAGAACGCAGGCTTGCGCATGTTGCAGCAGGAACTAAAAATGAAGAAGGTGCAGGCGCTGCAAAAATTTTACTGGCAACGGTAAAAGGCGATGTGCATGATATTGGAAAAAATATTGTTGGCGTTGTACTGGGTTGCAATGGCTATGATATAATTGATCTTGGTGTGATGGTTTCTGCAGATAAAATTTTGCAAACTGCCAAAGAAAAAAATGTTGACATTATTGGCTTAAGCGGTCTCATTACGCCTTCATTGGATGAGATGGTTCATATTGCAAAAGAAATGAAGCGTCGGGATTTTGAGATCCCTTTATTGATAGGCGGCGCTACAACTTCACGCATGCACACGGCTGTTAGGATCGCTCCTGAATATGATAATGGTGTATTGCATGTTTTAGATGCCTCTCGAAGTGTAACAGCTGCGGGAAGTTTATTGAGTAAGGAACAAAAGCCTGATTTTCTAAAAGCGATAAAAAAAGAATATGATAAGCTTAAAGAAGATTTCGGCAATAAAAAATCTATAAAAAATTATTTGCCTTTTGCTGAAGCGCAAAAAAACGGCGCTAAAATAGATTGGAGAAATTTTACTCCTGTTACACCAACTTTTACCGGAACGAAAACTTTTGAAGATTATGATCTTAATGAATTAGAAAAATATATTGATTGGCAACCGTTCTTTATTGCATGGGAAATGCATGGAAAATTTCCAGATATTTTGGCTGATAAAATTATTGGGCAAGAAGCCACAAAACTTTTTAATGACGCAAAAAATCTTCTTAAAAAAATTATGGAAGAAAAGTGGTTAGTAGCAAAAGGAGTAGTTGGTTTTTGGGAAGCATGTTCAGATGGGAAAGATAGTATTAACGTGAAATGTGAAACGTCAGATGTGAAACTTGAGTGTCTTCGTCAGCAAATAAAAAAAGCGCCAGGACAGCCAAATTTATCTTTAGCAGATTTTATAAAACAATGCCCATCCCCACAAATTTCTATGCAAATGGCAGGTTCCACTAAAGCCCCTTCCCGAGGGGAAGGGGAGACAGATATTACTCTAAGAGAAACGGGTAACCAAGATGATTTCGATCTAAGTTCCCCCTTCGGGGGACAGGGGGCGGATTACATCGGGGCCTTTGCTGTCTCAATTCATGGAATTGAAGAACATATCAAGAGGTTTGAATCACAGCATGATGATTACAATAAAATAATTCTTCAGGCTTTGTCAGATAGGCTGGCTGAGGCTTTTGCAGAATTACTGCACGAAAGAACAAGAAAAGAATTTTGGGGCTATGCTACAGAAGAACATTTAACTAAAGAAGAATTGATTGAAGAGAAATATCTTGGTATACGTCCTGCACCTGGCTACCCTGCATGTCCAGATCATACAGAAAAATATAAATTATTTAAATTGTTGAACGCAACAGAAAATGCCGGGATCATACTCACTGAATCTTTAGCCATGTATCCAGCTTCATCAGTTTGCGGATGGTATTTTGCCCATTCTGAAAGCAAATATTTTGGTGTAGGCAAAATAGGAAAAGATCAACTGGAAGATTATGCAAAAAGAAAAAATATACCTTTGGAAGAAATGGAAAGATGGTTAAGACCTAATTTGGAATAACTCAGTTTTATTCATTTAGATCATGTACTTTATTTAAAGTAATCTATCTCCTGATTTGACTGTAAGCTTAGGTGGAGTAACCAGTACATATATGTTCCCGGAAGCTGCACGCTCGACCTTTTTATGCCGATCTCCGGTCCAAGATCAATAGTGAGTTTATAGGCTGGCTTTCTTGCTTCAGGAAAATCCTTTACCTCAATAATTTTTCCTAAACGGATGTCTACTTTTTTAAAATCTTCATAAGTGATCATTCGAATTTTAAATTTGCTTGCATAAAAAAGCTGTTTCGCAAGTTAAGAAATGAGAGATAGTGTAATGTAAGAACTAAAAAGATTTTTTTTAAAATCAATTCTTATATAAATTGATTTGTAATTGAAGATTATTTCTCACTTTATTTTACCTCAAATGATTGTCCCCAAATACTTCTATCTCTTTTTTATCATTTTAATTGGTGGCTGCGTTGAAAAAAATAAGCTTAAGGGTAATGAGGGAAAAACCGAAGCTATAAGTAATGATACTATACCAGCTATTAGAAAAAATATAAGTAAAAAACCTGTTGCCACATACATTATACCCATGGGTGATCCAAAGCTTGATAGAAAGTTTGGTGTTGAAATTTATGAAACGTCTCAAACTTTCAAATACCTGCTTGTGATGTATTATGATGGAATCATAGAAAATGATACACTAACTGTTCCAAACTTTGGTATATGGCCTGTCATAAAAATAAAACCTGGCAAAGAAAAACTTTCCTGTATCATAAGTTTTTTGGATGTGAAAAATGAGCTAAGAGAATATAAAATGCTTTCTACAAAAAATGATAAACTTAAATTAACCTCACTAAAAACATACGCTGTAACTACCTATTCTAAATAAATTTTCTACCTCTTCATTCCTTCTAATTCTTTCTGCATTTTAAACATTTCATCACGCAATCTTGCAGCTTCCATAAAATCAAGGTCACGTGCGGCTTTTTCCATTTGTCTTTTGGTTTGAGAAATAGCTTTCTCCATTTGCGGAATGGTTTTGTATTGTTCCTGGCCTTCGGCTGCAACAGTTACTAATTCATCAACTGCATAAGGCGATCTTTCATCATAACCTTTTATATCCAGCACAGATGTCTGGCCCATTATCTGTGCAATTGATTTTTTTATTGTTGTTGGCGTAATGTTGTGTTGTATGTTATAAGCAATTTGTTTATCTCTTCTGCGGTTGGTTTCATCAATGGTTTTTTGCATGCTCTCTGTCATCTTATCTGCATAAAAAATTACCAATCCATCAATGTTGCGGGCTGCCCTTCCTGCAGTTTGTGTAAGCGATCTTTCATTGCGAAGAAAGCCTTCCTTATCTGCATCTAAAATGGCTACCAGTGATACTTCCGGAAGATCAAGTCCTTCTCTTAAAAGATTAACGCCAACCAATACATCAATTTCGCCGAGACGCAGTTCTCTTAATATTTCTACCCTGTCAAGTGTATGCACTTCACTATGAATGTATTTTGATTTGATGTTGATACGATGCAGATATTTATCCATCTCTTCAGCCATACGCTTGGTTAGTGTTGTTACTAAAACACGATCGCCTTTAGTTACCCTTTTATCAATTTCATCAAGCAGATCATCTATCTGGTTTATAGATGGACGGATTTCAATTGGTGGATCTAATAATCCTGTCGGACGTACAACCTGCTCTACCACTACACCTCCGCATTTTTCCAATTCATAATCTCCGGGAGTGGCGCTTACATAAATGGTTTGATTGAGCATGCTTTCAAACTCATTAAAATTAAGCGGGCGGTTATCTAACGCCGAGGGTAAACGAAATCCATAATCCACCAAAACTAATTTTCTTGAACGATCACCTCCATACATGCCACTAACCTGGGGAATGGTTTGGTGACTTTCATCAACAACACATAAAAAATCTTTTGGAAAGTAATCCAGCAAACAAAATGGTCTTGTGCCCGGTTCTCTTCTGTCAAAAAATCTTGAATAATTTTCCACACCATTGCAATACCCCAGCTCACGTATCATCTCAATATCATAATTCACACGTTCGCTGATGCGTTGTGCCTCTATATATTTTCCTGTGCTTTTATAATATTCGGTTTGCCTTGCGCATTCATCCTGTATCTCTGCTAAAATATCCTGCAGCTTATCTTTTGGAGCAATATATAAATTAGCAGGAAAGATGGCTGCATTATCTATTTTAGAAATTCTTTTTCCGGTACTTAATTCCAGTGTTTCGATGCTCTCGATCTCATCTCCGAAAAAAGTTATGCGGTAACCGTGATCCATGTAGGGAAGATTGATATCCACCGTATCACCTTTCACCCTGAATGTTCCTCTTGCAAAATCTCCCTGCGTTCTCGAATATAAACCATTCACCAATGAATGCAAAAATCCCTGGCGGCTTATACTTTGTCCTGATTGAATTCTTACAACACCTTCTGCAAAATCTTTTGGGTTACCGATACCATAAATGCAGCTCACACTTGCAACAACAATAATGTCTCTTCTTCCTGTGAGTAATTGCGAAGTGGCTTGCAGCCTGAGTTTATCAAGCTCTTCATTTATGCTTAAATCTTTTTCAATGTATGTATCACTAACAGGCATATATGCTTCAGGCTGGTAATAATCATAGTATGAAACAAAATAGCCTACTGCATTATCAGGAAAGAATTGTTTGAACTCACCATACAATTGCGCCACAAGTGTTTTGTTATGCGTAAGCACCAGCGTGGGTTTCTGCACATTTTGAATAACATTGGCAATGGTAAAAGTTTTACCGCTGCCTGTAACACCCAACAACGTCTGATACTTTTCTCCCTGCAATATTCCCTGTGTAAGATCATGTATTGCTTCCGGCTGATCGCCTGCTGGCTGATATGATGATTGTATCTGGAATGGCATAATAGGATAGCAAAATTAATCAATCACTCTTACAGCAGGTATGCTGTAATAAAAGCAGCAATATTTTTTTATCCGATGAATTTTTAAGGAGACAATTTTCTTGTTAAATAACCGGTATAATCAGGCACATCCAATAAATATTCATCATTCATTAAAACTGATGTTAAAATAAAATCGGCAGTGGTGCGGTTGCAGGCAATTAAAATATTCCACGCAACAGCCACACGTAGCAAGGCTTTTACATCACTGTCATGGGGCTGGGCTTCCATCGGGTCCCAAAAGAAAACAAGCAAATCCAGTTTCTCTTCTGCTATCATTGCACCAATTTGCTGATCGCCACCCAATGGTCCGCTGAATAATTTTTTGACATGTCTGCCCAAATGCTCTTCTAATAATTTTCCTGTTGTGCCTGTGGCAATTAATTCATGCCTTGATAAAACTGTTTTATTATAAATAGCCCAATCAATAAGGTCTTTCTTTTTATTATCATGTGCTACAAGCGCAACACGTTTACGGGTATGTAATTTACGGGTATGACTCATGATCTTTATTGGTTAATACAAAAAATGAGAAAACATAACCCTATTTGGTTGCATTCATCAAATAATTACTCAGCCTGTTAATTGCCATTGCATCAATACTAATCTGATCCTGCGCTTCTTTCCAATTGCGTTGTTCAATAGCTTCTCGTATGCCTGGCAAAGTTTTTACTCCATAACCTGTATAAAATCCCGGCGCATATAAACTGTGTTTATACCACCCTCTGCGTGGTAAACCATTAGTGGTTAGTAATTGTTGTTCCGCCTGATAAAGAGCTTTATTCAAAGCATCATGATCTGCATTTATTGTTACTGCTTTATTCCAGGCTTTCGATAAAGAATCCGAACTTTTTTGCAAAGAAGACAAAGCATTTTGCAATGGAGAAAAATCAAGATAAGGAACTTCATCCTTTGCCTTTGGTACAATAAATGTTTTTGTTGGATCTGCCGCCAAAGTATAATCATTTGATCTTATCAATTGATTCTCGATCTCAGTATTTTCTTTTGTTTGTTGTAAAAGATCAATCAGTTCTTTTGTATAATCATTTACAGTTGTATACAGATGGCGAAAGTCAAACGGTAACACATCTGCATTTGCCATACGCAATGCAGTACGGCCGGCAGTTTGTGATAAAGCAACACCGTAATAAAACCCGGGATCTTTAAAGCGAATATAATTATCATAAGAATCATAAATGGAATGATAATCTCCTCCATTGTCTTCTCCGCCATAGCCAAGATCAAGTGAAGGAACAGCAAGGTGTTGCAGAAAAGAAGAAAAGTCAGAACCCGAACCCAATGCATCTAACTGCAATGTATTTTTATTCAGGGCATCTTTTTTTGTTTTAAGAGAAGTTGCATTCACAACAGACGCTGCCTTTTTTCTTTCATAAACACTCACTTTGGTTTGAGGATCGGTAACATCTTTTGCAACTTCATCAACTAATGTTTCCAATGCATGTGAACCACCTGCATCCAGAAAGCCGCGGCCACTTGCATCTGAATTGATATACACAATTGCTTTTTTTTGTAATTCATCACCATGAAACTCTGCCCATTCTGTAGAGCCCAACAATCCCGGCTCTTCCCCATCCCATGAGCAATACACTAAAGTTCTTTTTGGATGCCATCCACTTTTAACCAAGGCTCCGATGGATCTTGCTTCTTCCAACATTGCGGCCTGCCCGCTTATTGGATCACTTGCGCCGTTAACCCATGCATCATGATGATTGCCGCGGATCACCCATTCATCAGGATATTGTGAGCCTTTCATCATTGCAATTACATCATAGCAGAGAACTATTTTCCAGTCGAAAGCCAATTGTAAATGCACTTTGGTTTTGCCCGGACCAACATGATAAGTAAATGGCAAACCGCCACGCCAATCAGCAGGAGCCACAGGGCCTTCAAGGGCTTCCAGCAAAGGTTTTGCATCATGATAACTGATTGGTAAAACAGGAATTTTTAAAAGATTTGTTGCCTGCAAACGGTCTAATCTTTTGGCATCTTCGGTTGCGCCAACACCAGGCGTTAAAGGATCTCCGGGATAAATAACCATGTCCATAACAGAACCTCTTTGCACACCATATTCATTTTTAAAAGCTCCTTTCGGATAAACATCTCCCACAACATAGCCATCATCTTTCGGATCAGAATAAATAATGCATCCAATGGCGCCATGCTCCTGTGCAACTTTTGGTTTTATACCACGCCAGCTTCGTCCGTATTTTGCAATTACAATTTTACCTTTTACATCTATGCCCAATTTTGCAAGCTCATCATAATCGGAAGGCAATCCATAATTCACATAAACAACTTCTCCTGTAACATCACCATCAGCGCTCCATGCATTGTAAGTGGGTAGCTGGTCCTGTTGACCGGAAGTCATATCTTCTTTTAATGCAGGCTCTTTTAATAAAGCTTTATAAGAAGTTGGAGAGATCATTTCCAACACTCTTGTTTTTGGTGTTGGAAATAAAACATGAAAGATTTCGATCTTTGCATCCCAACCCCAGCTTTTATATAGATTCAAAATATATTCTGCATTTTCTTTGCCTGCCGGAGAACCAATAGCATGTGGCTTTGCAGAAAGGCGCTTAATATTTTGTCCAATATTTTCTCTGCTTAAACCTGAATCAAACCTGGCTTCCAGTTGTTTTTCTTCATTAGCTGATGTTGCGGTAAAGCCACTGATAAATTTTGTTTGTGAAAAACATATTTGTGTAAACAAAATAAAAAGACCTGTAAATAATTGTTTTTTCATGAATGATTTTTAAAAGAGTTTATTTAAACATTTCAGGATGCATTTCATCCCATTGGGTTGCCTGTTGATAAGCTTTTGCCACGCTAAGAAGCGTGGCTTCATCATATAATTTTCCAACTAAAGTAATGCTTGTTGGCAAATGATTTTTATTAAATCCTGTTGGAAGGCAAACAACCGGATGGCCCGTAAGGTTTGTAATTTGTAATTGATGTCCGCCATATGTTGGACAAATAACTACATCATATTTATTGATGAACTCATTTATTTTTTGCATCAGCAGATAGCGATACCTGTTTGCATTTACGTATTCAACGGCAGGAATAAAACGGGATGATCTGAACTGGTTGGGCCAATCATTTCTGCCCTGCCTCGTCATCATATCATCAAGATCAGTCCTTGTAAATTCATCAAATGCTGCTGCAGATTCAACGCCAATAATAATTCCACTCATATTAAAATTATAAATACCCGAATCAGGAAAATCAACAGGAATTAATTGTGCGCCAGCTTTTTTAAAAGCATTTAAAACTTCCAATTCATTTCCCATTGTATCTCTTCTACCCAAATAATTTTTTGCATAAGCAATTTTGAATTTAGAAAGATCCGTCTTGCCCGTATAATTAAAAGGCATGTTAACTGCGGATGCATCTTTACCATCTGTTCCATGTAAATAATTAAATACAACCGCAGCATCTTCTGCGGAGCGGCAAAGAAGACCTGCTTTATCCATGCTCCAGCTTAAAGTCATTGCGCCGCTTCTGCTGATAGAACCGAATGTTGGACGTAACCCTGTAGCACCACAGGTTGTAGAAGGTGAGATAATTGAACCCAGCGTTTCTGTTCCAATAGCAAATGGTACAAGTCCTGCAACTGTTGCAGCAGTTGAACCCGCTGAAGAGCCGCTTGATCCGAATTTTGTATTCCACGGATTTCTTGTTCTTCCGCCATACCAATAATCACCCATAGCCAAAGCACCTAAAGTAAATTTTGCAATAAGCACAGCCCCTGCATCTTTCAATTTTGTATAGACATAGGCGTCTTCATCAATCGTTTGATTTTTATATGGCGCTGCTCCCCATGTTGTCTTTGTTCCCTTCACTGCAAATAGATCTTTCAATCCGTAAGGAATTCCATGTAAGGGTCCGCGATATTTTCCGGCAGCAATTTCTTTATCGGCTTGTGCTGCCTGTTGCATCGCAATATCTTCTGTAAGAGAAATTACACATTGAAGTGAATCGCCATATTTTTTTAAACGATCAATAAAAAAACGTGTGAGTTCTACAGAAGTAATTTTTTTATTTTTTATAAGAGAAGCCAGTTGAAGAATAGAATAAAAGGCAAGCTCATTTTTGTTTGCCGGTACATTTATATTTTTAGGAATATCCCATTTTACCGGCTCTTGCTTTGTATTGAATTTCATACCCGGCAAAACAGGACTTTGAGTGAAAGACATTGGCACACTATTATCAAGATGATAGGTGCGCATTTTTTTTATCTCACCAACAGTGTTTCTTACCGAGCCATACATGGAATCAATTTCACGTTCAGTAAAATTTAAACCAAGAAATTTTTCTCCTGTTACAAAATCTTTTTTGGAAAGTGTATCCTGAGAAAAAATATTATGGGTAAGAAATAAAAAACCAAGCAGCAGGCAAATCTTCATAAAAAAAAGTTTAATTGTCTGAACCCTGCCCGTCCGGTCAGGCGGCCATGATTAATAAGATTTATCGAATTAAAAGGAAAATTACGATAAAATATTACTGCATTAAATTTTATGATTAGCTCATATTATCAATTCAGATTTATTTCTCATTAATCTTTTTCAATCCAATAAATCGTGGTTCAGACATTTCTCTTTTGCGCATAAACCATGCAATGGTAAAAGTTGGAATAAAATCTACGCCGGGTATAAGTTCTTCTAAAAAAGAAAATATACCACCAAACAAACCAAACTTTTTACCAAACATAAGATAGAAAATAATACCGGAGATGATTGCCCATACCGGACTCAAAGGAGGAATGATATAACTTAAACAGCCTATAACATCTAAAATGAGGCATGTTTTTAAATTGGGAAGAAATGTTTTTTTCATTGCGGTTTTTAAGCCTCACCCTCAATCCCTCTCCTACAGAGAGGGAGGCCGGACTTCAGCGATAAATTAAAATTTGTTTTTCACACTTCAGCATAAAATCATTTTCATCATTATTATCAAATTACTTTCCAGAATGCCATTTTGCTATTTTGACATTCTTTATACTTAATCTTTTAATTTTTACGTTTGTAACCAGGGCTTGAATGCCCGACGAATTAGCGTACCTTTGCACACTCAAAAAACAGCCACAAGTTATTAGCTGCAAGCTGCAAGTATTTTACTTTCTCTTGAAGCGTGAAGCCTGAGGCTAAAAGCTTTAAAAATGGATATTAGAAACATTGCCATTATTGCACACGTTGACCATGGCAAAACAACATTGGTAGATAAATTTTTACACAGCACAAATATTTTCAGGGATAACCAGGAAACAGGTGAACTAATAATGGATAGCAATGATCTTGAAAGAGAAAGAGGCATTACTATTTTCAGCAAGAATATTTCTGTAATGTACAAAGGCGTTAAGATAAATGTTATTGACACTCCGGGCCACGCAGACTTTGGAGGAGAAGTGGAAAGGGTTTTAAAAATGGCAGATGGTGTTTTGTTACTGGTTGATGCCTTTGAAGGGCCAATGCCGCAAACACGTTTTGTTTTACAAAAAGCTTTGCAATTAAATCTACACCCGATTGTTGTTATAAATAAAGTAGATAAACCAAACTGCCGTCCTGATGAAGTGTATGACGCAGTATTTGAATTGTTCTTCAATTTAGATGCAACTGAAGAGCAGCTTGATTTTCCGACGATCTATGGTTCCAGCAAACAAGGTTGGATGAATACATCTCTTGAACAAACAGATAATATTTTTCCTTTATTGGATACGATACTTGAAAAAGTACCGCCGCCTAAAGTGAGTGAAGGAACTTTGCAATTGCAGATAACCTCATTAGATTATTCTTCATTTTTAGGAAGGATTGCCGTTGGCAGAATTGCAAGAGGAACAATAAAAGATAACCAGCCAATTTCGTTAATGAAGCTGGATGGAAAAATTGTAAAAAGCAGGGTGAAGGAACTATATATTTTTGAAGGTTTAGGAAAAAAGAAAGTTACAGAAGTAAGCGCAGGAGATATTTGCGCTGTAGTAGGAATTGAAGACTTCAACATTGGTGAAACAATTGCTGATTTTGATAACCCGGAAGCATTACCTGTTACAAGCGTTGACGAGCCAACAATGAATATGCAATTCAGCATTAATAACTCCCCGTTTTTTGGAAAGGATGGAAAATTTGTTACCTCAAGGCATTTAAAAGATCGTCTTGAAAAAGAATTGGAAAAAAATCTTGCTCTCAGAGTTACTGATACCGGCAACGCCGATAGTTTTATGGTATATGGAAGAGGTATATTACACTTAAGTATTTTGGTTGAAACGATGCGCCGTGAAGGCTTTGAAATGACAATAGGACAACCACAGGTAATAACCAAAGAGATCAATGGTAAAAAATGTGAGCCTTATGAAAACCTTGTTGTAGATGTACCTGCTGAATACAGCGGAAAGGTAATTGATCTTGTTACACAACGCAAAGGCGAAATGCTGATAATGGAAAGCAAAGGAGATGTCCAGCATCTTGAATTTGAAATTCCATCAAGAGGCTTAATTGGCTTGCGTTCCAACATGCTTACCAATACAGCAGGCGAGGCTGTAATGGCGCATCGTTTTATTGATTATAAACCATGGAAGGGAAATATTCCCGGTAGAAATAATGGCGTTTTAATTTCTAAAAACACAGAAAGAACAACAGGATATTCTATTGATAAATTACAGGACAGAGGAAGATTTTTTGTTGATCCGGGTGAAGAAGTATATGCAGGACAAATAATTGCTGAGCATATTAAGCCGGGTGACCTTGTAGTAAATGCTACTGAGCCTAAAAAGCTTACCAACCACCGTGCAAGCGGAAGTGATGATGCATCACGTGCAGCACCAAAGATCCAGATGACACTTGAAGAATGCATGGAATATATTCAGCAGGATGAATGCATTGAAGTAACACCAAAGCACATCCGTATGAGGAAAGTAATTCTTAACGAAGAAGACAGGAAGAAGCAACAGAAATCCATGCAGATGGAAGAAGTTGGATAAGCATAAAAAGTGAATAATATTTTATCTTTGCATTGAAATGAAAAAACTTCTGTTCATATTATTTCTCACGATTCACATTTCACTTTTTACGTTTACCAAAGCAAATGCCCAGTGTTCTATTTGTGCTAAAACCACTCAGCAAATGGGTGAAAAGCCCGCAAAAGGTTTTAATTCCGGAATTATTTATTTAATGCTTACGCCCTTTGCCATTGTAGGTTTTGTAGGTTACAGATGGTGGAAGAATAATAAAATAATGTAAATGTTATTTATAATTCCTTCTCAATTCTTCCCATTTTAATTTTATAAACGTTCTCCCCGGGCCATTTTTCTTATTTCAATTATTTTACTGAAAAACCCTTTTTTTGAAAATTGGAAAAAGACTTTTTCATTCCTTAGTAAAAAGCAAAATAAGGACCATACAAACACCTTTTTATTCTTTAGAAGTAAGAGATTGTATAATTGATTATAAAAGGGCTTATGCTTTTCTAATTCGCTATTCTTTATTAATTCTACCCACTTAAGTTCTCTTAAATGATGCTGAAATCTTTTACTGAATTTTCGGGAGCCCCGTTTTCTTTCAACGATAGTTTTAGTAACGGTTGCTCTATGTTGCCGATAGAGCGTTAATACTTCATTTAAATATATTATTCCCTTTAGATTAGCCGCCTGAACTCCAAACCACCAGTCATGATAATAGCTTTCAGGTATGGGTAATGCATATTTAAGAAGTTCTTTATTTATCATAATTGTATGGCCAGAAATGACATTGGAAAATATAAATCCTCTTGAGTCATTTATGTTTTTCATGTGTTTAAAATCAGAAAGCTTTTTATTAAGAGATTGACCATCTTGATTTATTAATGTACTATCACTGTACACCAAAGAATGATTTCCAATCGCATGATAAAGCTTTTCAATTTTGCGAGGTAACCAAACATCATCCTGATCAGAAAAAGCTATGTATCTAGCATTTGCTAACCTTGCAGCGAATTCGAAGTTCTTAACAAAACCAATATTAGTATTATTAAAAACCAGCTGTATGTTTGAAAATTTTTTGTATTCAGAAAGAATAGCCTTGGTTTTATCAGTTGAAGCATCATCAGAAATAATAATCTCCAAATTTGGATATGTTTGTTCAACTATAGATTGAATTTGCTCTTTTAAAAAACGCTCTCCATTGTAAGTGCAAATTATAATTGAAATAAGTGGGTAATTCATTTGGCTAATATTATTATCCAATTTTTCCAACATTTTATCCATAATTGATTAAGGATTTAATTATAAGGTGATTCAATGTACAACAACAATTTATAAAAAATGCTGCAAATTGTGTTCTTTTGTAAAGATAATAACCTTCAGTAAACACATTACTAAGATCAGTTAAGTAACCACAATAGCACGCATATAAAATCCAAATGAATAACTCATCCAGCATAAATCTTACGTCACCTGAACTTTCTATTTCATCAGAAAATAAGTTACCTCTCGTATCAATAGTGTTAACTACTTTTAATGGAGAGAGATTTTTAAAACAACAACTTGACTCTATTTTATGTCAAACCTATCACAACATAGAAATTGTTGCGCTGGATGACAGTAGTACCGATAATACAGTTGAAATATTGAATGAATATGCTGCCAGGCATAAAAACATGAAAGTTTTTGTAAATGAATTTAATATTGGTTTTATAAAAAATTTTGAAAAGGGATGTACGTTGGCTAACGGAGATTTAATTTCTTTTTGCGATCAGGATGATTATTGGTATCCTGATAAAATAAAAAAAATGGCAGATGCTATTTACAACTATCCCATCATATACTGCGACTCGATAATAAGTGATGAAAACTTTAATACAACAGGAGCAAAAATATCTGATCTTGTAAATTTTAAATCCTGGAATAACTGTCTTCAACTGGCTATATTTTGCAGGATATATGCACATACAATGCTTTGTAAAAAATCTTTTTTAAAAAATGCATATCCGTTCCTTGAAGTTATTCCTCCGGATTGGTGGCTTCCTTATCTATCTACATTTTATGGTGGAATGAAGTATTTACCAGAACCCTTGGTTTTATACCGTCAGCATCAAAACAATTTAGCTGGTGTAATTGGCGGTAAAAGAAAAAGAGATGCTCATGAGAACAGACGTAAACGGAACAGGTTAGAAAAAGCAAAAATACGAACACGAATAAATGCTTTTTACAATGCCTGTCCAGGTTATATGACTAAGGAGAAAAATGTATTACTATCTCTTGTAAAAAGCTACAATAATTTTTCTTTAATGAATAATTTAAAACGTTTTATTATTTTTTTACGTTATCGTAATGTTTTTCTTGATGTAAAAAAATACTCCAGGTTGCATAGATTCCTTTTTTGTTTTAAGATGTTTGTAAAAATAAAGTGATAAACCTATTTTAAAGCTACTTGGTTAAATGCAAAAACGCGTTATCCAATGCAGTTTTTATCCATAATGGATTTACTTTTTTTATACATTCACATTCCATTGCATTATTTCTGCAGTCTTCACAATTTTTTTCTATTACAAATGACTTTGCATTTTTTCCAATCGGGCCCCATCTTCCCGGATGCATAGGACGAATAGGCGGATAAATACCAAATGCATCTTTGCCTAATGCAGCTGCCAAATGAAGTGGCCCGGTACCACTGGCTATAAGCCCGTTGCAATGTGCAATGAAAGTCATAAATTCCGTAAGATTCATTAACCCTGTAATATCTGTAACCTCATTACTAACCGCATCAAAAATCGGTTGAAGCGATTCACGTTCTTTTTGTATACCAGAAATAAAAATTCGAAATCTATCTTTATCAAGCAGATGGATAAGGCGAATGAAATTATCTAATCCCCACTCACGTCCATTCCCTTGTGATTTAGGATGAAGTATAAGATTATATTTATCTTTTTGTATTAAAGCTGAAAACCTGTGGGGCAATGGCTGCAAGCGTTCCAGAGCAAATGATTCTCCTATTTCTTTAAGAGAAAACTCTTTGGTAATATCTAAAAGTTTTAAGAGTTTTATATTTAATTGTGCTTCGTGAAGTAAGGAATTTTTTCGGCTAAGCTTCACCAATTTATTACAGGTTATCCAATGATAAATTCTTCTTGAAGTACCAATGCGTATCGGAATATTTAATTGTTTGGCTCTGAAAGCAATTTTTGAAACAGGGAGTACATGCAGGATCGCTTCCGGCTTTTCACCACAAACAGAAACTTTTTTATTTAAAAAATCATTTACATCAATAAATACGTCCACATTTTTGCATGCTTCTATTACAGGCCTTGTGTAAGCCTTACCCATAAAGCCAATCTTTATCTCAGGAAAATATTTTTTTAAAACTGCAG
>OCZT010000823.1_pt1 | contig 31572 bp, 44 predicted proteins | sample 1539031 | NCBI WGS metagenome assembly OCZT01 (sample SAMEA3539308, study PRJEB22396) | soil metagenome | biome: tundra; feature: field; material: soil | place: USA | collected 2010-05 | depth 0.15 m | reverse complement strand
ATGAACCTGATCCCCGACCGTCCTCCGTGCCTCACGCCCCTCCCCACGGATTACGCCGGGGCTCCCGGTACGTGTGGCTTGACCGACTGGTGCCGGATCAACAACTCCCTGTATTTCTCACGCAGAGGAGAACTGAAAAAGGGATTCAACCGTATCGGCTTCCGTTGTTTCCAGCTCCCCAATCATCGCATCTACGTGACCAGCGAGGTAATCCCCAAGGACGAGAAGCTGACACTTTACGAGTGGGCACGTCGTAAGGGGTTGGAGCCGCACAACGTCGTGCTCAGGTGGAAGGCCGGGAAATTGCCGGGACTCACCGTGGAGGACACAGGTAATCAGTTCGTCGTGGTCCGCGACGAGACGTCCCCGGCTCCCTTGACCTACCTGGAGCAAGGCCATCACAAGACCACGTGCCTTGAGGAGTGGATGCGGGACAACGTGCCGATGGAGGAGCGGGGGCAGTATTACGAGCACAATTTCTGGTGCATCCATTGCGGGGGGCTAACGATCAAGTTCATCCCCAAGCAGTACGGGGTAGGGGGGACGGAGATCACCTGCGTGAAGTGCGGTCAACGCACACGCGAAAGATTACCGTTGTCCGGCTATACGGACGCGAATTGACATCCTCCCCGTCAAATCCTTCAAATAATTTGAACCTTCCTGCGAATTACCGCTTGCGTCAGACGAGCCGATATAGTAGGGTAGAGATACACTACTTTGGCTGAGGGCAACTATGGCACCCGAAACTCGTGTCCGTGCCGCCGCGACCGCCGCCGCGACCGCCGCCGCGACCGCCGTTGCTGAAAAAATCAACAGTCGATTCACTACACAGGACTTGAAACTGGACCGCATCATTTTGTTTTTGGAGGGAGACGACATTGACCCCCTCAAGCCGGGACTCAAGGTGCGGATGGTATTACTCGAAGCGTTCGTATTAAATGCCCGTCGTGTTTTTTGGGGCATCGGTTCGGCGGTGGGGTTGTTAGCACTTCACGCCGCGTGGAAAGAACTATTCCCGAAATAAATCTCTTTGAAAGGATTTCCCCATGACCCCGATCAAGTACGTTTCTGTCCGTCAAGCTGTCATTGAAACGCTGGCCATCATGCTCATGGCCTTTGCCGCCATCGCCACGTGCTTCGTTCCCGCGTGCCAGACGCCTGGTTCCACCACGCAGCCCGCTTCCCCCCTCCAGATCGTCGTGGAGGATGTTCTGCTTCGCACGTCGTTGAGTGCGGCAGGGCAGGCGTACACGGCCGGGAAGCTCTCGTACCCGCAGTACCAGTCGGTAGTGAGCGTCATTCAAACGATCCAGGCCAGTCTCAACGCCAACGGCGGTAACGTGACGCAGGCGACGATTGACGCCGCCATTGGTGCGTCCCTGGCGGCGGTCATCGACCTTTACCTGCCCACTCCCACGATCCTGCCACCCCCGGCCACGCAACCGAAGTAACCGGAGCCGTCCATGTGGGCTACCGCACTCAAAGCCTTCTCGGTCCTGCGACGGCTCTTGTGCTGGCTCCATGACGGTAGTTTTAATTGGCTCGCTAACTGTTTGAGGCGTCTCTTGTCTTGGGTCGGTAATCCCATCTTCGTCAAGTCCGGTCCTGACCGTGACGTGTTCTTTGGTTGGCTTCATGGTCTGTTGACCGGGGACAGCGGATGGCAGCGAAACGTGGCGACGTGGGGGGCGATCAACACGCCGTACAGCCACGGGTGGCTTTCCTACGAGGAAGGGTTACTCGGGGCGTTCCACCAGCAACACGTCAATGCATTGGCCTCGGCCGTCCGCACGGAACAAAAGACCGTGGTGCGGCCTCGGGAAAACTTCCACGGCGTCGGACACTCGAACGGTTGCCGGTTGTGGCTGGAGATGCTGGCACAGAATCCAGACATCTTGATCGGTGACCTGCACCTGATTGCGGCGTGGGCGTTGCGGGATTGCGACAAGAATAACTTGAATTTGATCTTATCCCGTCCCGTGCCACAAGCGTTGCGGGTATTCCTGTATGTTTCGACCGGGGACGATGTGCTGGGGATGAACGACCTCACCGTATCATATTTCGATATGACCCTGGGTAAGGACGGTCCGACGAATCTCAAGGCGCAGGCGGTGTCGATAGGGCAGGACAACAGCTACAGCCATTGCGGATGGGTGGACGGTCCGTCGCCACTCGGATTTAATTTCAAGACCATCGACACGGTTATCAGTATCAGTGCTCCTATGACTCCCCCGAACGGAGGCGTTTCGTGAAACTCGTAATTGTGCTCGTGGTCCTACTGGTATTGCCCGCGTGCAAGGCCACGGTCGCATACGCCCCTCCGCTCGGGGTGTCCCTGACCATGACGCCGCTCCTGCCGCCGTACCCGTCCGCCGCTGCACCCTGAGCCTCTCGAGAACACAGAGAACACATGACCCTTTGCCGAATCATCCTCGCTCTCGCTCTCGCTCTCGCTCTCGCTCTCGCCATTGCCTTTGGACTACTGGCGATTGGTTTCCGTCTTTTCGTGGGCTTCATGGATTGGATTCTGAGGGAAAAGTGTGACCGATGGGAATGAAATGCTTCCACATTATCCTCGCCCTCTGCCTCATCCTCACCGCTGGGGAAGTCATGCGCCGGATTCGGGGGTTAGGTTTGAACTTTGATCCGCAGCGAATCGATAATCCCTACTCGCCTTACGGCGGGGAACTTTGCGGGGAGGTGAAATGAAAAACACGTTCCCTCCATGGGTTTGGGTTCTCTTGCTCCTCGCCGCGTCAGCATTTGTTGCCGTCGCCGCTGGCGGTGACGTTATCAATGATCTTGCTTTGCCTGCGGATTACGGCCTCGCCACGTCCCCCGCGAGCTATGACCTTGCCGGTTTGACCTGGGGGGACACGCGGCAGGGGGCGGCGAGCGACTGCTGGTGGTGGGCTACGGTGGCGAGTATCTCGCATCAGCGCCCCGACTCGCTCGCACGGAATTACGCCGTTAATCTGGACGGCACGGTGAACGTGACGTTCTTCCGCAACAGCCTCCCCATCACCTACCAGGTGACCTCCACCATCAACCCGTACTGGGGCGACCCCAACACCACGTTGGACGGCGCGAACGGCAACGGTGCCAGCCAGATAATGCAAAAAGCTTATGCTGCGTTCCGCTACCCCGTCAACACGATGGCCGATTTGAATTACGGATGGCCCAACGAGTCAATCAGTGCCTTCGGTCTGACCGCCGGGACGTTGCCTTCCACGATTTCAGCCTTCGCCGTTGCGTGGGGACAGGGTGATGTGATCATCGTCGATACCGGACTCATAGTCCCGCCGGGTGCCGTCTCCGATCATTCGGACAGCGTGTGGTCAGTTGACGCCGCTGCGGGCACGGCGGTCCTGCGAAGCCCCTGGGGGCCGGGATATGGCGGCTACGACTGCTACATTACCGTCGATGATGCGTGGCTTTCCGCCTACAGCGTCGGCTCGTTCTATGGGCAGTTCGGTGGGGCGGCTCCGATTCCCGAACCGGCGACGTTGGCTGTGGTGTCTACCGGATTCCTGCTGTTGTTGAAAACGCGAAAGGCTTCACTATGACCCTTGACCAATTCATTGCTGCCAACCCCACCATCACGGACCCCACCGCGCTGCTGGCATTGGCCAGCGTGCCGACCTACACGCCGCGCGTCGGGCGGATCACATTCACCACCATCGGTGCGGTTCTCGGACTGAACGCCATTGCGATTCGTGGATCACTCATCGCATTGCAATCGAGTTCCAATCCCCAACTCGCTGGTTTTGCGGGATACGCTGTTGATGTTCTGCGGGGTGACGGATTCGATGCCACTGATCCGACATCCGTTGCGATCAGCGACATGTTCGTAACGGCTTTTGTGTGTTCGACGGACCAAGCCCGCACGATTTTCAACACCGTCAGCTACCCCTGCGGCACGATACCGCTTCTTGCCGACGTGCAGGCGGCTCTGGATCGGGCGGGGCGGATAAAGGCGATTGCGGTCTTGGATAACGGAAACTCTGGCCGCTACAACGCGAACAGCAAAAAGATCATGAAGATGATTTCAGACCCGACGATTGTGGTGCCTGCTGATCAGGCGGGCTTGGATGCGATGGTGACGAAGTAATGCCGATCAATGACCCCATTCTCTATTGGACGATGGATAATGCCGATATTTCTGGCACCACGATCACGGATCGGGGGAGCGGTGGGTACAACGGTACGATGAATAACAGCCCAATCACGGGAGTTACGGGGAAGATTGCTCAAGCGGTTGAATTTGATAATACATACTATCAAAGAATAGAGAACGACGCCGTTTACGCCGCCGTCGAAGGCAAATCCGGGCTATCTGTTTCGTGTTGGCAGAATACTGATATTGGTAGTTTAGACGTTGGGTTTACTGGTGGTGAAAACAACGGGATTACGTTATTCGGGGGCAGCATTGGCATCGTCGGGTCGATGCGTAAAGATGGAGAATACAACACAGTCCAACAAACGAGTTTGTCCCTCTCGGGATGGAATCATTTCATTGCGGTTTACGATGGAAGCATACCGCGTGTTGTGTTGTATCTCAATGGATCACATATAACCAGTTTCTCATATAGTAATGGTGATCCATCATATGCAACATCATCAGCGTCAACTGCTGGCAACTTCTACGTAGGGTACAGCCCACAAGCGGGCACTTATAGGGAAATAGGAGTCGCTGATGAGGTTCGCCTCTACGACCGAGCCCTTTCGTCGACCGACGCGACCGACCTTTTTAATTTCAACGGCGCGGGTGCATCTAGTGGCCTCCTGATGCGTCGGCGTCGGCAGGCCATGATGCAGGCGAAGTGGCAGAAGAACGAATCGGGACTCTATGTCCCTGACCGGAGGATAGCAGCGTAATGCAAATAAAAGCAGGAACAACTTCCGTTTCCATTGATGTCCTCTTGGTCGATAATGCTGGGCTTGAGTTGCTGGGCAAGACTTACTCGGACCTCAACACCGCGTTCGGCTCAGTCATCTTCTCGCTCGGAAACAACACCGCGAACAACACCTCCACCAACTACGCATCCCTCGCTGCCCTCACAACCGCATGGACTTCTGGTGGCTTCAAAGAACGTGGGCAGGGCGTCTACCGCTTTGATTGCCCTGACGCGATGTTTGCAACCGCAGGGACAAAGCCCACGCTTATCGGGGGGGTTGCGGGCTATCACATCTTTATGCGTTACGAATTGGAAGTTGTCGCCTTTGACCCGCAGGACGCCGTGAGAATGGGGATGGGGGCGTTTGATTCCAGTGGCAACCTTAATGGCAACGTCGGTGGCAGCGTTAATGGTGGTGTCTTTGGGGGCGTCTCGGGTGACATCAGTGGCAACCTTAATGGCAACGTCAATGGCAACGTCAATGGCAGCGTTAATAGTGGTGTCTCTGGGGGCGTCTCGGGTGACATCAGTGGCAACGTCACTGGCAACGTCAATGGCAGTGTCCAAGGTGGTGTCTTTGGGGGCGTCTCGGGCACCCTTAATGGCAACGTCACTGGCAACGTCAATGGCAACGTCAATGGCAGTGTGGGCAGCGTAGCTTCCGCCGTTGATGCTAATCTTGTGGCCGTCAACGGCACCACCTTCACCGGTGTGCTCGCACCCACCAACCTTAAAGCCATCAACGGGACAACATTTTCAGGGGTTGTTGTTCCCGCGTCTGGCAACTGGTCAACCTACGCGGGGGCTGACACCGCCGGAACCACGGCATTACTCGCTCGCCTCCCCTATACCATCACGTTTGACGGAACGCATACCTACCCACTCGTCAATACGAACGCTACGGCGGTCCCTGCGGGCATGGCTCTCGACAGCACAGTTGCTAAGGATGCCACTGTGAGCAAGCCCGGCACCCCGCAAACGATCACAGCGCCCGCGACGATGGCGACGGTGGCGAACCAGACCGCGATTTCGGCCGCCCTCGCTGGTCTGATTACCACCGTGGGAACTGCGGGAGCGGGGCTCACCGGTATACCTGGCCTCACCGATCCGTGGACCGTTCAACTCCCCGGAGCCTACGCCACCGGTAGCGCGGGGAAAATCCTGGCCGCTGCGGGGTCTGCAGGTGATCCGTGGTCCACTCTTCTCCCCGGCACCTACTCGGCCGGTCAGGCCGGATACATCATCGGCAGGACAGGCTTCACGATCATCGCATCGTCTCCCGTGACTCCTGCCGGACAAATCAATCTGGAATCCGGAAATGACTACTACGCCGCCGATGGCCGTGCCGTTTCTTTCACGTTCAATGGAGATAACCTGACGGGTGCCACGGCCCAAATCATAACGGACCTGTTCACAATCACGGGTAGCATCACCAGTCCCGCGACCAATCCGATTGTCTCGTTTGACATCCCACGTGCGTCCCTGCCAGTCACGTCGGTGGGTAGCAGGCCGTTTTCATTGTGGGTGACACTCTCCAACGGGCATGAGTTTGAACGATTGACGGGCTTGATGAATGTAGCGAAATAAGGAATTGAAACATGGCAACGAAAACAAGCTGCGTGTCCTATGACACCGTGACGGGCATCGTGGGGACGGACCTTGGACCGGGGATCGTGGATGGCTCGTATGCCTTCCACGCCTACGGTATCCTCAACAGCACCGGAACCTACACCGCCGACATCCTGATACCCTCTGCCGCTGACCTCCTTTCGTCAATCATCGTCTACGGAATTGACGCAGGTGGGAACCTGACGCAAGTGACGGGAACGGCCACGGCGGGTGCCAATCCCGGGGACCCCGCACACCCGTGCCTGTAATCACTTGACATCGTACACACGTTAAGGTAGACTCTACTCATCCAATCTGGAGATATCAATGTCTTTGAGACTCGTCCCGGCCACGTTCATACTCCACACCGCCGATGCCGCTGCCGTTGTTCAATGGGGTGGCGGTCGGGGTTCCATCGACCTGGCCAGCACCGTGGTGCTCGGCTCCGGTACTTTGACCGTGACCTATATCCAGAACAATCTATTCACCGCCACGCAGGGCAATCCCGTTGGCACCGGCCTCGTGTTCACCGCCGCAGGCAATCAGATTTTCGAGATCGGTGCGGGCTACCTCGTGTTCACGCTATCGGGTTCGACCGCAGCCGTGTTCCCGATCAAGGTGGCCAGCACCTCCAAACCGGATACCAACGTTCCCGCGTAACCTCCCGACCGTCAAGGAAGGAGTCCACTTGGCCTGTCCCCCGGCAGCTACTACATTGTCCGTGCAGGAGGTAGACGACTACTGCCGTCAATTACTCAGTCCCATCACCTCCCAATTAACCCGTTCAGTCCTCGGTCAACGCGGGGCAGATAACGCCGGTACCGCTCTCCATGCCGCCCTCCTCCTGTACAAACGCCCGTCCCCTATGTCCGTCGAAGCCTTTGTCCGTGCCAAGGTCGCCAACATCGTCCGTGACATTATCCGTTCCGAGGACGGTCGGCACGGTTCCGCGAAAGGGGATGCTCACGCGGCCACGGTATCTATGCAGTCGTCCTCCATCAAGGACCTGGACGTGACCTGCTCCACAGACCCGGAAGAGGTGGCGGTGAACAACGACCAGATCGCGTTCTTCGTCGCCGGGATTGACCGTGCACCTCTGTTTCCCCGTATCGTCCTCGGCCTCCGAGTGTTCGGAGGACTTAACGACGCACTAATAAGGAATATACTGAGTGCCTCACAAGACACTATCAACAATGCCCTCCCTGAAATTCGGGAATCTTTACGAGCTGCTTGATTCGCTGATGCTTTTCGGAGCAACCATTGAATCCACGGACGCAGCGGAAGGTTCCTGGCGTTTACGTATTCGCCGTAACAAGATGAACGGCAGGAAGTTCGCATGGGCTTGGGCAATCACGGAAAGTCAGGACGAGGGCGATATTTTCCGATTCCTGCGAATGACCTTCTCACTGGCAGATGCACAGGTGTGGGATGCCCGAACCCAATCCACCCGGTTCCTGCAATCGATGCGGGAGCGTTGGTACGGCATCGGTCCAGGTGTCGCCCCCGGTACCGGCCCCACCACACGCCGCACGCCGCACTTGGACCTGACGGACGAGATGCTGACCTTCTGGCTCGTGGGTAGCGATTCGCTGACATGGCTCACGTCCACGGGGATGACGGCTGCGGTGGGGAAGCGACTCGCTGGCATCATCAATAAAAAGTACGGATGGCCGTGCCAGTTCATTCCTGCCGTGTGTGGTAGGCACGCGGCGGGATTGGACTTGGCCAAGGGCGACCGTACCGAGATAGAAGCATGGCTCGAAGCGAGGGTGCCTCGGGTCGTTTGGGATCGTAGAACTGTTTAAGGAGATTTTCATGAAGACGTATCTAGCTGGGCCTATGCGTGGTATTCCCCAATTTAATTTTCCTGCGTTCGACGCCGCACGGGATTTCTTCCATGGAAAGTTAGGGCACGAGGTCATTTCCCCCGCCGACATGGACCGGGCACACGGCATCGACGGACTCACGCCCATCGCCATCACACCACGTCTGTCCGACGTGGTCATGAAACGGGATATTGAGGCGTTGTTTACTTGTGATGCCATTGCCCTGTTGCCGGGGTGGGAGAAGTCAAAGGGGGTCGCGGTGGAATTGGCGTTGGCGAAATACCGGGGGTTGAAAGTACTGGACGCGACGACCGGCTTGGAGTTTTCTTTCGAGAGTCCTCCGACGCTTGCAGTTCGATATCCCAAGACCTTCGTGGACGGTCCCACCAGCACACCCATCGACGTGACGTCCCTGCCGGGAGAGAAGGCATCCAACCCCAAGGACATCATCGGCTCCAGCAAGCTGCCCCTGCACCTGTTCCCGACTACGGCCATCGCAGCCGGTTGCCTGGCCTTCCTGGAGGGGGCAGTCAAGTATGGCCGGTCGAACTGGCGAGCCGTGGGTGTCCGTGCTTCCATCTACCACGACGCCCTCCTGCGTCACATGACCGCGTGGTGGGAGGGCGAGGATACAGACCCGGATAGTGGATTACCCCATCTCTCCAAGGCCATCGCGTGTATCGCTATCCTGATTGACGCCAAGGCCGCAGGGAAGCTCACAGACGACCGGGCTGTCGAAGGCGGCTACGTGGCTTTCGCGGCGTCCCTTACGCCCCACGTGGCACGCCTCAAGGCCATGCACACGGGAAAGACACCCCGTCACTACACTATTGCGGATAACACAAGTCCCTTACCGGAGACGACCCATGGCCCCAAAATCCCGAACTGCCCCTGCCACTACTGTCGCAGTTAAACCCCGCCTCGTTACGTTGGCCGAGGACCAGGCCGCCGCCATGTCCAAGGCCACCACGGACGATTTGCGGGCACGCTACCGTGAAGCCGTGACCAAACTCGCCGAGCACGACAAGTCCATTGCCACGGCCCTCGGACTGGCACAGGGGATCAAGCAGACGCGACCGGTGGTCATCAAGTCCGACAAGACCCGAGGGGAGTCGGTCGCGGTCGCAGTATTCAGCGACTGGCATCTGGAGGAGACGGTTAAGCCGTCCACCGTATCTGGGCGTAATGAATACAACCTCCCCATCGCACAACGGCGCATCCGGTCCCTGTGGCCCAACACCTTGAAGGTCGTAGAAATGTGTCGGCACTCGGGGGACATCAACACGCTTGTGGTTGCCCTGATCGGGGATTTTATCAGCGGCGGAATCCACGAAGACCTGGTGGAAAGCAATAGCCTTTCCCCGACACAAGCCACACTGGAGGCATTCAAGTTGATCGTGGAGGGGCTGGACTTTTTCTTGAAGGAAGGTGGCTTCAAGAGAATCATCGTCACATGCAAATATGGGAATCACGGGAGGGACACGATCAAGCCGCGCATTTCCACCGCCGCCATTCACAGCTACGAGTATCTAATGTTTCAACTACTGATGCACCACTACGACTTGCTGGGAGAGAAGCGGCTGGTGTGGGACATGGTGGACGGCTACTTCAACTACGTTCAGATTTATGGCTTCACCTACCGCTTCCACCACGGGGACGGACTCAAGTTCGCAGGTGGCGTGGGTGGTGTCCTAATACCCCTAAATAAGGCGATAGCTCAATATAACAAACTCAAGCACGCGGACTGCGACGTGCTCGGCCACTGGCATGAACGGCAATGCGGCAGTAACTTCGTTATCAACGGCAGCGTGGTCGGATACAACGCCTACTCGGTCAAGATCAAAGCCAGTTTCCAGCCACCGCAGCAGTCCTTCTTCCTCGTGCACCCCACTTGGGGCCGTACCGTGGAATGTCCCCTTTTTGTCGAAGGGAAGCCGTGACCCGCGAAACCCTCCATTACGTCGGTGTCGATCCGTTCTCGTACCATAAGATCTACGCCGTGAATCCCTGGGTCGTCGTATCCGGGGACTGGTGGCCTGCGGATCGGGTAGCTTCTGGCATCGCCGTGAATGTCCCCGAAGCGTGGACCTATACAACCCCCGGAACCGATTAACAGGAAGGAAGCACATGTATCGTTACGACGACCACATCCCCGAACGCCAACCCGACGCCCGGACCGCCATGTGTCTGCGAGTGCAAGGTAAGCAATCGAAGGACGAGGGAGGACCGTACACAGGATCGGCGGCATTGAATCATTCGGCGCACGGCGTGAGCCTGCGTAACGTCCCCAGGAAGTACATGGAGTCTATTAAAGGAGCCTGCGATGAGTAAGAAGAAGCCTACATTACTGGACATGGCCCGGTCCTCGGTCAAGGTTTGCGAGTCGGAGTCCACGACATCTCAGGAGTTCGCTACCGCAGCCGGGGTGACGAAATGGACTGCCAACGAAAGGCTCAGACAATTAGCGGCGACAGGGAAGATTCGCAAAACTTACAAACTGGTGAATGGCCGAGCCGTACCGGCGTACATTGAGGTGTGACGTGCCCCACGGAGCCGAACCCCTATGGCCATGGGGCGACCCGGACGGGAACTGGGGCGACGATGACCCTACCGTGCCGCCCGACCCGCAGGAACCGCCCTACCCCGACTAAGGACACCATGCACTTCCCTGACCACCTCGCCCACGACGTCATCACCTGCCCCTTCTGCGGTGTCCGGCCGCTCGTGGGCGACGTGTGCGACTATTGCGGTACAGGACTGGGTTCGAGGATGCGGGACGGCCTGGGCATACACGTGGGGGCGGACCTGACCAACAGGACGAAGGAAGAAGACATGAACCCGGCCGAGGAAAACGGCGTCAAGGCGTTGGAAGAAGCACCCCGGAACCTGGAGAGGTAATATGGCGACTTGCCCTTTTTGCGGTAGTAGTACGGAGCGGTTGACGTGCGAGAGGTGTGGCACGACCACGCCACCGGACACAACGCCACAGTACCACTACAACTCCCTGGGGATCCAGAAGGGCCACGCGGACACGCTCAAGCTGATGCGGACGGATGACGCGGCGAGTCAGAGGCGGGAGTTTCGGGGGGAGTAGTAGTGTACTCCACGGCCACGCACGCGGGGCAAATATCGAGACACCCACAGCCGATGGGCTTTTGACAGCGGGGGCAAAGTCGGCAAGATGGAACACGACCGTGCATCGTGCAGATAGTGAGGCACGTCTCGATTGCCGGATTACCTCCAAACAGCCCGATAGCACACTTCCCGAAACCCCCACAAGCGGACCAGTGAGGGCAGTTAATGCCTTTGGGTGATCTCATACTCTCGATCGTTTATGAGTACATAAAAAATTCTATCTGCCCCAGTGCTGTTGGCCGTGATAGTGAAAGTTACGGTAGCGGTGCCTGATCCAGTCGTTGCTGATGTGAATGCCAGATCATCTGCGAACGTCCCCGTCCCGTTGATAATGTACGTGGTGCCCAACACGTTGATACCCTTGCCAGCGTACCAGCTTCCCGGACCACCCGTCGCATTGACAGCAGTGAACGTGATGCTCCCCGATCCTGCGGCACTCATTATAGCAGCAACTGCCCCGGTACCGGAAACGAAAGGGCCTGCCGTCGCCGTCACTGCAGTCCCCGATGTGAAAGTTACAAGGGTGCATATGGGAGTGATGGTGGCGGACCCCGCATTCGCCACCCAGTTCTGCACAAATGGGTCGGGGAAAGTGCAAGCCTGCGTGAAAGCATGATAGCTCGGAACGGTCACAATTCCCCATGGTGCTGTTGCCGCTGCGGGCATGCCATTCACACCAGCTTCATAATCGAAGATCATTCCGGCCTGCTTGGCACTATTTCCGTCTGGTCCGGTCTGCACCTCGCCACCCGTGTCCAAAGAGGATGTATCTATGGCCTGGTACTGGAGGAACGTGTATCCTGCTACACGTACGGGGTCCCAATCGAAGTTTATATACAGGCCACTCGCGTGGATTGTGGTTGGATCGCAGTTGAATAATACGGTGTAGGCGTTTCTCAGGAGCAACCCCACAGCATTGGTCCACACATTTCTCCCGTTCGGTAAGTATAAAAACGTGACACCATTAACGGACGCAAGAGAAGTGACCCCGCAGCAAAGCACCATGTACGATGCTTTGATCAGGAAGGCAGAAGGCCGGAAGCAAATACGACCGCAGCATTCGCAAGGCATCACAGGCATTACGGCAACCCCGCAGAATTGGGCATCCCGACGATGGTCCAGTATTTCGACCCGCCCGGTGTCCGTGGCTTGACCTGGACAAACGCCCCATTGGGCAGCGGTAATAGCACACACGACCCCGCCGTCGTGCCTGCGTTGTTGTAGATGGTCCCGGTCGCCTGGTTCACATGGTTACCCGTACCGATGACCCCTACCCCCGCGCCAAAGGTGTTCATGTCCTCGGCGGCGTTGAAGGCAACCAAGGCGCTCAGGAACATGTTGGGCACCCATGTCCCGCCCGTCGTGGCGATGGCGGTGGCACCCCAGTAGCCGAGTTGAATGGGGTAGGTCCAGCGGATCAGGCCACCCGCGAGGGCGGTCGGGGCACCGGTGATCTTGGCGTCGAAGAGGAGGGGGAGGGGTCGATTGAATACGTACACATATCCTGGACGCTGGTTTGACGAACCGACTGCACACATGCCCACGGTGCAGTAGACACGCACGTACACGGAAGCGGGTCCCGGCCCCGTGGTACCCTTAGCTTCGGAATCCGGCGTCGGGTAAAGGAGGTTGCTTTCGGCCTGCATCTCGGACACGTTCCAGGCAGGGAGCCATCTCCTGTTAGAGAGCGTCGGGTCTGTTTTCAGTGTGTTGGACGTAGGGCCGTTGGACTGGTCGAAGTAGATTCGGCGGACCCAGTACTGCGCCCCCGGCAGTTTGAAGCTCTTGCTGGTCGTCTCGCCTTGCGGCCCCTTCGCCACGAGGATGCCCCACCACGACTCCAGTATAGGGGTGCGGTAGTTGTTAGATATGGATTGACCCTGCGGGCCGTTGAATACCTCGGTGTGTGGGTCTGCACTAGACGAAAAAGCCCCGGCCTCGGCGGTGCGGATCAGGTCATTAAGTCTCTGCACTTCACGCGCACTACTTTGACCGGAGGACGTGAACTCTGGGACATTATCTATCATGGGGTTAACAATGCCCCCTAATCAAAAATTCAGGAACTTGTAGGTTTCCATGTACGAATCCAGCCACGGCTCGTACATCATAAACCGACGCCATCCGTTGGCGTCGCTGTTCAGCGTGCCGTTGGGGTCGGTGATCTTCGCGTCCACGAGAGCGGTTGTGTCTTGAGCCAACGCATTAAAGGCCGGAAACGGGGTCATGCCCTCTACTTTGGCCCCGTTGGAATCAAGGTACAGTCCCCACCCGTCCCACGTCTCTTGTTTGTATGCCAGCACCCCCGACACTCGAATGAGTTTGTTGTTTTCGGTCTGCGTCTTGATAGACAGCACGAGCCATGTGCGTGGTGGTCGCCCCCGGAAATCTGTCTTAGTGACCCTGTTCTCCGTCAACCGCAGCAAGCTCGCCGTCAGCACGTTAGTCATCAACGTGAATCGAACGCACGGGATCATGCGAACTATGTTGACATCTGCAATATGTCGTGGCTTCCATACGGTCAGGAGGGCCGAATCCGCGATCACCGGCTTGTAGGGCACCTCGGTGACATTACCGAAAATGTCCCAGTTCTTCACCGCCTGCATTTGGATGGAATCTTCGTTGATGAGATAACCCGGTTTCCCCGGACCCTCATAGTGAACAAGAACTTCGAGCATATTATTAGACACGCCGCGAGCGCTCACGGCCCGCACATAGGTGTCAGTCAACCCGGGGTAAGTGGTTCCCACCTTGGGGATGTCCGTGACATCCTCGGCCCCCCAGATAGCGTCCGTGGATAACAAGCCCTCACCTGTACCGATGTTACTGAGATTGTATTTTCGAGTGATGCGACGGGTGAGGGCGGTAATTTCCCACGAACTCTCGGCAATCAAGTCGGCGTGAACTATGTTGTTGGCCATGTGGTTTCCTGCTTATCGGGGATTACCGTTCTTCACGTCCGACGTGTCGGCGCGGATGCTGGCAAGGTGGGTTACGGCTTCCTGCATTACAGCTACCAGTTCCATGGAATAAGGTGACTGGAACTTGTCCGCCGACTCCATTGCCGGATTGAAGTCGATGGTCTTGCCAAAGAGGAGCTTGTCCCGTGCGTCGTTGAACACCATCGTGACTTCCGCGATGGATCGCTTGAGGGAGTCGAGTTCAATTTCCTTGCTCTCCGCACCACGTCCGCCTGAGTTGTAATTGGCCAGGGTGGCCTGCTCCTCCCCGAAGAGACGGGCGAGCCGACCGGAAAGAGGTTTCTTGCCAGCGGTCAGTTCCGCCTCGGCGGTGCCGGCGCGGGACATGCCAATTTGAAGGGCGTATTCCCGACCGAGTTGTGTCTCCTCCTCGGAGCTGGAATCACGCACCGTAGCGAGTTGTTTGGCGAGATCATGATTCTTGGCCTCCCGTTCCTGATTTACTTCGTATTGCTTGTCACTCGCCGTGTGCCGTTTAATGTCTCCAATGGCGGTGCCCCCAAACACAAAGTCCATGAAGTCCTGATTGACACTCCATGCCGACGTAGTAAGAGAGTGGTCCGCATCGAACGCCTTCTCCTCCTCGTGCTGTTTGGCCATCTGAGTGGTCATGGCTTCCTGCCGTCGCGTGCGGATGCCCCCAAGCCGCTGCTCGTAGGAACCCGACCCTTGCCGCATGGACACGGTGCGCTGACCGAGCATCGCGGATTCCATCGAATGACCAAAGGTCAAGTCCGTGGTAGTGTTCTGCCGTTGGGACAATTCCAGTTGTGTTTCAATTTGTGAAGTGAGCGGGGACGCCAATCCGGTCAACGCCGGTCCCAAGATCGGGACCGCACGCAACCCACCCGTGAACCGACCCAGTTCCGCTCCCGCCTGCGCGTGTTGATCCATCCCCGCGAGCGTAATGGCCTTCTTGTAGTTGGCCTCGTTTCCAAGTTCAAGGGCGAAGATGTCCGTGACGATGCCACCGAGCGTGTACCGCAGGAGGTTGCGGATCTGCATCTTTTTCTGGTACCACGGGGCGGCTTTTCCAGCGTCCTTGTCCCCGGACATTTCGCCCTTGTTGCCGTCCAGGATGCTGGATCGAAGGCCCCCGATGTCCTGTGATTCGTAAGAGCCGGATTGGTTGTGACCTGTGGGACTTCCCCCACCCGCGATGCGCTGAGCGGCCATGTTAGTCATCATCTCGGACACGGGGTCGATGGTTTCACCCGGACGCTTGCCCCCCTTGCCGTAGCCCGTGCCTGCGTACGATGCCCCGTTTGCCTCTAAAGGTACGCGGTCCCCTGCAGACACGTATCCGTCTCCTTCACGACCCGACGCACCCGGCTTAATCCCATATCGAGATGTAAACACGTCTCCGGGATTCATGCCTGTTCGTACAAATGTCTCGTGCCTTTCCTTGGCAGCTTGATATATAGATGCTTGTTCCGCGAGACGTCCCGCCGTTGCATTCCCCAATAGTGTGGCACGCATATTGGCTTGAGCGTACGTGGGATTGGGGCCTTCAACGTTCAAGGACCGCTGGCTCATGGCCCCGCTGCCACCCTGTAAATCCCACATGTTAGGGGATACGGTGGATGATGTGCTTTTACCCCCACCCCTGCCGGTGGGCGTATTAAAATTCATCCCCCCGGCGCGATCCGCACTGGCCTGCACGGACGCGATATCCGACCTGGCCTTGTCCAAGCCGCGCACGATGATGTCGATGGGAAACGAAATGCCTTGGATTGGTAGCGTCATACGTCACCTTCTTTGCGTAAAGGGTCACTTCACGACCCCTGTTGCAAATCAATCCCACGTCCCGGCCGTCGCCGGGTCCGCCGAATCCGTCATCGCATCCACGTACCCGCGTCCCTGCGTGGGCCGTTCGAACAAGCCGATCCGATTCGCCAGGCCGACCATGTGTCCATAGCTCATGGCGAACGGGTCCAGTCCCGCGTAATACCGGCGAAACTTACTCTCCACATCCAGCCACCACCCTACGGAGTATTGGGGGTGGGTTGAAACGGGGGGCCTGCACTCTGCCCCGCCATCGCTTCAAGGGCGTCCTGTGCATTGTCACAACCAAAGAACTTCTTCGCTTCGGTCTTTGCGTCGGGGGCCGTCGCTTCCTTTTGGACACCCGTAGGGGTGGCGTCCGCTTCCTCGTACGGGTTGATGATAACGATGGCCTTGAGGTTCTTCGTGTCCACGGGGATGGGCCATGCGCAAATGCGGGCAATGGTGACGTCGTCCTTACCAGCCTTCTTCAGGGACATACGCCAGATTTCATCCACGCCCTCGGGTGTCTGCGCGTGGTCCTGGATCAAAAGGATGTTGTAGTATTGAGCCTTCTCGCGGCGGATCATTTCGACCCGCTCCATCGCGGTCAGGCCCCCATCCTCCTTGATGGTTTCACGAAGCTGAGTCAGTCGCCGTTCTTTAAGTTTGCTGTACACGGGAGCCAGTTCCGCCGTGGTCAAAAGTGGGAACGTAACTTCCTCGTCCTTGTACTTTACAGTTACAGGAATGTCCATGTGCATCGTCCGTATGTCGGGTGTGAATCGAACCGTGGCCAGGTCGTCCCGTCTACGTGACAGGCCCTCTGGACTTTACACCGCAGCCGGGGTGCTCGGGGTGATGATCCCTTCCACGGGATAATCGGGTTTTTGTCCCGCGAATTCGGACACTTTCCAGGGGCGATCCGAGTGGAACACTTTCACTGCCGTGGCGCGGGGGTGGGTCAGTTGAAACGAGGTATGGGCGGTGACAGGGTCGCTGTCATCCGTGGTGAAGAAGGTGTGGGGGACAGGTACCACGTCGCCGAGGTCGCGGTGCTTGTTGATGCAGGAGATGTTGTAGCCCATATGTAGTCCTTTATGTTACAAAAGAGGAATCAAAAGCTAATCTGTTAGCCGTTAAGAAGTCGCCCAAGTCACCTCAGGATGGCCACTGCCCTCCCAATCGAACGTGACACGTGCCACGTCATTTACGTCGGCCCCGGAGCGGATGTTGCTCAAGAGGCAGGACGCGGCACCTGCCGCCATCCATGCGATGTAGCAAGTCGAGTTGTATCCGAGCACGGTGTCCGTGCCGAGGCTGTTTCGCCCCGTGATCGCGGCCAGCGTATCTACGGATGTCTTGGACGTAGCGAAGCCGCCTGCGGAGCCATTGGCGTCCATGAGCCCACCGAGCTTGTTCCGCCACCCCACGTTGCCGAACTGGGTGATGTCGAAAATCTGCATCGGGAATACGCCGGTCCAGACCGTCAGAGCGGCAGTCATTTCGGTGTGTGCAGCAGTCCCGGCGGGCTTCACGCTCTGAACAAATCCGGTCTTTCCAGCGATAAAAGTCTGGCCCATGTCAATGCCTCGAAGTTAAGAAGTCACCCAAACCACTATCGGGAGCCCACTACCCTCCCAATCGAACGTGACACGCGCCACGTCGTTGACATCCGCACCGGAACGAATGTTGCTCAGGAGGCAGGACGCAGGGGTGCTGGAAGCCTCCCACCACTTCAAATAGCAGCCGGTGTTGTACCCGAGCACGGTGTCCGTGCCGAGGCTGTTTCGCCCCGTGATCGCCGCCAGCGTATCTGCGGATGTCTTGGACGTAGCGAAGCCGCCTGCGGAGCCATTGGCGTCCATGAGCCCACCGAGCTTGTTCCGCCACCCCACGTTGCCGAACTGGGTGATGTCGAAAATCTGCATCGGGAATACGCCGGTCCAGACCGTCAGAGCGGCAGTCATTTCGGTGTGGCTACCAGGGGTGCCTGCGACGTTGCCGACGTATCCGGTCTTGCCTGCGATGAATGTTTGCACTGACATGTGGAGTCCTCGTGGTTACATGTGGTTACATGCTTAATTTCGTGGCGACCTTTTGTGCCAGTGTTTCTGCAACTCGGTCGGCGGCGGGCCCCATGTAAGGGCGGGGGGCGACTCTGGGGGTGCCTCGTTCCAGTGATTCTGGAATTCCATTCTCCAACCACTCCGGCACCATGTAACTGCTACCCTTGCGTGCCTCCGGTTCCCGAATGCTACTTATCGTTATGCGAATCGTGGTCGGGTTTAGGTCCGCTACTGTATAATCGACGCCCGCTTGGAGGTTTCCGGTCCTGTGTGCGGGGGGTCCGACATTCGCAGGGCCGGAGGGTGGGTATTGCCGCCCGAGGGCCTCCTTGATGTCCACCACCGTCTCCTGACCGATTTCCTCAGCGATCTGACTCAGCCGCAGGCGAAGGGACGCTTGGATGGAGTCCATGGGGTTGTTCATGGTGCTCCCTTACGACCGGACGATGTTGACAGCGTTCTGGCCGGTAACGAGTTTGATGTCCGACAGATCGCATTGTTGAAGGTACAGCGTAATAGGATTCATCCCGTCCGCCGTGATATTGGCCTGGCCGTTGTCCAGGTTGATGTTCGCCCCCTTGTACGCAAGGATGCCGTTGGTGATCTGTTTCGCCCGCGCGTCACCGGACATATCCAGAACCCCGGACACTTTGATGGTGCCCGTAAGGTTTCCGCCACCCGCGTAGGTGCAGGACGCACCCGTGCCCACGGTCAGATTCGTGTGACTACCGGTGCCGAGGTAAACGTACTGGCCCCCCTCGACATTCACCGAGGGAAGTGTCTGCGCTGACTGGTTGATAACTTGACCGTTCTGCATCTCCAGTGCGTTGATCGTGGCTCCCGCGCCAATGTACGCCTGCGTAGGTTGCTGGTTCGCGGACGATGCCGAGACGATGTTGATAGTCGCAAATGCCACTTCCCCCGGCAACGCCGCGATGCCCCAAAAACCGCTCTGCGAGTTGACGACCATGTAGTTCGCCGACCCACCGCCAATGAAGCGGTACGGTGGCAGACTCGGTTCGTTGGACGACTGCGACGTGGAGAGGATGTTGATGGTGGCCACAAAGACCGAGTTGCCGTAGTTGTGATACAGGCGACCCGACCCGGCTCCCTGTCCGAAGCCCGTGACGCCGCCGATGGTCACGGTCGCCGCACCGATCTGGAGCGGAGCCGTCGCGGAACCGTGGGCACCAGAGTAGGAATTGTCGATGGTCAGGCTCGTGAGGAGCGTGGCGTGTTGGTCCAGTGATCCCACCGTGGCGTCAATGTCCATGACGGAACTGCTTGCGGAGAATACACCCGCATCCCCGACCTGGTACACCGACGTGGCGTCGGGGTTCACGCTCCATGCGACGGAAACGGTGGCGACCTTCGTGCTACCCACGTAGCCGGAAATGATCCTTTGCTGCCCCGCCCCCGTTCCACCCGTTATAAAGACTACCTGGCCGTTGTAAATGCTGTTCGTGACACTGGCACCCGACCGTAACGTGATCGTGCTGCCTGCACCGGCCTGTGCGGCCCCGGCTTCCACGTTGGGCGTGCCGGCGGTCCAGTTGGCTCCCGTGGCCCAGTTCTGCGTGGTGCCCTTCCAAATATTCGGTAAGCTCATTTGCGCGTCCTTACGTAGAAACGGTGCCGGTCACGCGGCCTTGCTGGAACTGGAAAATAACCGACCCCATCCACACGGGGCGGCGAAGGGTATTCTGAGGGTCGCCCGCCTCAAACCCCCGTACGTGTTGATCGCCGACATGACGCACGGCAAAATTGGACGACCCCGAAGCCAGTGCCAGTGTCGGGGCATTCATTAACGTCTGCGTGAAGTAATCGAGATTGCGGCGGATGCGGGCTTCTCCCGATGGATCGGCCATGTCGTCCCAGAACGTGAACTGTATGTCGATGCCTTCGATGTACGGACTGCCAAAGGCATGGCGGGGAGATTTAGCCGTCTCGGTCATCGTGCAATACGGGAAGGTGTACGTGTCCCGGCACCAGGTCGTGTACGGGGTCAGCGGGTTGAACGTACCGCCCACCGCCGCTTTGATCGTGGCGTCCGCCTGGCAGAAGGTTCGGATGGAATCTACCAGCACCGGCCACCCCCACCGCATCCGCCGCCAACGACGAAGGGAGCCTGCGTCTGGGTATTCGAGGCGGCCAGGAGCGGCAACCGTCCGGTCAGGATCGCTTCGAGTTGCTGGTAGCACATCGCCCGTTTCTTCTCCATGTCCGCGTCCATTTCCTTGGTCGCGTGCTCGTTGCGGGTGTTGTAGAGCCAGTACCCGGCGAGGGTGGCGGCGATCTCATTGATAAGGCTGGGCGGGTCGATGGTCGTGCCGACGATGGGCGTGACATACTGGCTATTGGCGAGGTGCCCGTCGATGCGGGCCGAGGCGTATTTGATCGCAGCGGGAATGCGTACGGCATCGGGCGTGGCGGGTGTGGGTGTGACGAAGGAGCTCCACCGGCAAATGGCGGGGTTGCCATAGATGGTCACGATATCCGTTTGCGTACAATAGGCCATGGAGTCGCCTAAAAAGAGACGCCCGGCCCGTGGACGGGTCGGGCGTCTGTGTCTGCGTTCGTAGTGACGCCGGTTAGGTCGGCGTGGTCTGGTAAATCGCGCCCGGAACCTTCAAGATCGGGAGGAAGGTGTCGCCAGCGTACTGCACGACGGTCGGGGGATTCATGCTGAGCTGCCCGTAACCGAACTGCCCGAACACTTCGGCGAGGTTCGCTTCGGAGAGCATATCGCTCGCCGACTGGTTCATTTGCGGCGTCACCGTTTTCGGCACGAGGAAACTACCCTCGTAGATGTCCCACCACTCTTCGTCCACGTCGGGAGTGAACACGACGGTGGCGGCGGGCATGATGACCCGATTCGTGTTGGTCGAGTCGGCGTAGAAGGTGTCACCCGCGTAAATCCAGTTGGCGATGCCGCCGAAGCCCTGGGGGATGCGGCTCTTGTTCTTGACGTACTGGGTACCCATTTCGAGGTTGAATTTCAGGTATTGCAGCGCGGTGGTATTCGCACCGATCCACGACGCTACGCCATTGGCGTAGTACGCGGTCGTGATCGGGTAGCCCGACGCGGCGACGGCTTTGGCTTGCAGGGCTTCGATCTGGCCGATGATGTCCGTGCTGGTCGTGTTCCAGCCGGTAATCAAACCGCCCACGGTGGTCTTGTTGCCAGCGGGGACGGAGAAGTCCACGCTCGCGGCGGCACCGGCAGACGAAGGCAACAGGTTGCCGTTTTTGTCCCAGTACAGGATGCCGGTGAAGAGGGCCTGCATCGCGGCGACCTGCCGGAGATTGACGAAGCGTTTCTTGAAGTTCCTGGACTGGTACTCAGCCTGTTCGGTGCCCTTCGCGTCCTTCTTGAGTTCGGACATCTGCGTGAGGGCGATCATCAAGCTCAGCGGCCACGCCATGTCTTCGAAGGAGTGCATGAGGGTGATGGGCACGCTGTCCACTTCACGAAGTCCCTGACGCTGCGCCGGGGAACCGTACTGGACGATCCGGGCCACCTGACGGGTGCCGGTGATCTTGAAGTATTCGGCGCGGTTGCCGGACACCTGCTTGTGTGACTTGAGCATCGCGTCAGGCAACGGGCAAGGAATCCCGGCTTTGATGGATTCAATAACCCCGGTGAGGTTCCGAAAGTACAGGATTTGTTCGAGACTGGCCATTGAATCTCTCCACGAGAGGGTGCAAGGAACTGAAACAGGTTTTTCTTACGCAGCCGCCGTGCGGCTACAGGTTACAGGTCGTCGTCGAAGGTCAGGCCCGGCACGAAGGTGCGGAGGCTGGACTTGATGTACGCTTGGATGGAGGTGTCGGTGCCGTAGCCGATGATGCTGGCGGTCAGAACCCGCTTGTTCGTTCCCACGAAAACGCGGGGGAAGGGAACCGGAACCACGGAAGCGTTGTTGACGTCGGTCACGCGGATGACGTAGGGGCTGGGGATGAACGTCACGGGGAGTTCGGAACCGTCGCCCGCACCGATGAGCGAACCGACCACGAAGCGACCATCCACGCCCGCCGTGGTGGTGGCGACCGTGATCTTGGTATTCGAGGTGATCGTGTTCACGAAGCGGACGAGGGGCTGGGGCAGGGCCGCGAAGCCGGTGCCGCTGAAAGTCAGGACAAGGGCGATGCAGGAGGCGGCGAAGGGGGCGGCGGCTCCTACCGTGGTGCCGACGACGCCGTTGGCGACGCCGGAGGCCAAGTCAAGGGCGGTCTGGATCGTGGCAACGGACGCGGTGTCTGCGAGGACGCCGGTGCTACCGGTGGACCCGTCAGGCCGGGTGATGTGGATGCTGAAGGTTCCGCCTGTCCCGTCCGTGGTCGGGGTGATGGTCTGGACGGCGTTGACGCCGAGGGCGGTGATGGTGACGGTCGAAGCGGAGACGGCGGAATAAGTCACGGTCAGCTTGCGAACTACGCCGGACGCGACCGGGGGGCCGGTCAGGGTGAACGTGCCCGTTGCACCGTTACGCCGAACCAGTTCCGCACCCCCGGCGGCGGAACTGATGGTCAGGCTCGTGGCGACGGAAGTGATGGCGGTCGTAAGGACGGTGCCGATAACCGACGCCCCGTAATCACCGACAGTCGCGGCAACCACGCCATTGGCGGCGGAAATCTTGCCCATCAGGAGGCCAGGACGCGCCTCGGCGACGTTTTGCGGGGAGCCGGGGTCGCGGGTGGCGGTGCCGTCGATGGGACGACCGGCCGGGAGGAAATCCCATGCCTCGGTCGGAGCGTCAAAAGTTTCAATCGGGATGACGTTGAGGCTCGTGCCGATGCCGGGAAAGCCAACGGGAAATTGAGACATTTTCTGTCCTCGCTTCGAGGTTCGGGGGTTACTGGCACCGGCAACTGCCGGGGTGTTTCTCTACTCGTTTATCGACGCCGTTGAGTTAGGCGTTTTGTTTACGGAAGGCTTCGAGCCGGTCCTGCATTTCCTGGTCGAACAGCTTGTCGCCATCCTTGACGGTTTCAGCGGCGCCGTGGGACAACTTGATTTTCTCCTGGACGCCGGTGCGTTTCTTGAGGAGTTCCGCCATCTCCGCAACGTCACCAGTCTCAAAAATCTTGAGGATGGAATCGCCGAGGCGTTCGGTCAGACCTGCCGCCGTCGCCACTTTGCGGGACAGCGAAATCTTGTTGGGGGCTTCCTTGGTGCCACAAACCAGCGACATCACGAGGGCCTTCTGCGACGGGGTAATTCGACCGTTGGTCACGAGCGCGTCGATCTTGCTCGCGTAAGCGTCCTGGAGAGTCTCCAGGGCTTCCGCGTCCACTTCAATGCGGCTCAAATTGACCTTGCCCGCTTCGACGGTCGCCGCAGCGAGCTGGGTCTTGAGCGTGTCGATTTCGGCGGTGGCGGCGGTGAGCCGTTCGTTGAGTTCCTTGTCAAAATCTTCGCGGCTCATATAAGTCCGTCCTCGTCCTGAACATTGTTCCAGATGCTTCGCGGCTTCGTTGTGAGCATCCTCATCCGATACCGAGCCAGGAAGGGCCATGGCCTTGCGAATACGGTCAGCAGCGTGCGAATTGGCCATGTGTGATCCTCTTGAAAGTTTCGTGGCGGGGTCCACGTCGTCAATGTCAATCGGCTCGGCGGACAGGTAAACGATGTTTGTCCCGTCCCCGTCCCGACTCGCGGCCACCTTCTCCCACTCCATTTCCTGTCCCGGAACCACCGGCTTAGGGGTCAATGTGATTGCGGTAATGGCCTCGTCATAGATGTTCCCCTCACCGTCCTTAAAGTTCCTTTCAAGTTCGAGGGATACTTCGGGACATCGATTCATCAGTACAATGGCATCGTCGTCGGAGGGGATTACTTCGATGTCCCCCCGTTCCCCGTCCAGACACATCTGCACCACGTTCCCCCGCTTCGCCTCGGCCATCGCGGGCGTGAGTTTACGGGCTAGCATCTTTCCCGTTACCGGGTCTTGCACTTCAATATGATCCACAGTCAGGGGCACAGTCACGCCACGTGACAACATCAGATTGAAGTTGGACGCCCATTTTTGGATTCGTTCCTTGGTGACGGCCAGGATGCCGTTCGGGCTGAGACGACCCGTGCGCACGTGCCAGTTCCCCACCCGGATAAAGTCCTTGCGGAATACACCGTTCGTAGACGCGAAATTCCCCAGACCCGTCCCCTTAGTGGACAGGACGAGTTTTATCCTCTGCGTGGGGGTGGAATCCGTCATACAAAAGAATCGGCAAGATAATTATTATTTTCGGGTGAACCGGGACGGGACACACTTAGACCAGTTTCGGCTTCGACCCCGGTACCGCGTAAAGGGCCACGAGCGTGCACCTGCATCCCCAATCCGCCAACAATTTGGCGAACCGCAGGATCGTCTCCCTGTCCCCCGCCACGGCCACGAGACTGTCCGCCGCCCGGTGCGTGGGACGCACACGGGTGTCCCGCATGGTCACGTACTCGAACCCGAAGAAAATACTCTTGACCGGCTCCAGCACGTTGAACGTCCGCAGGGCGTCCGTGTAAATGTCATGGGTAAACGTGTTATATATGGACACTATTGAATACGCCCCGCCCGCGAGTCCCGACGCTTCGAGGGCCGCTTCCACTTCCTCGGGAGTCATACCTTGTCGGAGGTGGGAATTTAGGAACGCGGCGAGGGTGTCCGTGAACACCTTGGCCTCTTCCTCAAACACCGCCAGTAATTTCTCCGGCTCCGACGCCGCCTCCAGTTGTTCAAGGATGTACGTACGAACGTCCTTGGGGAAGAGTTTGCGCAGGGCAGGACTCACGGCGACGGCCTTGGCCACGTTCGCGGCAACTCGGATACGGGCCTGACTCCAGGCCGCGACTCCCGCGTACGCGAGTTGTTCCGTGAGTTCGTCCATGACCGCCTGGACAATTCCCTCGAACCCCTTGCCTGTGGCGACGGCGACTTTGATCCGGGCAACCAGTTCGTCCTGGTGATCCCAAAACCACGCGAGGGCGAGGGCGGCGACGGCGGCGCGGTCGCGTTCCTGTTCGTCGGCGGTGCGTTGGCTTTTTTCGGAAACGGCCACGGGCTACTTCCTTACTTCGCGTGCCCGTTCAAGGAAGCCCGCACCCGTTCCTCCCGTGCCGCATAAATCCTGGCCAGCATCGCGTCCGCCACCTCGGGCGGCACGCGGCTAAGTTTCGCCCCTCCACCGGGTCCACCGGGAGCGACCGGGGCGGGCATCTTCATGGCTACCATGTCATCGAACACTTCGGATACTTCATCGGGGTCAGGTGGGTCCGTGGGGACCGGCATACCGGCCTGCGCAAACACCTCTTGGATGTTGCTGAGGACTTCACCTGCCTTGGGAGACTCCCCGATGATCAACTTCACCACGTCGCGGCAAATTTTCTTCTTGTTCTCGTCCAACGCCACCGGCTCCAGCCACACGGTCCCCACCGCGTCGTCGCCGTAGTTGATCCGCAGGACCGTGTTCACCGGGCTGTAGCGGAGCGGTGCGATGCGGCGACCGTTCAGGGCCTGGGTCATCATGGCCAGTGAGTTCTGTGCAGAAGTAATCAGGATGTCGCTGTGTGTCTCGCTATCCGCCTTACTGCCGCCCTTCTGCGATTCAAACGCCGACCGTTCCGCGACCATGTACGCGCGGGCTTTGAGTTGGTCGAGGTAGGTGAGCCGATCCTTGAAGCCAGGTTGCCTGGATCCTTTGTCCTCAAGGATTTCGATTTTCCAGCGTTGACGATCCGCCGCCGAGACGTTCGCCAGGAAGTTGTTGGTCATCTCCCCCGCGAACTCGTTGCAGACGGCGATGGGTGTGCTCGCGGTGATGGCGGACAGGAGCATCTGAGCGATTTGCCAGTTGGGGCGGGTGGCCCCGGACTTGTCGATGGACGACCCTGGGGGGTAGTGGCAAACGATGAACGCGCCACTGACCTTACGGTCGTATCTTGCGGCAGCGTCGTTCGCCTCGTCCCACCAGGGCTGTACACCCATCACATTGTGCAGTCGCCCCCGCCCGTAGTAATTGTCCGACTCGCCGTCGTGCGTGTAGATGACGCACTTCTCGACCCCGAGGCCGACGCCGTTGTTATTCAGGCCCGCGAAGTCCCCCTGCGACGTCACGTAGATCGAAGTCATGTCGTGGATCAGGGGCTTGAGCCGCGTGACGGAAAACACACCCTTGACCAGTTCGTAAATTGGCTCGAATCCCGCCCACCCGTAGTCGTCACCCCGCACCGCGTCGTTGAGGAAGTCCAGACGCAGGGGCAGGAACATCTGTTCGATCAACTTCGCCGCTCCCTTGGGCGCGTCGGCGTTCGAGCACACCTTCCACTCGGTGGTGAGGATCGGGGCGTAGGCCAACATCCGTACGTACCGGACCGTGGGGTCGTTGAGGGCACGGCGGAAGTAGGCGTATTGACCTGGCCACGCAATAGGCAGGCCGTTGACGGTGTATGCCTGCAGTCCGGGATTGCCTTGCTTGCCGTATCCACCGCCCCACGCATTACCGTGGAAGGGGTCGCCGCCGCTGTTGAACGTGCCGACCAGTCCGGAGATCATGCCCGCGTTGGTGGGCTGGAAAAGCATGGCCTGCTTGTTGGTCTGCTCGCCGGTGCCTGGGTCCTCTTTCGGGGCTGCGGGCACGGGCGTACCGAAGCCGTCGCCTTTATCTTGGCCGAAGGTGCCGGGGGAGGCATTAAGTTTGTTCGCGGTGGGTTCGCTCATGCCTATTTATCGACGCCCCACAAATTTGCCATCGCGTCTGCTACTTCTTCGGCCCCGTAAGGCACCGACCGTCCTTCGCGTGCCGCGTAATGGGTACTTCGTCCCGTGGAGCTTCGAAGCCGAGTCGCACGGGGCGGGACGCTTCTTCATCCGGCCGCTCCACGGAGACTTTGACTTCGACCGGCTCGAAGTCCACGGCGACCTGCACTCCCGCAGCATCGAAACGTGGACGGGGGACGAAAAGTCCTCCGAGACGGGCATATTCCCCTTCCCTGAAACTTAAAACCAACACGGTGACTCCTTTACTGTAAGCCCCCGCTAATTATCGACGCGACTCAGAAATTTGTCCATACGCACTCGGTCATTCTCCTTTTAAGTGCACCGGATGCGGCGTGATTCGCAATATCAAATTCGTGGCAATTCCAGCCGTTGCGTCTTGCCTCCGAATTGTACAACTTGGACCTGTAACCACTCAAAAGGAATTTACCCTTAACTTTGCTGAGGAGCATCAACAGTTCGATGTGGTGGTCCGTCGTCATTTCTTCCGCCCCGTACTCCCCGACCGTCGCCCGCGTCTTGTGGAGGTACGGGGGGTCTAAATAGTACAAGGTCTGCGGGCCATCCTGTTGCTGGATCACGTCCAAGGCGTCCCGGTTCAGGATCACGACGCGGCGAAGGCGTGCGTGAACTGCCGGTAGGCCGTCTACGCAGTTCATCCACGCCGACACCTGTTCGTTCATGCCCCGCCGGATGCGGGTGCGGGACAGGGGGGCAAAATTCTTCATGCGTCCGGACATACTCATGCGGCAGCGGATGAAAAAATTCACAGCGTCTACAATCAACTTCCCTGTATCTGGTCGGGATAAGGTGGCCACCTCCCACTCGACTTCTGAGAATGGGGTAATTGTGAGTCGCCGGTGGACTTCCGCAAACACCTCCGCGTCTTGTAGAGCAGCCCAAAACCGGGACAATTCCATGTTCAAGTCGTTGACGACTTCGCTGACGCCTTCCGGGTCTTTGGCCAGGAGGACCGCCCCGCCGCCGAAATACGGTTCGACGTAGTGTAGGTGTGGTGGGAAAAGGGCGATGATCTTCTGGGCTAAGTAGTGTTTTCCCCCGCTACAATGCCACTTCAAAGGCGGATCAATTACCGCGTGAGAAGTGGCGTTCATACCTCCCATCCGATATCCTGAGTGTTCTGGAATGGCTTTGTATGTTGTTTCCATTTGGTCGTCTCCTTAAACTGGTTTCCTTAAACCGACACCCTCTGCGGCGCAAAAACGTATTCCTGGATCGGCCGCACAATAATCAAGTCGTACCCCACTGCGTCCCCCGCGTGACCAAGTTCCTGGTTCGTCTTGTCCGGGTTGCCGTCTACCGGGTCCGTGACCTGTTCCTCGAAGTCCGCGATCAGTCGCACGCAATCCGGGTGGACTTTCAAGTGTGCCTTGCCGTCCGCACCCAGGAGAGCGTCGTTGATCGTCATAACCCGGAACTTGACCGGGGGGTTGGCCATCGGCACGCGCATCACGAACGGCCAGTCCCACTCTTTCAGTTTCCGCATGATGTAGTGGTAGTCGGTGTCTGCCGTCACGGTGCCCTGCGTGCGCCCCGAGCGATCGCCGTAGACAAAAGCATTCGGCCACTTGAAGCCGCCATATGTCTCGTCCACGAGCTTCTTGAGGAGTTCCATCGCCTCGGGCGTGCCGATGCGGTGACCGTGTATCTCGTGCCGGAAACGCATCGTGTCGTCCCGCGTGTCGTACTGGCCGACTTCCACGTGCATGCCGGGGTTGCGATTGAAGTCGAAACACAGGTCCAGTGGCAGGTCCAGCCGCATTTCCATTTCCGGGGTGTTGTCACGGTTCCGCGTATAGTCGTAGTTGTAATAGACGCGGTCGGCGGTACTGGATTCGGGGTCTTGCTGGTACATGGCTTTGAATACGTGGGGCAGTATGCCCTTCATGGATTCGACGGGCCAGCGTTCCGGCCATAGGGCCTCGCCGACCTTGCGGCCGAGCGGGTCGCCGGGGACGGCGATGGCGGGGAGCTTGACCACCTCCCATGGTTCGGCGGTGTAGGCTTTGGGCAGGTACGCACACAAGTCTAAGTGGTGCAGCCGGTGCATGAGGATTACAATGCTGGCGTTGGGTTCTCGACGGGTATAGAACACATGATCGTACCACTCCTCCATGCCCTTGCGAACAACTGGAGACATGGCCTCAGCTATATCCTTATACGGATCGTCAATAATCCCGAGGTGGTAGCCTTTTCCCATGATGCGGCCCCCAATACCTTCCGATAACATGAATCCGCCCTTTTGCGTGTGCCATTTCGTCACACTTTGCACATCCTCCCGAAGTCTCGTCGTAAGTAAGGGGTTCGTGCGAAATTCGTCACGAACAACGCGGCCCCAGTCTTGTGCTCCTCCCGCGCCATACGCACACATAATCAGGTTCTGCTCTGGATAAATCTCAAGGAACCAGATAGGTGTCCATTTAGATATGAGAAATGACTTTCCGTGGCGAGCAGGAAAATTAACTATAAGCCGCATCCCACCCTTCCGCACGCCCAGGGCGATCTTGCGACCAATGTACTCCAGGTGCCGCGTTGACTCCCACGGATTCGGCGTCCCCTGGCTCGCCCACACCGCGAAAGTATGCGGTGCACTACGCACCAGCACGTCGGCCATCAGGTCACGGTCCACGCCCGCTGCCGTGGGGATGTTGTCCGGCAAACGTGCGGCGGGTATGGTGGACGGGGCCGGGACCGCTATAGTGGGTCCGGGGAAGTAGGTGCGAGGTTTTTTGCGGCCTGCGGGCATTACTTGCCCTCGGCGAGCCATGCGGTGGGGAGGGGGTGCTTCTGCAGGTAGGCACGCGTTTCGTCCGGTGACATTCGCCGTTCGTCGGGGTATTGCTTTGCGTACTCCCCCGATGTGTAGGGGTAGAGGTATCTCCGTGTCCACGGGGTAGAGTCCTCTGTAAAGGTACCCAAGGCGTTGGCGGCTTTATCGCTCCGTAACGCCCACACGTGCCGATGGGCTGCCCGGATATATTCGAACAAGACGACTGGGGACCATCTCGGCACATCCAACAAGTCCGGTTTCACGTTGAGGGCACGTTCAATCAAGTTGATACGGTCCTGACCGGTGAGTTCCTTAGAGATGAGCGCCTCATGCACTATCCCGTCATACTGCCCGCCGCCGCCGAAGTAATGCCGCTTTCCGTCACCGCCCCGTACTTCTCCGCAAATCATATTCCCGTATCGGATACTCTCCCATGCCTGGACGCCTGGATACTTGTCCACGGGCGTGGGCATGGGCGTGCGTAGTGTCTCGACCTCGGCCTCCAGTGCCGTGATCCGTTGAACAAGTACGTTCTTTAAACAGGTCTTGACGTGTCCCTGCACCGCTTCCATCGTGGGGAACAGTTGCTTGCACCAGGAGCATACGTGCGGGCCGTACAGGAGTTGCCGGTTTTCGTACAGCAGGGCGTCCCGCTGCCTTTCCAGTCCCAGTATGCGGGCGTTAGCGGCAAGAGATATTAGCGTGACGTTCCGCAAGTCCAGTACAAGCTGGCTGACCTCGTTGACCAGTTCGATGCGACGCTTGTCAGAAATGTCGGGGGTACCCATAGAGTCTCCTTAAATGGATGTGTCCGTGTCCGAATCGCATCCTACCACGGTCCTGTTGTGGATGCAAGCACAAAAAACCCGTCGCCCGGTAGGACCGAACGACGGGGCAAGGGAGTATCCGAATCGTATCCTAGCCGATGTGGGTGGCGATGTCAAGTGGTACGCGATTCGCCGTTACCGTCCCGCGTAGCTGGTCATGGTCGTTATTTCCCGGAGGTCACAGATGAGGTGCCACTTGTGCGGTCAAAATGTCCACGTCAACCCGGACGTCAGGGGACCGAAAGTCGTGCTGTGTGCCGCGTGCTTCATCGTAGCCAGGGTGCAGGGGCCGTGGTGGGAGGCGATCGCTGGCCGGGGATGGATGCCGTTGCCGATGGGTCGGGAACCTGCAGGATCGATGGGTCGGGATGCGGCGGCGGGTCGGCTGGACGCGGTACGGGTGCGGGGTGCGGAGGCGTGGCAACGGTAGATTTTACGCGAAATACGCTATAAGGTAGTGGGTATTGGGGAAATTTGCACACTAACATGCGGGATGTTATCGTGCAACGGGGGAACCTATCAGTTTGAACCATTTTGATAGTTTCCGATCACGGGCACTTTTTGCCAAAAAATTTTTAGAAAACAATTACGGTGTCCGAAAAACAATTACAAACAACGGGACACCGTGTTTATTCGTTATTATGAAATGGACTTGTGCAGAAGTCTGGAGAATTTAGTACGTAGGGGCGTCCGGGGGTGGGGGTACCTCAACTCAAGTGCCAGGGTCCCATTTCAACTCTAGCGTGCCGACCCGTGCCGGTCAGCTCCCCGGTCGCCGCCCAGTACACCCACAATACATTCGCATTGATTAATTGTATTTCCTCATGGATTGTATTTGACTAGCTCGATATTAGGTGTAACATATATAGGTAGTGTTTTTAGGTAACCTAAGGGAGTACATATCATGTTGA
>OCZT010000822.1_pt1 | contig 31576 bp, 25 predicted proteins | sample 1539031 | NCBI WGS metagenome assembly OCZT01 (sample SAMEA3539308, study PRJEB22396) | soil metagenome | biome: tundra; feature: field; material: soil | place: USA | collected 2010-05 | depth 0.15 m | reverse complement strand
AGGAGTCCGAGGAGCTCGACGAGCGCTCCACCGACGCCGTGGTCAAGCTGGGGCTAGGCGGGGACTTCGCGATCACCGGCGAGCCCACCGACCTGCACATCGGCGTCGAGGCGAAGGGGGTCTTGGCGATGCGGATCGTGGTCCACGGACGCGCCGCGCACAGCTCGACGCCCTGGCTCGGCGACAATGCCGTGCTGAAGGCGATCGACGTGTTCCGGGCGATCGAGACGCTGCCCTTCAGCCGCGAATCCTCGGAGATGTTCGACCGGCCGTCGATCAATCTTGGGCGAATCCAGGGCGGGGACGCGCTCAACAAGGTTCCGGACGAGTGCGAGATGGCCGTGGACGTCCGTTACCTGCCGGGCCAGGATCCCGGCGACATCCTGGCCCAGGTCCGGGCGATCGCCGCCATCGATGTGACGAGGACCTTCATCCACCCGCCGGTGACCGTACCGCGCTCGGATCCGTTCGTGCGCGCGCTGCGCGAGGCGGTGTCGCGCTGCACGCCGGACATGGAGACGATGAGCGTCGGTCGCGATGGAGCCTCGGACGCCGCGTCGTTCATCGAGGCCGGGATCCCGGCGGTGGAGTTCGGTCCGGCGGGCGCCGGTCACCACGGCCCCGATGAATGGGTCTCGATCTCCTCGCTGGCGCGCTACCGGCGCGCGCTGGCCGACTTCGTCCGCTCGCTGCCGATCTGGCTGCAGGCCGAGGACCCTCGCAGCGGCATCCTGAAGTCGATCGAGGGGGGATTCGGCGGATGAGCTTCATGCCTCATTCGCGCCGTGGCGCGCTGTGGCGCGCCGTGCTCGCCGCGCTGATCGTGGTTGGCGCGACCGCCGCCACCACGGCCGTCGCCGGCCTGCTGCAGTTCAAGAACCTGGTCAATGACATCAGCGTTGGCGTGGCGATCCCGCACGCGGCGGTCACTCTCCCCAACCCCGGAGATCCTCAGACCCTGTTGATCATAGGCTCTGATCACCGGGCCGGTACTCCGTTTAACTCGGCCAACACCGACACGATGTTGCTCGTCCGCCTCAACGGGAGCTCCTCGACGATCAACCTGATGTCGGTGCCGCGGGACCTGCAGGTGGAGATCCCGGGTGTCGGCACCGCCAAGCTCAACGCCGCCTATTCATACGGCGGCCCCAACCTGTTGGTCAACGTCCTCAAGAACCAGGTGTTCCCCGGCCTGCGGGTCAACCACATCATCGACGTCAATTTCGGCGGCTTCGAGAAGCTGGTCGACGCGATCGGCTGCGTCTACACCGACGTGGACCATCGCTACTACAACAACACCGCGCTGACCGACTACTCGAGCATCGACATCCAGCCCGGCTACCAGAACCTGTGTGGGGTTCAGGCACTGCAGTTCGTGCGCTTCCGCCACACCGACTCGGACCTGGTGCGAAACGCGCGCCAGCAGGACTTCATCCGCTGGGCCAAGGACCAGTACGGCGCGGCCAACCTGATCAACAATCGGGACAAGCTGCTGAAGATCTTCGGCGCCTACACCGAGACCGACCACAACCTGCACACGCTGGACGGCCTGATCAACCTGTTCGACCTGGTGGCGTTCTCGGCCGGGCATACGATCAAGCAGATTGCGTTCCCGGCGATCTTACAGCCGTGCCCGGTGACGGCGACGGGACAGACGCCGTGCTACGTGACCTCCGAGCCGGCCGCCGAGGCGGCCGCGTTCCGCGCCTTCATGCGTCCTACCATGGCCGCCCCGGCCGCGCCGGCGTCCGCCGGTGGGTCCACCAAGGGCAAGGCGCCGAAGCACGCAGCCGGGATCCCGACCGCCGGACTGACGGGCGACGTGCCGGACGGCCACAGCCAGACCGCGGCGCTGAGCCGAGTCCCGATGCCGGTGTATTACCCACGGCTGATCCTGACGGGCTCCTCGTATTGCTTGACGATCACCGGCAACTGCCCGGTCGAGATCCCAAGCCCGGGTTCCTATCCCCGCGCCTACACGATCCACGACCAGCAGGGCCGGCGGCAGATCGCCTACCGGATGACGATCGAGATCAACGCGGCGCTCGGTGAGTACTACGGTGTCCAGGGCACCACCTGGCACAACCCGCCGATCCTGGCCAAACCGGCTGCGTTCAAGGTCGTCGACGGCAAACGGCTGGAGCTGTTCACCAACGGCGGCAAGCTGACCGACGTCGCCTGGCGGACGCCGCACGGCGTGTACTGGATCTCGAACACGCTGACGAGCGACATCGGCAACCAGCAGATGGTCGGGATCGCCGCGTCGCTCACCCGTTGACCTCGTGCCGACCGCCGGCCTCGCCTGGCCGCCGGCGCCCGGTTCAGGCCCCGAACCCGGCGGCCGAGCGGGCGGGTCCCGGGTCAGACCCGGGGCCAGGGTCCCGGGACCCGCTACGCTCGTGCGCTCGATGGCCTCAGACCGCGAAACAGTCGCCGTTATCGGCACCGGATACGTCGGTCTCGTGACCGCGGCGGGCTTTGCGCAACTCGGCAACGAGGTGTGGTGCGTCGACGTCGACGTGGAGAAGATCGAGGGGCTCAAGCGCGGTGAGATCCCGATCTATGAGCCCGGGCTTGACGTGTCAGTCGCGCGCAACCGCGAGCGGCTGCATTTCACCACCGACTTGGCGCCCGCGCTCGAGCACGCTCGGCTGCTGTTCGTAGCGGTCGGGACGCCCCCGACCTATTCGGGGGATGCCGACCTGTCGGCGGTCCACGCCGTGGTCGGCGCGATGCCGGCGTCCAAGCACCACGCGCTGGTGATGAAATCGACGGTCCCGGTCGGGACCGGCGCGGTGATCAAGCGGATCTTAGTCGCGCAGGGCAAATCGAGCTTTGGGTACGTGTCCTGCCCGGAGTTCCTGAAGGAGGGGTCCGCCCTGGAGGACTTCATGGCACCTGACCGGGTCGTGGTCGGCGACGACGGCGACTGGGCCGGCGACGCCGTGGTCGAGCTCTACGCCCCCTTGCAGGCGCCGCTGGTCCGCACCGACATCGCCAGCGCTGAGATGGTCAAGCTTGCCGCCAATGCGTTCCTGGCCACCAAGATCTCGTTCATCAACGAGATCGCCAACGTGTGCGAGGAGACGGGTGCCGACGTACTGGAGGTGGCGCGGGGGATGGGGCTGGATCGCCGGATCGGGACTCATTTCCTACGACCGGGAATCGGATTCGGTGGATCGTGCTTTCCCAAGGATGTCTCCGCGCTCAAGCAGCTGGCCGGCAACTCGGGCTATCACTTCCAGCTGCTGACGGCGGTGATCGAGGTCAACGAGCTGCAGAAGCGGCGGGTGATCTCCAAGCTGCAGAAGCATCTGGGCTCGCTGGTCGGCACCACTGTGGCGCTGCTGGGGCTTGCGTTCAAGGCCAATACCGACGACATGCGCGAGGCATCCTCGCTCGTGCTCTCGGCGCGGCTACAGGCCGACGGGGCCAAGGTGCGCGCGTATGACCCGGTCGCTGAGCGCGAGGCACGCAAGCTGATGACCGGCGTCGAGTTCGCCGATTCGGCGCTGAATGCGTTGACCGGCGCGGATGCGTGCATCCTCGTCACCGAATGGCCCGAGTTCGAGCAGCTCGACTGGCAGGAGGCGGCGCGGCGGATGACCGGCCGCCTGGTCGTCGACGGGCGTAACTTCCTGCACCGCGACTCGGTCACGGCCGCCGGCTTCGTCTACGAGGGCATCGGGCGTTAAGTGCGGGGAGTACGAGCGTGCAGGCGCTGATCCTGGCCGGCGGCGAGGGCACCCGCCTGCGGCCGCTGACGAGCACGATGCCCAAGCCGGTCGTGCCGTTGGTCGACCAGCCGTTCATCTCCTACATGCTGGAATGGCTGCGCCGCCACGGCGTCGATGACGTGATCCTGTCCTGCGGCTTCATGGCCGGGGCTGTGCGCAGCGTGCTCGGCGACGGCTCGGGGCTGGGGATCCGCCTGCAGTACCTGGAGGAGCCCAGGCCGCTGGGCACCGGCGGCGCCCTCAAGTTCGCCGAGGATCTGTTGGAGGACCGCTTCTTCATGCTCAACGGCGATGTGCTGACGGATATCGACCTGACCGCTCAGCTGCAACAGCACGAGCGCAGTGGCGCGCGAGTGACTCTGGCGCTGATCGCGGTGGAGGATCCGTCGGCCTACGGGCTGGTGAACCGCAACGAGGATCTCTCGGTCAGGGAGTTCGTCGAGAAGCCGGCCCCCGACCAGATCATCACGGATCTGATCAGCGCCGGCGCCTACATCATCGAACGGGAAGTGCTGGCCGAAATGGCCCCGGCGGGGACGAAGATCTCGATCGAGCGCGACCTGTTCCCCCGGCTGGTGGGCCGGGGGCTGTTCGGTTATGAGGCGAGCGGTTACTGGCTGGACATCGGCACACCGCAGCGCTACCTGCAGGGAACGTTTGACATCCTGGAGGGCAGCGTCAGGACCGAGGTCGGCGATCGCCTGGCGCGCGAGAACGTGCTGGTGGCGGGCGGCGTCGAAGTCCGGGGGCGCGTCGTCGCCCCGGCGATCGTGGCGGCCGGCAGCCTGGTGTGCGATGGCGCGACCGTCGGTGGCCGCGCGGTGCTCGGACGGGGAGTGACAGTCTGCGCCGGGGCCCATGTCGAAAGCTCGGTGCTACTCGACGATGTGAGCATCGGTGAACGCACGGTGGTCAGCTCGTCGATCCTCGGTGCGGGCGTCCAGATCGGGGAACGCTGCCACATCGAGGGTGGCGTGGTGCTCGGGGACGGTGTGAAGATCGGGCCGGGCAACGTCCTGTGCGCCGGGGTGCGTATCTTCCCCGGCGTGGAGCTTCCGGAAGGAGCGATCAGGTTTTGAGGACCCCGTCCGCGCCTTCGCCCTCGTCGTTGCCAGAGCTCACGCGCGAAGCGATCGCCGCGGTGGACGCCTCGGGGCAGCTGAGCGACATCCTCGGCCTGCCCGATCACCTTCGGGACGCGCTGTGGCGCGTGGAGTCGGCAAATCTGGAATTCCAGGACGCGCCCGGAGGACTCGTCGTGGCCGGCATGGGCGGCTCGGCGATCGGCGGCGAGCTCGCGCTCGCCGTGCTCGGGGACCGTGCGTCTCGGCCGATCGTGGTGGCCCGTGATTACGCGTTGCCGCCGTGGATCACCCCCGACGCGACGGTCTTGTGCTGCAGCTACTCCGGTGACACCGAGGAGACGCTCGCCGCCTTCGAGGCGGCCGGTGTGCTCGGGGCACGACGGATCGTGTCCACGACCGGCGGCGCCCTGGCGCAGATGGCGCGGGCCGAGCGGGTTCCTGTCGTGCCGTTGCCCGGTGGCTTTCAGCCGCGTGCGGCGGTCGGCTATGCGCTGGTCGTGGCGCTCGAGGTCGCTGCGCTGGCGGGCGTTGGCGAGCGCCTGCTCTATGAGATCGACGTCGCGGCCGCGCACGCCGAGGAACTCGTCGCGCAGTGGGGCCCGGACGCCCCGGAGGACAGTGCGGCCAAGGCGCTCGCCCGCGATCTGCACGGCACCACACCGCAGATCGCCGGCGCCGGGCTGACCGCGCCGATCGCCTATCGCTGGAAGACCCAGATCAACGAGAACGCGAAGATGCCGTGCTTTGCCACCGAGCTGCCCGAGCTTGATCACAACGAGATCGTCGGCTGGGAGAGCGCCGGCGAGCTAGGACGCTTCAGCGCCGTATTCCTCGACGACTGCGATCTGCACCCGCGCGTGCGACAGCGGATCGCCCTGACCCGGGAGCTGGTCGCCGAGCAGGCGGCGGCCACCGCCCTGGTGCAGAGCATCGGCTCCACCCGTACCGATCGGCTCGTGTCGCTGATCCTGCTGGGAGACCTGGTGTCGCTCTACCTCGCGGCCCTGCGGGACGTGGACCCGGCCACGATTGCGTCGATCGACCGGCTGAAGAGCTCGCTGGCCCGGCTCTGATCGATCGACCGAGCCGCTTGAGGCGCGCAAACCTTGACACTGTCGTGGTAATGTTTGGTGCCGATGGAGGCCCTGACGATCCGTGAAGCTTCGGCCACGACCGGCTGGTCGGCTCGGATGCTTCGATACATCGAGCAGGCGGGCCTAGTCGCGCCGGCTCGCTCGGCGTCGGGGTACCGGCTGTACGGTGCCGCACAGCTGCAGCGGTTGCGCACGCTCAAGGAGCTGCTCGATCGCTTTGATGTCGGTCTGTCTGACGTTGCGTTCGCCGCACGGATGGACGCCGACGCCGAACTGCGCGAAGCGGTGCAGAGCTGGCTCGCCGCAGAGCCGTCCAAGCCTGAGCACGTTGAGGCAGCCGACTGGCTGCGCTTCGAGCAGGACAAGCACGAGCGGCTGCTGGCCACGGCCTGAGCTTGAGTCCGAGCGGCGCCAGCCGCCACTGAAGATCGACACGTAATCACCGAGCGCTGGGAGAGAAGATGAGCACGACCGCCACCAAGACAGACTTCAAGGTCGCCGATCTGCAGTTGGCGGCCTTCGGCCGCAAGGAGATCCAGCTGGCCGAGCACGAGATGCCGGGCCTGATGTCCACGCGGCGCGAGTTCGCCGACAGCCAGCCGCTGCGCGGCGCCCGGATCACCGGCAGCTTGCACATGACGATCCAGACCGCGGTGCTGATCGAGACGCTCACGGCGCTCGGCGCCGAGGTTCGCTGGGCCAGCTGCAACATCTTCTCCACCCAGGACCATGCCGCCGCCGCGGTGGTCGTGGGACCGGACGGCACGGCCGACGATCCAAGGGGAGTGCCGGTCTACGCCTGGAAGGGCGAGACGCTGGAGGAGTACTGGTGGTGCACCGAGCAGGCGCTGACCTGGCCGGAGAGTGACGGACCGAACATGATCCTCGATGACGGCGGCGACGCGACACTGCTGGTCCACAAGGGCGTCGAGTTCGAGCGTGCGGGCGCCGTACCCGATCCCGCCGGCGAGTCGGAGGAGTTTCAGATCATCCTGCAGACGCTGACGCGCTCGCTGGAGTCCGATCCGCAGCACTTCACGCGCATGGCGGCGCAGATCAAGGGCGTCAGCGAGGAGACCACGACCGGCGTACATCGCCTGTATCAGTTCGCCGAGCAGGGACAGCTGCTGTTTCCGGCGATCAACGTCAACGACGCCGTCACGAAGTCCAAGTTCGACAACAAGTATGGCTGCCGCCACTCGCTGATCGACGGCATCAACCGGGCGACCGACGTCCTGATCGGCGGCAAGGTGGCCGTCGTCTGCGGTTATGGCGACGTCGGCAAGGGCTGCGCGGAGTCGTTGCGCGGCCAGGGTGCGCGGGTGATCGTGACCGAGATCGACCCGATCTGCGCGCTGCAGGCGGCGATGGACGGCTACCAGGTCGCCCGGCTGGAGGACGTGCTGGAGACGGCCGACATGTTCATCACCACGACCGGCAACAAGGACGTGATCACCGCCGCTCACATGTCGCAGATGAAGCATCAGGCGATCGTCGGCAACATCGGCCACTTCGACAACGAGATCGACATGGCCGGGCTGGCCAAGATCGACGGGATCGAGCGGATCAACATCAAGCCACAGGTGGACGAGTGGGTGTTCCCCAACGGTCGCACGATCATCGTGTTGTCCGAGGGCCGGCTGCTGAACCTCGGCAACGCCACCGGTCACCCGAGCTTTGTGATGTCCAACTCGTTCACCAACCAGGTGATGGCGCAGATCGAACTGTTCGGGCACGCCGCTAGTTACGACAAGCGCGTTTACACGCTGGCCAAGCACTTGGACGAGAAGGTCGCGCGGCTGCACCTCGATGCGCTGGGCGTCAAGCTGACCCAGCTGACCGCCGAACAGGCCGCCTACCTCGGCGTACCGGTAGACGGCCCCTACAAGTCAGACCACTACCGCTACTAGTCGCACACGCTCCAGCCGACCGCACGCGCCATGGCGCCGGCATCAGTTCCCTCCCACGATGTCGCCGACCTCTCCCTGGCCCCCCAGGGAGAGGCTCGGATCGCCTGGGCGGCGCAGCAGATGCCGGTGCTCGCTCAGATCCAGGAGCGCTTTGCAGCTCAGCGGCCCCTGAGCGCGATCCGGATCGCCGCCTGCCTGCACGTCACCGGCGAGACCGCCAATCTGGTGCAGGCGCTGCTCGCCGGCGGCGCGAGCGTGGCGCTCTGCTCGGCCAACCCGCTCTCCACCCAGGATGACGTGGCCGCCGCGCTGGTGCTGGGCCACGGCGTCGAGGTCAGGGCGGTCCGCGGCGAGGGCCTGGACACCTACGCCGAGCACGTGCAGGCGCTGCTGGCCGGATCGGCGGGCGGCCCATACATAACGATCGACGACGGAGCCGACCTGCTGATGGGCGCCCACGCCGCGGACGGGGATGTCCTGAGCGGGCTGATCGGGGGCACCGAGGAGACGACCACGGGCCTCGTGCGGCTGCGTCGCCTCGGCGACAAGGGCGGTCTCGCGTGTCCCGTGCTGGCCGTAAACGAGGCCCGGACCGAACGCGCGCTCAACGACCGCCACGGCACCGGGCAGTCGGCGCTGGACGGGATCATGCGGGCCAGCAACGTGCTGCTTGCCGGCAACACGGTCGTGGTGATCGGCTACGGCTGGGCTGGGCTGGGGGTGGCCGAGCGTGCGCGGGGGGCAGGGGCGGCGGTGATCGTCTGCGAGGTGGAGCCGCTCCGGGCGCTGGAGGCGCGGATGGCCGGCTATCAAGTGATGCCCGCACTGCAGGCCGCCGAGCGCGGCGATGTGTTCGTGACCGTGACCGGCTCGCGCCGGGTGCTCAACGGCGAGCATTTCGTGCGCATGAAGGACGGTGCGCTGCTGGCCAATGCGGGCCATTTCGATGTCGAGATCGACCTCGTCGAGCTGCGCGCGCTCGCCGCCGGGGGGGTGCGCGACGTCCGGCCGCTGGTGGAGCAGTACGAGCTGGCCGATGGACGCAAGCTGAATCTGCTCGCCCACGGCCGCGTCGTCAACCTGGCGGCGGCCGAAGGCCATCCGGCGGCAGTGATGGACGTCTCGTTCGCGCTGCAGGCGCTGTGCGTGGAGGAACTGGTCAAGCGCGGACGCGAGCTGGGTCCCGGCGTGCACGCGGTCTCGGGCGCGATCGATCAGGAGGTGGGACGGCTGAAGCTCGCCGCGCTGGGGGTGCAGATCGACGAGCCGACCCCGGAGCAGGAGCACTACCGCGAGTCCTGGGGCTGAGGCCTGGCGGTCCTTGGCGTCTGCTAGGGCTGACCCCCGGCGATCGTCAGCGGCCACGGGCCGGAGCACCACGGGCCGGAGCACCACGGGCCGGAGCGCCACGGGCTGGAGCGCCACGGGCTGGAGCGCCACGGGCTGGAGCACCACGGGCCGGAGCGCCACGGGCCGGAGCGCCACGGGCCGGAGCACCACGGGCTGGAGCGCCACGAGCCCGGGCGCCACGCGCAAGTCGCGCGGACCGGGGCGCCACGCGCAAGTCGCGCCACTCTGACACGATGGCGATCGCGATGCCAGCCACGAGCCCAACAGGCCCCCTGCGCGGGGGAATCGATCTCGGTGGTACCAAGATCGAGGCGATCGTCGCCGACTCAGAGCACAACGTCGTCGGCCAGGCGCGCCGCCCGACGCCAACCGAGGGCGGTCCGCAGGACGTCGCCGACCAGATCGCGCAGGCGCTCACCGAGGCGGCCGATGCCGCCCACATCAAGCCATCTGACCTGCTAGGACTCGGCGTCGGCTCGCCCGGCGTGATCGACGAGGCCAAGGGAACGGTCACCAGCGCACGCAACCTTCCGGACTGGGAGGGTGAGTTCGGCCTCGGCAAGGCGCTTTCTGACCAACTCGGCACCCCGGTGTTCCTCGGCAACGACGTCCAGGTCGCCACCCAGGCGGAGTTCGAACTGGGGGCCGGCAGGCCGTACAAATCGCTGCTGGGTGTGTTCTGGGGTACGGGGGTGGGCGGTGGCCTGATCCTCGACGGCAAGCCGTGGGTGGGGCGCGGCGGCGCCGGCGAGATCGGGCACATGGTCGTCAAGCTCGACGGTGCGCATTGCCCGTGCGGCCGCCGCGGATGCATGGAGGCCTACGCCGGCCGCGCGGCGATGGAGGCCCGCGCGCAGAAGCACGCCGACCGGGGCGTCGAGACCGATCTGTTCAAGCTGATGAAGCAGCGGGGCCGTACCCGCCTGACCAGCGCCGTCTGGGCGCACGCGATCGAGCAGGAGGACCCGCTGGCCACCGAGATCATCGATCGTGCGGTCACGGCGCTGGGCGCCGGAGTCGCATCGGCCGTCAACCTGCTCGACGTCGAAGCGGTGGTGATCGGGGGTGGACTGGGCATCCGTTTCGGCCAGCCGTTCGCCGAGCGGATCTCCTCTCAGATGCATCAGCACCTGTTCAACGACACCCAGCCGCCCGCGGTCAGGGTCGCCGCCCTGGGCGACTTGGGCGGCGCGCTCGGCGCAGCAATGCTCGCCCGCGTCGCCGGCTGACCAGTCTTCCGCGCTGCGCTTGACCAGCGCACCTCGCGCGGCCGCTGACCCGGAAACGCTCAGGCGATCTCGAAGCGCTCGCTGCGCTGCGCTTCGCGCTCTGACTCGGTCAGCATCTGCACGAACAGCCAGACGAGCGCGATCCCCATCACGATCGACTGCTCCAGGGCCATCTCCAGGCCGGCCATTGACTGGTCCTCGGCCGGGCTGAGACCCCAGTAGTGGGGCGAGTGGGTGTAGAACGGATAGATCGAGGTGGGAGCGAACGCCAGCGCGACGCCCAGCAGCCCCACCAGCAGCTTGGTGGAGACCATGTACATGATCGGGCCCATCCCGCCCAGGCGCATCCGGCTGCGGATCGGCGAGAGCAGATGCCACCAGTAAAGGGATCCGGCCGCAGCGAAGCAGATGTGCTCGATCGCGTGGATGTTGGGGTAGCGCAGCGCCGTGTCGTACATCACCGGGATGTGCCATAGCCACATGAAGCCGGCGTAGGCGAGCACCGCAAAGGCCGGATGGGCGAAATACCCGGCCTTGTGCTCAATCGAGTTCAGCCGCCGCGTCACGGGCCGGAGGATGCCCTTGGTCAATCCCAGGATCATCAGGATCGGGGCGATGTCCAGCAGCAGGATGTGCTGGAGCATGTGCATGACCAGCATCTGCTCGCCGAGCTTGTCGATCGGGGAGACCAACGAGGCGATGATCGCCACCAGACCCAGTCCGAACAGCGTCAGGCGCCCGTAGCCCGGCGGATGGGGCTCGCCGGGCGTCCGCGCCCGCGTCCAGCCCTTCATGTAGGCCAGTCCCAGCGCAAGCACGCCCAGCAGAACGGCAGGCTCGAAGGACCAGGCGATCTTTGGCGTCACGTCCGTAATTGTGACGGTCGACAAATGCTTCACGCGGGATTAACGTTCTGAATCGCCACATCAATCAAGGAGGTCAGCCGATGCGGATCGAGGTCAAGGGACGCAACCTGCCCGTCTCAGAGGAACTGCGCGAGCACGTTGCCAAGCGTTTCCGGAAGGTCTCAGAACAGGTTTCCGAGCTGGCTGAGCTGGAGGTGGAGGTGTTTGAGGAGCGAAATCCGGCGATCGCCGATTCGCAGGTGGCGGAGGCCACCCTGCACCTGAAGGGCGTGACCCTGCGTGCCCGCGACGCCTCCCCGGATCTCGTCCATTCGATAAACCTGTGTGCCGACGAGCTGTCGGTCCAGGTCAAGCGCCACCGCGACAAGCGCCGCAAACGGCGTGAGGCGCGCGCCGCTGCCGTGGCGCCGGTGCCGTTGGCGCCCGGGGAAACCTCGCCCGCCACCTAGCCTAGCCACCCCCCGGCTAAAGGCGTGCGGGGGGCCGTGCAGAGCGGCCGGCGCGCTCGCGCTGGCCGTCCTGCTGAGCATCGTGTCGGTGGCCAACGCGCCGAGGGACCCGCGCCAGGCGCTGCTGGCCGCCGATCACAACTACGGAGGTCTCAGCCCGTGCGCGTCGAGCTGTCGCGCCGCGATCCTGGCCACCCGGCGCCGCGTTCCGGCCCTGCTCGCCGAGCCTGCTACAAGTCGGGTCCCGCGCTGATCGCCCACCACAACGGCACGCCGACCGCTTAGGCATCGGCTTCCGGGATCACTTCCGAGCCCTGGGCCCTCCCGCGCTGGATCAGTTCCAAGCCTTGGGCCCTCCCGCGCTGGATCAGTTCCAAGCCTTGGGCCCTCCCGCGCTACCCTAATCCCATGTCATTCCTTGACCGCGCGCTCCGCATCGGCGAGGGCAAGAAGTTCAAGACCTACGAGCAGCGAGTCGCTCGGATCAATGGGTTCGAGGCCGAGCTCGAGCACCACACCGACGGCGAGTTGCGAGACGCAGCCGACGAGCTGCGCAACCGCGCACGTGGCGGCGAGTCGCTCGAGGATCTGCAGTTCGAGTGCTTCGCGGTCGTGCGCGAGGCGGGCAAGCGCTCGATGGGCATGCGCCACTTCGACGTCCAGCTGATCGGCGGCATGGTCCTGCACGACGGCTGCATCGCGGAGATGAAGACCGGCGAGGGCAAGACGCTGACCGCGACGCTGGCGGTGGTGCTCAACTCGCTCGGTGGTCGCGGCGTGCACGTGGTGACCGTCAACGACTACCTGGCCCGCCGCGACGCGATGTGGATGAAGCCGATCTACGACATGCTCGGGGTGTCGGTCGGCGTGCTGCAGAACATGCAGCCCTACGAGGAGAAGCGCGACGCCTACGCCGCCGACGTCACCTACGGGACCAACTCCGAGTTCGGCTTTGACTACCTGCGCGACAACATGGCGACCAGCCTCGAGGAGAAGGTGCAGCACGGCGGGCGCCCCAAGCCCGAGGAGGGCAAGTCCCCGTATCACACCTACGCGGTCGTCGACGAGGTGGACAACATCCTGATCGATGAGGCGCGCACGCCGCTGATCATCTCCGGCGCGCCTGAGCAGGCCGGCGACCTGTACGCAAAGTTCGCCAAGCTGGCGCCCAAGCTCACGCCCGGCAAGACGCCCGACGGCATGGATCCGCGCACCAAGAAGGAGTTCGTGGCCGAGTTCGACTACGAATTCGACGAGAAGCACAAGACCGTCGCCGTCACCGAGCGAGGCGTGGCCAAGGCCGAGCGCTTCATGGGCATCGACCATCTCTATCGCGCCGAGAACGGCCACCTGGTCAATCACCTGCTGCAGTCCCTGAAGGCAGAGTCGCTCTACAAGCGCGATGTCGACTATGCCGTGATCGACGGTGAGGTCAAAATCATCGACGAGTTCACCGGGCGCATCCTCGACGGCCGGCGCTGGTCAGAGGGCCTGCACCAGGCCGTCGAGGCCAAGGAGGAGGTCCGCGTCCAGGAGGAGAACCAGACGCTGGCGACGATCACGCTGCAGAACTACTTCCGCATGTACGACAAGCTGGCGGGGATGACCGGGACGGCGCTGACCGAGGCGACCGAGTTCATGAAGATCTACAAGCTCCCGGTCGTCCAGGTTCCCACCAACATGAAGATGGTCCGGGCGGACCGCAACGATCAGGTCTACAAGACCCGTGATGGCAAGTGGGCAGCGGTGGTCAGGGAGATCTCCGAGCGCAACGCCAACGGTCAGCCGGTGCTGGTCGGGACGATCTCGGTGGAGATCTCGGAGCTGTTGTCGGAGAAGCTCGCCAAGCAGGGGATCAAGCACAACGTGCTCAACGCCAAGCCCGAGTTGGCCGAGCGCGAGGGTGAGACGATCGCCGAGGCGGGCGCGCCGGGCGCGGTCACGATCGCCACCAACATGGCCGGCCGCGGGGTCGACATCAAGCTCGGCGGCAACGCCGAGCATCTGACCCACCTGGAGCTGGCCAAGCTTGGATTGCAACCCGGGGCCCCCGATTACGACGAGCACTACGCCAAGGTGCTGACCGAGGTGGAGCGCCGGGTGGAGGAGCAGCGCGAGCAGGTGCTCGAGGCCGGCGGTCTGTTCATCCTCGGCACCGAGCGCCACGAGTCGCGCCGGATCGACAACCAGCTGCGGGGACGCGCCGGGCGCCAGGGCGACCCGGGCGAGAGCCGCTTCTTCCTCTCCGCCCAGGACGATCTCGTCCGCCTGTTCGCCGGTGAGCGGATTTACAAGATCCTCGACCGCCTCGGCACGCTTGACGATGAGGGCAACGAGGAGCCGATCGAGGCCAGCATGCTGTCCAAGCAGATCGAGAAGGCCCAGCGCAAGGTGGAGGAGCAGCACTTCCTGATGCGCAAGCACACGCTCGAGTACGACGACGTGCTCAACCAGCAGCGCGAGGTGATCTACACCTACCGCGACGAGGTGCTGGAGGGGCGCGACATGTCAGACGCCGCCCGCGAGGAGACCGTCAACCTGATCGGGCGCCTGGTCGATGAGTACACCGCCGGCGACTTCGTCGAGGATTGGGACGTCGTCGGGCTGATGCGCCGGATCGAGGAGATCTTCACCCCAAGCGCCGCCTTCGCCGAGGTCGAGCCCGATCGGGTCGACCGTGAGGATCTGGCGCTCCGCCTCCAGGAGGAGGCGCTGGCCCAGTACGACCGTCGCGAGCAGGAGCTCGGCGAGGAGCTGATGCGCGCCCTCGAGCGCTTCTTGCTGCTGCAGATCATCGACCAGCGCTGGCGCGAGCACCTCTACGACATGGACTACCTGCGCGAGGGAATCCATCTGCGCGGATTCGCCCAGATCGAGCCACTGGTGGCCTACAAGAACGAGGCCTTCGAGCTGTTCCGGGACCTGATGAACGGTGTCTGGGGCGACTTTGCCCGGATGATCTTCCACGTCGAGGTGACGGTGGAAGCGGAGAACGGCGCCCCGTCGCCCCCGCCGCAGCGCCGTCCGAGCCCCAGCACCAGCTCGTCGACCCGCGGACGCAACGTCACCTACTCAGGCGGCGCCGCTTCGCAGCCGAGCGCGCTGGCGATGGCCGCAGCCGCCGGCGGGACCGCCGGCGCGGAGGAGCACGCCGAACAGGAGCCCATTCCGCACGTCGAGCAGCGACGCGTTGACGAAACCGAGCAGATCGGGCGCAACGATCCCTGCTGGTGTGGCTCAGGCAAGAAGTACAAGAAGTGCCACGGCGCCTAGTGCCACGGCGCCTGGTGCCACGACACTAGCGCCGCGTCGCCTCGTGTCAGCCCTGCTTCTGGTGCCGGACGCGCTCCGGCGTGATCACGTACTTCATCCGCACCTCGCCGGGCTGGCGGAACGAATACTCGTCCTGGTTGATGTACACCTTGGCCAAGTGATTAATATGATCGTCGGCATCCGCGGGCGTGCCCTTGGCGGTGCCTCGGATCTCAACGTATTCGTGGGGATTGTCCGGCGGGTAAACCACGACCGTCACCCGCGAATCACGGTCGAGATTGGTGGGCCAGGCGCGGCCGACGGGGCTGATGACGGCGAGCTCGCCGCCCTTGAGGCTGATCCAGACGACGGCGCTGAGAATCGTGCCGTCCGGGTTCAGTGTGGAGATGACCGCGTAGTTCGCGGGCTCCAGCAGGGCGCGGACGGGAGTGTCGTCAAGACGGGCTATGCGGGAAACTCACCGAAGTGCTCGCGCGTCCGATCGTCGTTTCGCACGTCAGCCGCTGGGACACGATGCTGATGAAGACCGCCAAGACTCGCCTGGGACGGAGACACCGCAAATGACCGCACACACCCGGCTCGAGTTGCACGGAGCGATGGAGCCCGGTTTTGAGGAGGTGCTGACGCCGGACGCGCTGGAGTTCGTGGCCGAGCTCCAGCATGAGTTCGGTTCGCGGCGCCAGCAGCTTCTGGAGGCTCGCTCACGACGTCGCCAACGCCTGGCGGACGGCGAGAGCCTTGAATTCCTGCCCCAGACGCGGGACGTGCGCGAGCAGAGCTGGACCGTCGATCCCGTCCCCGCCGACATGCAGCAGCGCTGGGTGGAGATCACCGGGCCCACCGAGCGCAAGATGACGATCAATGCGCTCAACTCTGGCGCCGACGGCTTTATGGCCGACTTCGAAGACGCCAACGCACCCACCTGGCGCAACATGATCGAGGGGCATATCAACCTGCGTGACGCGATCGATGGCTCGATCACCTACGAAGGCTCCGGCGGGCGCTACTACGAGCTGTGCGAGGATCCCGCGACTCTGCTGATCCGCCCGCGCGGATGGCACCTTGATGAACGGCACCTGCTGGTCGGTTCAGAGCCGGTCTCCGGATCACTGTTCGACTTCGGCCTGTACTTCTTTCACTGCGCGCCGCGGCTGCTGGCCGCCGGCGGCGGACCCTACTTCTACCTGCCCAAGCTCGAGTCCCATCTGGAGGCGCGGCTGTGGAATGACGTGTTCTGCTTCGCGCAGGATGTGGTCGGGATCGAGCGCGGGACGATCAAGGCCACGGTGCTGATCGAAACGCTGCCGGCGGCGTTTGAGATGGACGAGATCCTCTATGAGCTACGCCAGCACTCGGCCGGGCTAAACGCCGGGCGGTGGGACTACATCTTCTCGGCGATCAAGTGCTTCCCGGATCGGCCCGAGATGGTGCTGCCCAACCGCGCCGACGTGACGATGACCGTCCCGTTCATGCGCGCCTACACCGAGTTGCTAGCCGCCACCTGTCACCGGCGCGGGGCTCACGCGATGGGCGGCATGGCCGCGCTGATCCCCTCGCGCCGCGACGAGCAGGCCAACGAGAAGGCGCTGGCGGCGGTCCGCGCCGATAAGGAACGCGAGGTGGGGCAGGGATACGACGGGACCTGGGTCGCGCACCCCGATCTCGTACCCGTGGCCCGCGAGGTGTTCAAGGCCGGCCTGCGAGGCGAGCCCAATCAGCTCTCGCGCCAGCGCGCCGATGTCGACGTCAGCGCGGCCGACCTGCTCGATCTGGCGGCCACGCCGGGCGAGATCACCGAGGCCGGCCTGCGCACCGACGTCAGCGTCGGCTTCCAGTATGTGTCGTTCTGGCTCACCGGTCGCGGCGCCGCGGCGATCAACTCGATGATGGAGGACACGGCCACGGCCGAGATCTCGCGCTCGCAGATTTGGCAGTGGGTCCATCACGGCTCCAAGCTGACCGACGGGCGTACGGTGACGCCTGAATTGGTGCGCCAGGTGCTCGACGAGGAAACCGCCGCGATCCGGCGCGAGGTGGGGGAGGAGACCTGGAAGCGGGGCCGGCCGGCCGAGACGCGGGAGATCTTTGAGCGGATGGCGCTGGCCCCAGAGCTGATCGAGTTCCTGACGATCCCCGCCTACGAGTACCTGGACTGATCGGGCGTCGGGGCCTCAGGAGGAGCGGCCCGCTCGCGCCGACTCCTCTCGGATCAGGCGGCCCCGCTCGCGCCGATCCGTGGCTCCGGCGGTCCCGACCTGGAAGGCGAGCACACGCCGGCACTGGGCGGTCAACCGCGGAGGCGGCCCACCGGCGAGTTGCTAGGGTGACGGTAATGGCCACCGCCCCCTCAGAGCCGCTCTCCCAGCGACTCGCTGCAATCCGTGGGCAGCTCAAGCTGCTCGCGGACTATCTTTGACCCGGCTGAGCTGTCGGAGCGCGCCACCGCGCTCGAACAGGAGATGGGAGCGCCCGGCTTCTGGGACGACCAGGAGCACGCGGCGAAGGTCAGTGCCGAGCATGCGCGCGCAACCCGCAAGCTGAGCGTGTTCCGCGCCCTCGAGCGCGACGTGGAGGATCTGGAGCCGCTGGCCGAGCTCGCCGAGGAGGATCCCGAGCTCGCCGGTGAGCTGGAGGAACAGGTCCAGACCGTGCAGGACCGCCTGGCCGAACTGGAGGAGGAGCGACTCTTCTCCGGCCCCTATGACGGAGGCGATGCGCTGGTGGCCGTCAACGCCGGGGCCGGCGGCACCGACGCCCAGGACTGGGCCGAAATGGTGCTGCGGATGGAGATGCGCTGGGCCGAGAAGCGCGGCTTTGCGGTCGAGCTGCTGGAGGTCTCACCCGGCGAGGAGGCCGGCATCAAGTCGGCCACCTTCAGGGTCAAGGGCGAGAACGCCTACGGGCTGTATGGCAGTGAGAAGGGGGTCCACCGGCTGGTCCGCCTGTCACCGTTTGACTCGGCCAACCGCCGGCAGACCAGCTTTGCCGGGGTGGAGGTCTCGCCGGTGGTCCAGGAGGCATCGGTGGTGGAGATCGACGACGACGATCTGCAGATCGACACCTACCGCGCCAGCGGTGCCGGGGGACAGCACGTCAACAAGACCGACTCGGCCGTGCGGATCACGCACAAGCCGACGGGGATCGTCGTGCAGTGCCAGAACGAGCGCTCGCAGTCCTCCAATAAGGCTGAGGCGATGGCCATGCTGCGCTCCAAGCTCGTGGAGCTCGAGGAGCGCCGTCGTCGTGAGGAGATAGCTCGGGAGAAGGGCGAGGCCCAGGACGTCAACTTCGGCTCGCAGATCCGGTCCTACGTGCTGCACCCCTACACGATGGTCAAGGACCATCGCACCGATCACGAGATGGGAGACGCCAACCGTGTGCTCGACGGCGACCTCGACGGTTTCGTGCGAGCCTACCTGCTCAAGGCGGCAAAGTGAGCAAGGTGCCGGCCAATGAGTCGCGCGAACTTGCCGGCGGCAAAGTGAGCGAGCGCCAGACCATCAGAGCGCTCCCCACCGCTCCGTATCTGGATGCGATCGTCTCCTATGGCTTTCGCGGCTCGGTCCGCTTCCACGTTCCCGGCCACAAGGGCGGCCCGGGTGCCGACCAGGGATTGCGTAGCGCCATGGGCGAGCGCGCGCTGGCGCTCGACATCTGCCAGGACATCGAGGGGATCGACGTCGGCCCCTCGCCGACGCCGTACGAGCGCGCCGAGGAGCTGGCGGCGGTGGCCTATGGCGCCGGGCGCACCTGGTTTCTCACCAACGGCGCCACACAGGGCAACCATGCCCTGTGCCTGGCGCTCGCGCCGCCGGGCGCGCACGTGCTGGTGCAGCGCAACTCGCACGCCAGCGTGGTCGACGGCCTCGTCCTCAGCGGCGGTATGGCGAGCTTCGTCGCGCCCGAGTACGACGAGGAGCTGGGGATGGCCCACGGGGTCACCCCGGATGCCCTGGCGCAGGCGCTGGCCCGCTCGCCGGACATCACGTCCGCATTCCTCGTCTCGCCTACGTACTACGGCATGGCGGCCGACATCGGCGGTTGTGCCGAGGTCGCCCACGCGGCCGGCGTCGCGCTGGTGGTCGACTGCGCCTGGGGCTCCCATTTCGGCTTTCACCCGACCCTGCCCGAGTCACCGGTCAAGCTCGGGGCCGACGCCGTGCTGGCCTCTACGCACAAGATCGTCGGGAGCCTGACCCAATCGGCGATGCTGCACATCGCCCGCGACGGCGCGATCGATCCCGAGGCGGTGGCGCGGTGCGTGCGGCTGGTGCGCTCCACCAGCCCCAGTTCGCTGCTGCTGGCCTCGCTTGACAGCGCGCGCCGTCAGCTGGCCGCTCACGGGGAGGCGCTGCTGGACCGGACGCTGGCCGCGTCGTTTCGCGCTCGCGGCGAGATCGAGGCGATCCCCGGTTGCTCGGTCGTCGGCGCGGGGATGGTCGGGCGGCCCGGCGTGGCCGGATGGGATCCGCTGCGGCTGGTGATCGATGTTCGCCGCACCGGCTGCACCGGCTATGAGATCGCCGCCGAGCTGCGGGCCAGCTATGACATCTACGTCGAGCTCGCCACTCACGCGACGCTCGTGCTGGTGCTCGGCCTCGGCCAGCCGATCGAGCCGCTGGAGCGATTCGCGCACGACTTCGCCGAGACCGTGCGACGGATGTCGCGCCCGGGACAGGGACGCGAGATCGCCCGACCGCCGGCGGCGCTGGAGCATCAGACGGCGGTACCGATCCGCGACGCCTTCCTCGGCGTCGGCGAGACCGTCGCGGTCGAGCAGGCGATCGGTCGGATCTCGTGCGAGTCGATCGCCGGTTATCCCCCCGGGGTCCCGGCGCTGCTCCCGGGCGAGCGCGTGACCAGCGAGGTCATCGACTATCTGCACGCGCTGACCTCCGCCGGGGCCAGACTGCACGGCGCCGCGGATCCCAGTTTCGCCACGATCCGCGTGCTCGTCTGCGACCCCTCGGCCACCCCGCTCCCCGAGACCGACGCCGGTCCCGGGGATCTGTTAGCGGACCGATCCGGCTAGGGTGCCCGGCGCTCTGGCGCCGGGCACCGTTTCAGCCTCACTTCACGACAATCGTGCCGTGCATGAACGGGTGGATCAGGCAGATGAAGTGATACACGCCTGGCTTGGTGAAGTCGATCCGTTCAGTCGTCGGCGACGGTGTCGTCGGATCGCTATCGAGTGCACCCGTGTTGGCGAACCCGTTCCCGTGCGAGGTTGGATCGAGCTGGATCGGGCCAGCCTGCGGAGGACTGCTCGGATACAGCGCCTGCTGGTCGGGTGTCGGGCCGGCAACCGAGTCGGCCAGCGTCGTGAGGTACTTCGAGGGGCCGAACGCGGCGGTGTGCACCTCACGTGAATTTGCCGACATCGAGAACGTGACAACGGTTCCTGCCTTGACGCTGAGTGTCGCCGGGAACATCGCGAAGAGCTCGACGCCCTGCCTGGTCGACATGCCGAGGCTCACATGGTTCGCGGGCTGCTTGATCTTCGTGAGCTTGTTGGCGGCCAGGATGTCAGTCGTCAGCTGCCTGGTGAGCGCCGCTGCGTCTTGCTTGCGGGTCGGCACCGGCTTGCCCTTCGCGCGCACGACGACGTAGCCGAACATGCCCGCGTGGACATCGCAGAAGTACTTGTAGACGCCCGGCTTGGTGAAGGTGATCTTCAGCGTGTTGGGTGACTTGGGAGCAGCCGGCAGGCCGGAATCGACCCGGCTTGAGCCGTTGTAGGTGGAGCCGCCGGTCCGAGCCAAGAGCTGTGGGTTGAATCCAAGGCTGGGGACCAGGCCGTTGAACCAGAACGGGCTCCCGGCGAAGTCGTTGACTCCGGTCACCGTCTTACCCGCCACAAACAGCGGCAGATCCGCCCCGCCCTTGGCGGGCAGGTCAACGGTGTGAAAATTGGCCGCCAGTCCGACCCACTTGACCGAGTCACCTTGGTTGATAGTCACGGTCTGATTGGAGAAGGCGTTGATTCCCGGGTTGTCCTGGCCGAGGGCCTTCACGCCCTTGCCGAGCAGCTTTGCCGCGAGCGCCTTGGTATTAGGCGGCGTACCCGCGTAGACGACCTTGGTGGTGGCCGCCCCGGCGGCCGCAGACGATGACAGCGCCGCCGCAAACGTGGCGACAGCGATCAAGAGCCAGACTCTGCGATGCATATGGCCTCATCTTTCCGGTTGATCCGGTAGGAGCCTATTGCAATAGACCTCACCAAAGCAAGCGGATCGCCGCCGACGTATCCTCGCCGCCGATGCCAGATAGCGAGATCCCGGAGATCGTGGCGCGGGCGCTGGCCGAGGACCTCGGCAGCGGCGATGTGACAACCGCGGCCACCGTCGCGCCGGAAACCCGTGCGCGGGCGCTGATCACCCAGAAGCGGCCGGGCGTCGTGTTCGGTCTCGACGCCGCCGAGGCCAGCTTCACGGCGTTGGATCCCGAAGTCTCAGTGCGGCGCCTGGCCGCCGAGGGGGTATGGCGAGAAGGCGGCCCGGTGCTGGAGGTGGAGGGCCGCGCGCGGGCGCTGCTCAGCGCCGAGCGCACGGCGCTGAATTTCCTACAGCGCCTGTCCGGCGTGGCCACGCTGGCGGCCCGGTGCGTCGCCGCCGTGGAAGGGACCGGGGCGCAGATCCTTGACACGCGCAAGACGACCCCCGGGCTGCGCGCCCTGGAGAAGGCGGCGGTGGCGGCCGGCGGGGCCACCAACCACCGTGCCGGGCTCTACGACGCGATCCTGATCAAGGAGAACCACGCCGCGATGGCGGGCGGGGTGGGGGCGGCGGTGCGCTTGGCCCACGCCCATTCCCCGCAGCTCCCGCTCGAGGTCGAATGCCGCACCCTAGCCGAGGTCGACGAGGCGCTGGAGGCGGGCGCGCCCGCGCTCCTGCTGGACAACATGAGCTTGGAAGAGTTGGCGCAGGCGGTCGCGCACGTGCGCGGCCGCGCGCGACTGGAGGCGAGCGGTGGCGTCACGCTCGAGACGCTCAGGGCGATCGCAGCCACCGGCGTAGACTTTGTCTCGGTTGGAGCGCTGACGCACAGCGCTCCGGCACTCGACCTTTCACTGATCCTTCAGGCGGTCTCATGAACCTTCCGATGTTCGGCGCGACCGACGCGCCGCTGATTCTGGAGCACATCCCGGCGCTTCAAGACGAGGTGCGCGCGCTCGCCGACCAGCGCGGCGCGGTGATCCTCGCCCACAACTATCAACTGCCCGAGATCCAGGACGTGGCCGACTACGTCGGGGACTCGCTCGGCCTGTCCCAGCGGGCCGCCGAAACCGACGCCGACACGATCGTCTTCTGCGGCGTGCACTTCATGGCCGAGACCGCCTCGGTCCTGTGCCCGGACAAGCGAGTCCTGATCCCCGACCCGGATGCCGGATGCTCGCTGGCGGACTCGATCACGGCGGCCCAGCTGGACGACTGGAAGGCCGCGCACCCCGATGCGATCGTGGTCATGTATGTCAACACGACCGCCGAGGTCAAGGCGCTCACCGATTACTGCTGCACTTCGGCCAACGCGGTCGGTGTCGTGGAGCACATCTATCGCGAGCACGGCGATGACACTGAGATCCTGTTCGGTCCCGACATGTTTCTCGGGGCGTATGTCGAGCGGATGCTGGGACGGCGGATGCACGTCTGGGACGGGGAGTGCCACGTGCACGCCGGGATCAGGCCCGACGACATAACGGCTGTGCGGGCCGCCCACCCCCAGGCCGATTTCCTGATCCATCCCGAATGCGGCTGCTCAACCAGCGTAATGGAGTACGTGGCCGCCGGCGACGTGAGCGCCGAGGGCGTGTACATGCTCTCCACCGGTGGGATGCTCGGATACGCACGCGAGCTGGCGCAGCGCCCGGCCGGGGCGACGGCGATCGTTGCGACCGAGACCGGCATGCTGCACCCGCTGCGTCAGGCCGCGCCCAACGCTCAGTTCATCGCCGCCAACGAAGCCGCGCACTGCCGCTACATGAAGATGATCACGTTGCCCAAGCTGCGCAACGCCCTGCGCGACGACGTCCACGAGGTCAAGGTCGCAGCGGAGATCGCCGACCACGCGCGGATCCCGATTCAGCGCATGGTCGAGATCGCCTAGCGACTTAAGCCACAAGTGCCTGCGGACCAACGCCGCAGGTCACTGGACACCGACGGCCAGCAGGTCCAGCCCGTGCTCGGCAGCCTCGCGCACGGCGCGCAGCGTCACGCGCTTGCGCTTGTACTCGTCCGGCGTGTAGCAGTGCAGGTCGGCCCGCTCGCCCATCTCAAGCCCGTCCCAGAGCGAGGCGGCCTGGTAGACGCGCTCCAGCCAAGGCATACCCGCGAAAGCGTGCGAGACAAGCACGACCACGAACTCCGCCCCGCGCTCGCGCTGCGGCGGGGCGCCGCGCTCGTCAGCCAATCGAGCGCCGCCGAGCAGCGCGACGTCGATCGGCCAGCGATCCCCGATCCTGGTCAGATAGCTCTGCAGCGCGCGCCGGTTCAGAGCGGTGCTCAGCTCCACGGGCTCATTGTCGCGGTAGCGCAGGTGCCGGCGCAAGCCCTTCAGTATTTGGCGATCGCCGCGACCATCCGGCTGATCAAGACGAGCGCACGCTCATTGGTGGGCCCGTCAAGAAACAACGCGAACGCCACCGTGTGACCGCCGCGAGCGGCGCAGTAGCCGGCGAGGTTGGTCACGTAGTCAAGCGTCCCGGTCTTGGCGATGCAGTGTCCCTGGGCCGCGGTCCGAATGGCGACAAAGCGCACCGTCCCGGTCTCACCGACGACCGGCAGCGAGTCAGACAGCCGCAACCCTAGGGGGGTGTGCCACACGTACCGCAACAGGTCAGAGACCTCCAGCGGCGAGGACTGATCGTTGCGCGACAGTCCCGAGCCGTCGATGATCGTGGGATGCAGGTCATAGCTGTGGATCACGTCGGTGATCACATGGGCGCCGGCGCCGATGGTGCCCGCGTGGTCAAAGCGTCTGCCCAGCTGCTTGGTCAGCAACTCGGCGAACAGATCATCGGAGGGGACATCCATCAGCGACAGCAGCACCGACATCGGCGGCGAGCTGACCCGGGCCAGCACGTGCGCGCCAGCCGGCGTCCTGGAGGTGTGCTTGGCGGCCCGGACGCTGACATGTGAAGCGCGCAGCGTGAGCACCAGCTCCCGGGCCGCGAACGCCCCCGGCGACAGCCCCTTGGCAGCAGAGCCGTGATCGAAGCTCAGCGCGCTCAGCTGCCCGCCGAAATCGGGAATGTCCGGCGCGTAGGCGGTCGCGGGCCCGCCGCGGAGGTCATCGAATAGCCTGGCGTCGCCGATCACCGACCCGCTCACGCGGTGGATGCCCCGCTTGATCAGCTGCGTGGCGAGCTGACCGAGGGTCGGGCCGTAGCCCGACTCCCAGACGCGGTTGAAGGTCGCGTCGCCGAGCGTCGGGTCGCCGCCTCCGCGCAGATACAGATCACCCTGCCAGACGCCGCCTGGGCCAAGCGAGCCGGTGCCGAGCACGGTCGTGGCCAGCTTCGCGTCCGGGCCGAGCATGCGCAGCAGCGCGACGGTCGTATAGAGCTTCTCGACCGAGGCGGGGGGACGCTTGACCTGTGCGCGGACGTCGAACAGCTGGGCGCGGGCGCCGAGGTCATACACCTCGGCTCCGCTGTCGGGTCCTGCGGCGCTGAGCTCCCGCGCCAAGACGGCGCGGAGCTTGTCCTCAGCGGCGGACAGCGCCGGCTGGGAGTGGGCAACCGGCAGTGTACGGGCGCGCGATTGGGGCTTGGACCGATGCGAGGTCTGGCCCACGCCCGCCGCGCCGGTGCTGGCGACCGGCTCACTGGGCTGGTGGCGGTCTGGAGATCGCAGGGCGATCACCGCCACCACGACCACCACGATCGCCACGACGCCCCCAACGGCGAACCGGCGTTTCAGACCGGCTCCAGCTCCTCCACGGTGTGCGGACCGACGCAGGCCACCGCGAGCTCGTCCGCCACCCCGGCGGCAACCTCCCTGACCTCGTCGAAGGTGACCGCGTCGAGCAGCTCGATGACCCGATCCGGATCGGGGTCCTCGCCGTGCACGACCGTCTGCTGGGCCGCGTAGCGGGCCACCGCGCCGCTGTTCTCGAACGCGATCGAACGAGCCCCGGCCGCGTAGGAACGTGCACGCTGCACCTCGGATTCGGTGGGGCCCTGATCGCGCAGCTCGCCGACGATCGCGCGCATCCGCCGGTAGGCCTCCACGCACTTACCGGACTCCAGGCCGGCCGAGAGCTGCAGCACCGGCACTTCCGCGTAGGCGTGCGGGAAGGCGCTGACCGAGTAGGCCAGGCCGCGCTGCTCGCGGATCTCGTCGAACAGGCGCGACCCCATCGAGCCGCCCAGCAGCGTGGTGTAGATCACCAGCGCGGCGCGCTGACGAGGGTCCGAGACGTCGACCGCGGGGCGGTAGGACATCCGCAGGTGGGATTGATTGGAGTCGCGCTCGCGCACGAGAATACGCGGCGTGAACGCCGGCGCCGGCTCGTAGGGGCTGGGCAGCGGATGGGTGTCGAAGCGGCCGAACAGCTCCTCCAGCTGCACCTCGTCTGGCAGCGAGCTGAGGTTGCCCACGGCCAGGGCCGCGCCCCGGGAGGGTGCCCAGCGACGCTGGCGGAAGGCGACGATCGCACCACGCGTGAAGGTTTCACGCAGGTGCTCGGTGGTTCCCAGCACCGAACGGCCGAGGGGATGGTCGCCGAACACGGCCTCGTCGATCAGGTGCTCGGCCTGGGCCGCGGGCTGATCCTCGGCGCGCGCGATCTCCTGGACCACGACGCCTCGCTCGCGGTCCATCTCGTCCGGATCGATACGCGGCCGGGCCACGAAGTCGGTGAGCAGATCGGCAGCGGCGGGCGCACTCTGGGCCCGGGCCGTGATGTGGAACGCGACCAGGTCGTGGCTGGTGTAGGCGTTGAGCACGGCACCGATCCGCTCGGCCGCCTCGTTGACGTCACGATAGGTTGGATACGCGACGCCACCCTTGAACACCAGATGCTCCAGAAAGTGGGCCATCCCGTTCTCCTCAGGCCGCTCGGTGCGCGCCCCGGCGTCGAAGGCGGCCAGCAGCGTGATCGCGCGCGTTCCTTCGACCGCGATCCGGTACAGCGGCATTCCGTTGGCGAGCGTCGAGGTCTGGATCGATGACATCGTCCAGAAACGGTACCGGGCGCCGGGGTCGCCAAGTGCAAGGCCGGTGTCTTTCGCCTCCCGACCGAGCCGCATTTACCGGGCGCTAATGAATTACTCCTGCAAATCGCGTTGCAAGAGGGTCTCAGACGGGACACGAGCAGGATCTCCCCGCTACGCTGCGACGACTCTATGGCTACCTCAAAGCAAACCCAGCAGCGCACCCGACGCCGCCCGGCGGTAACGCCTTCTATGCGGCCCAGGCAGGTAACCCGCCCGGAGACGGGCGGCCAGTCGGTGATCGAGTTCCGCGGCGTCTCCAAGCTCTACGCCGGCGACATCGGTCTTGACCAGGCCACCTTCTCGGTCGATCGCGAGGAGTTCGTATTCCTCGTTGGGGCGACCGGGTCCGGCAAGTCGACGATCATGCGCCTCCTGATCAAGGAGCTCGAGCCGACCGACGGCACGATCCGCGTCGCCGGTCGCAATCTCTCCGACATCACCCGCAAGCGAGTTCCGTTCTACCGGCGCAACCTCGGTGTGGTGTTCCAGGATTTCAAGCTGCTGTCCAACCGCACCGTCTATGAGAACGTCGCCTACGCGCTGCAGGTGACCGGCGGCTCACGTAAGGAGATCCGCGGCAAGGTTCCGGATATCCTGCGCCTGACGGGCCTCTCGACCAAGCTGCACAACTACCCGGACCAGCTGTCGGGTGGTGAGCAGCAGCGGGTGTCGATCGCCCGTGCGTTCGTGAATCATCCGCCCCTGCTGCTGGCCGATGAACCGACCGGGAACCTCGACCCCGAGACCAGCATCGACATCATGCGACTGCTGTACCGGATCAACCGGACCGGCACCACGGTCCTGGTCGCCACGCACGACCAGGCGATGGTCGACAAGATGCGCCGCCGGGTGCTGGAGCTCTCACGTGGGCGAGTCGTACGCGATGAGTCCGCCGGTCTGTACGCGCGCGACGAGAGCACGCGTGAGTTTGCCCAGCGTTTGCGCGGACCGTCTACCCGTCCTCCGGGGCTGTAGCTATGCGGGTCGGTTTCTTCCTGCGCGAGGCTCTGCGCGCGATGCGCCACAGCGCCGCGCCCAGCTTTGCCGCGCTCGCCACGGTGCTGGTGACGATGCTTGTGCTCGGCGTCTTCATCCCGATCGTCCAGGCCACCAACGGGGCTGCCGACAGCGTCCGCAACCGCGTGCTGGTCGACGTCTACATGAAGACCGACTCGACGGCGGCGCAAGAGGCCCGCGTACACCGCGAGCTGCTCAACGTGCCCCACGTCAAGTCGGTGGAGTTCGAGTCAAAGCAGGCTGCCTACGCGCAGCAGTCAAGGGCCGATCCAGCGGCCTATCAGCTGCTGGGGAGCAACCCGCTGCCCGACACCTTCCACGTCATCCCTGACAACCCGGCCAACGTTCTCGCCGTGCGCAACGCGCTGGCGCCACCCTTGGCCGGAGGCGGCACGGGGACGCTGGACCCGGCCATCCAGAGCGTGTCCAACAAGAAGAACGACACCCGCAAGATCCTGGAGGTCACCAACCTGGTGACGATCACCGCGGCGGCGCTGACCGTCCTGCTGGCGCTCGCGTCCGTGCTGCTGATCGCCAACACGATCCGCCTGTCGCTCTACTCGCGCCGAAGGGAAGTGGAGGTGATGAAGTTGGTGGGTGCCACAGATTGGTTCATCCGCTGGCCTTTCGTGATCGAGGGGACGATCGTCGGCGCGGCCGGCGCGCTGCTGGCGATCGTTGTGCTCGGCATCACCAAGGTGGCGCTGCTCGATCCGCTGGCCAACCACTGGACTCTGATCGCCGCACCGCGGACGATCGCCTTCAGCGCCCTGGTGGCGGTGTTGCTGGGCGCCGGTGTGCTCGTGTCGGCACTGGGATCAGGACTGTCGCTGCGCCGGTTCCTGCGGGTCTGAGCCTGTTCGCTGCATCGCTTCACTCGGTCGGACGCCGGCGTTGGTCAAGCCGGAAGTGAAGTAGCCGAGTCGCTGGGGCAGACGGCTACCCTCCAGCTACGATGTTCGCGCAACGTTCCCACTCTCCGCGCCGGTGGCTGGCGCTCGTCGTGGGCATCGTGGTCCTGTTTGTCGGCGTCTGGTTCGGGGGGCATCCGAGCTGGCTGCCCTCGCCGGTGCGTAGCGTGTTCGTCGACGACTCAAGCACCACGCAGGTGGTCGACCAGGTCCTCAACCTCTTGCAGCAGGACTACTACCGGCCGGTCAATCGCAGCCAGCTGGTCAACAAGGGCCTGGCGGCGGCCATGGCGAGCCTCAACGATCCGTACTCACACTACTTCGATCCACCCGATTACCGATCCTTCGAGGACCAGTCCAATCCCCACCTGAGCGGGATCGGGATCGATGTCGTGCCCGCGCCGAAGGGACTGAGCGTCACCGGTGTGTTCGCGGGATCGCCGGCGGCCAAGGCGGGCCTGACGCGGGGCGACCTGATCACCCACGTCGGCCCGACCTCGCTGGCCAATCGCTCGGCCGACTTCTCGTCGGCCCTGATCAAGGGCCGGGCGGGGACGAAGGTCTCGCTAACGGTGCTCAGCGGCGCGCACGTCCGCACGCTGTCGCTAACGCGCGCCGACATCACGATCCCGGTCGCCAGCGGCACGGTGGTCCGCTTCCACGGTCACAAGCTCGGCGTCGTGCAGCTGACGAGCTTCACCGACGGATCCGGTTCGGAGCTGCGCGCCCAGGTCGACAAGGTGCTCCAGGGCGGCGCCAAGGGGCTGATCCTCGACCTGCGTGAGAACGGCGGCGGTCTACTGGAGGAGGCCGTCAACGTCGCCAGCATCTTCATCCCCGACGGCACGATCGTCACCACCCGCGGCCGCAGTCAGCCGACCCAGGTCTACCTGGCCCGGGGCGGTGCGATCTCGACCAAGATCCCGATGGTTGTCCTGGTCGATCGCGGTACCGCGTCCTCGGCGGAGATCGTCACCGGCGCACTGAAGGATCGAGGCCGGGCCAAAGTCGTCGGTACCCACACGTACGGCAAGGGGGTCTTTCAGGAGATCCAACCGTTGCCCAACGGGGGCGCGCTGGACATGACCGTTGGGGAGTACTTCACGCCCAACGGGCACAACCTCGGCGGCGGAGGCGTGCGCGAGGGGGCCGGCATCACCCCCGACATCTACGCGAGCACCAGCCCACACTCGCGCACCGACACCGCGCTGCTGGTCGCCGAGCGGACCGTCGCCGCCGAGCTTCCGTGAGCGCCAGACAGGGCGAAGCCGGCCCGGCGGCGCGAGTCGCGGTGCTGGCGCGCCGCGGGAAGTTCATGATCGCCGAGCCGTTCTTTGCGGCCGGACCGCAGTTTGTGGTCAGCCGGGACAGCCGCGCCCGAGTGGGGGACCTGGTGATTCTCAGACCGGGCACCGGGCGCGAGGGACGGGGCTCGCGGCGGGCGGTGGTCGCGCGACGCCTGGGCCGGCCGCAGGTGGCCAGGGACGTGATTGAGGCGTTCATGATCGATCGCGGCCTGCGGCGCGGGTTTGATCCGGCGGTGGAGCACGAGGCGCGCCACGCCACCGGCGAGCAACCGTTGGGGAAGTCCGGGCGCCGGGATCTGCGCTCGCTCGCCACCTTCACGATCGATCCGGCGAGCGCGCGCGACTTCGACGACGCCATCTCTGCGCAGCCCAACGATGACGGGTCGGTGCAGGTATCGGTTCACATCGCCGACGTGTCGGCGTTCGTGCCGCCCCGCTCGGCCGTCGACCGCGAGGCATATCGGCGTGGCACCAGCGTCTATGTGCCGGGGGCCGTTGAGCCAATGCTCCCGCGTGAGCTCTCCAACCACGCGTGCTCGCTGGTGCCGGGTGAGGATCGCCTGACGGTCACCGTCGAGCTCACGATCGACGGCGATCACGTGCGCCGCGCTGCGTTCTACCGGTCGGTGATTCGCTCAGACCAGCGGCTGGAGTACGGGCAGGTCGACCGGATCTTCGCCGGTCAGGAGCCGGCCGCTGAGCCGTGGGGGCCGGCGCTGGCCGTGGCCCGCAGCGCTGCCGACGCGCTCTGGCGGCGGCGCTCGGTGAGCGGGGCGATCGACGTCGAGTCGGCCGAGCCCGAGTTTTCGTTTGACTCCGAGGGCAATCTGATCAGCGCCGAGGCGGTCGCCCAGACGGAATCGCACCGGCTGATCGAGCTGCTTATGGTTGCCGCCAACGAGCAGGTGGCCAGGCATCTGAGCGAGCGCCGCGTCCCGACCCTGTACCGCGTGCATGAGCGGCCTGACGGCACGGCGGTGGAGCGCCTGATCGAGCAGCTGCAGTCACTCGGAGTGCCGACGCCGCCGGTGCCCAGGGGACATCTGACCCCGCAGCAGGCCGCCGAGCTGACCGGCGAGGCGTCGCGTCTGGTGTCGGACTGGGCGCGAAAGCGTGGTCACGGCGCCCGCGCCCTGACCACGCTCGTGCTGCGCTCACTCAAGCAGGCCTATTACGACAATCGCAATCTCGGCCACGCGGGGCTCGCCTCGTCCTATTACTGCCATTTCACCTCGCCGATCCGGCGCTACCCGGACCTGATCTGCCATCGCGCGCTGCTGAGCACGATCACCGGCGGGCCCCGCCCGGACTCCGCCTGGGTCGCGGCCGCCGGCCCGTGGGCCTCGGCGCGTGAGCGCGAGGCGATGACGATCGAACGCGACGCCGACGACATCGCCGGATGCTTCCTGCTGGAGCAGGCACTCACTGAGACCGGGCGCGATACGGCCTTTACGGGCGAGGTCGTGGGGCTGATCGGGGCGGGTGCATTCGTCGTGTTCGGGCAGTCGCGGCTGTTTCAGGGCATGTTGCCGGTGCGCAAGCTGCGCAGCGACTGGTGGGAGCTCAACGAGGAGGGGACGATGCTGCTCGGAACCCGCAACGGCGGGGCGATCCGGCTGGGTGATCCGATCGAGATTCAGGTGGAGCGCGTGGACGCCCCGCGCGGACGCGTGGATCTGCTGCCGGCGCCGGCGCCGGCTGTGCGAGAAGATTGACCGATGGCCAAAGGTGCAAAGCGCAAGGCTGCTTCCGGCGATGTGGCCTCCAACCGTCAGGCGTCGTATCGCTTCAACCTGCTGGAGAAGGTCGAATGCGGCATCGTGCTGACCGGCACAGAGGTCAAATCGTTGCGCGAGGGCAAGGCCCAGCTCAAGGACGCCTACGCGCACGTTCGCGACGGCGAGCTGTGGCTGATCGGCGTATACATCCCCCCGTACGGCCCGGCGTCTAATGCCAACCACGATCCTGAGCGGCCGCGCAAGCTGCTGCTGCACCGTGAGGAGATCGACCGCCTGCTCGGCCGCACGCGAGAGCGTGGGCTGACGCTGGTGCCGACCCGGATGTACTTTGCGGGGCCACGGTCGCGCGCCAAGGTCGAGCTCGCCCTGGCCAAGGGCAAGGACCTCTACGACA
>OCZT010000821.1_pt1 | contig 31588 bp, 23 predicted proteins | sample 1539031 | NCBI WGS metagenome assembly OCZT01 (sample SAMEA3539308, study PRJEB22396) | soil metagenome | biome: tundra; feature: field; material: soil | place: USA | collected 2010-05 | depth 0.15 m | reverse complement strand
ACGGCTGGTGCGGCGTTATCACGAGCAATTTCACTGGCCGCTGGCGGCGGCGATTTTACTATTGCTGGCGGAAATGTTTTTGCCGGAGCGCAAACGGGAAAGGGAAAATGCAAACAACATCCGCCCTCACCCCGGCCCTCGGACTAACATCCCGATTCGGAATCGGGACCAGGAGAGGGAGAATCATTCCCCGGTTTCAGCCGTGACGGGCGCGGTCGTTTTGTTTGCACTGTTGAGCCTCCCGGGCGTCGCTTCGGCCTCGCCGTCGAGCGCGTTGCGCGAATTCAACGCGGGTCAATACGATGACTCGCTGAAAGAATATCAGCGGCTGGCGCAAATCAACACGAATGACCTGCGTTTGGTTTTTAACGCGGGCGTGGCCGCTTACCGTGCCACCAATTACGATGAGGCGTTGAAGAATTTCAAAATGGTGACGATAGCCCCGGATTTGAAGTTGCAGCAGCAGGCGTATTACAATTTGGGGAACACGCAGTATCGGATGGGCGCAATTGCGAAAGATTTGGATGCCTTGCAGGAAACATGGGAGGCGGCGATAAAAAGCTATGAACGCGCCGTTGATCTGGACAAGAATGATGCAGACGCTGCGTACAATCTGGATTTCGTGAGGAAAAATGTGGAGAAAATCATCCAGTTCCGCGAAGCGATGCGTAAGGCAAAGGGCGAGGCTGACGAGGCAGTTCGCCGTAGAAATTATCACCTCGCTTTGGAAATTATGGAGAACCTGACGCAAAATAAAATCGCAGCAAAACAATTTCAAGATTACACAAAAAAACTGAAGGACATTGATGCGATTGCAACTCCTAACCAGCCTTAGCCTGCTGCTGTTGTCATTGCAGTCAGCTTGCGCCCAATCCGCGGATGATTTTTTCCACGGCGGCGCGCAATTCTATCTTTCGAATAACATCGCCAGCGCCAAGGAAGAGGTTGACACCGGGCTAAAATTTTATCCTGGCGACACCAAGCTGAAAAAGCTGGATGAATTGCTCAAACAACAGAGCCAGCAGCAGTCCCAGCAAAACCAGCAATCGCAATCGCAACAGAATTCGGAACAGAATCAGAAGCAACAACAACAGCAGTCCGGGCAAAATCAGTCGCAACAACAGTCGCAGCAAAATCAGCCGGCGCAAAACCAATCGGGCCAGCAGAATGACAAACAACAGGAACAGCAGCAGCAGGAAAAATCGGCCGGCAAGCAATCCGACGAAAAACGGGATGGCCAGACTGGACAGTCCCAGGCATTGAAGGCCCAGGAAATGTCGCCGGAAGAGGCGCAACGGTTGTTGGATGCCCAAAAGGGCGACGAGCAATTTCTCCAACTAAAACCCAAGAATCCGCCGGAAAGTCCAAATAAACCAATAAAAGACTGGTAATCAGGATTGCCAATCATCACAAGTAGTTAATTTTCAATGTTTTAAAAGTTTGGTCCGGCGGCGATTTCTTCTTGAGTTTTGCCCAAAAGGGGCTATCCTAAAACCGCGTCGGTCTTCTGGTGTGGGCGCTCTCCCGAAGTTCAATGGGTGAGTGCACATTTTTATACAGAACCGGCGTAGGTCGTTTGGCGGAGAGCATTTGTGAGTTTTACTGAACCAAAATGAGCCGCCGCAGGTCTTATTATTATTTTATTTATGCTGAAGAGAAAAAAGACGGCGCGGGGCAGCGTGGCGCGCAATAACCGGAATAGCAGCCGACGAAGTACCGGAGGGAAAACGGTACCGATGCGTCAGCGCTTTGTCATTTCCTCCAGTGCGCGAAAGGACGCCTCAAAGCCGCATAAAACCAAGCCGCATGCAACGGGCGCAATTATTTCCAGGGAAAAATCGCCGCAGAAGCTGCCGCAGAACGGCCATGTGAACGCCGCCACCGGGGCCCCCATTCAATCGACCGTGGATTTGACCGAGACAGTCCGGACACTCCTGCATCTGGCGCAGGAGCACGGCTACATCACCTATGATGACGTTAATGACGTTTTGCCGGACAATCTCAGTCCCGAAGACCTTGATGCGCTGTTGACCAAGCTGCGGAGTCTGGACGTGGAAATCGTCATGGATCAGGCCGAGGCCGACCGCGCGGCCAAGCCGGCCGAGCCGGCACAGCCGGCGGAGGAGGACGAGGATGCGCGGCTGGAAATTCTCGACGACCCGGTCCGGATGTACATGAACCAGATGGGCAAGGTGCCTTTGCTCACGCGCGAACAGGAAGTGGAGATTTGCAAGCGCATCGAAGAGGCCGAGCTGGAGATGAAACGTATTGTGTACAGCCTCGGTTTCACCGCGAAGGAACACATTGCCATCGCGGAAAAATTATTGTCCGAGCCGCCGAAGGAACGCTTCGACCGTGTGATCGTGGACAAGAAAATCGCCAATCGCGAAGGCCATTTGCGCGAATTGCGCAAGCTCATCAAAAAGATCCACGCCTTCGATCAAAAGGTGGACGCGAAGTATTTCATGTGGCAGAAGGCTTTGCAAAAGGGCCGCAAGGAAAAATTGCAGCGCGAGTTGAAGAAATTCAGCTTCAAGTTGCAGGAAATCTTCACGAGATTTTTTTACAAACAAAAGGTCGTCGAGGAAATGATCGTCGTGGCCGGCAACGTCCACGAAAAATTCCAGGCCAGCCTTCGACACATCCAGGAACTCGAGGCGCTGCGCACGACCGCCGAGCGCCGCGCGACGATTGAGGCCGAACGCGCCAAAATCCAGACGCTCGAACAATTTGTGCGGATGCCGCGCGACGTTTTTTTCAAGACGTTCAACGAATTGCGGGCCGCCGCCGAACGCGGATTGAAAGCCAAGACGCACATGGCCGAGGCCAACCTGCGCCTCGTCGTTTCCGTCGCCAAAAAATACACGAACCGCGGCCAGTCGTTCCTCGATTTGATCCAGGAAGGCAACATCGGTTTGATGAAGGGCGTCGAGAAATTCGAGTATCGCCGCGGCTACAAATTTTCCACCTACGCCATCTGGTGGATTCGCCAGGCCATCACGCGTTCGATTGCCGACCAGGCGCGCACCATCCGCATTCCGGTGCACATGATTGAAATCATGAACAAGCTCTGGCGCGCGCAAAAGCAGCTTACCCAGGAACTGGGCCGCGAACCCACGCCGGAGGAACTGGCCGACGAAATGCACATGCCGGTGTCGCGCATCCACGCGCTGCTCAAGATGGCGCAACAGCCGGTTTCGCTCCACGCGCCCGTCGGGGACGACGGCGACGTGAGCGTCGGCGATTTCATCGAGGACAAGACGGCTGAAAATCCGTCGGAAGTGACCAGCTACAGCCTGCTCCGTGAAAAATTGAGCGACGTGCTGACGACGTTGACCGAGCGCGAACGCAAAATTCTCGAAATGCGTTTCGGTTTGCTCGATGGCTACGAGCGCACGCTCGAAGAAATCGGCAAGATGTATAACGTCACGCGCGAGCGCATCCGCCAGATCGAAGCCAAGGCGCTGCGCAAATTGCGCCACCCGACGCGTGTGCGCCATCTGCAAGGGTTCCTCGAAATCGCCGAGCCGGCGTAAGCAGGGCTTTGATCACACCTGAATCGGCAGGATAAGCATCGGCCAGCCGTGTTGATACAGCCGCCGTTGCAGTCCAAACACGGTGTGGTTGTGCAGCCAGCGCGTCAGCAGGTTTTCGTCCTTGAACACCAGTTGCCCGGCGAAAAATTGCGCCTGTGGAAAGCGTTGCGCCACGGTCTCGCACAACTTCGCCGCTTCGTCCACCACGTCCGTGCCCAGCGCGAAATGCGCTTCGGCACAAAAACCCTGCTGGCGCATGTAGGCAACGTAACGTTCCACTTCGCGCCGCGAGTGTTCGCGAAGGTTTTCCATTTCCGCCGCGCCCTTGAAAGTGCCCGCGTCCACCACACCGACCTGGATGAAAATGAAATTTTGATAAACTTTCGGAAACATCCGAACCACCGCCAGCAACGTGTGCAGGCCAAGGCCGTTGAACCCATTGACCAAAAACACCGCTGTGCGGGCGTTCGGATTGCAAGGGGCGGCGGGCACGTCGGTGCTGTTAATATTGGCCGTGTCAATGCCGGCGGCGGCGACGAGTTCGTTGAGCCGTTGCAATTGATGTTGGGTTTGCTTGTAATGGCGTTTCACCCAAAACGCCGCGGCAACCAAAATCCCCGTGACGAACAGCGTTACCCAGCCACCTTCGGAAAATTTCACAACGCAGAGTGAAATCAGAATGCCGCTGGTCAGCAACAGACCGAAGCCGTTCACGCAAAGTTTTCTTTTCCAGGTCGGCATGTTCGCGCGTTCCAGCCACCAGTGCCGCACCATGCCGAGTTGCGACAGGGTGAAGGTGATGAAGACGTTGATGCTGTAAAGCACGACCAGCACGCCCACCGCCGCGTGGGTGCAGAGCACCATGGCCAGCGCCGCCGCGCCCATCAGCAGAATGCCATTTTCGGTCACGAGCCGGTCGCTGAGCGCGGCAAAGCGCGTGGGCATCCAGCGGTCCACCGCCATGTTCGCCAGTATCCGCGGCCCGCCAAGAAATCCGGTTTGCGCGGCGATGAACAGCAATGCTGCCGAGGATGCGAGCGCGGCGACCACGAAAATTTTTGCCACCGTTGCCGGCCAGGTCGCGGTCATTCGCTCAAACAATACCGCGTTCAGCGTTTTGCCGTCCACGTGCTCGACATGATACAGCAGATACACCAGCAGCAACCCGCCGACGACGAACGAGAGCGACGCGCTCATGTAAACCATCGTGCGTTTGCCGGTTTGCACGCGCGGTTCGCGCAACGCGCCCAGGCCGTTGCTCACCGCCTCGATGCCGGTGTAAGTGCCCGCGCCGAGACTGTAAGCCCGCAGAATCACCACCAGGATTCCCCACCAACCGATTTGTGACGAGGTCGCCTGCACGTCGGATATGACCCCATTGGCGATGCCCGGCAATTCGCCCGCGTGCGACGCGACGCCATAAACAATCGCGAAGGTGTAAGTCAGGACGAACAAAAAGAACACCGGCACCCACAACAACACCGATTCCTTGACCCCGCGCAGGTTCAGCAGCGTGAGAAAAATAATGCCGCCGGCGGCGACCGCGGTTTTGTAGGCGAACCAATTCGCCGGCAACATGCTGAACAGCGCGTCCGTGCCGCTCGCCACGCTGAGGGCGATGGTCAGCACATAATCGCCAATCAAGGCGCAACCGGACACCACGCCCGCCGTCGGCGACAGCAATTTGCTCGCGACCAGATAACCGCCGCCGCCCGTCGGAAAAGCCTCGATGATTTGCGAATAACTCGTGCAGATGACGACAATCGTCAGAATCGTGGCGATGGCGACGAACAGGCTCAAAAACGTGTGACCCTTCAACGCCAGAAACGCCGCCTCCGGGCCGTAGCACGATGACGACAGTCCGTCCGCGCCCAGGCCGACCCACGCGAACAACGCAATCAGCGAAGTTTGGTGGAACAGGCTTTTGTCGGAAAGATTCAGCGCGCGGCCAATCACCACGTTTTTCGCCATGACAAACCATTCACGCAAATTCATAAACGTTGCCGCAATGCCATCATCAACCAACTGAGTTTTGTCGGAGACCGCGTCACAAGGCGTTGATTCAAGCAGAAACGAAGCAGACTTACAGCTAAAAACCGCAATGTCCCAGCCGCTTCGGGTGCAACCTGGCATGGTTCCCGACTGGGGACTGGAAAGTCCCCAAAACCCGCGGACAAGAATGTCCGCGCTACACGTAGTGCAGGCTTTCCAGCCTGCGGGTTCTGGCGACTTTCCAGTCGCCAGTTGCAAACAAACCCAAACCGGCTCCCCAAGAACAGTGGCTGGCTTCAGCCTCAAACCTTATTCCAGTTCCAGCAACCGGTAACCCACGCCCGGCTCGGTGATGAAATGTTCGGGTTGCGCGGGGTTGGCCTCCAGTTTCTCGCGCAAATGCGCGATGTGGACGCGCAGGTAATGCGTTTGCTCCACCGCCTTCGGCCCCCAGATTTCCGTCAGCAACTGGCGGTGCGTCAAAACCTTGCCGGCATGCGTGACGAACAATCGCAGGAGCGAATACTCGATCGGCGTGAGCTTGATTTCCTGGCCGCGCTTGCGGACGACGCGCGCGGACAAATCCACCTCCAGCTCGCCGCTGCGGAAAATCGCGTCCGCTCCCTGCGGCTGGGCGTGACGCAGCACGGCGCGGAGACGCGCGAGCAGTTCGGCGCTGTTGAACGGCTTCGTCACGTAATCGTCCGCACCCGCGTCGAGCGCGGCCACCTTGTCGTCCTCGCGGTCGCGCACGCTCAGGATGATGACCGGCACGCGGCTCCATTCGCGCAGGCGCTTCAGCACTTCCATGCCTTCGAGACCGGGCAGGCCGAGGTCGAGCAAAACCACGTCGGGCCGGCGCTGGGCGGCTTGGGCGATGCCGTCCGATCCGGTCGCGGCGTCGAAGACGCGATAGCCGTTCGCCTCCAGCGTGACGCGCAGGAGGCGCTGGATTTGCAACTCGTCGTCAATGACGAGGGCGACCGGCGCGGCTTTGGTGGTTTCGTGGCTCATCATTCCGGCTCGATGGTCGGCGGTTTTTCGGGTTGCGGAAAATTCAAGGTGAACATCGCGCCGCCGCCCGGACGGTTGCTGGCGGTGATGGTTCCGCCATGCGCCTCGACGAAACCCTTGACGATGGTGAGTCCGAGTCCGCTGCCGCCGGTGGGCGCGGTGGGGGCGCGGAAAAATTTATCGAAGATGCGGGGCAGCCATTCGGGCGGGATGCCCGGTCCGCGGTCCGCGACGCTCAACGCCAAATTGTCGTCCGCCAGTTGCGCCGACACCTCAATCGGTGTGTTCACGGGAGTGTGGTTGGCGGCATTGAGCAGCAGATTGGCGAGGGCATGTTGCGCGAGGGAAAAGTCGAGCCGGACCAGCAGGGGCGCGGCCGGCAGCTCCAATTTCACCGGGTGCGCCGCCAGTTCGCGTTGCAATTCGCGCAGCGTCGTCTGCACCAGATCGCGCGCGTCGTGCCAGTCGAGGCGCGGGCGGACCTGGCCCGATTCGAGCCGCGCCACGTCGAGCAGGTTGCCCACGACGCGATTGAGCCGGGCATTGGCTTCCTGAATCTCACTGATCAACGCGCGCCGCTGTTCCGGCGGCGCGGCCCCGGCGGCGGCGAGCGCGCTGGCGGCGCTGGTGCTGGCCGCCAGCGGCGTGCGCAATTCGTGCGAGATGGAATTCAAAAGCGTCCGGCTGAACTTTTCCGATTCGGCCAGCAGGCGCGCCTGTTCGGCGGCGGTGCGGAGTTCCATGCGGTCGAGCACCAGCGCGGCCTGGCGCGCGAACGTTTCGAGCAAATCGCGTTGCGCGAGCGTCAGTCGCTTGTCCGGAAAACCCACCGCCAGGATGCCGAACGCCTTTCGCTCGGTCGCCAGCGGCAGATGCAATGCCTCCGCGCCCGGCAGATTGTCGGTGAAACGCCCGGCGGCCTTCCGTTGACGGAACGCCCAGTCGGCCACGCTCAACTCCTTTTCCGAAAGGGCCAGGGAACTATCGGGATGGGCGAAGAGCTTGTCGTTCGCGGACAGCGCGACGGCGACGGGGGTGTGAAAGACGCGGTTGATCTGCGAGACCAGTTGCCAGACGACTTCATCGCGCGAGCTGGCCTCGGCCAGGTCACGCGACATCTCGTAGAGCACCGTGGCGCGTTCCTCGCGGTGGCGCTCGGCCTCTTCCTGCAGCCGGATGCGCGCCACCAACTGGCCGAGCACAATCGCCACGACGAAATAGAGGCCGAACAAAATGCCATCCTCAACGTTTGCGATGACGAACGTGAAGCGGGGTGGCAGGAAAAAATAATTCCAGGCCAGCGCGCTCAACGCGCCGGCCAGCAGCACCGGGCCGCGGCCCACCTTCAGCGCCAGCAGCACCACGACGAGCAGGAAAGCGAGTCCTGGCACACGCGGGCCGGTGAATTGCATGAGTGCGAGATTCAGGATGCCCGTGGCGGCCACCGCGCCGGCGGCGAACAGGTATTGCTGAAAATTGGAGGCGAACACCGGATGCCACATCCGCAAAGCGGGCGCGCTGCTTGTCTTTTCGGCGCGGACGACGTGCAGGTCAATGTCGCCGCTTTCCCGCGCCAGCCGTCGCAGCAGGCGGTCGCCCCGCAGCCATTCCAGCCAGCCGTTGCCGGCCGGTTTGCCGACGATGATTTGCGTGGCGTTCTGCGTGCGGGCCACGCGCAACAACCCGCGCACGAGGTCGTCGTCCGTGGTGGCGACGACTTCCGCGCCGAGTTCGCGGGCGGTGGCCAGGTTTTTTTCAAGCTGCGCCTGGGCGGCTTCCGTCAGCGGACGCGGATTCTCGACATGGACGGCCAGCCACCGGCAGCGCAGGCCGTCGGCCATGCGGCGCGTCCAGCGGATGAGCGGTTCGGAAAACGGCCCGGGACCCACCGCCACGAGCAGGCAATGTCCCGTCTTCCACGCGCCGGCGTTGGTTTGCGTCCGGCGAAATTCCAGCGTGTCCACGCCCACGTGGTCCGCCACGAGCCGCAAGGCCAGTTCGCGCAACGCGGTGAGATTGGCTTCGCGGAAAAAGTTTTGCGCGGCGGCGGCGGCGCGGTCGGGCACATACACCCTGCCTTCGCGCAACCGCTGGATGAGTTCGGCGGGCGGGAGGTCCACGAGTTCGAACACCGCGTCGTCGAGCACGCTGTCCGGCACCGTTTCGCGAATCTCCGCGCCGGTGACCTGGCGGACGGTGTCGGCGCGGCTTTCGACGTGCTGGACGTTGAGCGCGGTGATGACATCCATGCCGGCGTCGAGCAATTCGGCCACGTCCTGCCAGCGTTTCGGGTGACGCGAGCCGGGGGCGTTCGTGTGCGCGAGTTCATCCACAAGGACAATCTGCGGATGCCGCGCGAGGGTGGCGTCGAGATTAAATTCGGTGAGTGCGATGCCGCGATGTTCGAGCTGGCGGCGGGGAATCTGCGGCAAGCCTTCAGTGAGCGCGTCCGTTTCCTTGCGTCCGTGCGTCTCAACGTAACCGATGACCACGTCGCGCCCGGCGGCCAGTTCGCGCCGCGCAGCCTCGAGCATGGCGAAGGTCTTGCCGACGCCGGGGCACATGCCGAGAAAAACCTTAAGCTTGCCGCGTTTTTTTGCGGTTTCCTCGCGCTGAAGCGAACTCAACAGCGCATCGGGATTGGGGCGGCCAAGTTCGGTCACGAATTCATTTTATCGAATCCAGCGCCAAGTTCAGCATCAAAATGTTCAGGTTCGCTGTAGGATTGCAGCGGCTTTCTTTGCGACCCGTCAGGCCAGCTCGAAGCACCATGACTGGACAAGGCGAGTTTTGAACGACACGCTTCACGGTATTGCGTCGCAGCAGCCCCGACAGCCAGCTACGGTTGCGCGTTCCCATGATAATAAGTGAGGCGTTGGTGGAGCAGGCCTCGCGGAGAATTACTTCGTGAGCGCGGCCTTCACGAACTCGAACTGAAACTGTGGCCTTGAGTTCACTCTCCCACAGAATTGCGACCAGCCTTTTCAATTCCCGATGAGCGCCCTCGCTCATGGTGCGAATCAAACCCGGGCGCGGCATGGCCGCCTCATCCCGGCCAGGGCTGGGTTGAATGACATGCAGCACATCAACAACCGCGTCGGATTTTTCCGCAAGCGCCTTCGCATAACGCAGTGTTTCGAGCGTGCAGACCGAGAAATCAACCGGCACCAGCACTCGCGCCACGCGGGCGTCGGCATCAGGAACGTCCACAGACCGGTCTGGCGGCAATGGGTTTGGCAGATTCACAGTCTATTTCCCCTGCAATTTGTCCAAGGCGAAATTCAACTTCAAAACGTTCACGCCCGGCTCGCCGAGAAAGCCAAGGCTGGCGGGATCGGTGTTCGCGCGGACCAGCGCCAGGACTTGTTCCACACTGACATTGCGGGCTTTGGCAACGCGCGGCGCCTGCAGTTCCGCGTTCCGCAGGCTGATGTGCGGGTCGAGGCCGCTGCCAGAGGCGGTCACGGCGTCGGCAGGAACGGAATCGGTTTCTTTCAACCCGCGTAAAGTTTCACCACGCGGCAGGCCGTTTTGCGCGCGGTAATCGGCGATGCGCTGGGTGATGGTGGTGACCAGGTTCGACGAGGTCGGGCCGAGGTTGCTGCCGCCGGAACTGGAGGCGTCGTAGCCGTTGCCCGCCGCCGAGGGGCGCGACTGAAAATATTTGTCGGCGGTGAATTGCTGGCCCAGCAATCGCGAGCCGCGTACGTCGCCGCTCGCATCCACGATCAAACTGCCATTGGCCTGGTCGTGGAAGAAAACCTGTGCGACGCCGAACACAACCAGCGGATACAGCCCGCAACAGACGACGGCAAGCACAAGCGTGCCCATCACGGCGCTGCGGAGTTCAGTAAGATGTTTTTTCATAGTTTTTTAAGAATTGAGCCTGGTTCGTTGATGTAGGGCAGGCTTTCGAGCCTGCCGGTTCACGGGACATTCCTGTCCCGTGTTCGCAGCCTCTGGCGACTGGAAAGTCGCCAGAACCGGCAGACAGGAATGTCTGCCCCACTTTGTTTGCGTGAGCGGCGCTGATCCTTACCAAGGAAAGTATGCGCGGACTGATCCCGCAATGCGGGACGGCTACGAGGAGGGTGAGGGTAATTGGTTTCATTTTAAACGAGATGCAAACCGGTGATGAGGACGTCTATGGCTTTGATGCCGACGAACGGAATGATGACGCCGCCCAGGCCGTAGATGAGCAGGTTGCGTTGCAAAATGGCGAGCGCGCCGATAGGTTTGAATTTCACGCCGCGCAGCGCGAGCGGAATCAGGGCGACGATGATGAGCGCGTTGAAGATGATGGCGCTCAGGATGGCGCTGTTCGGGCTGTGCAGGCCCATGACGTTGAGCGGTGCAATGACGGGGAACGTCGCCATGAGCATGGCCGGGATGATGGCAAAATATTTCGCCACGTCGTTGGCGATGCTGAATGTTGTCAGCGAGCCGCGCGTGATGAGCAGTTGCTTCCCGATTTCGATGATCTCGATGAGCTTCGTCGGATTCGAGTCAAGGTCCACCATGTTGCCGGCTTCCTTGGCAGCTTGCGTGCCGGTGTTCATGGCCACGCCCACGTCGGCCTGCGCGAGGGCAGGGGCGTCGTTGGTGCCGTCACCAATCATCGCCACCATGCGCCCACTGCCTTGTTCCCGGCGAATGAGCGCGAGTTTGTCCTCGGGTTTGGCTTCGGCGAGAAAATCGTCCACGCCCGCCTCGGCGGCGATGGCGGCGGCGGTGAGTTTATTGTCGCCGGTGATCATCACGGTGCGGATGCCCATCTTGCGGAGCTGGGCGAAGCGTTCCTTGATGCCGCCTTTGACGATGTCCTTGAGCTGGACCACGCCGAGCACTTCCCGTCCGTCGGCGACCACGAGGGGGGTGCCGCCCGAGCGGGAAATGTTGTCCACGGTGTCGGCCACGGCCTTGGGAAACAGGCCGCCTTCATGGTCCACGAAAACGCGCATCGCCTCCGCCGCGCCTTTGCGGATGCGGCGCGCCGGCTGACCGTCAACGGCGGCAAAATCCACGCCGCTCATGCGGGTCTGGGCGGTGAAGGGCACAAATTGCGCGTGTGGCTGGGCCACTTCGCGTCCGCGCAGGTTGAACTTTTCCTTCGCGAGCACGGCAATGCTGCGGCCTTCGGGCGTTTCGTCGGCGAGCGAGGCGAGTTGCGCGGCGTCGGCGAGGCGTTCGATGGCGATACCCGGCGCGGGAATGAACTCCGTTGCCTGGCGGTTGCCAAGCGTGATGGTGCCGGTCTTATCGAGCAGCAACACGTCCACGTCGCCGGAGGCTTCGACCGCGCGTCCGCTCATGGCGAGGACGTTGTGCTGCAGCAGGCGGTCCATGCCCGCGATGCCGATGGCGCTCAACAGTCCGCCGATGGTGGTGGGAATCAAGCACACCAGCAGGGCAATCAGCACCGGGACGGAGAACACCGTGGCGGAATAAATGCCGAAGGGTTTCAACGTTACGCAAACCAGCAGAAAAATCAATGTCAGCGCCGAAAGCAGGATGGTGAGCGCGATTTCGTTGGGCGTCTTCTGGCGTTTCGCGCCTTCGACGAGCGAGATCATTCGGTCGAGGAAACCTTCGCCAGGATTGATGGAGACGCGGATTTTGATTTCATCGGACAGCACGCGCGTGCCGCCGGTGACGGCGCTGCGGTCGCCGCCGCTTTCGCGGATGACGGGCGCGGATTCGCCGGTGATGGCCGATTCGTCCACGGTGGCCGCGCCTTCAATCACGTCGCCGTCAGCGGGAATGATTTCCCCGGCGCGCGCGACCACGACATCACCTTTGCGAAGGTCATTGGCGCTGACGTCCTCCATCTGGCCATTTTTGGCGAGACGATGGGCGACGGTTTTCACGCGGGTCCCGCGCAACGCCCTGGCCTGCGCCTTGCCCCGGCCTTCGGCGACGGCTTCGGCGAAGTTGGCGAAGAGGACGGTGAACCAGAGCCAGAGTGCGAGTTGGGCGATGAAACCGCGGTCGGCGGACGCGGTAAAAATCCCGGCGCTGGTCAGCACCGCGCCGACCATGGTCACAAACATGACGGGATTTTTGAGCATCAGGCGCGGGTCGAGCTTTTTGAAGGCATCGCCCACCGCCGGGCCGGCAATGTTCCAATCGAAAAGTGATGGGGCTTTGTGGGTCATGAAGCATGTTGAGGGTTGAATGTTGAGAGTTGAGAGTTCAAAACAGTTTTCCCTGGAGCATGAGGAAGTGTTCAACCACCGGGCCGAGCGTCAGCACGGGCAGGAAATTCAGCGCGCCGACCAATAACACCGTGCCGAGCAACAGAATTATGAATGTGCCGCCGGACACGGGGAACGTGCCGGTGCTGGCCGGGATGAGTTTCTTTTGCGCGAGCGACCCGGCCATTGCCATAATCGGCACGATCATCAGGAACCGGCCGAAGAGCATGGCGATGCCCAAGGTGGTGTCATACCAGGGGGTGTTGGCGTTGAGGCCGGCAAAGGCGCTGCCGTTGTTGCCGACACAGGACGAATATGCGTAGAGAATTTCGCTGAGACCATGCGGACCGTTGTTGTTCAATCCGGCCAGTCCCCACGGACTCACGGACGCCCAGGCCGAAAAACCGAGAATGGTCAGGCAGAGAATCAACAGCGAGAGCATTGCCATTTTCACCTCGAAGGATTGGATTTTTTTGCCGAGATATTCCGGAGTGCGCCCGACCATCAGGCCGGCGATGAACACGGCGAGTACGACGAACACGAGCATTCCGTAAAGCCCCGCGCCCACGCCGCCGATGATGATCTCGCCGAGCTGCATGTTGAACAGCGGCACGAAACCGCCCAGCGCGGTGAACGAATCGTGCATCGAATTGACCGCGCCGCACGAGGCGTCGGTGGTGATGGTGGCGAACAGGGCAGAGTTGAAAATGCCGAAGCGGACTTCCTTGCCTTCCATGTTGCCATCCGCGGCGGCGATGCCGAGTTGCTGATGAATGGGATTGCCCCGGGCCTCGGCCCACCAGCATAGCAGTACGCCGGCGAGGAACAACGTCATCATCGCGCCCCAGACTGACCAGCCATGCGCCTGATTTTTGGTCATGCGACCGAGGTAATACGTGAGGCCGCTGCCAATCGCGAAGATGGAGAGCATTTGCAGGAAGTTGGAGAGCGGCGTGGGATTCTCGAATGGATGCGCGGCATTCGCATTCGCGTAGCCACCACCGTTGGTTCCGAGCATTTTGATGGCGATCTGTGATGCCATCGGGCCTTGCACGATGGTTTGCTCCTCCACTTTTTGATCAACCATGACGGCCACATTAGTCATAACCGGCTGGCCTTTCGCATCGAGTTGCGGCACATCCACTATCACCGCCACACCGTTGGTCATCAGCGGTTGTCCCTTTTGATCCAGCTTGGGTGATTGAACCATTACCGCCACATTCGTGGTCACTGGCTGGCCTTTATCATCGGTTTTCTGAACCTGGATGGTATAAGATTCCACGAGCTTCGCCTTGGTGTAGGGCAGGAAGTTTTGAATCATGCCTTGCGAGACGTAGAAAACCGCCAGCACGAGGCAGATGGGCAGCAATAGGTAGTAAGTGACACGCACGAGGTCCACCCAGAAGTTGCCGAGCAACCGGGTTGAATGCCGGGCGATGCCGCGCACCACGGCCGCGGCGATGGCGATGCCGGTGGCGGCGGAGGTGAAGTTATGGATGGCCAGCGCGACCATTTGCGAGAGGTAGGACATGGTGGATTCACCGCCATAGCTCTGCCAGTTGGTGTTGGTGGTGAAACTGACGGCGGTGTTGAAGGCGAGATGCGGGGTGAGCGCGCCGAGTCCCTGCGGATTGAGTGGCAAAACATTTTGCAGGCGCAGGATGGCATAGGTGAACACACAGCCTACCAGGCTGAACAGCAGCATGGCCCAGGTATATCCGCGCCAGTCATGCTCCTGACCGGCGCGCACGCCCATGAGCCGGTAGGTGAGCCGCTCCAATGGACGGAGAACCGGGTCGAACCAGGTGCGCCCATTGGTGTCAAGCACCTGCATGAGATAAAGGCCCATGGGCTTCGTGATCGCCGCGAGGGCGACGACGTAGAGGGCGAGTTGCAACCAGCCGGAAGTTTGCATAGGCGTTTCGTTAAAATTTTTCAGGATTGACCATCGCGATGAACAGATACGCGAACAACGCGAGGGCAATCAGGCCGACGACGAGGTTTTCCATAAATGTCCTTATAGTTTTTCGCACCAGCGGGCGTAAAACCCGCCCACGACAAAAAAGAGCGCGATGACGGCGAGGTAGATGAAGTCAGTCATAGGTTTTGTTTTCTAGTTGCGGGCGAGGCGTGCCAGAGCCAGCCGCCCGTTGAATCAAATCGTGCTCGTTCATGTCCGCACCATGACGCAATGCCGGCGAAACGGCTAATCAAGAGATGGGCGGTTGGCGTTAAGAATGTATTAAGGAATGATTTGTCCAAAAAAACCTTTACCTGCTGGACACAGGAATCAGCTTCAAAATGCGGCGGGATTGAACACGAACGAATACGGTGTAAAGCCGCTTGGCGGCCACGTCGCTACGACTTCATAGCTTGCCGGCCTCAGCAGCCGCGTAAAAAGCTGCTCCCAGCACAACCAAAATATACGGCCAGAATTTTATGTTCACGAAAAAGAATGTGTGGTTTTGGCGTAGCACAACAATTTCGCCGGTCTTTACGTCTCGAAGCTCTCGCTCATTTATGCACATTTTGGCAATCGTCGCGATCACAACAGCGGAAAATGAGAAGGCACAAAATATCGGTCAGCCATGTGTTTGGTAATAATGGTCATCGTGGAAATGGGCACGAACAAATAATTCCATGCCGAGGCCCGATAAAAAAATGACAGCCGGCACCCAGAATCCTTTTCCTGACCATACGAGATGAATCATATGAATACTTGACAGATGGGTGATAAGCCACAAACTCCAACCAGACAAGAAGATTCAGGAGGGAATGATTTGGCCAAAAAAACTTTGCCAACGGGCGTGCCAAAGCGTCTTATTTCTCAACAGCTTATGGCTCGGATTCGATTTTTGGCCGTTTTCATCGGGTTGGTGCCCGCGATGCTTTTCGCGGCGGGCGAGGTTTATCGCCCCGTTGCCGTGACGCCGCCGCCACCGGCGCGCGAATTTCGCGGCGCGTGGCTCGTGACCGTGGCGAACAAGGACTGGCCGTCCAAACCCGGCCTCAGCGTGGCGGAGCAAAAGGCCGAGTTGATTGTGTTGCTGGGCCGTGCGACGCAGTTGAAGTTGAACGCGATCATTTTCCAGGTGCGTCCGGCGAGCGACGCGGTGTATGCCTCGGCCATCGAGCCGTGGTCGGAATATCTCACCGGCACGATGGGCAAGGCGCCCCAACCGTTTTATGACCCGCTGGCCTTTGCCATCGAGGAGGCGCACCGGCGCGGACTTGAATTGCACGCGTGGTTCAATCCATTTCGCGCGCTACATCCGCAAACCAAATCGTCCGTGGCCCCAAATCACATTTCGCGGACGCATCCGGAATTCGTCCGCCGATATGGCCCCCAGTTCTGGCTGGACCCCGGCGAACCAGCGGTGCGGGCCCATGTTTTGCGCGTGGTCATGGACGTGGTGCAGCGCTACGACGTGGATGGCGTGCAGTTCGACGATTATTTTTATCCCTTCGAGAAGGACGCGGCGGGGCGGCAGCTGGAATTTCCCGATGCCGCGACCTGGAATAGATACGGTTTGTCCTATGGTTTTGCCAACCGTGACGAATGGCGGCGCGCGAACGTCAATCAATTCATCCAGAGCGTTTATCAATCCATCAAGGCGCTGAAGCCGTGGGTGAAGTTTGGCATCAGCCCGTTCGGCATCTGGCGACCGATGAATCCACCGCAAATCCGGGGCATGGACGCTTACTCAACGCTGTACGCCGACTCGCGCTTGTGGCTGGCCAAAGGCTGGCTGGATTATTTCGCACCGCAACTTTATTGGGCGGTTGAGCCGAAGGAGCAAAGTTTTCCCGCATTGCTCAACTGGTGGGTGCAACAGAATCCCAAGGGCCGGCATCTTTGGCCGGGACTCAACGCCGCCAATGTCGGTGAAAAGTGGGGGCCGGACGAAATCGCCCGGCAAATCAAAGTCACGCGCAGTCAATCCGGCGCGCGCGGCGAAATTTTTTATCACCTGCGAAATCTCACGGACAACCGCGCCTTGACGGACGCCGTTCGCGCCGAATACACGCAAACCGCGCTGGTGCCGGCATCACCGTGGCTGGATTCCGTGCCGCCGGACAAGCCGAAGCTCACCGTTGCCGAAAACGGCCGGTCCAGTTTGAGCGTGAATTGGGAAACGGCGGGCGAACCCGCGTGGCTGTGGATTTTGCAATATCGCACCAACGAAGTCTGGGCGACGGAAATTCTGCCGGCCCATCAAACGACGCGGACGTTTGAAAATTCCAAGCCGGACGTCATTGCAGTCAGCGCGGTGGATCGGGTTGGCAATGTGAGTTCGCCCGCAGCGATCAAAAAGACCCAGCCGGTTCGCAGCGGGAAAGGGATGATAATTTTGAATTAATCGGAGGGTTATACGAGTCCCTGACTTTCTGTTGGTTGGAGTGGGGCTCGTGTAACTCGCCCCTCCGGATTTGGGAATTTGAATTGGTCTTGGAAGGGCTGTAAGCCGAATTCTGTCTGCCCCGAATTGCTCCGGGGGAGAGAACCATTTGTCTGGGCAGCCGATACCCGGAATCCGTTTCGCTTTCGCGAAACCTGGAGCGGGCCGCTCCGGGATTCCCTATTTGGCCTTGCACCCGATGGGGTTTTCCGTGCCGCGTCGCTTGCGCTTCGCGCGGTGCGCTCTTACCGCACCTTTTCACCCTTACCGGTTCCGCAATGCGGGACCGGCGGTTTGATTTTCTGTGGCACTATCCGTCGAAAAGTCTTTCAACTTTCCGCCCGCGTGTATCCCAGCCAAACGAGCCTGAGTTACGCGGCATCGCGCCCTTTGGTGTTCGGACTTTCCTCCCCCGACTCGCGCCGGAAGCGATTCTCCGCCCTTCCAAAACCATGGGCAATCTACCTGCAAAACGGATGGCTGACAAGGCGGGGTTTGAAAGTCGTTCCCAGCTTGCGCTCGCTCTTTAATGAATTTAGAATAGGTTACGATCTGGATTAGGCTGGGAATCAAGCACAATGGTGCATTCACAAATTGACCGTTCAATCATTTGCGCAAATCTCTCGCCTTTCCTTTGGTATGGTGCTAGAAATGGAGCCACGTTCTCCTAAACAGGCAAAATATGCAAAGTATGAAGTGGTCACGAGAAGTTTTGGTTTCCGGCTTCGTCTTGGCCTTTGCCGTCTTCGCCCCCTCCTTCCCGGCTTTGCGCGCCCAAATTTTTGATACGAACGATTTATGGCTGAAAATTGCGCTGACCAATAATGTCGCCGCCTTCACCATTCATGCCCCGGCAACCAATGCGAATGGGGTATATGATTTGTATTTCAAGACGAATCTCACCGATAATCAGGATTGGACGTGGTTGTTGCGGAATGGCCCGGGGCAAACGAATCTGGTCGTGACCAACCTGCCGCCGGGGCAGGGCTTCTTCCGGTTGGGAGTTACCAATGCCATCCGGCCCGGGTTTGATCAGCAGATTTTGGATCGAAATGATGACGGCTCGACGGCTAAAGTGCCAATTGGCTTCCTCATTAATTTCTTTGGCAGTTCCAACGCCACGCTTTATGTAAACAACAATGGCAACGTGACTTTTGACAATGCTCAATCGGCCTATACACCCACTCCCTTGAATAAGCTGGGCATCAGCATTATCGCTCCCTACTGGGCCGATGTGGATACCCGCAATACCGCTTCCGATGTCGTGAAATATGGAACCAACACGGTGAATGGCCACAATGCCTTCGGGGTGGACTGGGTCAATGTGGGTTACTATGCGTATCACGCGGACAAGCTGTTAAGCTGTCAATTGGTGATCATTGACCGTTCCGACATTGCTCCGGGCGATTTCGACATGGAATTCAATTATTTCAAGGTGCAATGGGAAACAGGCGATGCCAGCAACGGCGTTAATGGTCTGGGAGGTTCTTCCGCGCGAGCGTGTTATGCCAGCGTCAGCGGTTCAACGTTTGAACTGGACGGCTCGGGGGTTCCGGGCTCATTTCTGGATACAAACGTGGTGACCGGTTTGATATATCAGAGCCTTAACAGTTCCGTGCCGGGTAGATATATTTTCTACTTCCGAAACGGCGAACCTCTGCCTTGAACAACAACCGCGAATGAATAAACCGGCCGGCGTGCGTCATTCCGCCCCGGCCAGCGCCATGTCGCGCGTGTAATACAAAATCCGGCCGCAGTTCGTGCAACTGACGAGTTCCTGATGCGCCTGGCACATGACCAGGATTTGCGCGGGCAATTTCATGTGGCAGCCGCCGCAAACGCCGTGATGCACGCCCACGACAACGTTTTCGCCCTTGCTCTTGAACAGCCGCTCATAGCGCTGACACACGGTTTCGTCCACCGCGGCGGCCAGCTCGACCCGGCCTCGTTGCAATTCGGCGAGTTCCTTCTTCAAATTCTCCTCGCGCTGGTTGAGCTGCGCGATCTGGCCTTCCGCCAATTTTTTTATTTCGTCGGCCTCGCGCGAAAGGCGGCCCGCCTCCTTTTGCGCCAGCTCGGCCTGTTCCATCAAAACGATTTCCTGGTCCTCGATCTTCGTGATGTCGGCCTTGCACGTTTCGATTTCGTGGGCCAGCGCGCGGTATTCCTCGTTCTTGCGCGTCTGAAGCTGCTGGTTGGCGTATTTTTCAATCTGCTGCTTCTTCGTTTCGACGTCGAGTTCGAGCTGTTTGCGGTCGGACTCGGTTTGTTTGACGCGCATTTTGACGGCTTCGTGTTGCGCCTGGGTGGTCGTGGCTTTGGCGCGGAGGGTTTCGCGTTCCGGACCGATGAGGGCGAGTTCCTGTTGCCCGCGATGAATTTTGCGGTCGCGGTCCTGCAAAACCAAAAGTTTCTCAATCGTCTCCAGCATTGAATCAAAGAGACTAACGATTGACCGCGCTCAAGTCAATGCGCCGGAAAAGGGTCGCGAAGGAAGCGAAGAAAAATGAAGGCTGAAACAAATTCCCCTCATCCGTCGCTGCGCGACACCCTCTCCCCGTTTGGCGGGGTGAGGGGTGCGTTTAACTTGATTGGAAGTTTGTTTGGCAACCATTCTAAATAATTTTTACTTTGCAACCATCGCGCACTTCGCGCAAAAATTTTCCACGGCGAATTGATTTTGCAGTTCCTCATTTGCCAGTTATTTTGTCGCCATGCGTTTCATTGGCAACATCATCGAAAAATTGCAGCGGCATCCGAAGCGGGTTGTGTTTCCCGAAGGCACGGAGCCGCGCATCTTGCAGGCGGCCCGGCAGTTTTACGCGTTGCGGCTGGGTGTGCCCATCGTGCTTGGCAATCAGGCAAAAGTGAGGGAAGTCGCCGAGGGCTTGAACACTTCAATCGAGGGCATCCGCATCATCGACCCCGTCGAAAGCGAAGATCTGGAGAATTTCGCCAAGCGATTCCATTCGCTTCGCCGCGACAAGGGAATTCGCGCCACTGAAGCGCGCGAGGCGGTGCTGCAACCGAATTATTTCGGCACGATGATGGTGGCGATGCACCAGGCGGACGGCCTGGTTTCCGGCGCGTCGCACATTACCGGCAGCGTGTTGCGTCCGCTGTTTCAAATCGTGAAAGCCGTGCCGGACATCGCCACCGTGTCGAGTTGCATGATCATGGAAGTTGAGGACACGCGCGTCGGCGAAAACGGCGTGTTGTTCATGGCCGACTGCGGCGTCGTTCCCGATCCGAACGTGGATCAACTCGCCGATATTGCGGTGACGACCGCGCGGCTGGCGCGCCACATGCTGGGCGTCCGGCCGCGCGTGGCGTTGCTGTCGTTTTCGACCAAGGGCAGCGCGTCGCATCCGTCCGTCGGCAAGGTGCAGGCCGCCACCGCGATGGCCAAACGCAAGGCGGAACAGTTGTTTTTGGAAGCCGACTTCGACGGTGAATTGCAGGTGGACGCCGCACTCGTGCCGGAAATCGCCGAACGCAAATTGCACGACAGCCAGGTTGCCGGACGCGCGAACGTGCTGATTTTTCCCGAACTCAATTCCGGCAACATTGCCAGCAAGCTCGTCCGGATCGTCGGCCACGCGAATGCTTACGGACAGATTTTATTGGGCTTGAACCGGCCGGCCGCGGACGTTTCGCGCGGTTCGAACGCGCACGACATTCTCGGCGTCGCTTCCATCATTGGTGTGCAGGCGATCGATTATCAGAAACTTTATCCGGGCGCTGACGCACATTTGCCCGGCGAGTAAATGAACACCACCACGCCGCGCGTTTTTATTGCCGCCACGCGCCAGAACGAAGGCAAGACCACCGTGTCGCTTGGCCTGATTGCCGCGTTGCAACAACATTTTCCGCTCATCGGCTACATCAAGCCCGTCGGCCAGCGCTTTGTTGAAATCGAGGAGCAAAAAATTGACGAGGACATCGTGCTCATGGACGCGGTGTATCGCCTGAACTGCCCGCTGGTGGACATGAGCCCCATTGCCGTCGAGCCGGCCTTTACCCGCAAATACCTTGAATCGGCGAACAACGAAGCGCTGGTCCAACGCATCCAGAACGCCTTCGACCGCGTGGCGTGGGAAAAGGATTTTGTGCTGTGCGAAGGTTCCGGGCACGCGGGCGTCGGCTCGGTTTTCGATTTGTCCAACGCCCAGGTCGCGAAAACGCTCGGTTGCAAGGTCATCATCGTCACCCAGGGCGGCATCGGCAAACCGATTGACGAAGTCTGCCTCAACCAGGCGCTGTTTGAAAAGGAGGGCGTCGAAATCATCGGCGTCATCATCAACAAGGTGCTCGAGGAAAAAATTCCCGAAATCGCCCGGTTCGTTGGCCGCGGTCTCAAGCGCAAAGGGTTGGAACTGCTCGGCGTCATTCCGCATCAACAAATGCTGTGTAACCCGACGGTGGACCTGATTCGTGAGGAACTGCACGCCGAATTGCTGAATCAGCCGCCCACATTGGACACGCTCGTGGACGACGTGGTCGTGGGCGCGATGGGCGCACACAACGCCATGGAATTTTTCAAACGCGGCGTGCTGCTCATCACGCCCGGTGACCGCGAAGACATTTTGCTGGCCGCCGGGGCGACGATGAGTCCGACCGGCGAAGAAAAAATGGCGGGCATCGTGTTGACTGGCGGCATCCGCCCCGGCGACAATGTTCTCAAGGCGCTGCAAGCCCTGCCCATCCCGGTGCTGCTCGCGCAGGCGGACAGTTATCAGGTTGCGTCCAAAGTCCACAACCTCACCGTCAAAACCCGGCCGACCGACGCCAGAAAAATATCCCTCATCCGCGACATCGTCGCCAAAAACGTGAACGTCAAAAAAATCATCCAATCCTTGTAAAATGACAACCCCGCTACCCACCAATACCGTGCTGAAAAATCTGCCGACGTATCAACCCGGACGGCCCATCGAGGAGGTCGCGCGCGAACTCGGCCTGGATCCCGGCGGCATCATCAAGCTCGCGTCGAACGAAAACCCGCTCGGTCCGTCGCGCCTGGGCCTTGCCGCCATGCGCCAGGCGCTCAAGCAGGTCAACCTTTACCCCGACGGCAACGCATTCTACCTGAAACAAAAGCTCGCCGCCAAACTCGGCGTGACGCCGGCCAACCTCATCCTCGGCAACGGCTCCAATGAAGTCATCGAAATGGTCGGGCACGCGCTGCTCGCGCCCGGCGCGGAAGTCGTCGTGTCGCAATTTTGCTTCGCCGTTTATCCCATCGTGACCGCCCTGTTCGGCGCGAAACTCGTCGTCGTGCCGGCAAAAAATCACGCCCACGCCCTCGACGCAATGCTTGCCGCCATCACGCCCAACACGCGGATTGTCTTCGTCGCCAATCCGAACAACCCGACCGGCACCACCGCCGGCCGCGAGGAACTGGCGCGCTTCGTCAACGCCGTGCCGGCCGACGTCCTGCTGGCCCTGGACGAGGCCTACATCGAGTTCCTGGATGAACCGCTCGACCTGCTGCCGGAAATCCGGAGCGGCGCCAAGCCGAACCTGCTTTTGATGCGGACGTTCTCCAAGATTTACGGCCTGGCCGGAACGCGCATCGGCTATGGCATCGGGCATCCCGATTTCATTGCCGCGCTCGAAAAAATCCGCCAGCCGTTCAACATCAACTCGGTGGCCCAAGCCGGCGCGCTCGCGGCGCTGGACGACACCAAACACGTCGAGAAGACGCGCAAGCTCAATTCGCGCGGACTCCGGCTTTACGCGCGCACATTCCGCAAACTCGGATTGGAGTTCATTCCGTCGCAGGCGAATTTCATCCTGGTGCGCGTCGGCGACGGCCAGCGCGTGTTCGTGGAATTGCAGAAGCTGGGCGTGATCGTGCGTCCGATGGGCGGCTATCAACTGCCGGAATGGATCCGCATCTCCATCGGCACGCCAAAGGAAAACCAGCGGTGCCTTGAGGCGCTGAAATCTGCTTTGAATAAAAATTGAGATCTCTGCAAAACGTGTAGTGTCGAGGCTGTGCCTCGACAAATTCGGCCAAAAATGCGCTTTCCGGCCACAGGCCGGACACTACAACTTCCGCCAATGCAGTTTTGTAGAGGTCTCAAATTGAAATCAAACCCATCACTCCCGCCTTAAAATCGTAACGTGAAAATAATAAATGCTTCTTGACGCCCGCCATTATTTTTAGAAAAGTCATTCCGCAAGCCATGAGCGAACGGATGACAGTCAGAAGCCTAGCCGAAAGCCATCGCGCAAAAGTAACGCGCCTAGCCGGAACGTCCTTTTATCTATGATGAAACAAACCATTAAACTCATTGGCTTACCCATACTGATAGCCGGTCTTGGCTTGATACTGGCAAGCCGGGTAACGGCGCAGACCTTCACAACCCTGCATGGTTTCACCGAACTAAATTTAAATAGTTCCCTTACCGCTTGGACGAACAACGACGGAGCTAATCCACAAGCCAGTTTAGTCTTGTCGGGACAAACTTTATATGGGACATCCGCGTATGGCGGTAATTCGGGTAGCGGCTCGGTATTTGCCATCAACACCGATGGCACGGGTTTTACGAACTTATATAGTTTCACGGCAACGGCAAAATTTCCTTATGGGATCAATATAGACGGAGCTAATCCGGTTTCCGGATTGGTTTTATCGGGCAACGTCCTTTATGGAACAGCATCCCAGGGCGGCTGCGTAAACTATCCTCCCAACGGCACAGTATTCGCTATCAACACCGATGGCACAGGGTTTGTGAAACTGCATAGTTTTACTGGTGGTGACGGCGGTGCTAATCCAGTGGCTGGATTGGTTTTATCAGGCAGCAGATTGTATGGGACGACGGCGGGCGGCGGCAGTTCGGGTGATGGCATGGTATTCGCCATCAACACCGATGGCACGGGTTTTACGAACTTGCATAGTTTCAACTGGAGCAACGATGGAGCTCATCCGGTCGCTAGATTGAATTTGTCGGGGAATACCTTGTATGGAACAACTCAGGATGGTGGCAGTTCAGGCTATGGCATAGTGTTCAAGGTCAATACCGATGGCACAGGGTTTACGAACCTGCATAGTTTTACTGCTGGCGACGACGGAGCTAATCCAGAGGCCGGTTTGATCTTATCAGACAACATTCTCTACGGAACGACAGGAAACTACGGCAGTTCGGGGTCTGGCACGGTGTTCGCCATCAACACCGACGGCACGGGTTTTACCAATTTGTATAGTTTTACGACAACAGCTGGTCCACCTTATACCAATATCGACGGGGTTAACCTCGACGGGGCTTTTCCAGAATCAGAATTGATTTTATCAGGCCACACCCTTTATGGGACGACATGTCTTGGAGGCAGTTCGGGTAATGGCACGGTATTCGCCGTCAACACCGATGGCACGGGTTTTATGAGTTTATATAGCTTCAAAAATTCAATTTTACCTTATAATCCAGATATAGATGGAGGATTTCCGACCAACAGCGATGGAGCTAGACCCCTTGCCGGATTGATTTTATCTGACAATGCCTTGTATGGGACAGCGATGGGTGGCGGCAGTTCAGGCACCGGCACGATTTTCAAACTTTCATTTGCACCGCAACTGACAATCATTGCTTCCGGAGCAAATGTTATTTTGGCGTGGCCGACCAATGTGGCTGGGTTCGACTACTCCGGGTTCACTTTACAATCCACTACCAACCTTGTTTCATCGGCAGTCTGGAGCACCGTTTCTTCGGGGCCGGTAGTTGTCAACATGCAGAACACGGTCACCAATTCCGTCTCCGGCACGCAAAAGTTTTTCCGGTTGAGCCAGTAATTGAGCAAAGGTGTCAGCGAAGTATTGAACAATTCTTCCGCGTCTCCGCGTTTATCCCAATTTTTCCTTCACACGGCGGCTGAAACTTTCGGTGCGGATGACGGCGCGTTTGTGCAGGCCGCGCACGTTGCTGCCGGTTGCGGGTGCGTGTTCGTGGTTGCGCGGTATTGGACGGCGGTTTAACTTGCAAGCATGAGTTCGGCAGCCCAAGAGTTGATTGCCATCGTGGACGGATTGACCGAAGACAAGGCCCGCGAGGTCGTGGATTTCGCGCGTTTTCTCCAACAGCAGTCCGGCGACCGCGAATGGGAACGCATCCTTGCAGAGCGGCGCACTTACCCGAAGCTGGAACAGTTTGCCGCCAAATCTTTGCGCGAGGGCTGATAGTCCGTTAAAGAAGTAGCAGCCGACGCCTGACGGGCCGTAGCACCTGGTGCGAAGACTGGTGAGGAGGCTCTGAATCATCTCTGATTTCCAACATTTTTGAGCCTCGTTACCTCGGCTGCTACGCGAGAAGATTTTAAGTGACCTTGCGGTCTTCGACGGCAAACACCTGCATGCGGCAATGAATCGTCTGCTCTTGTCGGAAGTTCGCCCAAAATAATTATTTGAATCGCGGCGAAAACCGAATACTTATCTTTGCGTTGAAACACCATAACGAGCCAAAGTGAAACTGACTGATCTGCGGGGCATCCTGCAATACATTCCGCAATTCCGCGAAAAGACGTTCATCCTGAGCATTGACGGGGCGATCGTCACGGACGAGAACTTCGCGACGCTGCTGCTGGACGTGGCAGTGTTGTGGTCATTGAACATCCGTGTCGTGCTCGTTCACGGCGCGTCCGCGCAAATCAAGGTGCTCGCCGGGGAGCAAAACGTCAAAGCTTCCGATCTTGACGGCGGCGGGGTCACGGACGCGGCCACGCTCAATCTTGCGCTCACCGCCGCGAACCGGCTCACGCACGAAATTCTCGAAGGGCTTTCGGCCAACGATCTTCGCGCCGCCAGCACGAATGTCATCATCGCCCATCCGATGGGTATTATTCATGGCGTGGACCATTTGTTCACCGGCAAAGTCGAGCGCGTGGACGTGGAAATGCTCCAGTCGCTCCTTTCGCAAGGCGTGGTGCCGGTGATTCCGCCGCTCGGATTTGACGGCGATGGCAAGACGTATCGCGTGAATTCCGACGGTGTGGCGGTGGCCGTGGCCGATGCGCTCAAGGCCATCAAATTGATTTTCATCACCTCGCAGGACGGCTTGCGTTACAACGGCCAGCTCATCCGCCAGATGCTCGTGGCGGAACTGCAAAAGCTGTTGCAGCAAAATGTCGCCGGGTTTTCGCCGGAAACGCTCTCGAAGGCGCAACACGCCGCGCTCGCCTGCCTTGCCGGAATTCCGCGCGTCCACATCATCAATGGCAAGGTGGACGAGGGACTGCTGGCCGAGGTGTTTTCCAACGACGGCATCGGCACGCTTATTTATGCCAACGAATATCAGCAAATCCGGCCCGCGAAGAAAAAGGACATCCGGGCCATCCAATTGCTGACGAAGGCGTCGGTCGAGGCGGAAGAAATGGTCAGGCGCAGCAAGGCGGTGATTGAGAAAAGTCTGGGCGACTATTTCATTTTTGAAATTGACAAGAATCCGGTCGCGTGTGTGGCGCTGCACGTTTATCCCGAACAGAAAAAGGGCGAGCTGGCGTGCCTTTACGTCAATCCGTCGCACGAAAACCAGGGCATCGGGCGGAAGCTGATTCAGTTTGTCGAAAACAAGACGCGCGAAATGGGCTTGATCGAACTGCTCACGCTCTCGACGCAGGCGTTCACTTATTTTCAATCCAAAGGCGGCTTCGCCGAAGGCACGCCCGACGATTTGCCGCCCGGACGCCGGGAAAAATACGAGCAGAGCGGACGGAATTCAAAGGTGCTCGTGAAGAAATTAAAGTAGCGCAGGCTTCCAGCCTGTGATTCTCTGATGCCCTTTTCTTCGAGCACATTCGAAAATTTTTTACTCGCCTGTAAAAAATGCGGCGTGGTTCCGACGCGTTTCATACTCATCGTGAGCATCGCAAACCAAACCGTTTCGCTTTTTGAAAAAATCATCGCGCCTTTGCGTCTTTGCGTTAAAAAATTCCGTTGCTCAACTTCGCGTTTTGGCATCAGCCAGGTCGCCGGCTCGAACGGCACCCCGCTCGGATTGCATCGCGTCGTGGAAAAAATTGGTGGCGGCTGGCCGGTCGGAACGGTTTTTAAGGGCCGCCAGCCGGTGGGTTACACCTGGCAGGGGATGCCGGACGCAAAAATCACCACGCGCATTCTCTGGCTGGAAGGACTCGAACCCGGCTTCAACCGCGGCGGCAACGTGGATTCGCACGCGCGCTATATTTACATTCATGGCACCGGTGACGAGACGACGATTGGCCGGCCCATGTCGTGCGGCTGCATCCACCTTGCCGCCGATGATTTGATTCCGCTCTTCGACAAATTGCCGGGCGGCACGCTGGTGTGGATTTGCCGGTGAGTATTGCCAGCACCGGCAACCAACTGGTACCGGACTATCGCATCCATGCGGCGGTCACGTGGCGGTTTTGAGGTGGGAAAAGATGCGGGAGACGAACACAAAGGCATCAAATGGTTTGACGATATAATCGGCAGCGCCAAGTTCAAAGCAATGCTGCCGGTTTCCCTCGCACAAACGTCCGGAAACAAAAATGACCGGTGTGTGGCATAAGCGCGGGTCTCGTTTCAAACGGCGGCAGACTTCCAAACCGCTGATGTCCGGCAAATCAATGTCCAGCGTGATTAAATCAAATTCTCCTGCCTGTGCCAGCCGCATCCCCTCCGTTCCCGTTTTGGCGCTCACGGCCTTACACCCCACCCGTTTCAACAGGTAAATCATCGTCTCCGAAACCGCTGGCTGGTCTTCAACGACCAGGATTTTTGGTTTGACGGGAGTTGCGGTCATGGTCCGGCTCTCATTTCACCGGGGTGCCGTGGCGGGCCAATTTTTCGCGGATGGCGTTGCGGACGAATTTGGAACGGTCCGAATCTTCTTTTCTGGCACCTTGATCCAGCCGTGGCAGAAGCTTTCCCGGCACCCAGACCGCCAGCAACTTGCCCTTTGGCTTTTTCCCTGAGCCACGCTTCATGGCGTGGTGTATATATTCAATCTATATTCATGTCAACATTTTTTTGGTATTTTCGGTGGCAAAGCAGTATATATGAATCGCCATGCCCAATCAGCGCGCACCAGGTCAAAAATTGCTGCCCATTGCCGTGGACGAGAAATTTCTCCGGGAATTGGACGCCGGACTGGGGCCGGCCGGCTACCGAAACCGTTCGCAATTCATCCGGGACGCCATCATTGAAAAATTATTGCGCGCGGACATCTTCCTTTCCAAGGAACTGGCTTTGCCGCCGCATCGAATTGGAAAGAGCCGGGGGGCTTCCGCCAAGAGCCGTTATCCGATTCACCGCCCGTCCGAATATGCGTTGAACGAGAAGGCGGATTCAAAAAAAGGCGGGGTTTCCGGACGGAAATCCGGCTCCAAGTAAGCGCCTTGTTTTTTTTAAGGCCGGAAGCGTTTCAGGCCACGGTTGCCAGGGAGGCCGGGCAGGGGATGCCCATTGAAAAACAACCACCACCCGAATAAAAACCAGAGCCGGGTTGCTGTCCGCGCGTGCGAAAACCGATTCGGGCGACAGCCGCCAAGGAGGTGGGGGTGAAGAACCCCGCTGAAAAAACGACTGTCCGCCCGAACCAAAATCTAAAACCCGCGTTGTCTCCGCCGCACATCAAAAAGCTTTTGCGCAGCAAACCTTAAATTGAAAAGAACCAATCGGACGCTTTCATGCTGTAATGGAAGCCGGTTTCATCCTCATAACCAACCGGCACCCGGGCTTCGATTGCGGCACGCAATTTCGCGATGAATCGAACCGGAAATCTGACCTCATGCCATGCAATCCGTAGGGGGTTGCCGGCAGATGACGAAGACATCGTTTGTTCAACGTGGCGTTCCGCTAATTGACTGCCAACAATCATGTTATGACAATCCACGCCCAGGCCGAAATGTGCTCCCCATTTTTTGGGAACAACTTGGCAATAATTGCAGAATCAATCCGACTTGTCTGTCGGACCATTTGTGAAGGAAGAACGACCATGGGTTGCGAAGAACGCTGGAAACTTCGCACTTTTCACTTTGGCTTTTTGGCTTACCTTCTTGCCACATGACTTTGAATGAGCAGATGACGCGACTGGCCAGACAGGCCAGGCTGGCGTCGCGCGAACTCGCCCAACTCACGACGGCGGAGAAAAATTCGTGTTTGCTCGCGATGGCGGCTGCGCTCGAAAAAAACGCCGGCGCCATCAAACAGGCCAACGCGCCCGACATGGACGCCGCCGCGAAGTCCGGCCTCTCATCGGCCATGCTCGACCGCCTCAAGCTCGACGACCAACGCATCGCTGCGATGGCGAAAGGTTTGCGCGAAGTGGCGGCGCTGGCGGATCCGGTTGGAAGAATCCTGGACGAACGCGTCCGGCCCAACGGCTTGAAGCTCCAAAAAATTTCCACGCCCATTGGCGTGGTGGTCATCATTTACGAATCGCGTCCCAACGTGACGGCGGATGCGGCGAGTCTGTGCTTCAAATCCGGTAACGCGGTGATTTTGCGCGGCGGCCGGGAGGCACTGGATTCGAACCAGGCCATCGCACGAATCATGATTGAGGCGGGGAAACAGGCGCTCGCGAAATTTCCCGGGCACGCGATTCAGGTCGTGCCCGTGGCCGATCGTGAGGCGATTCCCATTTTGCTGTCGCTCACGCAGTACATTGACCTGTGCATGCCCCGCGGCGGCGAAGGCCTCATTCGCGCCGTGGCCGAATGCTCCAAGGTGCCGGTCATCAAACATTACAAGGGCGTCTGCCACGTCTATGTGGACGCCGACGCGGACTTGAAAATGGCCGGGGAAATCGCGATGAATGCGAAAGTCCAGCGTCCCGCCGTGTGCAACGCCATGGAAACGCTGCTGGTGGACAAGGCCGTCGCGGAAAAGTTTCTGCCGATCATCAGCCAATTGCTTGGCGAAAAACATGTGCAATTGCGCGTTGACCCGGCCGCCGAAGCGATTTTGAAATCCGAAATCCTCCCGCCCAGCGGGACGAAATCCGAAATCCGGCGGGCGACCGAGCAGGATTTTTACACCGAATACAACGATTACATCCTGAACGTCCGCGTCGTGGACGGCGTGCAGGCGGCGATTGACCATATCAATCAATACGGCTCGGCGCATTCGGACAGCATCGTCACGAAGAACGAGGCGCACGCGAAGCAATTCCTCGCCGAAGTGGATTCCGCGGCGGTTTATTGGAACGCCTCGACGCGGTTCACCGACGGCGGCGAGTTCGGCATGGGCGCGGAAATCGGCATCAGCACCGACAAAATCGGCGCCCGCGGTCCGATGGGCCTGGAGGAATTGACGAGCTACAAGTGGCTTGGCATCGGCACCGGCCAGGTGCGGACATGATCGGCCACGGATTTAACACGGATTCAGAAGCATTTCGGAGGCTCCGACAGGAGCCTCCGTGAATGCGCGCAGGTCACGACTACTGAATCCGCGCCCGGAAGAATTGCTGCTGGTTCGTTCCCATGGGCATCTCCAAATCCAGTTCGCCGTAAGGCAGTGTGTTGGTCTGGCACGGCGTCCAGGTTTTCAGATCGAACGAGCTTTCCACGACCACGCTGGCCCCAATCGAAGCCGTCAACTGCACATAGAACGTTCCATCATACGCTGACAGGCTCCCGTCGGTTGCGGCAAACTGGAATGGAATCGGGATGGGCGTGAAATTTACCTCATCCAGCCACGCGGCATCCTGTCCGGCGCTGTCGGACACATCCTTCGCGTAGCGCCAGCGGAGCATGTGCGCGCCGGTGGGGATGTCGTGGGTCTGCTGCTGCCACGGAACTTCGCCGGAAATCGCGCCCGGCTGCAGGACGCCGTCCAGATAAAATTCCAGGAAATCGTAGTCCGGTTCCGACGAAACTTTCCACCAGTAAGTCAAAGTGCCCGGCCCCACCACCGAAGTTGCCAGCCACGATTCCTGGTTGTCCGTGATTGCGCCACTCCGCGCCGCGTCCACGCCGTCATGGGTTTCAGCGGTCTGGGCGAACCAGGCGGAATTCCCGCCGACGCTCAACCACAAATTGCAGTCCAGGGCCGATTGAAGCGCCGTTTGCACCACCAGCAGTGTGGCGGGCGGAATGGTGGCCGCGCCCACTCCGTTGCTCACGATGACGGAATAGTCGCCTGCGTCACCGGGGACGAGGCTGGTCAACTGCAGCACCGCGTCGGTTTTGCCAGGCAGATCAACACCATTGCGCCGCCACTGGTAGTGGAGTGGCCGGGCACCGTTCGCTTCCACCCGGAAAAAGATCGTGCCTCCCGGCGGTCCGACGCGGCTGGCCAGACGCGAGGTGATGAAGGGTGAACCGATCGCTGGCACGGCCAGGCTGTGATACATTCCGCTGGCAATACCCCCGACCATCGTCACCCACGAAGGCACAGTCGTCTGGCCGTAACCGTTGTAGCCCCATGCGGCTACGGTGCCGTCGGCCCGCAACGCCAGACTGTGATAATACCCACCCGCCACCGCCACCACGTTGC
>OCZT010000819.1_pt1 | contig 31641 bp, 24 predicted proteins | sample 1539031 | NCBI WGS metagenome assembly OCZT01 (sample SAMEA3539308, study PRJEB22396) | soil metagenome | biome: tundra; feature: field; material: soil | place: USA | collected 2010-05 | depth 0.15 m | reverse complement strand
TGGACGCGCGGTGGGACGCGGAATGGGAAAAGAACCTGCTCGATGCCGCCATGGCAAAAGTCAAACGCCGGCTTGACCCGCAAAAGTATCAAATCTTTGACTTGTATGTGAACAAGGAATGGGCACCCGAAAAAGTGGCCACGACGTTCGGCATTTCCGTGGACCAGGTTTATCTGGCCAAACATCGGACGACGGAACTGATTAAAGAAGAAGTCAAAAGGTTGGAAAGCAAAGTGAGTTGACGGGTTGCCATCGGTTGGTTCAGCGGGCTGATCCAAAGTGAGTTCATGAGAACCGGCAATAATCAAAATCCGCATGTCCCGCCGGCACCTGCGGCCGGCGGTTGAGCGCATACACTCCGATTTTGGCTCCCATCCACGTTCCCCGACGCGCCGGAAAAACATGGGGAATCTGCACAAACTGTCCGTCCGTCGCAAAATAGAAGACGCAGACGCCGCCTTCCCCGACTTCCACGCGCAATTTGACCACGCCGGGCAGGCCGTCGTGTGTGAACTTTTGAACGCCATCCACGCGCAAGACCAGTTGATTGCCCGCAACGTCGCGCCGCAGCGCCAGGGCGGCGCAGGACTGGCCCATCACCACCAGGCCCGCCTCTTCCCCCGGGTGGGCCGGTGAAAATTCCAGCAGCGTTTCAAAAGTGAAGGAGCGCGCCGGAAATTTTTGCAGCAACAAATTCGCCACGCGCTTCAGGTCTTCCCCAGACGCCGGTTGTGGATACAACCGCAACCAGCTCCGGCGGGCGTCCAGTTTGCACCACTGCTCCTGGTGGTTGGCCTGCCACTGCCATTGCAAACCCAGCCTGGGAGAATCGAATTCATCACTCGTTTGAGGAATGATCCGGCCGCCAGCAGCAAGGCCGGAAGGTTTGGCGCAATGCAACACGGGTTCTCCAATGCCATTGCCATCCTGGTCCGCACCCATCAGGGGCCAGCCGTCCTGCCATTGCACCGGCTGCAAGTGCATGATCCGGCCATAGACCCCGGCGTCCTGAAAATGCAGGAACCACCATTCACCGTTCGGCGTGTCCACCAGCGCGCCCTGGTGCGGGCCGTTGATGGCGGTGCTGCCTTGCTCCAGCACGATTTTGTCCTCGTAGGGACCGTAAATATTCCGTGAACGCAGCACGACCTGCCAGCCGGTCTCCACGCCGCCGGCGGGCGTCAGGATGTAATACCACCCGTCCTTTTTCAGAAATTTCGGACCTTCCAGGGTGGGATGCCGGTCCGGATCGTGAAAAACAATCTGGCCTTCGCCCAACAACTGCAAACCGTCCGGGGCCATCGGGCGGACGCGCAGCCGGTGCTGGACGCCGGCGCGGGAATTGGCGTAAGCGTGAACCAGATAGGCCCGGCCATCGTCGTCCCACAACGGGCAGGGATCAATCAACCCTTTCCCGGCCTGCACCAGATGCGGCCCGGACCATTGGCCGGCCGGGTCATCCGCCGTGGTGACATAAATGCCTTCGTCCGGCGTCGGGAAAAAAATCCAGAATTCCCCGGCGTGAAACCGGATGGCCGGCGCCCAAATGCCGCAGCCCGGTTGCACTTCGGCATAGCGCGGATGCGGCAGGCTTTTGACCGCGTGGTTGATGAGCGTCCAATTCACCAAATCCTTCGAGTGCAGAACCGGCAGACCGGGGGTGCAGTTGAAGCTGGACGCGGTCATGAAAAAATCGCCGCCGTGACGGACGACATCGAGGTCCGAATAATCCGCATAAATGATCGGATTGCGAAACGTGCCGTCACCCTGGTCGGGCGTCCACGGATAGGCACAGGCCGGGGCCGAGATGGCGGGCGTTTGATCTGGGTTCGCGGCGGGGGTCATGGTGATTTGGAGACGCCAATTCGCGGCACGAGCAGGTGCAGGATCGCAAGCGAGATCAGATACATCAACGAAGCTCCCGCGAAGACGAGAACGTAGTTGCCCCTGGTCTTGAGCAGGTACCCGATCAATTCGGCCACCAGCCCGCCGGTAAAGTAGGAGACAAAGCCGCCGAGACCGACGACCGCGCCCACCACATTCTTGGGCATGGTGTCGGAAACGAAGCTGAACAAGTTGGCCGACCAACCCTGGTGGGCCGAGCCGGCGATGCCGACGATGATCACGGTCAGCCAGACGTTGGGAACATGCGGGGCGAGGAACAGCGGCATCACCGCCACGGCGCAGAGCAGCAACGATACTTTGCGCGCCGCGTTGATGCTCCAGCCCCGGCCGATGAGCCTTCCCGCCAGCCACCCGCCAGCCACGCCGCCGAACGCGGCAATGAAGTAGAACAAGGCCGTCCACCAGCCAATCTGCCCCAACGGGATGTGGTAGCGTTTGTCCAGGAAGTCGGGCAGGAAAAACATGTAGATGGTCCAGACCGGTCCGGCGAGAATTCCCGCGATCAAATAGGCCCACACGGCCCGGTAACGGAGCAGGGAAATCCATGGGACCGACTCCTTCTTTTCCACGGTCTGCGGCTGGCCGCCCTGGATGTAGTCGCGCTCGGCGGCGGAGAGATGGCGGTGTTGTTCCGGATTGTCGTAGAGCCACCACCACGCCGCGACCCAGAACAAACCCAGCACACCGGTGACATAGAATGTGACCGGCCATCCCCACCGGGCGTACATGAACGGCACGGCGATCGGGCAGAGAATGGCGCCTACGTTGGTGCCGGTGTTGAAGATGCCGGTGGCCAGCGCGCGCTCTTTCACTGGAAACCACTCGGCGACGGTTTTGATGGCGCCGGGGAAGTTCCCGCCTTCGGCCAGTCCCAACATGATGCGGGCGGACATGAACCCGAAAACCGTCATGGGCATCGCCAGCACAATGGTTCCGGTGAACCACGGCAGGTTGAAATTGAACGGTTTGTCGAGGGGGATGTAGGTGCAGAGGCCGTGCGCCGCCGCCGCGAAGCTCCATAACAGGACGAACCACGGAAGCCCGCGCTTGACCCCAAGCCAGTCCATGATCCGGCCGCCGAAGAGATAGCCGAACGCGTAGGCGAACGAAAACGCCGACGCGATGTGCGCGTAATCGGTTTCGCCCCAGCCGAGTTCCTTGCTCAGCGGCATTTTCAGGATGCCGATGATGTTCCGGTCAATGTAGTTCACCGCGACCGAGAAAAAGAGCAGCGCGCAGATGACCCAGCGAAATTTTCCTGATTTGGCCATTTGATTTGAAATGCGTCAGTGGCGGCGCCGCCGCTCAAAACGAAACCGGTTTTGCCGGCGTGTAGATCGTGTTTGCAACGACGATGGCGAATCTTAACCGTTAAATTGCGAATCGTTCAATCGCTAAATCATTGCCTCACGCATTGATTTAGCAATACGACCATTCAGTGGATCCCGCCCTTGAACCCTTGCTGCCGGAGAGCTTCAAACAAAACCAGCGCCGCACAGTTCGACAGATTCAGTGAACGCGATTTTTCATTGAACATCGGAATGCGCAGCCAGCGTTCGCGATTTTGTTCCAGCAACTGCTTCGGCAAACCGGCGGTCTCGCGCCCGAAAACCAAATAATCGTCCGCTGAAAATTTTGCCTCGGTGTAAATCTTCGGCCCGCCCGATTCGACAAACCAAAGCCGCGCTTTCGCCGGAAGTTTTTCCTCAAACGACTTCCAGTTCGGCCATCGATGCCACTCGACGCGCTGCCAGTAATCCATGCCCGCGCGCTTGAGTTGCGCGTCATCGAGCTTGAAACCGAACGGCTCGATGAGGTGCAGCACCGTCTTCGTGGCTGCGCACAGCCGTGCCACGTTGCCCGTGTTCGGCGGAATTTCCGGTTCAACCAGAACAATGTTCATGGCTCAACGTGCTGCCGGCATTCTGCCGGCAGATCTGTTCTTCCGGCGAGACGCCGGAAGCACGTTATAAAATACCTTCCACAACACCAGCCCCTGCGCCGGGGCGGTCATGCCGGCCACGCGCCGGTCCTTTTTCGCCAGCATCCGCCGGATTTCATCCGCCGGAAATTTGCCCAGACCGATCTGCACCAGCGTCCCCACGATGCCGCGGCACATTTTGTAAAGAAAACCGTCACCTTCGATGATAAACGTCAATTGCGGGCCGGACTTTTTGATGTCACAGCGGGTGAGCCGGCGCACGGTGGATTTCATCTCGTAATTTCGGCTGGCGGCGAACGATTTGAAATCACGCCGTCCGACAAACAGCGGCGCGGCGGTGCGCATGGCCTTCAAGTTGAGCGGGCGCGTCACATGCCACGCGGTATGGCGAATCAGCGGATTCATGGCCGGATGATTCCAGACGAAATAGCGATATTGTTTGCCCGCCGCGTCGAAGCGCGCGTGAAATTCTTTCGGCGCGCGTGAAGCGGAAAGCACACGAATGTCTTCCGGGAGCCAGGCATTGAGCGCCAACGTGAGTTGGCGCACGGACATTTTGGCTTCGGCGCCGGGAATTTCAAAATGCGCGACCATGTCGAGCGCATGAACCCCGGTATCCGTGCGACTGGCGCTATGGAGACGCGGCTTGCTCGGGAACAACTTTGCCAGCGCCGTTTCGACGATTTCCTGCACGCCGGTCCCGGTTTTCTGCACCTGCCAGCCTTCATAGCCCGTGCCGTCGTAGGCGATGGTCAGTTTGAATTTGAGGGGGTGCATTTTTAACAACAAAGGAACAAAGTTTGACGAAACAATCTGGCTCGCTTTCATTTCAAAATTGTAGGAGACGACGTAAGGAGTCTCAATTTTCTTTAATTTGAGCCTCGTCACCTCGGCTCCTACCGGGTGTTGAGAAGAGGCTTCTTTGTGCCTTCACGTCTTTGTCATTCAAATCCCATCCAGATAGCTTTGCAATAAAATGGCGGCGGCCGTTTGGTCCACCTTCTCTTTGCGTTTGTCCCGACGCACTCCGCCCTGGATCAACACGCGGTTCGCCTGCGCCGAGGTCAGCCGCTCGTCCCAGGTTTTGATCGGAACGGCAACGGCATCTTTCAGCGCAGCAACGAATGTCTCCACTTTGAACGCCGCCGGGCCGTAGCTGCCGTCCATGTTGCGCGGCAGGCCGATGAGGATCAGGTCAATTTCCTTTTCCTGGATCAATTGCCGGAGCCGCGCCAGGAAATCCGCGAACGGCTCGGCGGGAATATATTCCAGCGGCTGCGCGATGGTTTTGGTTTCATCGCTCACCGCCACGCCAATGCGCTTGCTTCCATGATCAAGGGCGAGGATTCGCATGACGCGCACAGTTTCACAACAAAAGCCTGGCGTGGCGAGCCGATTTCAATTCCTCAAATCAATGACACGGATTTCACAGATTTTCACGGATGCAATCCGTATCTCATCTGTGGCTAAAAGATTTTTCACCCGGCTAAATTTCTTTTTCCTTCGCCCATTTCGTGGTTAAATTTTTCCCGCGATGATTCAATACCTCAATCTGCTGCGACATGTCCTGGAGCACGGAAAACCCAAGGCTGACCGCACCGGCACCGGCACGTATTCCGTGTTTGGCGCGCAGGCGCGGTTTGATTTACGAAACAATTTCCCGCTGCTCACGACCAAGAAAGTCCATACCAAATCCATCATTTATGAGCTGCTGTGGTTTTTGCGCGGCGACACGAACGTCAAATGGCTCAACGAGCACGGCGTGACGATTTGGGATGAATGGGCGGACAAGGACGGCAACCTGGGCCGCATTTACGGCGCGCAATGGTGCGACTGGCGCGCGCCCGACGGACGCTCCATCAATCAAATTGACCAGGTCATCGAGCAGATCAAAAAGAATCCCGACAGCCGAAGGCACATCGTCAGCGCGTGGAATCCGGGCGAAATTGACAAAATGGCGCTGCCGCCGTGCCACGCGCTGTTCCAGTTCTACGTCAGCGACGGCGAGTTGAGCTGCCAGCTTTACCAGCGGAGCGCGGATATTTTCCTGGGCGTGCCTTTCAACATCGCCAGCTACGCACTGCTCACGCTGATGGTGGCGCAGGTTTGCGGATTGAAGCCGGGCGATTTCGTCCATACGTTCGGTGATTTGCATCTTTACCAAAACCACCTCGAGCAAGCGAAGCTGCAACTTTCTCGCGAACCGCGTCCGCTGCCGCAAATGAAATTGAATCCGGCCGTGAAAAACATCGACCACTTCAAGTTCGAGGATTTCAAGCTGGCCGGCTACGACCCGCACCCGGCCATCAAAGCGCCAATTGCGGTTTAAGACGAATTCCAACGCAAAGGCGCAAAGACGCAGAGTAAATGAATCTTTGCGACCTTGCGTCTTTGCGTTAAAACTCCACGTGTGAAATACTTCAAGGCCATTGCGGCGATGTCGCAGAACCGCGTGATTGGCGCGGACGGCAAAATCCCGTGGCATCTGCCGGAGGATTTCAAGTGGTTCAAAAAAATGACGATGGGCAACGTCATCGTCATGGGGCGCAAGACGTTTGAAAGCCTGGGCCAGCCGCTGCCAAACCGGAAGAATCTGATCCTGACGCGGCATCCGCAGCGGCTCATCAAAAGTCATCCGGAAATTTTCGGGCAATATCACGAGTGGCGCGGCGGTCGTTATCTCAAGCGCGCCTATCAGTTTCATTTCAGCAAACTGGAGAAGGACCAAAAGACGGAACTTCTAGTTTTCAACTCGCTGGAGCGGCTGGATCCGTCGGAATTCCCCAATGAAATTTTCATCTGCGGTGGCGCGGAAATTTACGCGCAGATGTTACCGCGCTGTTCCGATCTTTACCTCACGCTGGTCAAACGTGAGGTGGAAGGCGACGCGTTTTTCCCGCCGTTTGAAGGCCGGTTCGTGCTGGCTGAAGAAATTCGCGACACGCCGGAGTTCAAAATCCTGCATTACCAGCACCGGTCACTGATTTCGTGAGGGCAAAGCTGGTTTGTTCGTAGCCGCGGACGTCAGTCCGCGCCATTTGAAAAGTGTGCGCCGACTGAAGTCGGCGGCTACGCCGGTTAGGACTCCAAAAACAAAACAGGCGGACCGTTGCCGGCCCGCCTGCGTATGAATTCAATCTGGCAGAGTAATTACTCCGATTTCTGCGCTTCGTCGGCGGCGTCGAAGGCGTGTTGCAGCGCCACGAGGTCTTCGCCGGGTTTGAGCGCATCGAAAATTTTCTGCTCTTCCTTGAGTTGTTCTTCGGTGTAGCTGGCGGCCTTGATGGAAAGGCCGATGCGGCGTTCGCCTTTGTCAATCTTGATGACGCGGGCGGTCACCTCCTGGCCGGCCTTGAGCACGTTTTTGATTTTGTCCACGCGCTCCTCACTGACCTGCGAGATGTGCACGAGACCGTCAATGTCGTGTTGCAAACCGATGAATGCGCCGAAGCTCGCGAGTTTCGTGACCTTGCCTTGAACGACATCGCCGACCTTGTAAAGCTGGTCAATGTTCGCCCACGGGTCTTGCGAGAGTTGTTTGATGCCCAGCGCGATGCGCTGGTTCGGACGGTCCACTTCGAGCACGACGGCTTCAACTTCGTCGCCCTTCTTGAGAACTTCGGACGGGTGATTGATCTTGCGCGTCCACGACACGTCGGACACGTGAATCATGCCGTCAATGCCCTCTTCCAATTCCACAAACGCGCCGTAGCTGGTGAGGTTGCGCACCTTGCCTTTGACCCGGGCGCTGACCTGGTATTTTTGCTCGACGTTGTCCCAGGGATTCGATTCAAGCTGGCGAATGCCGAGGGAAATTTTTTGTTCCTCGCGATTGATGCCGAGCACGACGGCTTCAATTTCCTGGTCCTGCTTGAGCACGTCGCTGGGCTTGGCCACGCGTTTGGTCCACGACAATTCAGTGACGTGAACGAGACCTTCGACCCCCATCTCCAATTGCACAAACGCGCCATAAGGCACGAGGCTGACGACCTTGCCCTTGACCTTCGCGCCGACGGGATACTTGGTCTCGATGTTGTCCCACGGGTTGGCCATTTTTTGCTTGAGGCCGAGGCTGACGCGTTCCTTTTCCTTGTTCACGTCGAGCACGACCACGTCAATTTCCTGGCCGACCTTGAGGATTTCCGATGGATGCGCGATTCGGCCCCAGCTCATGTCGGTGATGTGGAGCAGGCCGTCAATGCCGTTCAACTCGATGAACGCGCCGAAATCAGTAATGTTCTTGACCGTGCCCTTGCGGATGTCGCCCGGCACCATTTCGGCCAGCAGTTTGGCGCGTTTTTCATTGCGCTCCTGCTCGATCAATTCGCGGCGCGAGAGCACGATGTTCTGCCGCTCCTGATTGATTTTGACGACCTTGAATTCGTAGGTGTTGTTGACGAATTGCGCGAGATTCCTCGGCGTGATGACATCAATTTGCGACGCGGGCAAAAACGCCTCGACGCCGATGTTGACGACCAGGCCGCCTTTGACGATTGACTTGACCTTGCCCTGGATCGTGCCGCCCTCGTTGCAAATGGTGAGGATGCGCTCCCAATTTTTCTTGAATTCGGCCTTTTCGTGCGAGAGTTCGACCGTGCCGTCCTTGTTTTCGAGTTTTTCGATGAGGACATCAATTTCGCCGCCGACCTTGAGCGCGTTGGCGTCTGCAAATTCATTGGTGGGGATGACACCTTCACTTTTGTAGCCGATGTCCACCAAAACTTCCTTCGGGCGGACTTCGATGATTGTGCCTTTGACAATTTCGCCGGCGGCAAAACGCGTCGCGCTTTGCTTCATGGCTTCTTCCATCGTGAGCATAACTATTCCGGGTTGAACTGCGGGAGGCTTGGTCGTCCGATGAAACGGACTTCGAAGACTCCATTGCCTAACTACCAAACGCTGCCGTGGCAACGGAGGGTTGAATGTTAGGTTGTTTGTTAACTGTTGTTTCTCAGCCTCAATGAACATCCGCACCCGCGGCGTTCAGGCGGACGGGAAAATAGACTTAACGGCGGGTAAAGCAAGCAGGAAATTTAACCAAGACGAAATTAATCCCACCCCTCCTGGAGAAAGGATTCAGGCGAGGGTAAACAACGGGCGCTTAAGCTGTGGGTATTTTCAGTCTGGCACCGACAACAATGCGGTCGCTCTCCAAACCGTTGGCCGCTTTTAGGGCTTTTACCGTTGTTCCGTGGACTTTGGCAATGCGGGTCAAGCTATCGCCGGATTTGACCACGTAAAGAGCCTCGGGATGGCTGGCGGTCATTGCCTTCTCCTTTGAAACGGGCGGTGCGGTCCGGCTGGTGGCGTTAAGATTCAGTTGCGGACCTGGCTTTGGCTTCTGCTCCACCATCAAAGCCGGGTTTGTCCAGGACGCCGGCAAATCGGTTGATTTTGTTACTTTTTTGACCGGGGTCGTGGCCGCTGTCTGTTCGCTCATGCAACCTGCAATCAAGAGCCCGACCAGCAGGATTACGACGGCAACCACAGCAGCAATAAATCCCTTTTTAAACCGCTCCCGACGGCGTTGTTGACTGTCCGCCCTCTGCAAACAAGATGGGATTTGGAAGGGGTTCGACGGATTCACAATATTCATAGTCTCTTCAAAGGTGCTAGCATAGACAATGCCAAGAAGTGGGGAAAAATCCGGTGAGAGAATTAACGAGCCTTGGCACCCCGAACCGTCATGACTTGGTACAAGTCAAACTGTCCAATTCCTGAACTGAGACACCGGCGACTGCCGGCTTTGTTTACTAAATCACTGCACAAACCCCTGCTCCTTCAGCCAGAACAGACAGTCGCCCGCCCACGGATGCGGATGGGCGAACGGGGGGTTGTCGTTGAGTCCCAAACCATGCCGGCCCTTTTGGTAGATGTGCAAATCAAACGGCACGCCGGCCTTCCTCAACGCCTCGGCGAACATCAGGCTGTTTTCCATCGGCACGGTTTTGTCCTCGTAGGTGCACCAGATGAAGCACGGCGGCGTGTTCGTGGTCACCTGTAGTTCGCTGGAAAGCAACTTGACCAGTTCCGGCGGCGGATGGGTGCCGAGCAAATTGGTTTTTGAACCCTGATGCGTGTATTCACCCATCGTGATGACCGGGTAACATAAAATGCCAATGTCCGGCCGCGAGCTTTGCCGTTCAATCGGGTCGGCGGCGGCCGGGTCGCCGGAATCAAAATGCGTCATCAGCGTGGACGCCAGATGTCCGCCCGCCGATGAGCCCATAATACCAACGTGATGCGGGTCAATCTTCCAGTCCGTGGCCCGCGTCCGCACCAAGCGCATCGCGCGCGCCGCGTCCTGCAGCATTGCCGGATGCCGGTAGCCGCTCGAACCGAGCCGGTATTTCAACACGAAGCAGGTCACGCCATGCTGATTCAACCAAAGTGCGTAATTCTTTCCCTCATGCGGCGCGAGATGATCATAGCCGCCGCCCGGACAAATCACCATCGCCGCGCCCGTCGTCCCGCCCGGCGGGATGGAGTCGGGCAGATAGGGCATGAGCGTGGGGATGTCGTTGCTCGTGCTGCCCAGCGCGCCGGGTGCGCCGTTCGGCCAGAGCGGAATCGGCGCCGGCATTTCCGCGCGCAAGAAAATCGGGAAAGAAACAATCACCGCCAACGTGAACAGAGTTTTCATTTTTTCATTTTGAACCGGCATCAAAACCATTTTTTCCTCTTGAAATACCAACACGTCACCGTCGTGGAGATGACGGTGACAATTCCGGCGACGAGGTAGCCGTGTTTCCAGCTAAATTCCGGCATGTTAGGAAAGTTCATGCCATACCACGTGCCGACCATCATCAGGGGCGTGGTGATGACGGTGATGAGCGTGAGCAGTTTGACGACTTCACCGGTCTGATTGGACGACATGTTCAGATAGACCTGCAAAATGCCGGTGAGCGAATCGGTGTAGCCATGCGCCATTTCGCCGATGTGAAAAAGCGTGTCATAAACGTCGCGGAAATACGGCACCAAGTGGGCGCGAATGAGCTTGAATTCGCCCGCGGCAAACCGCGCCAGCACCTCGCGTTGCGGCCCGATGATCTGGCGCAGGTGCAGGACCTCTTTTTTGATCTGGAGGATTTTGTTCAACGTCTTCTGGCTCGGGTGCTGCAAGGCTTGTTGCTCCAGTTCGGCAATTTCCATGGAGAGTTCGTCAAGCGCGGGTTTGTAATTGTCCACCAGCGAATCGAGCAGCGCGTAGGCCAACCGGTCGGGCGCGCGGGCAATCAGCACCGAACTTTTGACGGCGCGCTCCTCCACCAACAACACGCTGCGAACCGGTTTTTCGTGATAGGTCACGAGAAAATTCTTGCCGAGGAAGAAATCCAGTTCATTCGTGGCAAATTGCCCGTTCTGGCGGCTGTAATCCACCGCGTGAATGACCATGAAAAGATAGGGGGTGAACAAATCCCCCTCCTTCGGCGAATACTCCTCCACCTTCGGCAACGGACTGGCCTTGACGCAGTCCTCGATGGACAGCGGATGAAAGTGAAATACATCCGCCAAAATCGTGCGCACCTCATCTTCCGTCGGCGCTTCGAGGTCAACCCAAAGGAAAAGGTTGGTGTCCGCCAGCAGCGTTGGCATCAGGAACAGGTCAATGTCCCCGGTGTGCAACCGTCCCTGCGTGGTGAAGGCAAATGAACGAATCATAATCGGGATCGGCGTGACGAAAACGGGATGGAAGCCGGCATTGCCGTTGTCAAAAGAGTTTTCATGGTTGGTTGACAACGGAGCTTACGCAAACCCGCCTCCATTTCAACCCCGAAGCCTGCGTTGACGCTCACCAGTTACCGCCCTACTTTCGTAGCATGTTCGAACTCGTTGCACCGTTCAAGCCCGCCGGTGACCAGCCGCAGGCGATTGCGAAGCTGACCGACGGCATTATGTCCGGCGCGAAACATCAAGTGCTGCTCGGCGTCACCGGTTCGGGTAAAACGTTCACCGTCGCCAACGTCATCCGGAACGTGGACAAGCCGACGCTCGTCATTTCGCACAACAAAACGCTCGCCGCGCAGCTTTACGCCGAGTTCAAGGGCTTTTTTCCCCGCAACGCCGTCGAATACTTCGTCAGCTACTTCGATTATTACCAGCCCGAAGCCTACCTCCCGCGCACCGACACGTTCATTGAAAAGGACTCGAGCCGGAACGAGGAAATCGAGCGCTTACGGCTTTCCGCGATGAGTTCGCTGTTCTCGCGCCGGGACGTGATTGTCGTGGCCAGCGTGTCCTGTATTTATGGCATCGGCAGCAGGGAGGATTACGAGGCGATGGTCATTCCGGTTCGTACCGGGATGGAATTGTCGCGCGAACAATTCCTCACGCGCCTCGTGGATCTGCTGTACGACCGGAATGACATTGAGTTCACCCGCGGCCAGTTCCGCGTGCGCGGCGACACGGTGGAACTTCGTCCGGCCGGGCGCGAAGACGGGCTGCGCGTGGAATTTTTCGGCGAGGAAATTGAACGCCTTACCCGCTTCGAGCCGCTGACCGGCAACAAAATTGAACCGCTCGACGCCGTCACCATTTTCCCGGCCAAACAATTTGTCACCACCGGCGATAAACTGAAGCGCGCCATTCTCACCATCCGCGAGGAACTCGGCGGGCGCATCGCCTGGTTCGAGAAGCACGGCAAATTGCTCGAAGCCCAGCGCATCAAAATGCGCACCGAATACGACCTGGAAATGATGGAGGAGATGGGCGTTTGCTCCGGCATTGAGAACTACTCGCGCCACATCGGCGGGCGCGCGCCCGGCTCGCAGCCCTGCACGTTGTTTGATTTTTTCCCGCCGGATTATCTGCTCGTCATTGACGAATCGCACGCCACCGTGCCGCAAATCGGCGGCATGTTTGAAGGCGACCGCTCGCGCAAAACGGTGCTGGTGGACTACGGCTTTCGATTGCCGAGCGCGCTGGACAACCGGCCCATGAATTTTCTGGAGTTTCAGTCCATGCAGGGCCCGACGATTTACGCCAGTGCCACGCCCGCCGCGCGGGAAATCGAGTGGGCACGCCAAGCCTGTAGCCGTCCCGCAAAGCGGGATCAGTCCGCGCCATCTGAACTTTCAGCGGATCAGCGCCGACTCACGGCGGCGGCTACAGAAAAAGATGGCGTCGTTGAACTCGTCGTGCGTCCCACCGGACTCATTGACCCGAAGGTCACGCTCAAACCGCTCAAGGGCCAGATTGACGATCTGATCGAGGAATGCCGCAAGCGCGCCGACGCGAAGGAACGCGTGCTGGTCACCACACTCACCAAGCGCACCGCCGAGGAACTCACCGATTATCTCCGCGACATCGGCGTGAACGTGCGCTACCTGCACAGCGAGATTGACGCCATCGAACGCGTCGAGATTTTGCGCGCGTTGCGCAAGGGCGAGTTCGACGTGCTGGTCGGCATCAACCTGCTCCGCGAAGGCCTGGACCTGCCGGAAGTTTCACTCGTGGCGATTCTCGACGCGGACAAGGAAGGTTTTCTGCGCAGCGAAACGAGCCTGATTCAGACCGCCGGTCGCGCCGCGCGGCATCTCAACGGCGAAGTCATTCTCTACGCCGACGTGATGACTAACAGCATCAAAAAGTTTCTGGCCGTCACCGAGCGCCGCCGCCAGAAACAGCTTGAATACAACCGCGAACACAACATCACGCCACGCAGCGTCAGCCGGGCGGTGGAGGAAAGCCTTGCCACCTACGAATCGAAGCGCAAAAAAGCCGATGCCGTCCTCCACGACGCCGGCATGGACGTGGACCTCACCGAGACGATCAACGAACTCGAAAGTGAAATGCTCAAGGCCGCCGAAGAATTGAAATTTGAAAAGGCCGCCCTGCTGCGCGACCAGATCAAGGAACTCAAGCGGATGATTGATGGCGGCAAGCCCGAAACAGAGACGAAGTCCGTCAGTTACCGAAAAGCGGGCAACCGGCGCTCACAAAAGTAAGCCGCACAACTTTTAAGCGCTCTTGACAGGCAGAAACGGCGTGAGAGATTGCGGCAGCTTCTTATGGTTGCGGCCAGCGATCCAAATACGATTATCGGTGGAGTTGCCCTGGGCGGTCTGGCGTTTAGCGGCTTGTGGCGGTTCATTGTTTGGGTCCGTGAAGCACCGGTCCGACCGGATCCGTGGGATGCCGAGACTGAACAAAAGTTATCGGAACCGGAAGCCGTGGAAGTCTGCCATCGTTGTTTGATCCAGCAGCCTCCCAACGCGTGGTTTTGCGAACACTGCGGAAGTGCCGTCGGGCCTTACAATAACTGGATGCCTTATATTCACATTTTTTCAATTGGCGAAGTCTTGCGGAATGGGGTCATGGACAAATTGCGTCCAAACGTGCTCACGATCAGCGGCTATCTCTTGCTTTCCGTAAATTTCTTCTTCTTTATTATCATTATCATTCGACCGCATATTGCATCTTCGGGTTTTGTTCTCTTAATCTTCGCCGCTTTGCTTTTATACTGGTTTTTGCTCTTCAAGAATCTGAAACGACTCAGGGAAGAAAAACCGGGCGAACAACCAGACGGCGTTCAATCCTGAACGGCCTGGTCGCGTTTTGGATCAAGAAACCGCGTGGCTGATTCCGAGCCGTGAACCGGCCAGGGCCGTTTCATGCCACAGGCTGATGAGTTCACTCAGGCTTTGCAGCCACGGCAGCACGCGGTTTTCCAGCGCGTTGGAGAGCGGAATTGTGTCTTCCGAATGGCAGGCTTCGTTCACGTCCCTGATAATGGCGGCGATTTGTTCAAGCTGCCACTTGCGGAGTTGGGCGAGCGACGTGCGATTATCGAATAGCTCGCAAGTGTTTTCCGGCAACAGGCTCAAGGTAATCACCGGCTCTTTGAGAACCGAGGCCAGATTCCACCAGACTTCGTGCGCCACTCGACCATTGTTGATGAGGACAAGTGTGAGAGCGATTTCAACGCATTCCCGGGCGAGGTCGGTTTGTTGAAACGCCTTCTTGAGCAGCAGGAGAGAAGTCTCTTCCAAAGCGACTGTCCCGGCCTCGACGCGGCAAAAAATTCTTTGATTAAGCAATGGCAGGGCAAGGTTTACCGGCTGCCCATCAACGCTTAAGGAATACAGAATGCGATGTCTTTCCAAGGCGAGCGTTTCGAGATGGCAGCGAATGGCGTTAAGGGAGCGGTGCCCAGACGGCAGTCCCACCGGCAGACCATCAAGCGTTATTTCAACCTCATCACGAGTTTCAGGGGCATCGAATGAGTTTTTGCGCATACTGCTGTCAAAGTACGCATGCCGCGTGCCCCGGAATGTCGGCCGTTCGAAAAGTTATTCACAAGTAATTCACAGCCCGCGAGCCACAAAATCATTTCGCCGGGTTCGCGCCTTTGACGCCCAGGCGAATGGAGTAAAGCGATTTGCTCGCGGTGATGAAGAGCGTTTGATGATCCCTGCCGCCAAAGCTGACGTTCGCCGACCATTTTTCCGGCACGTCAATGTGTTCGATTTGTTTGCCGGTTTTGTCGAAAACCGTCACGCCGTTGGTCGTGCCGGTGGCACAAAGGTAAAGGTTGCCTTCCGCGTCAATCGTCATGCCGTCGGAACCTTTCGGACAAAACAGCGTTTTGTTCGTGAGCGAGCCGTCGGGCAGGATGTCGTAGCGCCAGGTTTGATCCCCGCGAATATCGGCAACGAAAAGTTTTTTGCCGTCCGGCGTGCCGGTGATCCCGTTGGGTCTTTTGAAATCTTCAGCCACGGGCATAAATTTTTTCCGGTCGGGCGAAAGATAAAACACCTTTTCGCCGTCAAGCGCCATCGTGTCATGATCCCACCAGGTCCGCTTGTAAAACGGATCGCTCAAATACATCGCGCCGTTGGGCGCAATCCAAACGTCGTTCGGGCCGTTGAGATATTTGCCCTGATAGCCTTTGACGAGCACCGTCACTTTTTTGTCGGGCGTGACCGACCAAAGCTCGTTCTTCTCGTCGGCGCAGGCAATGAGGTTGCCTTTCGCGTCGAAGCACATTCCATTCGCGCGGCCGGCGGGTTGCATGAACGTGGACAGCTTTCCGTCCACGCTCCATTCCAGGATGCGATCGTTCGGCTGGTCGGTGAAAAAAATGTTGCCGTTCGTGTCGCACGTCGGGCCTTCGGCGAATTTGAGGTCGCCGGCGAGTTTTTCAAGTTTCGCGCCGGGTGCGATGACGCTTTCGGCCACGGCCGGCGAAAAACCTGCGAGGCCGAAACAAATCCATCCAGCGAGAAGAATCAACGGTTTCTTTGCAATCATCCGGAACAATCTGCGTCAGTCAAAAATTTTAGGCGACAAAAAAACGCGTAAAGATTGCGAAGGGAAAAGTTTCCCGCCTTTGCCTTCTTCACGTTCTTCGCGTGACCTCTCCGCCTTTTAAGTTTGTTCCTTGTTTTCGGCGGCAAACTGAAGCACTTTTTGTGAAACGTTGATTTTTCGACGAAAACCATGCAGCCCGGCACAAAAAAAATTCTGCGCTTTCTTGGAAATTGGGCCATTAACACTTTTGCGGTGGTGGTGGCGGTCATCATTCTTCGTGGCCACATTCGTTATGAAAAGCCGGCCGATCTGATTATTGCGTCTCTGTTGTTGGGCATCCTCAATGCGTTCGTCAGGCCGATTCTGATGCTCCTTACGCTGCCGCTGCTGATTTTCACGCTCGGCCTGTTCACGCTCGTCATCAACGCGCTGCTGCTCTACTTCGTCGGTGTGTTGATGGGAGCGCACTTCCAGGTGGACAGTTTCGGGTTCGCGTTTCTCGGCGCAATCATCATCAGTATTGTGTCCATTGCGCTGAACGCCTTGACGGGCACGGGCAACGCCCGCGTCACGTTTCAACACCGACAACGCCCGCCCAAATCCGATAAAGACGACGGCCCGGTCATTGACGTTTGAAATTCATGCCGGCGTTCGATAAGCCGCGCGCAATGTGCTGATGCCGCGTGCGCGAAATTCCCGCTCAAAATCCGTGAGCAATTCCGCCAGTTCGGGCGGCGTTTCGATTCGCTGAAACTCCTTGCTCGCGCCAAACACCCCGGTCATTTGCGCAAAGTAATCTTCATCGTCGGTTCGCAAATAAACCACGCCACCCGGAGCGAGCGCGGCGCAAGCCAGTTGCGGAAATGATTCGTTGATGAGCCGGTTTTTGCGGTGCCTTTTTTTCGGCCAGGGATCGGGAAAATAAACGTGCAACACGGACGCCGAACGAGACGGCAAAAGATATTTCAAAAAATAAGACGATTCGATCTGCACGCCGCGCAAATTCGTCAGCGCGGCGCGACGGCCCTTGCGATCCAGCTTGCGCATGCGGCCGAGGAGCCGCTCGACGCCGATGAAATTCCGGTCCGGATGCCGCTGTGCGTATTCGGCGAGAAACGAAGCGTCGCCACAGCCGAGTTCGACTTCCAACGGCTGCGATGCCGGGAAGATTTCCACCAGATCGAGGCGTTTAAGAATGGACTCCAGTTCGACGAGCAGATCGGCTTGAATTTCCATTCGGCAATCGGCGATCAAAAATTGAGAAATGGTCGGGGCGGTGAGATTCGAACTCACGACCTCTTGTACCCGAAACAAGCGCGCTACCAGGCTACGCTACGCCCCGACCTCAGAGCGAAGCAGGTTGCCAGCCCGTGACGCGAAAGGCAATGTTGAATTTTAAATCGCCAGCAGCAGTTTCTTGATTTCTTTCAGCCGCGCCTTGGCGTCTTTGCGTGACAATCTTGGAAATTTTCCGCCAAGCGTGATGAAATCGCCGTGGCGCGTGAGCATCAGTTTGTCCTCTTTGACTTCGATATTCGCCACGGATTTTTCACTGGCGAGAATTTTTAATTCAGCCACTTGCAGCAATAATTCCACCGCCGACGGCAATGGGCCGAAGCGGTCGCGCAGTTCTTTCTGCAAACTTTCCAGCGCGGATTTTTCATTGGCTTGCGCCAGCTTGCGGTAAATTTCGATGCGATGTTGCGGTTCGGTGACGTAGTTGTGCGGCAGAGCTGCGGTGGTAGGGCGCGTCACTCCGTGCGCGCCGTCGTCGTGTCCATCAGCGGCGGGCAGAGGACTGCCCGCCCTACCTGATTCAACCGAATTCAACGAAATAAAATCCAATTTCATGCTGACTTCGACCCGAGGTTTGACTTTTTCGCCTTTCAACGCCGCGACGCTTTGCTTGAGCAACTGGCAGTAAAGCTCGAAGCCGACGGCGGTGATGTGGCCGCTTTGTTCCGAGCCGAGCAGGTTGCCCGCGCCGCGGATTTCGAGGTCACGCATGGCGATTTTGAATCCGCTGCCAAGCGTGGAGTATTGCCGGATGGCACTGATGCGTTTGCGCACGTCGGTCAGCAGGCTCACGTGGCGCGGCAACAACAGGTAGGCGTAAGCCTGATGCTTGTAACGCCCGACCCGCCCGCGCAATTGGTAAAGATCGCTCAGACCAAAGCGGTCCGCGCGATCAATGATGATGGTGTTCGCGTTCGGAATATCGAGACCGCTCTCGATGATGGTCGTCGAAAGTAAAACGTCCGCTTCGCCGTTGACAAACTTCGTCATCACTTCCTCGAGCTCGTCCGATTCCATCTGGCCGTGCCCGACGACGATGCGCGCCTGCGGCACCAGCGTCTGCAATTTCGAACGCATGGTTTCGATGGTCATCACGCGATTGTGCAGAAAGAAAACCTGCCCGCTGCGATTTAGCTCGCGTTGGATGGCATCGCGGATAACGCGTTCGTCGTATTGCACAACGATGGTCTCGACCGGCAGGCGGTCGTGCGGCGGTGTCTGGATGGTGCTCATGTCGCGCGCGCCGGTAAGTGCGAGATAAAGCGTCCGCGGGATTGGCGTGGCGCTGAGCGTCAGCACATCCACGAGCGTGCGCAGCCGCTTGAACTTTTCCTTGTGCAGCACGCCGAAGCGTTGCTCCTCGTCAATCACCACCAACCCGAGTTCTTTGAACACGATATCGCTTTGGATCAGCCGGTGCGTGCCGATGACGATGTCCACCGCGCCTGCCGCCAAATCCCTGACGACGTGCTGTTGTTCGCGATGCGTGCGAAAGCGCGAAAGCAGTTCGATGCGCACCGGGTAATCAGCCATGCGCTCGCGGAACGTGTTGAAATGCTGTTGCGCCAGCACCGTCGTCGGCACCAGCACGGCAACCTGCTTCCCGCCCATCACGGCTTTGAACGCGGCACGAATGGCGATTTCGGTCTTGCCAAAACCGACGTCGCCACAAATCAAACGGTCCATCGGCTTGGGGCATTCCATGTCGGACTTCGTTTCACGGATGGCGCGAAGCTGGTCCGGTGTTTCCTCGAAAATGAACGAACCTTCGAACTCGCGCTGCCACGGGACATCCGCCGGGAAGGCGTGGCCGGCCTGCGATTCGCGCACGGCCTGAATTTGCAGCAATTCGGCGGCAACGTCGCGCACGGCGCGCCCGGCCTGTTCCTTCGCCTTGTTCCAACGCCTGCCGCCAAGCGTATTGAGCGGCGGACGCACCTTGCCGACGCCGACGTATTTGCTGACCAGATGCGCCTCGGTGACGGGCACGTAAAGTTTCGGCGGTTCGTCGCCGGGATGGCGGGGCGCATATTCGATGACGAGGCACTCCGTGCCAGTTGAGAGTTGAGATTTGAGAGTTGATGGATGACGGCTGCTGCCCGCCGGCAGGTTTTTCAAACCAAGGAATCTCCCAATACCGTATTGCAAGTGGACAACCAAGTCGCCTTCTTCCAGTTCGGTAAAGTCAATGTCGAGGGCGGAACGGGTGGCCAGCGCGTGCGGGGATTTCAACCGCCGTGGCCGCTGAATTTTGTAGCGGCCAAAAATTTCCGCGTCGGTGACGACGACGAGTTTTGCTTCTTCGCAAAAAAATCCGCGGGCAAGCGTGCCGATGTGAGTCGAGGGTCGAGGGTCGAGGGTCGGGGGCTGAACGAAATCTGGCTCTCGACTCTCGACTTTCGACTCTCGGCTCAAGCCCAATTCATTCCAGACTTCCACGAAACGCTGCTGCTCGCCGTCGTTGTTGCAGAAGACATGAACGGCGTAACCTTGCCGCAACCAGCGGTGGAGCTGGTTGAAAAATTCGCGGCGTTGCGCCTCGGCGACTTGCGGGTCGGGCGCGCGTTCGCCGAGCGGACGAAAGGCGTCGAGCGAGGAAAAAGCTGGAACGCCGGATTCCAATTCGGCGCGTTGGAGTTCAAGCTTGAGCTTGCCCGGGGAACAAGCTGAAGCTTGAACTCCAACATCAGCATCGCTCACTTCGAGCCGCGTCATGGCTTTCCGGTCGAGTTGGGCGCGGAAATCAGTCCAAGGAATGAAAAATGGATCGTTTTCGGGGATTTGCTGCGCGTATTCGTCGGCGCAGGTGGCGAGTTGTTCCGGTTCACACAGGAGAAAAATTGTCTCCGGTGGCAGATAGTCGGGCAGGGCGGCCAGACAAGGCTGCGGGTTGAGGGTTGAGGGTTGAGATTCTGCATTCTGCATTCTGCATTCTGCATTCTGCATTTTTTTGAGAATTCCCAGTTCGCCTGCCGGTGGCAGGGTGACGCTCAAAATTTCTTCGCGCGAAATTTGCGTGAGCGGATCGAAGTGGCGCAGGGATTCAAGTTCGTCGCCGAAAAATTCGAGCCGCACCGGCCACGGGCTGGTGAGCGGCCAAACGTCGAGAATGCCGCCGCGCAGGGCGATTTCACCCTTTTGCGTGACCTGGGCTTCCGGTTCGCAGCCTTGCTCTTCGAGCCATTCAATCAAGTCGAGTGGATTAATTTTATCGCCGCGTGCAAGCGTGCGCGTGTGGTCGCGCAACATTTCGGGGGGAAAGGTTTTCTGTAAAAGCGCGGCGACACTGGTGACGACCAATGGCGCGTGTTGCGTGTTGCGTGTTGCGTCAAGTGACAGGGCAACCAGCGTTTCCAACCGGTCGCTGATGGTGTCGGCATGCGGGAGTTTGCCTTCGTGCGGCAGCACGTCCCAAGCGGGATAAAAAAAGGGACGAGGTGAGAGGTGAGAGGTGGGGGGTTGTTCGGTTCGCACCTCGCACTTCTGACCTCGCACTTCATCAAGCCAAGTTTCGATGTCCTGCTGAAAACTTTCCTGCGTCTTAAGATTGTCGGTGACGATGACGATGGGGCGTTGCGGGAAAAAAAATTGGAGCAGAACCGCAAAAAACGGCTGCGCCGCCGGGCTGACACCTGCGCAAGTCAACACTCCGCCATTCTCCAGTCGCTGCGCAAGGCATTGCATAGCGGGAGCTTTCGAGATGTCAGCGAACAAGCTGCTTGTCGCCGACGCTGCCACGTTTTGCGCCAAGCAAAGGGACATTCGCAGCGGGAAGCGGAGTCGTCAAGTCGGAGACGTTTGCGGAATTACGACTTGCCCGTTTAAAAAATGCGAACGCCGTCCGGTCAGGGCGAATTGATTTGCGTCGGGGAACGCCAGCCAGTGGCGATGGTTAACGACATATTTTCCATCGGGCTGACCGAGTTGGTCGTAGGATCAACAAGCGTCACAGCATTGGTAATATGATAGACCAGGAAATAGATGAGTTTGGCGCTCCAAGCGTCCGAATAAGGCCGGTCAGCCCAACCTTCCGGTCCATTGGGAGCCGGAGGCAAATCGACTGGCAGAGGTTCGTCAGGCTGTGGCCTGTGGATTTTACCGATGATCCAGACGTTATGTCCGGAACGGAGCGCGGTTTCCACTTGTTTCAACACCGGTTCGATGACGTTGGTCATCTGAAGTTTTGATTTGATCAGGTCGTAGCGGTGAAATCGATAATCTTCCAGTGGCGGCAGGGTTGTCCAAGTCCAAGACACGGTGCCACGGTAATAATGCCCAAAAGTAATGCCATAATACCATGGATGAACGATAATCAAATCGTCGGGCCTGGCATTTTGTGAAACTTGGGCGGCCACCAAGTCACCGTTCGTTTGCGGCAACTTCAAGGCAGATTGTGCTGTTGGAAAAGCAAACAACGCGACGACAACGGCAATAACCAGCACTCCAATACGAGCTGCCTGGTGGATTCGCGGCAAAATTATGTCACAACAAACCACTGCGAAACCCATGGCCGGAATATAATACCAGCGTTGGGTGGGCAAACCCGACAACTTGATAAAAAATCCAAATCCGGCCAGGCCAATTACCAGGGCAATGCTGGTGAACAAAAGCAAATCCTGATGAACCCGTGTCTCATCAGGCGAAGTTTTTATCAAGATGCAGCCAATGCCGAATAATGCCGCGATCAGAACCAGAACCACCCAGACACCCACCAACATTCCAGTCGCTTCAGCAATCCGGAACAAAAAGCCGAGAAAATTAACCCCGGTTTTGCTCACAATCCACCAGCTTTGCGCCTGACGCATGGGATCGACGTATGGCAGCAAGGAAAGCGCCGCCGGCAATCCAATGCTCAAGACGGCCATTGCCTTGCGTAGCTGGTGTCTGCGAAGACAAACAACCGCACCTGCGATACAGATGGTCAGCAAAAAAATGCGTTTTGGTAAAGAGTCTGCACGCTCAACACAGCGGCCATGCCGGCGAGCAAACCGCGACGCATGGTTGGCGCTTCAATGAAACGCCAGATCAGCGACATCGTGAGCAAAATAAACACGGTCGCCAGGCCATAGGCCCGGATGGAATCACCATACCGGATGATTGTGAAATTCAAGCCTGCGAGCGCCAGTGAAAGCAGTGGCAACCCCTGGTCCATCGTCCGGCTGGCAACCCAAAATGCCGCCAGCAATAACAGTCCGCAACCCAGTCCCAGAATTCGCAGACCAATATCTGTTGTTCCGAGTCCCGAAGCCGACCAAATTCGCACCAGAGAGGGAAACAGAATGGGGCAATGATCATGCGGCAGCGCTTCCCAGACCTGACCAAAGGATGGAAGCGTCGCGATGCTTTTGACGGATATTTCATCGCGCCAAAGGCCTCCGGCATGAATTAGATAAAAGAAATGCAACCAGACGGCGGCGACCGTCAATAAAACAGCCAGGCCCCACTCCGACTGGCGCAAAAACGTTTTTTGAAACGGCACGGCCATGATTTGATCAAGGTCTTTTCACAGTGGGTTTACGTTGATAAACTTCCAGACCGCTCCCATGAATATCCTTGCCATAGCGCGCAACCCATTTCGCACCCAAAGCATAAACGGTTTGCGTTGACGAAATGATGTCAGCCATCCCGACCAGTGTGTAGTTGGTTTGATAAGAATCCCACCAATTGAAAATTTTCGGGTCTGAATCGGGTTTGCGCGCCCACGACAAAAGATTGTCTGCAAAAACAATAAATTCGGGGGGGTTGGTTCCAATTTCGCGAATCATCTCATCCTGCATTTGCCGGGCAAACGGTTGCTCCTCCATCAAACCGTAAGTGTAAATGTAGCCCGTGGCCGAGTGACGACGGGCGAGAAAATAAATTTCCGGTTCCGAGCCGAGCACGGCCACGCGCGCGTCCGGCACCGAGTTGTTGTGGATGTATTTGGCAATGATCTCCGATTCCGGCAATGGATCGGCGCCATACATGGTGCGCGCAATTTGCACGGGTGTCTTCACGAACCAGATATCGCTCTTGGCTATGATCGTTGTCGCCACCATCAGCGCGTAGCACCAGACCGGCCAGTCGCCAAGCCTGGAGTTTTTTGCCCGCTGACTCCAAAGCTGGCGCGCTCCACTGACCGCGCAACCGGCGAGCAATGCCGCTGCCGGCAGGGTCAAAAGATAGTAATGTTTCCGAAAATAAAAGCCGGGGCAAATGGTCAATGCCGACGCCAGACTGAATCCCAGGAGCCAAAGCCGCGTTGGCCGCAGCCGTTTATCGAACCACACCATTCCCAGCCCGGCTGCGACAACCAGCCACAGCAAAAAAACACTCACGGTGACAAGGTAAAAGGTTTTCCAAAAGACCATCGGCACCGCACTGATGGGGATGAGGGAGGCGTATTGGTGCGCGTAGCGAATCGTCCAAAACCAGAATTTTTCAAAAACTCCGGCGTGCCAGAGAATCAAACAGCACACGCTGAACGGCAAAATCATTCCCACGCCAAACGCCGCGACCGGCCAAAACCGTTTGGCCAGTGGTAATTGGGTTTGGCGAACCAGCTGAACGATAAAAGCAATCACCGCCCACAAACCAATGAACGCGACATGTTGTTTCATTAAAACGCTGACACCGAACAGCAAACCGGCGGTGAACACAATCAGCCAGCTGGCGTTCTGCCGCGCCTTCCACACCACGCACAAGCCGGCGGTGGCAAAGAACGCGGCGAAATGCGTGGCGTGCCCGGCCAGTCCCAGCATTGCAGGACTGGCAGCCATCACGGCGTAGGAAGTGGCGGCGACCATCCCGGCCGTCCAGTCGAGAATTTGTTTGCCCAGCCAGAAAAGCATCAGCGCCGTCAGCGTCGTCAGACACAGCACGCCAAAATGAATGCCCGCCGGAGTCTCGCCGAACAACCACATGATGGCCGCATAAGCCGCATACGTGCCGGGAAACTTCATGTTGTAGGCGAGTTGGTAAGGCGGGATGCCCTGCAGCATGAGCTGGCCGGCATAGGCGTATTCGCCTTCGTCACGTTCGAGCGGAAAATTCAGCAAACGAAGCCGGGCGACGGCGACCACCACCAGCACCGCCACCATGAACCACCAAGTCCAATGCCGCTGGAAAAGTCGAGTCTGGATGGGCAGCGGCGCGACGGATGGTTGCGTCATGGGCGGCAATTGAACAAATCAGCCGGCGGGGAACAAGCAAATTTAACTCGCGTCAGCTACGCGAACGAACAGGGTTCAATCGCGCTTGAAAAGCTGGAAAGGCATTGCGATGCCGCCGCCAATCCAGAATTTCTGGTCGCTGTTGTTGCCGTCGAAAACGGTGCGGGTGTAAAACGAATACTTGATGTGCCGTTTGGGGGTCGTGTAGCTGAAACCGGCCTCGACGGAGTCATTGATTTCGCGCAACCCGGAAAAAGCGTTCGAGCCGTCGCTGGTGGAAAGCGTCTGGGTTCCGGGATCATACAAGAGGCCGGTGCCGTTGACGGTTTGCAAACGCCGATATCCTGCGTCCAGTTCCCAGCCTTTGATTTGCTGGAAAAATCCGAATGAAAAAATGGCCTGGTCGTTTCCGGTCGTGCGGTTCCAACGATACAACGCGTCGCCATAGGCGCCGAAACCCGGCCAGCCGAAATGTTTTTTTGCCAGAAATTCCGGCTCAATTGCCGCTGAGCGAATGCCTGGTGCAAACGGCAGATTCTGAGTGTAACCACCCGGCAGCACTGCGCCGGCGCGGAATGTCAACGTCGGTGTCCACGGCGGCAAATTCGTGTCGTTCTCGTTAAAAATCTGGTAACGCACCCCAAACGCGATATCCATCAAGCCCGTCGTTTTCCGAATTGTGCCCGGCGTGCCGTCGTTTGAAAAAGTGCGCCAGCCTACCGTTGTCGCACCGACATTCAAATCCGCCGCCCATTTTTTGGCGATGCCGTATTGAAATGTGAAGTAACCCTGGTTGACATCAATGCCGTAGTGCTCTCCGTTATTTAGAGTGTTAACATTGTAGCGCTGTCCGCCATTCGCCCAAATGTGATACGACTCCGATTCCTCGTAAAGAAAACCGGCGATCAACTGGCCGGGCGCGGGCAAATCCGCCCATTCCGCAAATGATGCGTGCGGGACGTTTTCCGTCGCCGACAAATTTTGTATCAACGCCAACGGCAAAGACGCTCCGACAGCCAATGCCGCCAAACGGGCAAATTTAAAAACGGACATTTTCATAAACGCAAATTTAGCAATTAATCTTTTCCCAGTTCAGGTAAAACCACATACAACTAATGAATAAGTGGATTGTTGTCAAACCGGGACGCAATTTCAAGTAAATTCGGGTCGTTTCTATTTGACCCGCTTTGGTGCGCCGAAGCAATCTTTCGGCGTATGAGCCACGAAGTCATCGCGCCAAATCCGTGGATGATTTTGCCATTTGCGCTATTGCTGGGCGCGATGGCGCTCGCACCGTTGCTGGCGGCCAAATGGTGGTCGAAACATTATCCCAAGGTGGCAATCGCCTTGGGAGCGGTTACTCTCGTTTACTACTTCCTCGGCTTCGCCGGCCACCAGAGTGAGCTGGCCCATGAGCGTGTCTTCAAGACTGCCGAGGATTACATCAGTTTCATCGCGCTCATTGGTTCGCTCTTTGTCGTTTCCGGTGGCATTCACATCCGCGTCAAAGGCGAAGCCACGCCGTCGGCCAACGTCATTTTTTTGTTCATTGGCGCGATTGCCTCCAATTTTTTAGGCACAACCGGCGCGGCAATGCTGCTGATTCGCCCGTGGATTCGAATGAACCGATATCGCGTCACGGCGCATCACATCGCCTTCTTCATCTTCATCGTGGCCAACGTCGGCGGCTGTCTGACGCCCATCGGTGATCCGCCGTTGTTCCTCGGCTACTTGCAGGGCGTGCCGTTTTGGTGGGTCGCAAAAAATTGCTGGCCGATATGGGCGACGGGCGTCGGAATTCTGCTCGCGATGTTTTACGTCGTGGACCGGATCAATTTCACCCGGGCGCCGCGCAAAGTGCGCGAGCAGGAAACCGCACATGAAATGTGGCGGTTCGACGGACTGCCGAATTTGTTTTTCCTCGCCGTTATTCTCGGCGCGGTTTTTGTGACCAGGCCGGTTTTCCTGCGCGAAGCCTTGATGGTTGCCGCCGCGCTCGGCTCGTATTTCACGACGAAGAAGTCCGTTCACGCGGCGAACGATTTTAATTTTCATCCGATCCGGGAAGTCGCTGTTTTGTTCGCCGGAATTTTTGCGACGATGATGCCCGCGCTCGACTGGCTTAATCAAAACGCGAGCGAATGGCTTGGCCAAAACCCCGCGCCCGGGGTTTTTTTCTGGGGTGCGGGCGCGTTGTCCAGCGTGCTTGACAACACGCCAACCTATCTCTGTTTTCTCAACGTGCTTTTCGGCGCGATGGGCGCGAAAGACGTTGGCGAACTGCTGAACCAGCACGCCTTGAACCTGCTGGCCATCAGCGTCGGAGCGGTATTTTTCGGCGCGGCCACTTACATCGGCAACGGGCCGAATTTCATGGTTAAAGCCGTCGCCGATCAGCAGAAAATCCGCACGCCGACGTTTCCCGGATTCGTTTTGAAATTCACGCTGCCTTTCCTGTTGCCGATGCTGCTGGCCATTTGGCTGATTTTCTTTCGCGGCTGAAAAAGTTGCCATCTTGAAACATTTTCTTTGCGCACGGCGTCTTTTTTCAGGAGAGTATGCCTGTTAGGAATTGGGGACTTCGGGTGCACATACTATACAACATCCTGTTCACGATTTGTTTCGTGCTGTCTTCGCCGTATTACTTCATGCGGATGTGGCGGCGCGGCAACTGGCTCCCCGGCTTTCGCGAGCGCTTCGGACATTACGGCGCGGGCCTCAAACAAGTGCTCACCAACCGCCATGTCATTTGGATTCACGCCGTCAGTGTCGGCGAAGTCAATTTATGCACGCAACTCATCCGCGCGCTCGAACCACACGTGCCCAACATCAAAATTGTGGTGTCCACCACGACGACAACCGGCATGGGCGAATTGCGCAGCCGATTGCCCACGCACATCAGCAAAATTTACTATCCGATTGACCGGCGGAAATACGTCAACCGCGCGCTGTCCGTCATCAACCCAATAGCCATCGTGCTCGTCGAGGCGGAAATCTGGCCCAACTTCATCTGGCGCGCCCGCGATCTCGGCATCCCGTTTTTTCTGGCCAACGCACGGCTGTCCGACCGCTCGTATCGGGGCTATAAACGATTGGGATTTCTATTCCGACCGCTCTTCGCTTCGTTTGCCGGCGTCGGCGCGCAAAATGAAACCGACGCCGGGCGCCTGCGGGAAATCGGTTGCCGGCCTGAAGCCATCCGCATCGTGGGCAACTTGAAATTCGACGCGGCCAAACTGAATGAACGCCGCACACTCGACGTGCCAACGATGCTGCGGCAAATCGGCGTGCCACCGGACGCGCCGATTTTAATTGGCGGCAGCACGCACGCGGGCGAGGAAATTCTTCTGGCGGAGATTGCACAACGGCTGCGCGCGCGGTTTCCAAAACTGTTTCTCGTGCTCGTGCCGCGGCATTTCGAGCGCGCCAAGGAGGTCGGGCGGCAGTTGCACGAGCGCGGCGTGAAATTTATTTACCGCAATGATATTATTACGAACACGCAGTTCCGCGAAGGCGAGGTGGATTGTTTGCTGGTCAACACCACCGGCGAATTGCGGTTTTTTTACCAAAACGCGACGGTGGTGTTCGTCGGCAAAAGTCTCACCGCCGTCGGTGGGCAAAATCCGATTGAGCCGGGTGCGCTGGGCAAGGCGATGGTTTTGGGGCCGAACATGCAAAACTTCGCCGACATCACGCGGAGTTTTGTCGCGCAGAAAGGCGCGATTCAAGTACGCGACCCGGAAGGATTGGAAGGCGCCATTGCCGGATTGCTTGCCGATGAAAACCGCCGCGCGGAGTTGGGGCGCAACGCGCAACGGGTCGTTCATGAAAATCTCGGCGCGATTGACCGCACGGTGGAAATGATTCTGGAACATCTCAAAAAACACGAAATTTACATCGCTTTCGACATATAAAAATTTTTGCCGCCGCAATTTTTCAGTCGCGGTTGCAAAAAAAACATTTCCCCGCTTGACGAGTTCGACCGGTCGTTGCATATTTCTTCTTGCTTTCGGTGATGAACCGGAAGTGTTGAACGCGTATGTCAAAATCGAAGGTTCGGAAACCTGAGGCGGATTTGTCCCCGAAGAAAGGAAGGCTCGACGGCGCGGTGTTCACTGACAAGGCTTTCCATTCTGCTGCGTCCTCGTTGCTCAACGGCTCGCCACAAACTGATTCAGACGCGGAATTTTCGGAAAAAATCAAGGAACTCGTCCGCCTCGCACAGGAACAGGGGCGTCTGACCTACGGTGACATCAGCGAAGCGCTGCCGGAAAGCGCGATTGAACCGGAAAAGTTGGATCAAATTTTCGCCAAACTTCGCAGTCTCGACATCGAAATCGTGGATCAAGCGGAGGTGGACCGCGTCAAAACCCCTGGAACCGAAGAAGAAAACACCACGCGGCTGGACATTCTTGATGACCCGGTGCGGATGTATCTCAAGCAGATGGGACAGGTGGCGCTGCTGACGCGCGAACAGGAAGTTGAAATTTCCAAACGCATCGAAGCCGCCGAAAACGAAGTCCGCAAAATCATTTACAGCCTTGGTTTCGCCGGCAAGGAACACATCGCGCTGGCGGAAAAACTCCTGGTCGAGCCGCCGCGGGAACGGTTTGACCGCGTCATTCTCGACAAGAAAGTGGACAATCGCAACGCGCATTTGCGCACGCTGCACCGGCTGGTTGCGCAGGTTCGGAAAATTGACCGGGAGGTGGATGAGAAATACACCGCGTGGCGGAACGCGCATAACCAGTCCAAACAGAATCGCGCGCTGGCGGCGTTCAAACGGCTTGATCGAAAACTGCAAAGGGTGTTCCCCGGATTTTGCTGCAAGCAAAAAGTGATTGAGGAAATGGCGCTCGTTGCCGAAAACATTCACGACAAATTGCAATACAGCCTGCGCGCGCTGGCCGACGCCGAGGCGCAGCGCGAATCCAGCGCCCAGCGGCATCTGGTCGAAGCCGAACGGCAAAAAATCAAGGCGCTCGAGGAATTTGTCCGGATGCCGCATGCGGACTACCACGGAACCTTTGACCGCCTGCGCGAATTTTCCACCAGAGCGCTCCAGGCCAAAACCGAAATGGTCGAGGCCAACCTGCGTCTCGTCATTTCCATCGCCAAAAAATACACGAACCGTGGCTTGTCGTTTCTCGACCTGATCCAGGAGGGCAACATGGGTTTGATGAAGGCCGTCGAGAAATTTGAATATCGCCGCGGCTACAAATTTTCCACCTACGCCACGTGGTGGATCCGGCAGGCCATCACGCGCAGCATCGCCGATCAGGCGCGGACCATTCGCATCCCGGTGCACATGATCGAAATCATCAACAAGCTCATGCGCACCCAAAAACGCCTGCAGCAGGACTTCGGCCGTGAACCCACGCCGGAGGAAATCGCCGACGAGATACAAATCCCCGTGGACCGCGTGCGCGCCGTTTTGAAAATGGCGCAGCAGCCGATTTCGCTGCAATCACCGGTCGGTGACACCGATGACGCCAACTTCGGCGATTTCATCGAGGACAAGGCCGCCGACAATCCCCTCGACATCACCAGCTTCAGCCTGCTCAAGGACAAACTCGGCGACGTGTTGTGCAGCCTGACCGAGCGCGAACGGAAGGTTCTGGAACTGCGTTTTGGTCTGGGCGATGGTTGCGCGCGCACGCTCGAGGAAGTTGGGCAACAATTCAGAGTCACGCGTGAGCGCATCCGGCAGATCGAGGCCAAGGCGCTTCGCAAAATGCGCCACCCCACGCGCATCCGCCAATTGCACGGCTTTTTGGAAATTGAAGACCTGGATTTGGACTGAGGTTGGCGGAATAAACTTGTCGCGGACGCGACCCGGCGCAAAATGCTCCCGCTTCGGGCCCGTAGCTCAGCGGTTAGAGCAGGCGACTCATAATCGCTTGGTCCTCGGTTCAAATCCGAGCGGGCCCACCAGCCCCGAAAGCTTTCGGGGTTGCCGCGTCGAAGTAGAACGAAGACGGGCTACGACACACAACTTTTCACAAATGCTCCGAACTACGGCTCGGCAAGCCAGCATATCGTAGCAGAGAATGAAGGCTGCCGCGCCGTAACAACAGCGAAGGCGGGCAAACCGGATTAACTCACTGCTTCTTCTCCGTTCCCGCCGGCACCGCACTGCGCCCCTGCAATTGCTTTTCGAGATATTGGTCCTCCGGGGCTTCGAGCCACGCGGTGTACCAGATATTGCCCAGCATCTGGCCGGCCTTGACGAGCTGGCCATCGAGGAACGCGCGGCCCTCCAGGCCCTTGTCCCCTTCGCCGGTGAGCTTGCCTTCCTTGTCTAATTTATAAAGCGGTTCGACCAGTTTGTTTTGTTCGACGATATAGCTCACGGCGTCGCGGAACATGCCGTCCGGCTGGCCCGCATTTTTAATGCGCTCGGCGGGATGAATTTTCCCCGCCAGTTTCCCGACGTTTATTCCGCCGGTCTGGCGAAAGTACCCGCCGTCAATCCACGCGTGAAATTTCAGGCTGGTCGTGTAACCGCGCGGATTGTCGCCCACCCAGCCGTTGAAATGCATCGTCGTGTGCAACGGCTGCGAACCGTCGCCGACGAAATGTCCCATCACCCCCATGACATAGACGATATTGGCCTCGGCATTGGCGATTTCCTCCGGCGTGCCGCCGTATTTCTGAAACGCTTTCAGATAGCTGAAACAGGACTTCAGTTTTTCGTAGTATTCCGTGATGGCCCACGGCATAAATCCGCTCAATTCGCGCGTGTGGTCGGCATCCTTGACCGGATCAATCGCCGGAAATTTCTCCGGGTGCGCCGCCCGCCCCCGGGCGATGTCCGCGGCGAAATCGTAACGCATCAACGGCAGCGTCTCCGGCGTCAGGCTGTAAAGCTTCAAATCCTCCAAATCAATGTAATGATCCGGCCCGTTGAAATGTTTCAACGGCAAATCGCCCACGTTGCGCCAGCGATCCGGCTCGCCCGCGAGAAACGCAATGCGGTTCTTAAACGCGGGCGTCAGCGTGAACCCGCCGAAATCCGCCGGCAACGACGCCAGCGCCATTTCATTGATGGCGTGATGCCCCTCGTAATCCCACGCGCCAACATTGAAGGCGAAC
>OCZT010000818.1_pt1 | contig 31644 bp, 23 predicted proteins | sample 1539031 | NCBI WGS metagenome assembly OCZT01 (sample SAMEA3539308, study PRJEB22396) | soil metagenome | biome: tundra; feature: field; material: soil | place: USA | collected 2010-05 | depth 0.15 m | reverse complement strand
TATTTATTTATTTATTTATTTATTTATTTATTTATTTATTTATTTATTTATTTATAATCGTAATACTGCTGGGTGGAGAGCATTCAATTACCGTAAGTAGTATATATGGAACACAAAAATAACTATTGTTATTAAACTAAGGATATTAATTTGTCATTCTGAAGATATATAATAAACTTATACAGTTTTCTCCCATCTATATAAATTATTACCTTAGTTATTATCGATGTATTATATATACCTGCTAAATGCTGCTACTACCTACATTTAGAATAAGAGGAAATACACATGGTGAGAAAATCAATTCATGAGATTAATAGCAAAATAGAAAACGGCGACGTTAATGTGGTCACAGCCGAGGAAATGGTCGGAATAGTTGAAGATCTTGGCGTAGATGGTGCTGCAAAAGAAATCGACGTAGTCACTACAGGCACATTCGGAGCCATGTGTTCATCTGGCCTAATGCTTAATCTTGGTCATTCCGAGTCACCTATCAAAATTCAGAAAGTCTGGTTTAATGATGTAGAAGCATATAGTGGAATCGCAGCTGTTGACGTTTACCTCGGAGCTGCTCAGATTTCGGACACACGGGGAATTCAGTATGGTGGAGCTCATGTTATTGAAGATCTCCTCAGGGGGAAAGAAATAAATGTTCATGCAACTTCGTATGGAACTGATTGCTATCCCAGAAAAGTACTAGATACAACGATTACCCTTGAAGATTTAAATGAAGCAATCCTTCTAAATCCTAGGAATGCATACCAGAATTATGCAGCCGCAACCAACAGTTCCAAAAGGATTTTAAATACTTATATGGGTGAACTTCTACCCAATTTTGGAAATGTAACTTATTCTGGAGCAGGAGTATTATCTCCCCTCTCAAACGATCCAGATTATGAAACTATTGGTATCGGGACAAGGATTTTCATAGGAGGAGCACAAGGGTATGTTATTGGGAATGGAACTCAGCATTCTCCTTCTACTGGTTTCGGTACTCTGATGGTCAAAGGAAATTTGAAGGAGATGAATTCTGATTATTTAAGGGCTGCTTCATTTACCGGCTATGGAACTACTCTTTATATGGGAATCGGAATCCCTATCCCAATTCTCAATGAAAAACTTGCTGCTGCAACTGCAGTACGAGATGAGGATATCATAACTAAAATTTTGGATTATGCTGTAGGTAGCCGAGATAAACCATCCATCAGACCGGTAAACTATGGAGAACTCAGGTCAGGCCTGGTGCAAATTGATGGAAAGGATGTACCCACTTCTTCTCTTTCCAGTTTCAAGAACGCAAGAAAAATCGCTGATGAGCTAAAAGATTGGTTGAAACGTGGAAAATTTTTTGTCACCATGCCGGTTGAGGAATTGCCATGTGAAGGTTTGGTCAAACCCATGAAACAGACTCAGGCTGTGCCTTTAGTAAAGGACATAATGTCTGATTTTATTGTAACTATTAAAAAAGATCGGACAGTTCAAGATGCTGCAAAGAAGATATGGGAAAACTCTTTTAATCATCTGGCTGTGATCTCTGATTCTGGTGAACTAGTTGGTATATTAACTGCCTGGGATATATCCAAAGCTGTTGCAGAGAATTGTTTTGATTCTGTAGAAAGTGTTATGACGAAAAAGGTTCTGACCTGTTTTCCTAACGAGCCAGTTGACATTGCAGCTCGCAGGCTGGATCACTATGGTGTATCTGCCATGCCAGTAATCGATACGCAAAAATGTGTTCTCGGAATAATAACTAGTGATAATATAAGTAAGCTCTTTGCAAGGAGGTACTGAGTATGAAAATAAAAATCAGCATTCCTACAGAGAGGATTCATAACCCAATAATTTCCGAATCTATAATTGAAACCGGAATCTCGATTAATATAATGGTTGCAAACATCGATTCCACCTATGGGGAATTGATTGCAGACGTAAATGATTTTCGGTTCGATAGGATTAAAAATGCTCTGGAATCGAGGGGAGCAATAGTCTCCATCCTGGATCGTCCTATTCATAGAGATGATGATGAATGTGTGGAATGCGGGGCTTGTATTTCGGTCTGCCCTATGAATGTTTATTGCTTTGATGTAGATTGGAATGTACAAGTAGATGAAAAGAAATGTATTCAATGCGGTCTGTGTATTAAGATGTGTCCGCATGGGGCTTTGAAGTTGGGAGAATGAAAAAAAGAGAGAGGATTCAGCATTTAATTTTTTCAAATGTCTAAAAATTAGATGTTTTTTAATATCTTTTGATGCTACAAAAACTTACCATAAATTCAACTGGCTTTTGGCTTCAATAAATTAAAAAACCAAAAAATAATTGGAACTTTTTAGTCTACCTAAAATATTTTGGCTTACATCTATTTTGATTCGAGAGGTACTTCTGATCAGCAACTCATAAAAGGACACTAAACATGATAAATAGTCGACAATTAAATAAGATCAGCCCATCAAAGTTTGCTCCTCAAATCTCAGTAAGGATGGTAATTTATACGTTTATATCCTCTCTGAATAGTTACAGATAATCATAAGTTTGAAAAATTAGAAGATCAAGTACTTAATAAACTGGCTCAATACTCAGTAAAATTTCATTTATCTTTTGCAAGATTTACAAAAAAGTAATGTTGAATATTGATCCAAGTTGAATAATTTGGCTTGTTGTGGGGATAAAAATTTCCTCGAGAATCTTTATGGATAACTGGTTTCTATTTTAAGCTAGCTTCGCACTATGAAAATAGAACTACGGCATTCAAATCAACATGTCTACAAAATGAGGTCTCATATATTTTATTCATGTAGTATCGAGAAAAGTTTCTTTTGGAAAATGCAAAATTAAATTATTTCAAATTTATATGCCCTGGAATTGCTAAAGGTACTTTTTTGAGTTTTATGCAATTTGTAATGATGATCATATACATCTTCTGTTGGTGCTGAACCAAAATATTCTCTTTCAAGAGTGATGAAGAATGTGAAAAATATCACACAACGAAAAATCTTTAAAGTATACTCTTGAGTTTAAAAAAAGTTATTGGATGTCGAACTGTGAAATGATGAATGATACATTGGAACTGTGGATGATGTTACAACTTTCAATTTAATTAAAAAATATGTAGAAATCATGGTAATCAGGGAGCAAGGTAAGCAATAGGCAATTGAAAATATTTGATTTTGAACAATTCCTTTATTTCTAGAGCGAGGTACGAACCTACTCAGTTGAACGCTGTATAATATATTCACACCACATAAATTTTGATTTTCTTGATTTTTTTAATTGATTGCAGGGAGATTTAATGATGAGCTTTTGGGGCACAATTAAATATTAAAAGGTCTCATAGCTTGGTGATGCGACCTGAATTTTAGATTTGACTAATTCTCAAATTTACTTAGGTGCTAAATAAAACCCAAGCTCAATAAAATGAGCATTGCAAAGAGTAAGTTCCTAAAAAGGGTATCGAATCAAAAATTATACTTTCTAAGCTGAAAGGTGAGCAGAGCAACCTTAAATAATCCTTCAGGAAGATTATTTTTTTATTGCCGACACAAGTTCAGCTACTTTCGCGGTGACATCATTTACTTCTTCAACAATTGAACCGGTAACGATCATATCTGCACCAGCAGAAGCACAGAGCTTTGCAGTTTTTGCATCTCGTATCCCACCACCGACGATAAGTTTGTTTTCCCCGAGTACATGCTTGACGGCCTCTATCATATCAGGATTAACAGGTTTATCAACTCCAGATCCAGCTTCAAGATAGGTATAATGCATGCCCAGGTATTTGCCTGCGAGTGCATAGGCTGCAGCGATTTCAGGTTTCTTTCTGGGAATTAACTTTGCGTCCCCTATCCAACCCACGGTCCCTCCTGGTTCGACCACAAGGTAGGCCATGGAAATTGGCTCAATCTTACTTTTGTGTACAAGCGGAGCTCCAAGAACTTGGTTGGTGATCACATACCCCAAATCTCTGGAGTTCAAAAGACTCATGAAAAATACAGCATCTGCATACTTGCTTAGCCCAGCTGAATTTCCAGGGAAAAGGATCGTTGGGAGATCCACTTTCTCCTTTATCATTAGAACGGTTTCGTCAAGCAAGATTCCAAATGAGCTTATTGAGCCGCCTATCATGATGGCATCGGTGCCTCCCTCAACTGCAGCAAAGGCGATTTCTGCAGCTCTTTCAGGCGTTTGGGATGCAGGGTCGATAAGGGTAAGATGAACTTTCCCTTCCTGTGTAATAATTCTTTGAAGTTGTGCTTCTACCTGCAAACAAGATCATGCTCCCTTAGATTCCTTGGATTTTATACGAAGGGCACTATAGCCGCATTTTCTACAGCGTGTTGCTCTTATTGCATTTCTGGCATTACACTTCATGCAGATTTTTTTGTTTAATAATCTTTCTTCTGCTTCTGGAAAACGAGCCACTTTTTTGTCACCTGCTATCAATTTTTATTATTGGTCAAGTATATAGCCCGCTTAATGGATGTTAAGCCATATAACATTTTTCATCAGAACAGTAGTTTTGAATCATTTCATTTCCTAAATAATTTTTACCCGAGACAATTTTTACAAATCAAAATAATATCAAAAAAATTATTTAAGGTAATAAAGTCATTGATTATGACGAAGAGAAATATCCATTTCTAAAATAGATACCGACAGTTTACTGTCTGTATCTACCTTGCAGAAAATTGTGACACCGGAACCTTCAGCTAAATGTAAGTAAAAAGATGGTTCTCAGAGATTACTTCTTTACAAAATCCCTTTAAGCTAAATACTCCATAATTTATGAAACTTTCAATAGATTTATAGGTTTTACGAATAACTTATATGTACTTTACGAACATATGGTATAGCTTAGAGATATATCTAAAGGCTCTATTATTTATCAATGTTGGAAAACAAATACTCACCGGTTATAAACATCACAAAGTTTTACAACCAGTGCTTCAACTTGTTCAACAGCTGTTCCGATGTATCTTATAGGATTTAGTAGATTCTCAATGTCCACATCATTTAGATATCGTGAAATATCAGGAGTTTCGAGGAGTACATTTTTGAAATATTGTCCGGTTTCATGGGCTTTCATTGCTGCAGTTCTTACAAGTTCATGAGCTTCTTGCCTACCCAAACCTCTCTTTGCAAGTTCGATCATTATAGCTTCCCCCATGTTCAGGCCCTTGAGCAATTCTAGATTCCTCAAGATATTTTCAGGATAAAATTTAAGATTTGAAAGTACATTAATCCCAAGCTTAAGGATATGATCAGTCAATATACAAGCTTCAGGGAAAATCACTCTTTCGCTAGAAGAGTTTGTTAAGTCTCTTTCGTCCCATAGAGTGTTATTAAGGAGTTCGGGCTCGACCATAGCTCTCACTATCCTTGCGAGTCCGCATATTTGCTCTGACTTTATAGGATTACGTTTATGAGGCATTGTGGATGAGCCTACCTGTTTTTTTTCGAAGCTCTCCTCAAGTTCGGCGATCTCGCTGCGCTGGAGGATCCTGATTTCGACACCAATTTTATCTAAAGTTGTGACCACATTTGCCATCCACATTACAAATTCTGCATGTCTGTCCCTTTGGATTATTTGGTTGGATACATCCACAGCTCCGATTCCAAGGTGTTGCATAGTGAGTTTTTGAACAAGAATTCCAGATTTCCCAAATGCAGCTTGTGTCCCTACAGCTCCAGTCATTTTGCCTACAATAACTCTTGGAGCAAGTTGATTCAGTCGATCCAGATGCCTTGCAACCTCTGACGCCCAGATCGCAAAACGGAGTCCATAGGTTGTAGGAATTCCGATTTGCCCATGAGTTCTACCACAGCAGACGTTATATTTATGGGTTTCAGCCAAATCGACTAAATTTTTTAATAGGACTTTAAGCTTATCTTCAAATATCTCGATTGCATCTCTTATCTGTAGAGCTGTTGCCGTATCTAGAATATCATTTGAAGTAGCGCCAAAATGTACCCATTTACCGGCATCATCTCGACACTGTTCAGAAATAGCAATAACTACAGCCATCATATCGTGATGTATTTCGCCTTCGATTTCCTTAACTCGCTCTGCTTTTACAGAATTAATGCTCTCAGATATGATTTCAGCCGCATCGGCGGGGATAAGCCCCATATCCGCTTCAGCCATGGCAAGGGCTGCCTCGATATTCAGGAGCTTGTCAAGTCTGTTTTCCTGACTCCATACATGTTTCATTTCCACAGTACCATATCGATAATCTATAGGATGAATCGTCATAGCAATCACCATAAATTGATTAAAAAATCAGGTAATCCGAAGTTACTTTGACACTTAAACGGTTTCAACATTAAATGATTTTTAGCCTTATGTAATTTCGGTTATATACTTTAGAGGATTCTGATGCAACTATATTTTTTCTTCGCGTGAATCCTGTATAAAACTTTTTCATCATATACCTTTGTTGATTCGATTTCTCATATAGGTGACCTGAATAATTGCTAAAAGAGTTTCTTGAAATTATTTACACTACGCTTTCACTAGGCGAATCGCAACAATATTTCTATATATAATATGTGATAAATATTTGTTGATACTTGGAAAATTATAAAAATATTGAAATGATATGGTTAGCTGATGCTGAGGTCATGAGTAAATAGATTGAGATGTTCATACCGATTTGCCAATTAAAAACTGGATTGGTATTTCGTTTAATGGTAAATACAATCCAGTAATATGGATAAAAAAAATAATGCAGTGAACCAATGAAATTGTTAAGCTAAGAAGAAAATTAGAGGGAAAAAAATAAAAACTATTAGATTAAAATTATCAAAATGGTCTATTCTATAGTGAGAATGAGTTGTGATACACGCAAAATTTCGTTAATTTGACAATGCAAATCTTAATTAAAGTATCCTTTTCTTTCAAGCCACTCAATCTGCGGTCTTGTATATTTCCATGTAATGTCGGCTTTTGAGTCTTGAATTTCCTAAGGGTTTGCTATGACAATATCTCCTTTATGAACCCACATTTTTTTATGCTTGGAACCGGGAATTCTTCCCATTCGGACAACGCCGTCCATACATTGTAGTGTTATTCTTTTTGATCCAAGTAAACTTGCTACGGTTGCCAATACCTCATTTTTGTCCTTACGAGGAATTCGTACCCTTGTTACTTCAGTTACATCTTCTGAGCTTACTGGATTGGATCCTGCTTTTCTCTTCCTAATGATACTTCTATAATTAGCCAAATTCAGTCATCCTTTGCTTTTTTTTCAATAGATTTGAGATTTGATAGACTTTTCCAATTTCTCATTCTTACTGAAATTGTTTTTATTATAATTATTATTTCTACTTATACAATCAAATACATTTGATATTATTTGAGTATTTTTAATTATTTTGTTTAGATTGATGTATCAAATGCAGAATTAAAGACCAAAAGCAAAGATGAGAAGAAACAAAAAGTGAAAAATAATCAATTGTTAATCTAAACAAAGTAGTAGATAGTATTTCGATAATTTTATTAGTTTTATGAGTCATTTGTATCCGGTTATAAGCACATAACTAAACGTAATGATTTATCAAAAATGAGTTTTTAATAACAGTTATATGTCTCTTTATTTTTAACGATACCTACAAAATGTTTTAGATTATATAAAAGTTTCTCTGAAAAACAATATTGTCGATCTGCTGTATTCCGGATGACCACTTGTATTCGTTTCCAATTTTCCTCAATGATTCTCAAGAAAAAAATTTTGATATACCCATATGATTACATTTTTTTGTAATTGCCTCTATAGATTAATGTTTGAAATTTTAAAGCTAAAATAATACATATTCTTCACTAAAATAGTTCATAATTTTGTGGGATTATATTTGAGAATTTAATTTTAATTCAAGGTTATATTTTTGAAGACCTTATGTGATTATATTTTTCTGAAGTTTGATATCCTTTCTTCTGACTTGTCGAAGTTTACGATTTAACATCAAAATAGGCATATTTCGTAATTCTTTCAGCTACTATTTTGGTAATGTCACAAATAATCATTGATCCCATTTGATCATGCTGCAATTTCAATAACTACATCTAACATATTATAAGTATTTCATATTATGGGTCGCATTAATCAAAAAGAGTGGCCTTGCAAAGTATGATTTTGAAAGATTTTATTTTTTAAGATCCTTTTTCTGCAATATCCAGTTTTCTATATTTATCGTGCTCTGAATTCAGAAGGTATCACGCAAAAAATATGCTTATTTTGTTTATTTGATTCATTTATTTATTTGTTGTTTATCTAACATTTCAGTTCATAGTAGTTTACGACGTTTCTTAACCAGGATTTTACGGATAATTCACATCTACACCGATAATATCCTTCTTTCCGGCAAAAACATCCCTTGCTATCTCCGCACAGCCTATGGCAGCATGCCATCTCCCTAAACACAAGCATTCCTGTCCCAAGTGTTCATTTATCTTCTTTTGTATATATTCAACTTCTGCCACATAGCCTGCAAGGAATATATCACCGATTGTTCCATAATCCTTGAGAAAGAGTTGCATTGAAGCTATTTCCATAGCTGCAAACAGGGAGACAGTATCTAGAGCAAGGAGAGCCAAACTTTCCCCTTGTTTGGCTGCATTAAGTAATTCTTCCCGATCTTTAAATGTGGTCATCTTCAGAGCACCTGCCTCAATAAAAGCTTGATTTGCCGTCCGGAACCCGCTGTCGACATCCCTTATAGCTTGCAGGTCAAGCGGACCTTGATAAATCCCGGGAGCAAATATACAGGCATCAATTGCCCCAATTACGTTTCCTTCTGCAACGGCAACGGTAACGGTATTTGAGCTAATATCAGAAACCACGAAATTCTTATATCCAAGACATCGAATATGATAGGCAATCCCAAGTTTTTCCGGGCTTGTTAGGTGGGAAAAAACTTTCATCCGAGGATCCACTTTACTCTTTGTATGGAGACCGGGAATTGCTACCGCAGGAATGTCCGAATTACAGATAGCATCAAAAACTTTTGTGCCGCCCCCTATATTTTTCCCAGCTCCTTCTATACTCTTGATTCCTCTTTCTTTTAAGTTCCTTACGTCAACAATTGTGGAAAAATTATCTCCCATTGAGTAGGTCAGTGCAACCAGGTCAATAAATGTGCGCTGAATTTCAAATTTATCTTCGATATATGTTAGTATCTCATTTTCTGACATATTAGCTGCTCTAGCTCTTTCAAGCTCAAAGGTCAGAACTGTGTTTTCTTGTATTAGAGCAAAACGTATAGCTGTTGTTCCGTGATCAATTCCTATAAACGACAATTAACAATCTCTCCTTTAGCTTCTTAGAGGGAAGTCCTTAAGATCTCATTTAATTATTTCATTATTCTGTTTCCCTCTTCAGAGGTTCCAACGGTTGTTACAATCCGTACTTTCTGATAACTTCTGCCTTCAGAGATCAATAGTCTCAAATTACCTCTGGCATCCGAACGCAATATCTTTCCCGTAAGACTTCCTCCTGGAATACCTTTTACGGAAATTAAGGCTGGAATTACCTTTTTTATTTCAGGGTGCTGTCCCACTAATTTTATGAGTTTTTTCCCAGCTCTTCCGCCGATAATAGTTGTATGGACTCCACCAAGTTTATTTTTTGGAGAATGTTGTGCCTGTTCTCGCAAACCGCTTTCATTTTTAGTCATCTTAGCCAAACCATATCTATTGTCAGCGTAGTTCCCTAGTTATTTATTTTTCATATTTATTCTGTATACAGACATGCGATGCCATATTTTTAGGAAATGAGACATCTTATCATTTTCTGGCTTTTTGATTCATCGCAGTTGTAAAATACTTTAATTAATGATGAATTTTTGTGATCCAATCAAATATTAAAAAGTTTCCAAAAAGTTTTTCTCGTCTATACAGTATTCATATTTGCCTTTTTTTCGCATGAATCCTCTAAATCTCCCTCATTAATTTCTGTGTTTGACTTAATTTCTTATCTAGCTTATTGTTATTTGATTTCAAGGATAGCTCCGCTATCCTTAAAATACACCTTTTATTTTCAATGTTATAAAATGATAGAGATTATAACTAAAGGCTGTACCTAACATCTTTAGATCCACTCTTTGAACAGTAGTGAAAGGAATTTTTCCCGCTTTGAATACCTTTTTAGTTACTTAATAAACTCGTTCCTCTAAAGCTTTTTTAAGCGATTCTTTTTTTTATTAATATATCACTTCTTTCCAAAAGGATGTTATTATACTACTCTTCTCATTGTTGCATCATAATCTTTTGATTTTGCTCCAAAATATCCTTTATTTCTGTAAACAATTTATTTTTTTTGAGAACTTTACCTGAAAATCATAACGTAATTTAGTTGTTTTTTTAAATTTTCTGATAAGCTCATAATTTCTGACTATTATGATATGGAGCTTATATCCAAAATATAACTTATAATTTTTTTCAGTCAATTCCCTTCTCTACTTCCCTTTGTTTTTGCTTCATTTTCGTTAGCTCCATCTCTTTTGTATTTAAAGGATCTGAATAGATAAAAAGTACCGTCCTGAATCATCCTCTTTTTTATTTTCAAAACCAAGGCAATCAGTTCGAGTCGATCGGTTGGCTTTTAACAGTTTTCGGATTTATTCCCTTGCAGTTAGTAATAATTCTTATTTTTATGACTATACTATGGTACTGTTTGATATTTAATCAGGAAAACCAAATAAATTTCTGAAAGAAATCCTATCAATGCATTCTTTCTTAAGTTCACATTCGGAGAGAGTATAAATTACGGTAAAACAAATATATTTAACATAACGATTACGTCAAGTCTAGGTCTACCTAAGTAAACTGTTTTATCAAGATATATTGACTCAAAAATGAACTAAAAGATTTCCAATCTAATGAGGTATCAGTTTCAGCAAGTTCGTCTCCACCTTATTGAAGATGTTTGGATTCTTCTTTAAGAGCAAAATCAGTAAGAGTTTTCATGAGCAAAAATTAATGTTAAGAGATTTAAATTATCCAATAATAAAATGCACAAAAGTTTATTAAAATATAGTATCTGATTTCGGGATCATTCATGGCTCTTTCTTCAAACAACTTTTCCCCAAAAAATCCAGTTACCATTGAAAATTAGATTTTTTCAAGTTCCTTCATATCTATAAGCTTGATATTTTCGTCTTCAAGTATTTTTATCGCAGCTTCAATATCGTCAACTCTGACTATTAGTAGGGCTTTCTGATCCCTGGTTACAAAAGCATAAGCATATTCGAGATTTATTTTAGCTTCGCCAAACACTTCAGCAATATAAGACATGCTACCAGGTAGATCTTTCATTTCAATCCCCAGCACATTTGTTTCGGAAACGGTAAATCCTGAGGCATGAAGAACATTATAAGCATACTCAGACTTGTCCACGACCATACGGACTATCCCGAAGTCACCTGATTCAGCAATAGTAAATGCTTTTATATTTATTCCAGCGCTTTTTAACTTATTTGCTACGTTTGCGAGTCTACCAGGTTTGTTTTCCGCAAAAAGGGAAATCTGTTTTATGATTTTATGTTTGGTGCTAGTTTCCATGTCCTTACATCCCATATTCTGTTTTCTCTTTTTTCATCCTTTTAAATCTTTTTTCAGAATATAATATCAGCTTTTGTATATTTTAAGCTTACATCTTACCTGCACAAATGAACGCATATGTAGAATTCGTTCGGCTATTTATCTACAATTATCTATTGAAAGTTATATTAATTTTTAAGCTAATGAAATATTGAGAAAACAAATAGTATTCTATATAGATCTATGGAGATTGGTTTGTATTATTTGCAGCTTAACTTTATCTCCGTCTCTTTATTCGAAGAGAAATTTAAAGGAGATTAAATCCGAAAAAGAGAAAAACCTGAATGAATGTTGCATCCAGTAATTTTTATGTGTATGTCATAAGTATTCACAAAATTCACATCTTCCGCTTATCAACGACTTTTTTTGATTTTCCTTCCGAACGGGACAAGGAACCGGGTTCGATTAGTTCCACCTCAACTGCAAGATTCAGTGCACTTTTCAAAGCCTCCGAGATTTTCTTCTTAAGCATCATCATGTCTGACATGCGATCACTGAAAGCAGACTCATGCATCTCTATTTGAATTTTGATGGAATCAAGAGGTCCGATCCTGTCTACAATTATCATGAAAAAGTTTCCAACCTCAGGTATTTTCATAAGGGCCGATTCAACCTGTCCGGGGAATACATTAATTCCACGAACTATAATCATGTCATCAGAGCGTCCGCTTATGCGTGTAATTCTTGGATGGGTTCTCCCGCACCTGCAGGATTCTGAAAGCTTTCGAGTAAGGTCATTTATCCTGTAGCGAATAAGGGGGAGGGCTTCTTTAGTAAGAGTTGTTATTACGAGTTCTCCGGTTTCCCCATCAGGCACTGGCTCTTCGGTATCCGGGTTCAGGATCTCCACCAAAAATTTATCCGACCATATATGAATTCCGCACTGCTCCGAACATTCAGTAAAAAGCGGACCACTCATTTCTGAAGTCCCATAAATATCATAAGCTTTAATTCCGGATTCGTTTTCTATTCGTTTCTTGAGTTCTTCAGACCAGGGTTCAGCTCCGAAAAATCCCATCTTTAATTTCGTATCGTTCCTAATGCTGATGCCTAACTCCTTTGCGATTTCGATCATATATAAAAAGTAAGAAGGTGTGCATGCTATGACAGTTGTGCCAAGGTCTCTCATCAAGTCAAGTTGGCGTTCGGTATTTCCAGAGCTTGTGGGTAGTACTGTTGCACCAATTTTTTCGCTTCCATAGTGAGCACCGAGTCCACCTGTAAAAAGTCCATATCCGTAACTTACTTGAAGGATATCGTTCTTTCCCACTCCAACAGAGGTAAATCCTCGTGCGAGAGACACAGCCCATTCTTCAATGTCCTTTTGTGTATACCCTAATACTATCGACTTCCCTGTTGTACCCGAAGAAGCGTGGAAGCGGACAAGTTCTGAGTTAGGGACGCAAAACATGCCGATTGGGTAGTTATCTCTTAGATCCGTCTTAAATGTAAAAGGTAACTTTCTGACATCTTCAAGTGTATGGATGTCTTCCGGCCTAATGCCATGTTCAATAAACCTTTTCCGATAAAAATGAGAGTGTTCATATACATAAAGTACGAGTTCTTTCAATTTCCTTTCCTGCAGTTTTTTCAAATTCTCTACAGGCATTGTCTCGATTTCAGGATCCCAGTATTTTGGCATTTTTTTCACACTCTGAATGTCTCATATTGTGAACTTTGTGCTAAGTTACTAAAACCATAGCCTCAAAAATATCTTTACTTTTTTTTCAAAAAAATGGATGAATGCTTATTTCTCATATTTTAATCATTTACTCCCAGTATTACTTATTTAGGAAGTACTCGATTTTGAGCGATGCTCATCTCCGAATAAAAATATTTTTGATGGTGTGGATTTTCGGCAGGTGTGCTGTGAAGATTAAGCTGAATTCATATCTAAATAATTTAGTTGTTGGATCCAAAGGGAAGCTTTAGATAACTTGAAAGTTTTTCGGATAAAAGCCAATAGTTGTTTGACTAAATATATATGTGTATTTCTAAAAATAACAGGATTCCATTTCTAATAATTGTTACAACTAACTTAAACTACTTCCAAGTTATATTGATTTCATGTTAAGTACCAGTAAATTTACTCGGTTGCCCTTTAATTGTGATCTTATCAAGCAATTTATTGAGTACTAGACAATTTTAGGGTTCTAAATATTAAGATATTTGTTTCAATAAAAATCATTCATCCTCAACGTCTTCTAGTTCATCTTCAATATATAGATCTTTTGACGTTACTCCAAGTGAAGCTTTAAGAATCTTCTTTGTTCTTTCCTTACATTTGTTTAACACTTCTTTCATATCTGCAATGACATCGATTCCAGCAGCTCCAGAATGCCCTCCTCCTGTACCGTTATATTCGTTGCTTATATCTTCCATTAACTGTCCAAGATTAACTCCAGCATTAACAGCTTCACGTTTTGCCCTAGAACTTATTCGGACGCTTTCACCTTTTGCTGTGCCAACAAAAGCAATATCTGCACCGATATTTATAAGCATGGAAGATGCAGAACCTCCAAAAGAACTTACATGTGAAGATGCAATTAGCATATCCTGCACTCTATCAAGTTCAACACGACTTGCGGCTTTCAGGATGGCAATTCGCATAGATATATCCTGTGGGGTAATAGACATCAGGTCCAGTACTTCTCCATACTCAACGCCACTTGCCTGTATAATTTTGGCTACTGTACTGAATGTTTCTTCTGATGCATGTTTGAAATGTCCAGTATCTGTCACTATTCCTGTAAGCATTCCGATTCCCACACGTCTGTTAATTGGTGCCCCCATTACTTTCAAAATATGATAAATAATTTCAACAGTTGATGTAGTGTTTCTATGCAGGTAGAAATCTGCATTTTCTGTTAGAGCAGTAGTTGTATGATGATCTACCACGCAGTAACTTATAAGCTCTATATCATTTAATTGTGCTTTTGTAGAAGTGTCAACTACGACAACAAAACCATAATTCTCAGGATTTGGCTTATCCACTACTTCTATCCCAAGTTTCTCGATCAGGACCGATGCTACACGGTTACACCCATCTACAAGGCCTACAGTACCCCCGATAGCTTCAGAAAGAGCAAAAGCACTGCTAATAGCATCCGGGTCTGCATTCCGGTGACACAAATATAAGATATTTCGATAATCGAGGAGCCTATTGAAAAACTCCTCTTCATTAACTTGCATTGTTCACTCAGACGTCGCGTTATGGGCCTACATATCCTCGGTCTCATGCCCTCTGGGTTTCGGCATGGCTTCTAATGAATCGATATCCTATTTATGTTCTACATTTATAAGAAATAAATAGAACTTGGACAAACCTTGGATTTCAACAAATTGCTTATATATACCTTATACGCAAGCTACCATAAAAACAAAATTTATCGAAATCCTCTCAGATTATTATGTCCTGGGACCCAATGCATGCTGAATCTGTTCCTGAAGCTGTTTAAAGCGAGAAGTGAGCCTTTCTTCCTGCCTAGAAATTGACTGTAGCCTGAGAGAAAGGGTCTCTTCTCTTTCTTTGAGTTTCGAAATGGATTCTTCCTTACTCGTTTTAATTAACAGCTCTCCTACATTATGATAGACTATCACATCTTCAGTCAGCTTTGCCAACTCGTCAAGAGCCATTCTTGACTCATTTTGCATGGCTTCGATTTTGGATTTTTGCATAGCTAGACCCTGGATCTGTTGCTGTAGCTGCTGTAATTGTACTATTTGATTCTGAATTTGTGGAGGTAGTTCTGCAGTCATGTAGTTTTCACCTGAGTCCACAATAAACCTGAAGGGATTTTAATGTTTCTGTTCTTCCGATATCTGAAAAACCTATTTTTATAGCATAAAGTTATTTGTCGTGCTCTATTATATTTGATTGATGTTTTCAAGATTGAGGTTCCAATTTGACGAAACTTTGAAGTTTAGTTCATTGAAACATGTCTCTCATAGCTTACTGAATTATGGAGCAAAAAGGACTATAAATGTACTTAAGAGTATTCTGGAAATAACATAAAACAAATAATATGGAAAGATAACTAATTTTAGAAAATTTTGATAAATATTAAGTATTTTATTATTGGATAGCTTAAATCTCTTAACATTAGTTTTTGGGGTACAGATCTCAATATTAGGTCAGAAGACGGATAATATTTCTGATTTAGATATTAGTGGAATTAACTACGACGGAAATTATCAAAATCAGTCGCTAACACCAGGTGATCATGGAAAAGGATAAGGTAATTTCATCGGACTACAAATTGTAATTCATCAAATTCCCATAATTTATCTGATGGTTATTAGAATGATTTAGCAGGAGCAAGGCAATTACAAAGAAACCGTGGAAAAGTATTATCAGTCCCTGAAAATTTTTGAAGAACTGGGGAACAAAAGCGGAATTGTAATTTCACTGGGGAAACTTGGAATTGTTCATACAGTGAATAAATAATATCTTTTTGCTCTTCAGGCTTATCTAGAAGCCTCTTCGATTTTCAAGGAACTTCAGTATCCATAGAGCCAACTGGCTGAGAAAAAAAATCAGTGTCGAGAAACGGAGTAGGAGATCAGGAATTTGATGCTTTATTGGAGAAACTGAAGGAAAAATATGACTTTTGAACTTATTAAATGTCCTAATTGTGTTTATCAGTACCATACTGATATAACAAAATTTATTGAAGATGGAGAAATACCTATTGTACGTAAGAAATTTTCAAATGTTGAGAAAATATTCAGAAGAAATGCGCTAAAATCCGTTTTATTTCACTCACGTCCCCCAATTGCAAAGATGACTTTGAGTGGAAAGTTAAAACTTGAATGTGGAAGAAGTTGAGAACGAAACCGATAAATAAGAAATTCCTCTAGTTCTCGTTAGATCCAATCTTTTTTGGAAGCAAAATGCCGAAAAATTTGTAGGGGAATCCATTTTTATCATTTTGATTATATTTAGTTATGTGATTGACAAAAACAAGAGCATCAATAAGATTCGGAGATTTCTCAGCACCGGGAACACATTCGTACATCTGGTATTAAAGATGTGTTAATGTATGGAAATTAAAGATTCTAATAGCATTAAGATTCATTTTCGATAAGTACGAAATAAAATTAGTGCTTGATTTGATCGTTCATATATGATAGAACTTATCCCTGTTCATTTATGTCTAACCATTTCATCGATGTCTCCCACGGTTTTTCCCCTTCAACTAGATTCAGGAAATAGGCTAATGAAGAGCCTTGAGCAGATCGAAACTATAAGTTTCCACTGCTGGTCTGATCAGAGTTCCATAGACTTTGACATGGATACAGCACCTTAGTAGGCTAAGGCAGTTAGAGTTATTCCCACTATGAAAGTTATGGACGCTGCTAGAAAACCCCCAAGCTTCAATGGTTCCCAGCAGAATAAAAGTATCAGGTGATCAAACTTTTCCAACTCTCCCATGGGTATTGCCAGCCTAATACAAGGGCCTAAAAGCCTCTAGTTTCAGCTTTTGCTATTATATTATCTGTGACATCATTTAAAACCGGGATTGTAACTCCTGAAATTTTAAGCCAGAACACCCTATTGTCGGATCCTGTTACAAATAAGGATACAGATGCTATGGAATTAGTATTGAAACAAGCAGAAGCGCTTTCAAACATTTGGACAGGTTAATGAATATTGAAATTGTAGTCAATCATGGTTTACATTAGGTAAAATTCAGCCGTTGGAAGTGAGATCTAAAAGAGCAGATTCCTTTAAGTTTTCGCTAACAAGTTTGTTAACTAGGGATTAAATCTCCATAAAAATTAAATAAAGCAAAATACGAATATAAGTGCTTTGAACAAAAAGTTTGATGTTCTCAGAGTATGTGGTTCCTCTAATATATTTTTTTAATGATACCTACAGTGGAACGAATTTTGCTTATGCACCCGCAATCCAATTAAAAAATATTAATCTAAACATAATTTTTTCTAATATCCAAATATATGAAAACATTATCTTTAATGCATATGGCCCTAGCATCTGGTTAATTGGCGGAGACAAAACAACTCTTGCAAAAGATATAACCATTCGTAATATTCTGATTACAAAACATGGACTAATGCGAGCAAGTACCAGAATAGAGGTGTTTGTGGCATTGTTTGTGATGGATATACAAATATTAGCATAAAATGCAATGTAATTGATGGATGCAAAAGATATGGAATATATTCAGAAACTACCAAAGTGCATCGAGTCTTGCAAATTTAACTGCTTCCATACAAATAAACATAATTACTTGATTCTATAGAAAGTTGTTATTAGGGACTTCGCAGTAGTGCAAGAAAGCTAATATCTTTTGGAAAAGATAATTGTTATACTTTTTCGTATTTAAGCGTTAGTTAGCAAGTTTATTGAGTGGGAATTAAAAGCAAAAATATTAAATTGTGACTTCTATTGTAATCTTAATTTCGGCACCTTTCGAGTTGTAACGTTTTCAATCTATGCTAAAAAAGTTTATTATTTTTTAGCCAAATGTTATGAGCTTAAGATCAGTATCGAAAGATTTAGTTGTTCTGAATCCTACCATCAGTCATACATCAGAGTGAACTTATAAATACAAAAATGATATTTATGGAATTTTTGATTTTTTGAAAAAGAAAAAAGATTCAATTGGCTCTTTAAGAACAAACTCTGACATCAATTGTCCTCAAATCAAAGAGAATCTTATTGAAAAAGTCTTACATTCCATTTTGAAATTGGTTCACATCTTGATTCCACCAGTGACAAATAGTGTCATTTTTGTAATCAAAGTGGAACTGGGGCAGATTGCATCAAAATAGCTATAAATTAGGTTTATTTTTTATAGAGCTATAAGTAATCAATAAGTTATACTAATTAATTAACATTATACTGATTATTAATATTTGATGTGAGTTAATTAAAATTCAATCCTTAAGTATGAAATTAACACTTTATCGTATAAGAAAAGTGATATTATAGTCATTTAACAAAATTTATCACTGATCCTAAAATTAGAGACGAAACATGAAAATTATGGAAAAAGAAACTTGAGATAAGTTTTTCAGTTGCTTTCAGTGTTTTCCTCCGTTCAACTTAAAGTTCTAAAAGTAGTAGTAAGATGTGTGCATTTGATGATAAATTAATTTTTAAAAGATATCGAAATTTTACTTTTTATTCGAGGACTGCAAGCTGGGAAAGAAAATTTAGGATATTTTGTAATAATTAATATTTATACCTACTCAATCATAATGATATATATTAAGATCGATTTGAATCCCAAACTAATGTGCAGGAGAAGGATGAAAATGGAAAAAAGTGAAAACCTTAAAAAAATCGGATTTCTTCTTAAAAAATTCACAAATGCTCATGGAATTTCAGGTTCTGAAGATAATATCCGTGATCTCCTTGAAATGGAGCTAGAACCCTATGTAGACACTATCCGGAGAGATATAATGGGGAATCTTATAGCTACTAAAAAAGGAGACAGACCTTCTGTAATGCTTGCTGCTCACATGGACGAAATCGGGCTCATGATCAAGTATATTGATGATAACGGATTTCTCCGTTTTGTAGAGATCGGAGGATGGTTTGAGCAGACACTCCTCAGCCAGAGAGTCATAGTTCATGGCAAAAAAGGCTCAATTCCAGGAGTAATTGGTTCCAAGCCTCCCCATTCGATGAAAGAAGATGACAGGAAAAAGCCTGTGAAAATGGAGGATATGTTTATTGATATAGGAGCGAATGACAGGAATGAAACCGAAAAAATTGGAATCGAGATCGGTACGCCAGTTAGTATTGACCGGGAATTTATGCCTCTAGCAAATGGCAAGGTAACTTCAAAAGCTTTTGATGATCGTGTGGGAGTTGTAATTCTCATAGAGGTTATGAAACGACTTTCTAAGCATAACATTGAAGCAAATATCTATGCTGTAGGTACTGTTCAGGAGGAAGTAGGACTAAAGGGAGCAAAAATTTCTGCTTTTGGGCTTGTCCCTAACTTGGCTCTCGCTCTTGATACAGCTGCCACAGGAGATTATCCGGGCATCAACAAAACTGATTCTTCCCTTGAAGTCGGGAAAGGGCCTGTAATTAACGTAGCAGATGCGTCTGGAAGGGGCCTTATAGCCCATCCTCAGGTTCTTAAGTGGTTGAGGAATACTGCAACTGAAAATAAGATTTCATATCAGTTGAACGTTGGTTCTGGGGGGACTACTGATGCTACATCGATACACCTCACAAAAGAAGGTATTCCCACAGGCACTGTTAGTATAGCCACTAGGTATGTCCATTCCCCAGTTGAGGTTCTGGATATCTTAGACGTAGAAGCAAGTGTCTTGTTGATTGTAAAAGCAATCGAAAATGTTAGCAGATATTTCTGATTCACTTCCCGCAGAGTTACCAAGAATCTCATCTAGTTTCTCAACATTGATCGTAGCTTAAAAATTAATCTAACTTTTAATGAATGATCATTGGTAAATAGGCAAACTAATTATACATATGTGTACATCTATGAAATAGCGCGTCATGTTGTTGAAAACAAATTATAAAATATAATTCTGCATCTTTGTTTATTTTTTATGCGTAGCTGTATCCGTATCTCGTGTATTATCGACCATAGACAGGTAGATGCTTTGTCAATAAACCATAAGGAGATGCTTAAAAATCACTTGCCGATTCATCTGAACCAAAATCATATTTTTATGATTTAATTCAATTTTAAAAAACTCCAAAATTTCATTACCATTCTACATAAACGTTGTTTTTGCTATTCACAGATCATATCAAATTTAGAAATAAGGGAAAAAACTTTTGTTATTGTCTAAACCATAACATTTGTATATTATTTCTGCCAATTTAAATTACCAATTCATTGGCAGTGAAATAGTATAAAAAAGCCAATTTGACATACTTGATTAAAGTCACGTTTGATCTTTCGATGGCGATTCACTAATTTGTTTTTAGAAGTTTTTGAAAGCTAAAATTAGAACAAGCTTTCTAGAAAATAACGATACAGTAATGCTCAAAAAGGGTCTCTCGGGGAATATTTTATTTATTTGAGCTTTTTACTAGTAAAGTTTCATACTTGTTTTTAAGCCAATTTCATATTAAGGAAGTATACTATGTTCTTGTATCTATTATTGAGAATTTCAATAAATCCCTCTATTTTGTCATATGCTTATAAATGGTGCATAATTAACTCGTGAAAAATCAGTGATTTATGAAATTTCCTAATAATGTAATGTGATCTGAATATATATAAGGCATTCATTAAAAAGGAATTTATTTTGATGAAATTAAAATTTTATCTTTTTGCATATTTTCTGGAAAAAATATGTAGTCTTTTATCATCTGTTTGCTTTTGTTTTAAAAATGCAAATGGTGCTATTTTCTGTTCTTTTTGTTATGCATTCCAGTGAGATTATTTAGAGCAGATTTTCTTAAATACATGAAAACAAAAATTAATTCCATTGGAAATTTAATTCTGAAAAAATAAACCATTTAATAACTGACAATTGGATATTTTTACAAATCACATATATTGAAAAAAACAACCGTATTTTAAATTTAAAAATCTTGGAAATGAAAAAGCCTTCGATATAGCAGAATTTATTTTTGCAAGAGACTCTCTGGAACGAAACTTGAGGCCAAAAGAACCAATAAAAAAAAGCTTATGAAAGGAAAGATTTTCCGCGGAAATTTTTCAATGATCCAGCTTCTGGTAGATGGATCTCATATTTTGATATCCCAAGGAGAAGGCATTCATCTGGAAAACTTATTTACTGCCTTCTAGATAAAGTGGCAAGATGGTTTATATATTTTTCTGGCAACTAGGTAACTTACGGTCAGATCCAGACGTAATTTATCAGACTAAACTTATTAATACCGCTAACTTACTAATCGTGGTGATATTCTAACTATAAAAACTCCAGTTCACTTTATGCGCAGGAAATTCCGCAAGTTTATCTAGAGAAGATGGGGAGCAAAAGGGGGGCTGAGCTTATAGCTGATGACCATTTAAAGCCTTCTCACTATGCACATCCCCACATATCATATAATTTATATAGAGGAAATATATAAATGTTCTCGAACTCCAAGCAAACAAACGCGTCGAACAATTCGCAAGTTAATAATTAAAATAATTATTTTTCATATTTTAAGAGTAAATTTCTGAGATAAAAAGCTGCGATGTTGATCAATTTTTGATACTAATCAGGAGATTATTTAAATACTAACTGTGATACTTCAACTCTGTTAATGTAGTTCGATTCGTAGGCTGGATGTATTTTATGAGGTAGTATCAGAATAATTGCAGCAAATAATTGGTGATATTTATGAAAAGAAGGGCCTGGAAATTCGGAGACAACGTAGATACAGATGCAATAATATCAGGAAGATATCTGGTTTTCAATAATCAGGAAGATCTTGCAAAGCACGCATTTGAAGGGGTACGCTCAGAATTTGCAAAAAATGTTCATGAGAATGATATCGTGGTCGCTGGAAGTAATTTTGGGTGCGGATCATCCCGCGAGCATGCGCCACTAGCTCTTAAAGGATTGAAGATAAATTGTGTAATTGCGAGGTCTTTTGCAAGGATTTTTTTCAGGAATTCGATAAATATAGGAGTTCCTGTCCTCGAATGCCCAGATACTGACCGAATCGATGATGGAGATGAGCTTCAGGTAAACCTTTCAACCGGAGTTATTGAAAACAAAACAAAAGGAGAAGTCTACCAAGCAACTCCAATCCCTGATTTCGTTCGAGAGATCGTTGATGTTGGAGGGCTTGTGGAATATGCTAGAAAACTTGTCTCTAAGCGCTAAGTAAAGAAAATCTATCCCGAGCCATACTTCTTAAAAATAGTAAATATAAATTTAAAGATACCGATTTTGATTCAAGAAATACTTACAATCACTGACTGCTCGAAAAATAAAAACATAATCATTAGTCTACAGTTAAATAAAGTAATCTAACATAAATTCACTTTGTGAATCTTAGTCAGTAGGATTATTGATTGTTATTTAACCTAGGCTGGATAATCATTAAGATATAATATTTTCCTAGTTTGACAGTTAGTAATAAAATAGGGAAGTTTGCCTGTAAATTTGAAAGGAGTATAAATATGACGCAGTATAAGATTCCGGTTCTCCCAGGTGACGGGATAGGACCAGAAGTCATCTTCGAAGGCAGAAAAGTCATAGATGCAGCCGGTGAAAGATTTGGTTTTGATATAGAATGGATTGAATACCCGCATGGAGCAGATCATTATCTCGAAACAGGAGAATTGATTTCGGAAGGGACCTTAAAAGAATTATCCTGCTATCCTGCCATTTACCTCGGCTCCATTGGAGACCCGAGGATTGCCCCAGGAATTCTTGAGAAGGGAATTTTATTAACTGCACGCTTTTATTTTGATCAGTATGTCAATCTTCGCCCGATAAAGCTTCTCGATGGAGTCTGGACCCCGCTCAAAGACAAGACATCAAAAGATATCGACTTCGTGGTGGTCAGGGAAAACACAGAGGATTTCTACATTGGAATAGGTGGCAGGGCTAAAAAAGGCGAGAGCGAAGATGTTCTCGAAGTTAAAAGGACGCTCTACTCAGCAAAATTCGGCCTTGATATCGAGACTGACAGTGAAGAAATCGGGTATCAGATAGGCCTGATTTCCAAAGAAGGCACAAAAAGAGTGATAGAGTATGCCTTTTCAATTGCCGAAAATCGAAAAAAACACGTCTCATCCGTGGACAAAGCAAATGTCCTTTCCGATATTTACGGCTTATGGAGAGAAGAATTTAACACGATATCTGCAAAAAATCCGTCAATTAAAACTGATTTCAATTTCGTCGACGCTATTACCATGTGGTTTGTGAAAAACCCAGAATGGTTTGATGTTGTCGTAACCCCGAACATGTTCGGAGATATAATCACCGACCTCGGAGCAATTATTCAGGGCGGTCTTGGCCTCGCTCCCGGAGGGAACATTAATCCGAAAGGCACAAGTATGTTCGAGCCGATTCATGGCTCTGCCCCAAAATATCAGAATCAGAATAAAGTCAACCCAATTGCAACAATCTGGGCAGGTTCTATGCTCATCGAGCAACTCGGAGAAAAGGTAGCTGCAGACGCAATAGTGAATGCAATCCAGGGAAATCTTCTTGAAAGCATAGTCAAAACTTATGATATGGGTGGTAAGAGTAGCACCTCAGATGTAGGGAGCGACATTGCAAGAAGAGTCATGTACAGTTAATTCAAATCTGTTTTTACTTTTTATTGCTTCGGCTTTTTCTGTCTGTTCTTATTTTCTTTTTTCTTATTTCTATCGTTTTTAGTCTCTCTTACATGCAAATTCTAGAAAATATTTAGATGGCTTCTATAGAAATATTTATAGCTTTGCGGTTTGTTTATGAATTTAGAGGATTTCGATAAAACCTTGAATTTCATCATATGCCTATAAATAGTATATCAGCTGTTCGTGAAAATCAGATGTTTGTAGAAAGCCTTTATATTATCTAATTATGCCAAAATTTGGGAGAAAAAGTGTGCAATGTGCATTATGTCGGAATAAGGAGTGCCTCAAAGGCAAAAACTGTTCTGTTATCAAATCGGGGCTTAAATTTAGCGGCGATGACCTTAAAGCAATAGAGATTTCCTCCTGGCTCGCTTCCTGTCATATGAAAAGGACAAAGCTAGAAGAAATTACGATTTATGCAAAAAGGCTGGGGTATAAAAGAATAGGAATCGCTTTTTGTATAGAATATGAAAGGGAAGCCCGGCTTGTCTACGATATTTTGTCAAGGTATTTTGAAGTGTTTTCGATTTGTTGTAAAGTTTGTGGTTTAGATAAAGCGAAGTTAGGGATTAGTGAATCGAATGATTCGGAATTTGAGGTTACCTGCAATCCTATAGGACAAGCTCTTCTTCTGAACGATGATTCCACTGATCTAAATATTATTCTTGGGCTTAAAACGGGCTATGATATTATTTTTGTAAAATATTCTGAAGTTCCTTCGATAACCCTTCCCATTCAGGAATTACCTCAGTTATTGGATTCAGGTATCGATATTATTGAATGAACGATACTAGATTGTTTCTTTTTTGAGTCAAAATTCCGGGAAAATACCTGATCAAAAAATTTAAACGTGCATCTTGATCTGGTTTCTATACTATCTCTGAATACTTGAAAATCAGAGCTCAAATTCATGTTATATTCAAGGATTTAAGTGTCATGGATACAGTTAGACTTTTGTGCCCAATATGAAGACAATGATTTATGAAATCAAGGCTTTTCCTTCACGGTTTATCAAGATTTCGGCAGAGTATGATTATGTATGTATTGCCTGTTCTAGCAAAAGGGAATGCTTGATTTTTAGATCAGTCTTCTCTCGCATGATCGGGAATATGGATATTGTTTTTATGAGTAATGTAAAAAGTCAATGAATAACTAATTAAAGGATTTCACAAATTCCTAAACTTATCCATTTTTAGAAATGATAAGTAAATTATTCGTTAAAGTTCGAGGTCTACCCGAACTCTCTATAATTCAGCACGAAAGTACGTGCTAAATAGGCTCCACAATCACTTTCGTGATCATTTTTCTATAACTAAATTATTTACTAATTATTATATCTTATAACTGCGAATAACTCAGTCTCAACAATTTTTTTTATTTGAATTTCTTCCTTTTGATGCTTTGTCTAGTATTATTCTTATATTTCGCATTTGTAATCTCATGCTACATAATCGTGGTAATTTTCCTTCCCAGAGTAATAATTTTATCCTCATGTCCAAATAATCTATTTTTCAGGCTAAAAAAAATTTAAGTCGCTATTCCTCTTTCTTACCACTTCGTTAAAATTCGCGTTCAAATTCACATTACTATCGCTGGTTTTTTTCTGTTATTTTCCAATTGTAGATTTTGTCCGTAAGTTGGTATAATCTCACAACGGCTCCAATCTATGAAGAAAGCTTTTATGCTGAAGAAAAACCCTTAAAATTACCGATTTCAGCAATTATAATTTCTGCATCAATTTATCCAATACACGGAGCGAATTAAAATTTTCATACAATTTTTATGCTTTCAATAAATATAATTACAATCACTACTCTTAAAAGTATTTAATTTAACATCAAGATATTTTCTAAGATTAAGATTAGTCTGAAATATAACTATACCACTTTGAGAGATTTCTATGTCCAAAACTTACTTCTTTGATTTTGTTTAGAATATTGGAAAAAGGCTTTCCATATTCTAATCAATGCTCTCACCAAAGGGACTCCTATTAAGATAATTCTGCGATTCTTATCAAAAATATCTACCAACACATAATTTAAATTCAACGTTTCCAGACGCAAAAATGGAGATGAGCCTCAGTTTCTTGCATCTATTTTTTTGTGCAAATTCAGGGGAAAGCCTAACCTAAAATAGAAATTAAATATGTATATGTTGGGAAAATTTTGGTGGCTGAAGTAAGTTATTAAGCACAAGTTGTGCAACTAATTTTGAATCTACTTTACTATCTTTATACGCATAAATGTCTCAAATTTCTCGTATCTTCAACTATAATAGATATGATTTATCAATGAATCCTAAATAGAATCCAATAGTCAATTGTTGATTTCCTGCAGCAACATTACATTTTTCTGATATAACTCAAAATTTTAAGAGCTCAAATTCAATCATAATCTCTGTCGAAACGTTGCTTCTGTTTTTCACTTGATATATGAGGATAGTATCAATGAAAAACCTTGACTATCCAGTAACTAAAATCAGCTGGAAAATGTTTTTTGACGCGACGGAGACTTTTGGTTACTAACCAAGGAAAAATAGAAAACGGGATAAAAAGCTGAAAGTTAGATAAATTTACCTACCGAAATTTGCCCAGTGAATTTTAATAAAGATGCGTGTTTATATTGTTTTGCCCAGGCTTAATAGTTAATTGAAAATGTTTGGTAATACCTAAACCACAAGACTGTCTACTATTTCTAAAAATAGGAATCATCATTCTATCGAACTGTGGCATTGACTATAAAATAAATTTAATATCCATGATCAAAATCACATTTGATTCATCGATGGCAATTCATTGATTAGCTTTTAACTATTAAACACCAAATTTAGGATAAACATCCTGCAAAGAATAAAAATAAAGTCTATGTTTAAAAAAAGGTTAAATTGAAAAATATTTATATCATTTGTGACTGCTATTCGAAGCATTTCACATTTGTTTTGAGTTTAAAAAAAATGAAATGAAATCTATTTTTGTTTTACTTGTTACTTATTTTTATTCCTAACATCTTACTTCAAAACCTTTAGCTTTATCACTCATTAATCTCATTGATTTTTGCAATAAATCCAATGTTCTGAACTGCATTTTGCAATATACCCAATTCTTCTGGAGAAAAACCGAGCGCAAGTCCAAGAAGCTGAGAATAGTGAAGTACAGGTATCGAGTAATTTGTTCCGAATTTCTCATTGACTGCAAGCTGTCCCCTGTCAAACTGGAGATGGCAGAAGGGACACGCATTGACAATACAATCCACATCTACCTTCTGAATGCAGGCAAGCTTACGCTTAAGTATTTCCATGGATTCTGTGGCGTGTCCTGAACGTACTCCACCTCCTGCTCCGCAGCAGATCATTTTGTCTTTGTAATCCACGCTTTTGGGACCTAGGGCTTCAACAAGCTCATCAAAGAAAACTGGATACTCCGTTTCTCCAAGATTTCGGTCTTTTGATGGTTTTATCAGGTGACATCCATAGTGAAGGGCCACTTTCAAGTTAAGGGGCCTTGTAATATAATCCTTGAGTTTATCAGGCCCAAACTCCTTATATAGAAACTCGATTATATGTCTTATTTTTATAGTTCCCTTAAACTCCATGCCAATTCTTTTCAAGCAGCTGTTTGTATTGGCTCTCATTTCAGGATCCTTTTTCAGTTCGATGTTAGCATCTGCCAGGGAGCCATAGCAGCCATTACAGATTGTCAGGATATCCCTTTCTAGTTTTTCAGATAGAACTATGTTTCGGCTTGCTAAGGCAAGCCATGTTGCTTTGTCAAAGGACTTGAATACCCCAGGTGCAGGGCAACAAGAAGCACCTGGCAAGTCACAAACATCGACCTCAAGCTTCTCCAGGCAGAACTGAGTTGCTTTCTCAATTCCTGGGTAACGGTTAGGTACGATGCAGCCGAGAAAAAGCGATATTTTTGCCATAAACTCTACTCCTTATTTTTAGGCCATCAGCTCGTCAAATTCACAAACTATGGAAAGATTTTTCAGTTATTCGTGGGCTTCCATATACTTATGTATAATATCAGATACGGATTCAAGTTCTATATTTTCCATTTTTTTTCTGCGTATATTCGTCTAAAGGAACTAGAGCATTAATTGTTTTTGAGATCCAATTGATTTCTTATTCCGGCATTTTTTTTAATTTGCTATTTTCCTTTCTTGCCATTGCCTGAGTAATCTGCGTTCGAATCCGCCTTGCTACTTTGATCATCTCGTTATGATTCTGCAGCCGTAGAACTTATCAGCATATTGGCATACGTTAGGAACGCTTCAAACCATTATGCGAGTTTATCTTCTGAAGAAAAATCCGTAGAATTGCAAATTTCAGTAATCAGAGTTGATGCATCAAGTTCCCTAATAATCGGAAATGTTATTGAAATTTCCATTTAGATTTTATGCTTTCTATAAGCATAGTTGAAAATTGATGTATCTAAAGCTTCGATATTGTAGTTAAGTAGTTTACAGATCCAGACATATCAAGAATCTCAATACTGCGCTCTGATATCTATCTGTATCCAGGGTCTCCCTTATCTGAACACTTTTTCTACGAACATCTGTCAAAAAGATTTTTATAATCTCAGCAACCCTTTTACCTGAAGAGATTTGTGATATAATTTTTTTGTCATTCTTGTCAAAAATTTCTGTCAACACATCATTTAGGTCAAATATCTCAAATAAGAAGTAGAATGAACTTAATTTTATATATTGGTTCTTTCTTTTTAACTATCCACCTCACCATAAATTGGTTGACCGATTTCTATTTTGACGTAATATAAACTTTAGATTACTAGATGATATAAATATAAAAAAATGATCAATAGCTTACAATTAAAGAAAATAAGATTCTCTAAATTTGCTCAGTAATCATCGTGAAAATGATTATTTGTTTACTTTTCCAAGATTTAGTAGTTGTTTTTTTGTATAAGTTTATGGAGAATCTTGACATGAAAAACTAAATTCACTATAATATTTTGAAAAATTTTATATCTGAATCATTTTATTAGCCCAGGTGTGCAATAAATTTTGAATTGACTTTATTTGTATTTTCATGCGCAAAAGCTTTCATATCTCTTGCGTTTCAAACTGGAAAATGTAGATGATTTATCTACAATAAGGAGGATCCCTATTTAGGATAAATTACTAGATTTTCTTTATACAAGCATGTTTCCTTTTAGATAATATCTTTGTTTACATTATAAGGCATTTATTACCTCTTTTAAGTGCCTTTCTAATGATATATTTAAGTTCTTTGCGCATAGGTCGCTCCTGAAGATACGAATCATATATATACTTCAGCACAACACCTGCAATCAAACCCAAAACTATTCCAGCTACTATCCCCATTAACAGGCTACCAGATATATATTTCTCAGCCAGTTTTATACCCCTCTTAATATTCTATTTATTTTTATCTATTAAATTTCAACCTTAAGTATATTGACGAAATTATTTGTTCGTTTTACAGTAGTTTTTGGTAGGATATTCGAAATATAAGTGTTGCTATGACTTCAAAGTTTTTCAAGTTTTCTTCGCCGATTACCTAAGTTAATGTAATTAAATAGTAAGAAAACCATAGGCGAATTTTAGCGAATCATTTTGATATCAATTTTTAATTGAGAAAGATCTTGCAATTTTGGGACATACGGATAAGATTGAAGCTTCCAGTTAATTAATTTACCAGATTTTAATGACTTCAATGAAATATCTATGTATAAATGTTAAATTATATAAATACAACGGAAGAATATATCCCTATCGAAGGCAAGAAGATAGCGAACTCTACTCTCATATGTGACTATATTCGGAAGCGAAAGAATGAAGGAGTAGTTCATTGCACAATAACTTGTGACATCAAGGCATTAACACAGTTCTTAAAAGTCGTTGATAAACCCGTTAATGAATTGACAAATAGCGATATTCATGAATTATTTGACTATCTTAACTTAAAATCAAAAGGCACAGCTAAAAACAATGCTACTAACCTAACTGATCAAGAATTGAAAGTTTTGAAATTCACAGAAGGAAAGCCTGCAACTATACAAAATTTAATGCATTTCTTGAATGTCTCCATAGTACGAGTTATGCAAATCCTAAATGGGAAAGATGGCAAAAGCGATATGCTTGCAAAAGTGCCACAATTGAACAAGATCGACCGGAGTGAAATCGCTTTCCATTCGCTTTCGCTCAGTGATATCCTGAACAGTTACTGTTATTCGAATAGGAAGATTATTAACGTCGATAATAACTTTCGATTCGATATGTACTTCTCTCTCTTTTTCATTAGATAAGATGATCCGATAGTCAATGCGAAAAGGCTCTCCTCTCAAAGCTTTTTTAACAGCATCATCCACATAATCTCGGTCATCTGGGTGTACATAATTTAAAAATGAGTTGTAAGTAGCGTCAAATTCTTGAGGATCAAGCTCAAAAATACGATACGTCTCATCAGACCAAGATACTTCATCAGTTACAATATTCCAATCCCAACTTCCAACTTTAGCTATTTTTTGAGCTTCAGCAAGACCTTTTTCGCTTTCCTTCAACAAATTGAAGGCTGTTTCAAGTTCAGCTGTACGCTCTTTAACTAATTTTTCAAAATTGTCGAGTGTCTCTTTCAACTTAATTTCTGTTCGTTTTTGCTCGGTGATATCTATTTGCACGCCATCCTAAATCGTTCGGCCATCAGGCAGCCGACGTGGACGGGAGTATAATCGCATCCAACGCACCTGACCATTGAGAAGCTACATCGGAACATCCATATCAAAGTCAGATAGCTCGCGGGCGCTTCTGGCTTCATTTACAACTAACTATTCGAAACACTCCGGCGGCAGTTGCCTATGTAATGTGCCTGAATCATGCAACAAATCCTGGACACTGATACTGTTGAATTTCTCAATACCTGCACTACAGTATAAGAAACGAACACCGTCGTCAAGCTCATGTACATACTGATATAGTGCACTATCCGGTAGGTTATCACTCAATAAACTTAGACGTTCTTCACTCTCCTGGAGTGCTTTTTCAATTTGCTTGCGCTCTGTGATGTCTGTAGATATGCCACATATCGCATAGAGTTTACCGTGTGAGTCATAAAGTGGAGATTTGTTGGCAATGAATGTATGCCATCCATCAACTAGGTTTGATACTTCTTCTAGTTGTTCTGGCACCCCAGTTTTCAGAATTTTACTATCATGCATCTTATAGTAATCAGCCAACTCAGGAGTGAATAAATCATAATCGGTTTTTCCAATAACTTCATCGCGCTTCATTCCAAGTAGCTGTTCAAAATGCTTGTTTATGAAAATAAAGTGTCCATCTAGGTATTTTACGTAAAAGGAATTGTCTGAGCCATCAATGATCGCTTGAAGTCGTTGTTCACTCTCCTCCAATGCATTTTCAGCCTTTTTGCGCTCCAATTCTACTTTTTTTTATTCAGAGCCTGCACAATCGCTGGTGTGACAGCTTCAAGATCCGCCTGCTGTTCTGAACCATACCCATCTTCGCGATTTGCAACCCCCAACATACCTATTATTTTCCCATCTAACACAAGGGACACGCCAAGAAATGAAGAGAGCAATGGATGACCATGCGGTACACCAATACTGTCTGGATGCGACAGCGGATCGTTAGTAAAGAAGCTTTTCTTACTGTTTATGACATGGCCGTACAAGCCATGCACGACAAAATTTCCCGGTGGACGGCGATGCCCAGTCTTGTCATACATCAGACACTGTTTAGATCGGAAGAGCGTCGTGTAGGGAAAGAGTGTAGATCTCGGTGG
>OCZT010000816.1_pt1 | contig 31678 bp, 26 predicted proteins | sample 1539031 | NCBI WGS metagenome assembly OCZT01 (sample SAMEA3539308, study PRJEB22396) | soil metagenome | biome: tundra; feature: field; material: soil | place: USA | collected 2010-05 | depth 0.15 m | reverse complement strand
CGCGCATCGTGGAGCTCGTGCGGACGGCGCAGTCGAGCAAGGCGCCGCTCCAGCGGCTTGCCGACAAGTACGCGGTGTGGTTCACGCCTGCCACCATCGCGGCGTGCGCCGGAGTCTGGTTCGCGACGCACGATTCGATGCGCGTGCTCGCGATCCTCGTCGTCGCCACGCCCTGTCCGTTGATCCTCGCCGCGCCGGTGGCGATCATCGGCGGAATGAATCGGGCGGCGCGCCGGCAGATCATCATGCGGCATGGCGCGGCGCTCGAGCGACTCGCCGCCGCCAACGTGGCGGTGTTCGACAAGACGGGGACGGTCACCGTCGGGCAGCCACGCGTGCGTCAGCTTCGCCCGGCCGAGGGCTTCGACGGGGACCACGTGCTGCGATACGCGGCCGCGGTGGAGCAGGGTTCCAGCCATCTGCTTGCTCGCGTCATCGTCGCGGCTGCCGAAGCGCTCGCGGGAGGGACGATCCCGCAGGCATCCGCTCACCTTGAGTCGCCGGGGCAGGGCGCCATCGGCACGGTCGAAGGTCACGAAGTGCACGTCGGCGCGCGGAGTTTCGTGCTTCCGCACGGCAAGATCGATTCAGGGCAACTCGCGCGCCTCGAAGGCGCGGGTGTCGCCTTGCGCGCATATGTCGCGATCGACGGCCGGCTCGCGGGCGTCATCGAGTACGCGGACGAACTGCGCCCCGAACTCGCTGAAGTCCTCGCCGGCATGAAGCGCTGGGGAATCACCCGGGTGATGCTCCTGTCCGGTGACCATGCGCCCAACGTGCGCGCGGTCGCCGCCAGCGTCGGCATCACCGAGGTGGAAGGAGACCTGCTCCCGTCCGCAAAGGCGGCGATCGTCACCCGGCTGCGGTCGGCCGGTGAGGTCGTGATGATGGTGGGCGACGGAACGAACGACGCGCCGGCGCTCAGCAGCGCGGACGTCGGGGTCGCGCTCGCCGGGCACGGCGGCGGAATCACCGCCGAGGCCGCGGACGTGATCATCCTCGTCGATTCGCTCGACCGCGTCACCGACGCGCTCGCGATCGGCCACCGGACGATGCATATCGCCCGGCAGAGCATCCTCGCCGGACTCGGGCTCAGCGGTATCGCCATGATTGCGGCGGCGTTCGGCTACATTCCGCCTGCGATCGGTGCGCTGCTGCAGGAAGCGATCGACGTCGCGGTCATTCTCAATGCGGTGCGCGCGAGCCGGGGCTGACGAGGCCGCCGAACATGCCTGTCGCACCGCGCACCATGCGACACCGGGTCCCGAACGCCGAGATCGCACGACTGCTGCGCGAGGTCGCGGAGCTGCTCGGCCTCGAGCGCGCGAACGCGTTTCGCGTGCGGGCGTACGCGAATGCCGCGCGGGTGATCGAGGAACTGCCGGAACCGGCGGCCACGCTCTCTGCGGATCGCCTGTGCGAACTCCCGGGAATCGGCGACGACCTCGCGGCGAAGATCGCGGAAATCGGCGCGACGGGTTCGCTCAAGATGCTGCGCGAGCTGCGGCGGGAGGTGCCGCACGCGGCCGTGGAATTCCTGAACGTGCCTGGGATCGGGCCCAAGCGCGCGCGCGAACTCGTCGAGACACTCGGCCTGCGATCGATGGCCGGGCTGGCGCGCGCCGCGCGGGCCGGCCGCCTGAGGGAGCTGCCGGGATTCGGCGCCGCGATCGAAGCGAAGATCATCGCCGAGTTGGCGACCCGTTCCGGGGAGGAGCGGCGGATCCTGCGTGCATCGACGGCGCAGTACGGCGAGGCCCTGCTCGAGTACATGCGCGAGCAGCCAGGCGTGCGTCGCGCCGACATCGCCGGGAGCTTTCGCCGCGGACGCGAGACGGTGGGCGACCTCGATATCCTCGTGGAGGCGAGCAACGGCGCGGACGTATCCGCCCGATTCGTCGGATATCCCGAGGTGCGCACCGTGCTCGCGCACGGGCCAACGCGCGCGTCGGTGCGGCTCACATCGGGCCTTCAGGTGGACTTGAGAGTGATCGCCGCGGAATCGTACGGCGCGGGGCTCTACTATTTCACAGGCTCCAAGGCGCACAACATCGCCGTGCGGAAGCTGGGACAGCGGCGCGGACTGAAGATCAACGAGTACGGCGTCTTCAAGGGCGAGCGGCGCGTGGGCGGGCGCCGCGAACAGGACGTCTTCGACGCCGTGGGGCTGCCATGGATTCCGCCCGAGCTGCGCGAAGATCGCGGCGAGATCGAGGCGGCGGCGAGGGGGAAGCTGCCTCCGCTCGTGGAGCAGAAGGACCTTCGCGGCGACCTGCACATGCACACCGTCGAAAGCGACGGGCGCGATTCGCTCGACGGAATGACGCGGTCCGCGGAGGCGCTCGGATATGAGTACGTCGCGATCACCGACCACACGCCGATGCTGCGCATGGTCCACGGCCTGGACCGGGCACGCTTCCGTCGCCAGCGAAAGCGCATCGAGCGCCTCAACGCGAGGCTGCGGAAGCTCACGGTCCTGGCCGGGGCCGAGGTCGATATCCGCCGGGATGGATCGCTCGACCTCGACGACGAGACGCTGGGTTCGCTCGATGTCGTGCTCGTGTCCCTGCACTCGCACTTCGACCTCCCGCGGGCGACGCAGACCGAGCGAATCCTGCGCGCGATACGGCATCCGGCGGTCGACATTCTCGCGCACCCCTCGGGCCGTCTCATCGGGAAACGGAGAGGTGTCGACTTCGACCTTGCGCGTGTCGCGGGCGAGGCCGCGGACTGCGGGGTCATGCTGGAGGTGAACGCGCAGCCCTCACGGCTGGACCTGGACGACGTGGCGTGCCGCGCGGCGATCGCGCACGGCGCGATGATCGCGATCAGCACCGACGCGCACTCCGTCGCCGAGCTGCGTCAGCTGCGCTGGGGGGTCGATCAGGCCCGTCGCGGTTGGGCGGCAAGGAGCGACGTCGCGAACACGCGGTCCCTCGCGTCACTGATCAAGCTGCTGCACCGCGGGCGCCGCTAGCGCCCCTCAGGCGTAGGTTCGCGACGCCAGGTGCTGGCTGAACCAGTCCCTCGCGAGCCACGAGACCTGGTCCAGCGCACCAGGCTCGGCGAAGAGATGTGTGGCGTGCGGCACGACCTCCATCCGCTTGACGCACTTCAGGTGGGCCAGCGCGTTGATGTTCCACCGCAGCACGTCGGGATCCTGGGCTCCGACGATGAGCAGCGTCGGCGCCCGCACCGAGGCGAGTGCTTCCTCGGCGAGATCCGGCCGCCCGCCGCGCGAGACGACTGCGTGCACGACGTTCGGTCGCTTGGCGGCCGCGATCAGCGCCGCGGCGGTTCCGGTGCTCGCACCGAAGTACCCGATGCGGAACTGGCCCTCGCCAAGCCCATCGGCCACGAGATCCGTGACCGCCAGCAGGCGCCCGGCGAGCAGGTTCACGTCGAAACGCAGGCGTCCGGTGCGCTTGTCCTCCTCCTCCTCCATCGGGGTGAGAAGATCGAAGAGCAGCGTGGCGAGCCCGCCGTCTTGCAACTCGCGAGCCACCTTCCGGTTTCGCGGGCTCAGCCGGCTGCTTCCGCTTCCGTGGGCGAACAATACGATGCCGGTGGCCTGATCCGGCACGGCGAGGTCGCCCTCGATGGCGCCGCCCGCGACGGGAAGCCAGACGTGGCGCGATCGAAGCGCCGGCTGCGTTGCATGTGCCATGGCACGTCTCATAGTGCGGAGGGAAAGGTTTCGGGTGCTTCGCCACGAGTCCACAGTGCCGTGCTCTCGAGCGGCTCGACCGCACGTGTCTGGTCGTAGTGCAGGAGCGCATCGAACTGGCGCCGCAGCGACGCGTGGTAGTAGTGGCTCTGCCGCTCGGTTTCCGGCCGGTAGATGACGCCGATGGCACGCTGCAGCTTTGGGTGCCGCAACGTCGTCTCGCTGCCGGCGGCGAGGTCCACCATGAAATTCGGTCCGCCCATCTCGTGAAAGAGCGATTCGTAGCTTCCAGGGAGTGCCGGTCGCACGATCTTCCGTTCCGCCGCGGCGTCCCAGTCGGACGCGGCGGTGACCGTTCCGCCGTACGTGCTGAAGCCCACCAGCACGGCATCGTGTGCGTACCGCTCGCGGACGAGCTGTCCGAGGTTGAGTTCCCCCGACCGGGACAATTCGGTGGCCCGTGCGTCACCCAGATGGGAGTTGTGCGCCCACACGACGATCTTCGGCGGACCGCCGTCGTGCGCGAGATGAGCGTCGAGCGCGTCGAGCGTTTCCGCCATGTGCCCGTCGCGCAGGTTCCACGAGGACACCCTGCTTCCGAACATCGCGCGGTAGTACGCCTCGGCGTTGGCGACCAGGCGCGCGTTCTGTTCCGCGTAGAACCGGGCGTCGGGCGGCACGCTCCGCTCGTGCGCCGCATGGACCGCGGCCGAGCGGCGCATCTCGACGAGCTGCGCGATCACCTCCGTCTCGCACGAATGCGCGTATCCGCTGCTGGCGGCGTGGCCGTAACGCTGCGGATCCTCGTCGAACTGGTCGAAGCAGGCGTACCGACCGCGCGCGCGCCGTGCGCCCGATGGATCCACCGAGTCAAGGTAGCTGAGCACTGCCTCGATCGAGGCATACATGCTGTACAGGTCCAATCCGTAGAAGCCGACCCGGGGTGCGCGGCGCTCGAGCGCGTCGTTGTGCGCGCGAAGCCAGCCGATGAAATCGAGGACGTCGGCATTGCGCCACATCCATTGCGGAAACCGCACGAAGCCCGCGAGTGCATCAGTCGCGTCCGCATCATCACCGGTCCCGCGGACATAACGGTTCACGCGGTAGGCGTCGGGCCAGTCCGCTTCGACCGCCACGGCGATGAAACCCTTCTCCTCGATGAGGCGTTTCGTGATCTCCGCCCGGATCCGATAGAACTCGTGCGTGCCGTGGGAGGCTTCTCCAATGAGCACGAACCGCGAGTTCCCGACGCGGGACAGGAGCGGGTCGAAATCGTGCGACGACCCGGTCAGCGGATGGACGAGATCGCCGATGTCAGCCGTTCCCGTTCCCGAGGCGGGCGTTGCCCATGCGCCGGAACGGGTGCTCATGATGGGAGCACCTGCGCGAGCACCCGCCGGCGCGATGCGGCGAGCAGCTGGCGCACCTCGCGATCGGTGGTCTGCGTGAAGTCCTCGTACCAGAGACCGACGCCGTAGAACGGCTCGGGTTCAAGCACGCTGACGCAATCGTCCGCGCTCTGCCTCAACAGGCGCATCGCGTCGCGCGAGGCGACGGGCACCGCCACCACGATGCGACGCGGATGCATGGCATGAACCGCGGAGACGGCCGCGGACATCGTCGCACCGGTCGCCAGGCCGTCGTCAACAAGGATCACCGTCCGGCCGGTCACGTCCGCGTGAGGCACGTTTCCACGATATGCCGATTCGCGGCGGGCGAGTTCCGCGCGCTCGCGATCGGTCACGCGATCGATCGCCTCCTGCGTGATCCCGAGCTGCGCGATGAGGTCGCGGTTCAGTACCGTGATTCCGCCGCTCGCGATGGCGCCCATCGCCAGTTCGTCGTGACCGGGGACGCCGAGCTTGCGGACGACCAGGATGTCCAATGGCGCATCGAGCGCGCCGGCCACTTCGCTCGCTACCGGCACACCGCCGCGAGGCAAGCCCAGCACCAGCACGTCCGTGGCATGCGCGTATCCACCCACGGCGACGGCGAGCTGCCGGCCGGCTTCAAGACGATTCAGGAAATGCGCAGGGGACATGAGTCGGGCGAGTCGAGAGTGGATTTGTTCGACTGCAACGCCACGGAATCACGATGCGATCGCGCATGCGTTCAGTCTGTCGGGCGGACGGCCCGCGAGCTGTCGGGGTCTGCCGCACCGTCGCTAAGGGGATTCCCGACCGCGATGCGCGAATGAGAATTCGCCAAGTGCGCGCGCCGCTTCTCCATCGCGCAGGCGGCGGAGCGCCCGGTTGCGGAGTTGACGCACGCGTTCACGCGTGACACCGAGTCGTTCGCCGATGGCTTCGAGCGTATGTGCGCCTTCTCCGTCGAGTCCGAAGTGGAGGCGCAGGATCACCGCCTCACGCGCCGGCAGGAGACGCAGCGCCTCGTCGACGCGATCGCCGAGCCCGTCGGCCGTCGCCTCCCGCTCCGGGTCTGTTTCCTCAGCCAACACGAAGCGGTCGAGCAGTGTCAGTTCTCGTTCGGTGTCCAACGGCGCGTCGAGACTGACGTCACGCGCGACGTACGCCCGTGCGGACCGCACGAGCTCGACAGGCGCACCGCTCGTCGCGGCGATCTCGCAAAACGTGGGCTCCCGCGCGAGCTGCTGTCGCAGCGCGTCGGCCGTCCGGTTGATGCGCGCAAGCTCGGCGATGCGATCCGCCGGCAGGCGCACGATGTGACTCTGACGCACGACGGCGGACTGAATGGCCTGCCGAATCCACCACACCGCATACGAGATGAAACGAACGCCCCGCGCAGGGTCGAAGTGTCGCGCTGCGGCGAACAAGCCGACGTTTCCCTCGCCGATCAGGTCGATCAACGGCAGGCCGCGATGTTGGTAGGCCTTGGCCACGGAGACCACGAAGCGAAGGTTGCGGTTCACGAGCGCAGCAACCGCAGCGGCATCGCCCGCTCGGGCGGCGGAACCCAATGCGCGCTCCTCGGACGCGGTCAGCAGCGGGAACCGCCCGACGTCGCGCAAGTAGCGGTCAATGCCGGCGCCACCGCCGCCCGGGGCGTCGGCGGCCACGACGTTGTGGCGACGGCCAGCCGGCCTTGCGCTCATTCGAGGTCCCGGACAGGGGAGCCGCCGTGCCGTGTTGGCCGCAGCGCTCCGTTCGCCTCGTCCTACTTGGCGCCCTGCACGTCGAGCGTCGCTTCCCATAGATCGCGGTTGGCGAGCCAACGCTGCTTCTCCACCGGCGAACGGATTTGTGCCACGTTCGCGCGCATGGTTTCCAATGCCGCCTTCGCCGAGGCGAAGTCGGCCCGGCCGAGCGCGCCGCCCTGGTGCGACAGATACAACTCCCACAGCGCGATGTTGGCCTGCCAGCGTTCCTTCTCCGAGCCCCCTCTGAGCTTCCAGACGTTCGCTTTGATCCGATCGAGCGCACCCATCATCTTGCCGAGCTCGACCTTCCGGACTGGCCCGGTCTGCGACAGCTCGACTTCCCACGCATCCTTGTTGGCCTGCCAACGCTCCTTCTCGGACGGCGCGGTGATGTTCGCGACGTTTGCCTTCAAGATGTTGAACGTCATCTTGGCGTCCGGCTTTGCCGCAGTCGGCGCTTTCTGCGCGACGGCGAACGCCGGCAGGGTGAGCGACGCCGCAAGCAATAGTTTGACGAACTTCATGGAACCTCCTTGTGGTGTCCCGAAAGTGCATGCAGCAGACAGTGTCGCATATCGGGGGACGCCTGATTTCGCGTAAGGAATCGACTGTCGGGCGATACGGACGAATGGGCGCGGCGTCGTGCATTCCCCTACGGGGATAACGGGAGGAGCCCATGCGCCGCAGTCGGGCAACGGCCGTACGTTGCTGCGGTCAATCCCCGACTGCCCTTCAGCGCGGCGATCCGTAGCATGTGGATGACGCAGCGCGTGACGTCACTCGGGGCTCCCGCAAGATCGCCACGACACTACAGCGCTGGAGGAGAAGCCATGTTCCGCAATCTCGTCGTGCCTCTCGATACGTCCCCACTGTCGGAGCAGGCCGCGTGGAAGGCGGCTGCCATCGCTCGCGCGGCTCAGGCGACGCTTCACGTGGTTCACGTGTTCGAGCCGCGATTGCCGGCGTTCGACGGCGGCGCCGTGATCGACGAGCGGATCAACGCGCTGGAGCGCGCGCAGTTCGAGCGCCATTTCCGCAACTTCGCCGAGCGCCTTACGAAGCGATTCGGATGCAAGTGTCTGGTGGCGATGCTGGACGGTACTCCGGCGGAGTCGATCGCGGCGTATGCGCGCCAGCACGGCGCCGACCTCCTCGTGATGTCCACGCACGGACGCACGGGCATGAGCCGCGCCTGGTTCGGCAGCGTTGCCGACACGGTAGCGCGGGAATCATCGCTCCCCGTACTTCTGGTCCGGCGCGACGAGGGAGCGGCGTCCTGGGAGCACGAGGCGCCGGGAGCCGCGTTCGAGCGCATTCTGATCGCGCTCGACGGCTCCGATACTGCCGAAGGCATTCTCGAATGCGTTCGGTCGTTGCCGTCCGCGGCGAGCGCCGAGCACCTGCTCGTCGAGGTGGTGCGTCCGGCGTCGATGCCCATCCTCGACTACCCCGACGTCGGTGTCGTGTTGGCGACGGCCCCGGACGTCGAGGCTACGGCGGAGATCGCGGAGCGTGCCAGCAAGTATCTCGAGGGCGTCGCAGGCCAGCTCGAGCGCGAAGGCGCGGCAGAGGTCGAGACCAAGGTGGTGATGGCGCCGAGCGCCGGACCGGCGATCGTCGACTTGGCGCATCAGTGGCACGCGGACCTCGTCGCGATGACGGGCCACGGCCGCGGCGCGTCGAGACTTCTGGTCGGCAGCGTCGCCGACAAGATTCTGCGCGGCACACACTGCTCGATCCTCTTCCGGCGCGCGCCTGTGGCGAAGGCCGCGGCGCCGCGGAGCCATGCCCACAAGGAGCGCGCGCTTCTCGAGAAGCGCGCGCTCGCGTCACGGAGCGACTCATGAAGAATGCCAACGCACTGCTTACCCACGAGCAGCTGAGCCGCCTGACCCGGGAGTTCCGGGCGACTCCGGTGCTCAGCGTCTACATCGACGGAGCCGCGCCGGACCCGGCTCGACGACTCGCGTGGAGGCAGGTCCTGCGCAACGAACTGGACGATGCGCGCGCGTGGGCGGAGGCGCAGCCCAAGGCGAGCCGCGAGGCCTTCGACCGTTGCCGGCTGTCGCTCATGGCCACCCTCGATGCGATACCGTCGGCCATCGGCTCGCCGGGATGGGTCGGCTTCTTCACCGCCGACGGTGCAAACCTCCACGGAGCGCTACCGACGCCGATGCCCACGCTCGTCAAGTGGCAGGTGGGGCCGTGGGTCGCGCCGTTCGTTCGAGCGCTGAAACAAACGCGCCCGGTCATCGTCGTCGTGGTCGACACGCGCTCGGCTGCGCTGTACCGGTATCATCGCGGCGAACTGACGGCCCTGGAGCAGCTGCACTCGCATCGGCACGGCGGGCACGCCGACCACATGGGTGACGCGCCGCGTGAACATTTCCATGGCGGGACCCGCGGGGAAACGGCGACGGACGCCGCCGAGCATGCGCGGCTCGCGGCGCGCGACCGCATGTTGCGCGAGGTCACCCATCGGTTGCGCGACCTGCTGAACGGCGACGGTGTCGCGGTGATCGGCGGCGCGCCGGACACTGCGCGCGCGCTCCACCGGGCCATCCCGGCGGCACTCGCGCCGCGCGTGCTCGTGAGCATCGACCTTCCGATGGGTTCGAGCAACGCGGAGATCGCGCGAGCCGCCGAGCGGGACGCCAAGATCCTCCGCGACGCGCGCGATGCGGCGGCGGTCGAGCAGGTGCTGAACCTCGCGGCATCCAACGGGCGGGGCGTCACCGGCGCGAAGCAGACGCTCGCCGTCATGTCCACCGGGGAGGGGAGACAGCTGCTCATCACGCCGCGATTCTTGGCCGAGCACGCTGACGAGGCGGAGGCCGCGGTCGAGTTCGCGCTCGACCATGCCGCCGACATTGAGGTGCTTGCCGGCGACGCGGCCGCGAGGCTCGATGCGCAAGCGGGAGGAATCGCGTCCTCCCTGCGTTTCGGTAGCGGTCTAGCTCCTGGCGGATCGAGTGTGCTTCGGCAGTTCGACGGTGTGGTCACCGGGCATCTCGAGGTGTAGTTCCTCGAGAATCATCAGGAGGCCGGCCGCGATCGGCAGCGCCAGCAGTGCGCCCATGATTCCCATCAACGTGCCTCCGGCAAGGAGCGCGAGGATGACCACGGTTGATGAAAGCCGCAGAACCCTGCCGTACACGCGCGGGACGAGGATCCGGCTCTCGAACTCCATGTAGATCAGCAAGGCCACCAACACCGTGCCCGCGATAAACGGGCCGCGGGATACGGCCGAGAGGAATGCGGGAATGATGACCAGCAGTCCGCCCACGAAGGGAAGGACATCCACGAGCGCCGCGAACAGCGCGAGCACCAACGCGTCGGGCACCCGGCAGACGAACAGCAGGAGAAACGCGTATACGCCGATGGCCGCCGACGTGAACAGCTGACCGCGCATGTACCCGCCGACGATCGTCCCGAGATTCCGGAGGATGCGCGCGAGTCGTGCATGGTGTTCGCGCGGTACCAGGGCGTAGACCACCGCCTCCGCCCGTTCGCCCTCCGCGAGGAGATAGAACGCCAGCACCAGCGTCGTGCCGCCATATCCGACCCCGCGCACGGCTTGCGATGAGTTGCCGAGCAGGAAGTCCTCGATCCCCGCAAACGTCCGCTCCAGCTCCACGCGCCGTACCATGTCCGCGAACGGGGTTGTGACACTGCGCTCACTGAGGAACTCGATGAGCCGCGTCCGGCTCGCCGGCGCCGTCTGGAGCATCTGCGTGAGCTGCACGACGAGCGGAGGAATGGTCAGGGACAGGAGCAATGCCACGACCACGCTCAGTGCGACGAACAGCAGAATCAGCGCGTGGGTGCGCTTGAACCCCCGCGTCTCCATCCACTTGATCAGCGGATGGAATGTCCCGGCGAGGATCAGCGCGAGGATGAGGATGAGCCAGACGATCCAGAGCCGGTAGGCCAGCCACACGGCAACGATCGTCGCCAGGAGAAGTGCGATCGAGCGGGGCGAAACCTCGATGCGAATGATCCGTTTCACGGGGCCTCTCGCGAGAACGCGACCGGCCTGTCCGCGCTGGCCGCCAGGTTGTTGGTCGACGCCGGATGCGACATGCGGTGCGAAGTGAAATGGTCTGGAGCTGATGTGGAACGTGTGCGTGCAATATGGCGCGGTTTCGCGGCCCGCACACTGAGTCCTGTCGAAACATCGCAGGCTGCGCACGGCGTGTCACCGGAGTCGCCGTAACGGCGGGCCCTGCGTACCTTCCGCTGGGGTTCGCCACTCTGCGCGCCAGGTCACCCGACGGAGGAACGGCACGTGCCGCAATCGTTCGATATTCACGCCGCGGCACGCCGCGCGATGGTCGTCAACGGATTCCAGCCGGACGTCCCCGCCGACGTGCTCGCGGAGGTCGCGCGCGCGGTCGATCCATCGTCGCAGCCGCCTGGCGATGTGCGCGACCTGCGCGCGCTGCCCTGGTCCTCGATCGACAATGACTCGTCGCTGGATCTCGACCAGATCGAGGTGGCCGAGCGGCTGCCGAACGGCGACGTGCGCGTGAGCGTCGCCATCGCCGACGTGGACGCGACCGTTTCCGCCGGCTCGGCCACCGACCGGTTCGCCGCCGCGAACTCGTGCTCCGTGTACACCGGTGTCGTGACGTTCCCGATGCTGCCGAACCGGCTCTCGACCCAGCTCACCTCGCTCGGGCAGGATGCGGACCGGCCGTCGATCGTCATCGAATTCGTCACCGCGAGCGACGGAACCGTGCGCTCCCACGACGCCTATCTCGGGCGCGTGGAGAACAAGGCGAAGCTCGCGTACGGCAGCGTGGGTGCGTGGCTCGACGGGAACGGCCAGCTTCCCGCGGCGGCGACCGCCACGGTGCAGGGCCAGCTGCGGCTGCAGGACGCCGCGGCGCAATCGCTCCGGGCCAACCGCGGCCGGCGCGGCGCGCTCAGCCTCGAGACGATCGAGGCGCAGACGGTGCTTCGCGCGGACAAGACCGTGAGCGTGGAACTCGTCCAGAAGACGCGCGCGAGCCACCTGATCGAAGACTTCATGATCGCGGCGAACGTCGCGATGGCGGAGTTCCTCGACGAACACGGATCTCCGACCATCCGGCGAGTGGTGCGCACGCCCGAGCGCTGGGATCGCATCGTCGCGCTCGCCGCGGCGTTGGGTGAGAAGCTGCCGGCGGCGCCCGACTCGGCGGCGCTCGAAGCGTTCCTGACGAAGCGACAGGCCTCGGATCCGGATCACTATCCGGACCTCTCCCTCTCGGTCGTGAAGCTGATCGGCCCGGGCGTGTACGAGCTGCACGAGCCGGGCACACCCGACACCGGGCATTTCGGCCTTGCCATGCACGACTACACCCACGCGACAGCCCCGAACCGGCGCTTTGCCGACCTCGTGACGCAGCGGCTGCTGAAGGCGGTGCTGACCGGCAAGCCGTGTCCGTACTCCACCGACGAACTTGGCAAGATCGCGGCGCACTGCACGGAACGGGAAGATGCCGCGCGAAAGGTGGAGCGGCAGGTGCGCAAGGAAGCCGCGGCAGAATCGTTCGCCTCGCGGGTGGGCGAAAGCTTCGACGCGATCGTGACCGGCGTATCGCCGAAGGGAACCTACGTCCGGGTGATCGCCCCGCCCGTCGAAGGCCGGGTGATGCGCGGCGAGCAGGGGCTCGACGTCGGAGACCGGACCCGCGTGAAGCTGCGCTCGACCGACCCGGCGCGCGGGTTCATCGATTTCGGGGCTGAACCCGGGACCAGCGCCAGCCTTGGCGCGCGGTAGCGCCGCCCTCGGTTCGCGGCACTCGCCGCGCAGCGGCGTGTCAGCGAATCGCCGAGTGGCATGGATCGCACGTACGCGCTAGTGTCAGATGAGTACGAACGCGTTGCGACGCGCCCCTGACAAAGGAGCACTACCATGAGAACCATCTCCGTTACCGTCAACGGAGTCGCCCACCAACTCGCCGTCGACGCTGATCGGCGCCTGCTCTGGGTTCTTCGCGACGACCTCGGCCTCACCGGATCGAAGTTCGGCTGCGGGGTATCAGCCTGCGGCGCCTGCACCGTGATCGTGGACGGCAACGCCGTGCATTCGTGCACGGCGACCATGCAGTCCGTCGAGGGAAAGCACGTCACGACGATCGAAGGGCTCGCGAAGGGTGACAAGCTGTCGCCGGTGCAGCAGGGATTCGTCGACCACCTCGGTTTCCAGTGCGGCTACTGCACGCCGGGCATGATCATGGGAGGGACCGCGTTGCTTGCGAGCAACCCCAAGCCCACGCGCGAGGAGATCGTGAAGGGGATGGACGGGCATCTCTGCCGGTGCGGAGCGCACGCGGGAATAGTCGATGCGATCGAAGCCGCGTCGCACGCGGCGGCGTCGGGAGGTGGCAAGTGAGCAAGCTCAACGAAGAAATGATCGTCCCCGAGGGCTGGGGATTCGTCGACACGGTCGACCGCCGGGACTTCCTGAAGCTCACCAGCTCGGGATTGCTCGTGATCTTCGCTCTCACGCCGCCAAAAGGCATGCTCCGCCCGGTCTGGAATCCCGCGGGGATCCAGCGACCGAGTCCTGATTTCAACGCCTTCGTTCACATCGGGACGGACGGGCGCGTGACGGTGCTCCTCGGGAAGGTCGAGCTGGGCCAGGGCGTCATGACGTCGCTCCCGCAGCTCGCGGCCGAGGAGCTGCACGTCTCGCTGGCGTCCGTGGACGTCGTGCTCGGCGATACCGACTTGTGTCCCTTCGACATGGGAACGTTCGGCTCGATGAGTGTGCGGAACCTCGGGCCGGTGCTGCGCGCCGCGGCGGCCGAGGCGCGCACGGTGCTCGTGCAGATGGCGGCGGAGAAGCTCGGCGTCCTCGTGGCCGATCTCGACGTGAAGGACGGCGTGATCACGTCGCGAACCGATCGCGGCAAACACGTGAGTTACGGCGAGCTGACCGCCGGCAAGCGGATCGAGCGCCGCATCGACGGCAAGGCCGCGCTCGAGGCCGTCGCGAACTTCAAGATCGTCGGCACGTCGGCTCCGCGTCGCGACGCGATCGACAAGGTCACGGGCCGTGCGAAGTATGCCGGCGACATCGTGCCCGCCGGCGCGCTGCACGCGCGCATCGTCCGCGCCCCCGCGCACGGCGTGCAGGTCACGGCTGTGGACACGAAGGCCGCCGAGGCGATGCCTGGCGTGCGTGTCATCCGTGACGGCGACCTGATCGCCGTGCTGCACGAGCATCGCGATGAAGCGGACAAGGCGCTCAAGCTCGTGAAGGCGGCGTTCGGCCCGGCGCCGTCGACGCTCGACAACGACACGATCTTCGCCCATCTCGAAAAGAGCGCGCCCGAGGGGCGAGCCGTCGCGCAGGGGGGCGACGTCGCGGAGGGCGAGAAATCCGCGGTGCAGATGGTCGCACAGAAGTACCTCAAGGGATACGTCGCGCACGCGCCGATGGAGACGCACTCGGCCGTCGCATCGGTGGCCGCGGATGGGAAAGTCACCGTGTGGGCAAGCACGCAGACGCCATTCCCGCTGCAGACGCAGGTCGCACGCGCGCTGAAACTCCCGACCGAGAAGGTGCGGATCATCACGCCGTACGTCGGCGGTGGCTTCGGCGGCAAGAGCGCGTCGCAGCAGGCGCTCGAGGCGGCGCGCCTCGCTGTGGCGGCGGGGAAGCCGGTGCGTGTCGTCTGGGACCGCACCGAGGAGTTCTTTTTCGACACATTCGACCCGGCGGCGGTCATCAACATTCGCGCCGGGATCGATGCCGCCAAGAAGATCGTCTCGTGGAACTACGAGGTGATCGGCGCCGGCGAGCGCGGCTCCCAGCAGTTCTATGATGTCGCGAATCACCGGACCGTCGTCCGTGGCGGCTGGAACGGGAACCCGAACGGCATGCATCCATTCGGGATCGGGCCGTGGCGCGCGCCGGGCGCGAATGCCAACGCGTTCGCCCGCGAGGTACACATCGACATGCTCGCACAGAAGGCGGGAATGGATCCGGTCGCATTCCGCCGGCTGAACCTGACGAAGAACGCGCGCATGCTGCGGGTGCTGCAGGCGGCGGCCGACAAATTCGGCTGGCAGCCGAAGGCCACGCCGAGCAAGCGCGGATTCGGCGTCGCGCTGGGCGACGATGCGGGCACGTACGTCGCAAGCATCGCGCAGGTGAAGGTGGATCCGGCCACCGGCGCGGTGCAGGTGCTGCGCGTGGTCTGCGCGCAGGATATGGGCGTTGTCGTGAATCCCGCCGGCGCATTGCAACAACTCGAGGGATGCATCACGATGGGACTCGGCTACACGCTGGCGGAAGAAGTGCGGTTCAAGGACGGTGTGGTGCTCGATAAGAACTTCCCGACGTACCACCTGCCGCGCTTCTCATGGGTGCCGAAGATCGAGGGCGTGCTGCTCAACTCACCCGATCTTCCGGCCCAGGGCGGTGGAGAGCCGGCGATCGTGACGATGGGCGCCGCGGTCGCGAACGCGGTGTACGACGCGATCGGCGCGCGGGTGACGCAGCTGCCGCTGACCCCGGCGCGAGTGAAGGCCGCGATGACCTAGAGTCTCAGGTCCCAGTTCTGGCCGACGAGATTCTTTCCGAAGCTGCGGTGTTTCTCCTCCTTCATGAGGCGGAATCCCGCAGCTTCGTATATGCGCCGAGCTGAGATGAGGACGCTGTTGGTCCACAGCGAGAGCGTGCGGTACTTCTTCTGTCGTGCGAAGCGGATGCATTCGTCCACGAGCCGCCGGCCGATGCCGAGGCCTCGCGCACCGGGTTCCACGTAGAGGAGCCGGAGCTGTGCGATGGCGCCGCTCTTCTTCACGACGAAGACCGAACCCACGATCTCGCCGCCGCGCTCGGCGACCCAGCACCGCTCGCGTGCCGGATCGAAGTTCGTGATGAACCCCGACATGATGCCCGCGATGAGGGCCTCGTACTCCTCGTTCCATCCGTACTCGCGATGGTATAGCACGGCCTGGCGGTGCGTGATCCAGCCGATGTCGCCGGGGCGAAGGGAACGCAGGGAATACGTCGCGCGCGGCTGAGGCGCCGCCGGCGTCGCCGACGCCGCCGGTGTGAGCAGGCGTTCGACCGTGCGCATGGCGTCCACGAGGCGCCGCCGCCCCGAGTCCGGAATCGCCGCGAGCATCACGCCGACCTCCGTGTTCGAGCGGCTGTCGAGCGGTGCGAACGCCCTGCGGCCAGCCGTGGTGAGCGCGAGACGGCGCTCGCGCCCGTCGCTGGCGGAACGCTGGCGCGCAAGGAGGCCGCGGCGCGCGAAACCCGCGAGTATCCGGCTGAGATACCCGGCGTCGATGCCGAGGGAACCACCGAGGTCCCGCGCGGTGAGGCCATCGTGATGGGCGAGCTCGTAGAGCACGCGCGCCTCGGTGAGGGAGAAGGGCGAGTGCAGGAGGCGCTGGTCGAGGACGCCGATCCTTCTCGTGTAGAAGCGCGTGAAGTTCCGGACCGCAGCAACGCGAGAAGTCGTAGCCATAATGCAACCTGACAAGATTAGTTGACGCTGTCAAGTAATAGGTGAAGCGCCGGCTGTTCTCTATGATGATCCGTGGTTCCGCTGCTTGGTCCTTCTGTTTGAGCGGTCAAGACGTACATTCATCGCGTCTCGAACCCCGATCGATGCGCACCAAACTCAACCGCCAGCAGATCACCGGATTCTGGGCCGCGTGGACGGGGTGGACGCTCGACGGGATGGACTCCGTGATCTACGCGCTCGTGCTCGCGCCGGCGCTCACCGAGTTGCTGCCGCGTTCCGGCATGGAGGTCACGCCGGCGCGCCTCGGGTACGTGGGTTCGGTGATGTTCGCGCTGTTCCTCGTCGGCTGGGGTTGTGCCTTCGCGTGGGGGCCGATCGCAGATCGCTTCGGCCGCACAAGAGCGCTCGCCGCGACCATCCTGGTCTACGCGCTGTTCACCGGCGCCTCGGCGTTCGCGCAGAACGTCTGGGAGCTGGGCGCGTTTCGCCTGCTGGCCGGAATCGGCGTGGGCGGCGAGTGGGCGATGGCGGGGACGTACGTCGCCGAGGCCTGGCCCGAAGATCGGCGAAAGATGGGCGCCGGGTTCCTGCAGACCGGCTACTACTTTGGATTTTTCGTCGCCGCCGCGCTCAACTATACGGTCGGTGCGCACTACGGTTGGCGCGCGATGTTCCTGTGCGGGCTCGTGCCGGTGGTCGTCTCCGTCCTGACGCTTTTCAGGGTGCAGGAGCCGCCGCGCTGGAGGGCGCACCAGGCGGAGGCGAAGCGGTCACACCCGCTCGTGGAAATATTCTCGCCACGATATCGCAAGCGCACGATCGTCAACGCGGCGCTGCTCTCCGTCGCGATCATCGGCCTCTGGGCGGGCGCCGTTTACGAGCCTGCCGCGATCACGACGCTCGCGAAAAAGGCCGGCATGGACGCGGCGGGCGCGGCGCGGATGGTCTCGCTGGGCACCGGCGTGCTCTCGCTCGGCACGATTCTCGGATGCCTCTGCCTTCCGGTGATTGCCGAACGTATTGGCCGCAAACCCACGCTCGCCATCTACTTCGCGGGAATGATGTTGACGATTCCGCTGGCGTTCGGCTGGGTGTTTTATCTCCAACGCGGCCTCGTTCCGTTCATCGCTGTGCTCTTCGCGATGGGGTTCGCGGGCGGAAACTTCGCGGTATTCAGCCTCTGGCTCCCGGAACAATACGACACCCGCGTGCGCGCCACCGCATTCGCGTTCTCGACGTCGATCGGCCGTTTTCTCGGAGCCGGCGTGAACTTTGCACTCGGGGCCTTCGTCCTGCGCATGGGTACCCTCGGCACGCCGATCGCGTGGACCGGCGCGGCGTTCGCGGTAGGCATCCTGATCATTCCGTTCGCGCTCGAGACTAAGGGGCAGCGCCTCCCGGGCTGAACGGCGGGAGCAGGTGCTTCTGCACCTTGCCCAGCGCGGTGCGGGGCAGGGAGTCCACGCGAACGATGCCGCGCGGAACTTTGAAGCTCGCGAGCTGTGTGCGCAGGTGCGCGAGCATCGCGGCCTCGTCGAACGACGTGTCGGCGACGAGATACGCGACCGGCACTTCACCACGCACCCTGTCCGCGACACCGACGACCGTCGCCTCGCGGACCTCCGGCTGCTCGAGCAGGACCTCCTCGATCTCGCGCGGATAGATGTTGAATCCGCCCGAGATGATCAGGTCGCTACGCCGCCCTTCGAGCGTGATGTAGCCGTCCGCGGAGCGCTTGCCGATGTCGCCCGTGCGAAACCAGCCGTCCATGGAGCCGGCCGGCGTGGTGGCATGGAAGGCGGCGGCGGTCGCGTCCGGCCGGCGCCAGTATCCGGCGCAGACGTTCGGGCCGCGCACCCAGAGCTCGCCGGCCGCATTGTCGGGCACGTCGCGCCCGTCCTCGCCGAGGATGCGGATCGCTACGTGCGGCATCGCCGGCCCGACCGTGCCCGGACGGCGCTCGCCGTCGTACGGATTGCTCGCGTTCATGAGCGTCTCGGTCATGCCGTAGCGCTCGAGGATCATGTGTCCATACTTCGCGCGGAACGCCTCGTGCACCTGCGCCGGCAGAGGGGCGGAGCCGGAGACGAAGAGACGTGCGTTCGCACCGATGGAACGGGCGCGATCGGCGGCGACGTCGAGCAGCCGCACGTACATCGTCGGCACTCCGAAGAAGAGTGTCGGTCGATACGACTCGAAGAGTTCTGCGGCGGAAGCCGCCTCGAACTTCGCGACCAGCCGCATGTGGCATCCTACGGCAAGCCAGCTCTGTACGCCGTTGCCGAGCCCGTGCACGTGAAAGAGCGGCAGCGCGGCGAGGTACCGGTCGTCCGCCGTGATCCTCCAGCCGCCGGCGACGGCGAGCGCATTGGACGCAAAGTTGCCGTGCGTCAGGATCGCGCCCTTGGACGCGCCCGTCGTACCGGAGGTGTAGACGAGCGCGGCCGGTGTGTCGGCGTCGAGCAACGCATGCGGGCGCTCGGCCGGCATCGCGGCGGCGTCCGCGCAGAGCGTCTCCACATCCCAGCATGCCGGCTCCGACGGGAACGCCGGCATCTGCCCCGTGGTCGTGACAACTGCGACCGGCTCTGCATCGCTCACGATGTGCCGGATCTCGCGCTCCTTGTACAGCACGTTGATCGGCACGACGATCACGCCGAGCTTCACGCAGGCGATCCAGAGATCGATGACCTCGACGCGGTTCGCGAGGCAGAACGCGAGACGGTCGCCGCGCTGAAGGCCGCGCACGCTCAACAACTTTGCGAGTCGGTTGCTGCGCTCGTCGAGCGCGCCGAATGTCAGCGATGCCGTTCCGCCGCCGGCGCGATCGTACTCAATCGCCGCGCGATCGCGGCGGCCGGTCAGCGAGCGGTCGTAGAGTTCGACGAGCGTCATTTGAGGCGAGTCGTTCGCGCGTCCTTGCCCGGATTTGTCACCCATGTGCGCCGGAAGGTAACATCCGCGTTCCGGTGGCTGCCATCCGCTCTCAGCCGTACGTCGTCTGCCGTCTGCTCTCGCTTAACGAAAGAGCGCTGCCTGTGAGGGCAGCGCTCCCTGCGTTCTGCGTGTCGCGGTCGGTCGTCGAACTCAGCGGCGTCCCCGGCCGCCTCCCCTGACGCCCCCACCTCCACGCCCGCCGCCGCCTCCACGCAATCCGCCGCCTCCGCGGTAGCCGCCACCGTAGTACCTGCCACCGTAGAACCCGCCGCCATAGAACGAGAAGGACGGATAGTAGAACGGTGAGTAGCCGTAGTACGAGTACGGGTAGTAATCGTACGGGTAGCCGTAGTAGTCGTACGGCTGCTGAGCGTAGACGACGACGGGTGGCGCCGTGTATCCGGAGTCAACCGGCTGAGCGGCCGTTGCTCCGCCCTGGTCGAGCGGCCGCACGGTCGTGCCGCCGTAGCCCTGCGAAGTGCCGCATGCGCGGTTCCCCTTCGGTTCCGACGCGACGACCTTGCCGCCGACCCACAGTTCCATGTTTCCGCTCTGCGCCGAGGCAATCTCCACCGATTGCCTCCCATTCAGGTGGAGCTGCGACCGGTCCTCGCTGCCGGCCACCGCGTACTCGATGACCACCGGGTTGGTGCCGTCGTTGCGCACGAGGAATCGATCGCCGCACTCGTAGCCGAATGCAAGTTGCACCGCCTGCGTGGATCCCTGTGCGCGAAGCGGAGCCTGGACCGCCGCGACCACGGCGAGTGCACCGAGTGTGATGAGACGAGATGTGTTCATGGTGATCCCCCCTTGATTATGGCAATGCGACCGCGAATCCCGCCCTGCCCGGCGCCGTCACGAACCGGACCCCGTGCGCCTGGTTCCAATGTTGCACGTCGGTGCCTGCGGTCGCCACTCCGTACAGCCATGCCGTGATTCCCACGCCGAGTCCGATCACCGCCGGCGTATAGTCGGACCGGTTCCGGCAGGGGCCGCCGCCGTATACGCCTGACGGACCGTTGTAGACGCCGCACCCGTAGCCGTTGTACCTCCCGTTGTCCCGATTCACGCTCGCGAAACCGACGATCGGTGCGCCGATTCCGAGCAACGTGAGGGCGAGGCCCTTCGCCTCCGCGCCGGCATAGTACTGGCCGCCGCCTGGAAAGATGAAGGAAAGCATCGAGCCCAAGCGCGGGTCCTTTGCGATGACTGCAGCGGACCGCAGCGCGTAGCGCGGGGCGGCGTAGGGAGGCGCCAAGCGCTGCGGCGGTGGCGGTGCGAGATGGCGCACGACCACGCTGGTGTCCTGCTGCGCCGGAATGTGCCGCACGACCACAACCGTCGTGTCCTGCGCCTTCGCGGCGGCCGCCGAAAGTGCCAAGACTGCCACAACTGTGAAGCGGCGCATGTCGATCACTTCGTAGAGAGAGACGCGTTGGTGAATGATTCGCTGCTTCGCGACCCACACTATATACAATTCACGGCTCCGGAGGTTCCCTCCGGTCGAGGCGGTGCCCCTCCGCCGCCTCGACCGACCTTCTGGTGAAGTACCTCACATCGGCTTCTTGTCCTTGCGATCCGGCGCCCGCGGTGGTGCCTTCGGCTGTGCTCGTATCGGCTGAGGATCACGCTGCGGTCCCGCCGGCCGGCCGGCGCGCAGATTCTGGATCTGTTGCGGCTCGAGCGGCCGGCCCGGATGTTCGGCGATCGCCTTCTGCCGCGTCTCGAACGGCAACGTGGCCGGAGGAATCGGGCTGCGGCTCACGAGCGGTCGCGGCACTTGGGTGACGGATGTCTGCGTCGGCGGCTGCACTCTCCTCGGCCCGGGCTCCGGTACCGCCACCATTCTCGCTACCGCTGCGCGAGGCCGCGGAACGATCTCGCCGCCGATCGCCGCTTGGCGGCCGGGCACGGCGCCCGGGTGCGATGCGATGCGCGCAGTCGCGATGCGGTCGGGCGCGACCCTGATCACGTCATGCGCGATCGGCCGGCCGGCCGCGAAGGCGGTCGTCGGCACCACGGTCATCGCGGTGGAGCGGTTCGCATAGCGGAAGTGCTCGACGTCCCGCACGTGCACGAAGACGTTGATGTCCCTCACTCCGCGCACGTTCGCGCGGTTCACTTCCCGCAAATAACCATCGTCGTGGTGATACCACGGGAGAAACGGTTCTCGCGGACCGAGCGGGAACCATGCCGTCACCCCGATTCCCACACCAAAACCGCCGCCATCCGCGAATGCGACGAGCGCTGGGGCATAGTACGGACGGCCCATCAGGGGACCAGGCACCCATCCCCACCGGTTGCGCGCGAACGCCCAGCGACCGTAATGGAACGGCGCGAAGCCCCACGGCTCGTCGGCGACCCACACCCAGCCCCACGGTTCCACCCACCCCCAGTGGCCAAAGCGATAGGGAGCCCACCCTGACACGACCGTTGGATACCAGATCGGTCCGTAGGCGGCGTCATCCTCCCAGCGCCCATTTGCGTCGAGATCCTGGACGCCCGGGATATCGGGATTCACGTACGCCGCGGATTGCGATCCCGGATTCGCGAGCACCCCGTCCCGGTACGAACTCCATGAATCGAATCCGTCCGGACCCGGGTGCGGGGCGCTCGACATCTGCACGCTACCGCCGACGCCGACGCCGAGAAGTACGGTGCGGCCGTCCTCGACGATCTGCGAGAGACCTGGTCCGCTCAGTTCCACCCGGCCTCGTTCCACGCTCACGATCGTCTGTGTGCCCGCGCCGTTCGTCGCGATCCGATAGTTGCCCGGCGAGCGCACGCTCACGGCTCCGTTCGGCGTGTCCACCTCGATCGTGTCGCCCGCGTTCATGCGATACACGCTGAGCCGGAGCGTGCCGGCCGGCACGCCGAGTTGCAGCAAGCCATCGGTGAGGTTCGTGACGGTGACGTCGGTGGAGGATCCAAAGCGCACCGCGAGCGGACCGATCTCGAGTTCCGCACGTCCGCCGTCGTCCGCCACCAGGCGGTCGCCGGTCGTGATGCTCGAGTTGAGCGTCGCCACGGCCCAGTCCCTGGAACCGGAGGTCTGGAGCGATACGCTTCCCTGTAACGAACTCAGGCGAGCCACACGCGAAGGCGGGTCGTCAGTGCCGGCCGGTGCCTGCGCGTCGAGCGGACGCACCACGACCATCGGACCGGCCGGTGCATTGGCGCCCGAGGTCGCGCCACAGGCCTTGTTTCCCTTCGGCTCGGTCGCGACGACTGTGCCATTCACCCACAGCTCGACCGCGTCGTTCGACGCCGACGCTATCTCGCGCGATTCCTTTGCATTCAGGCGCAGGACGGATCGATCCTGGCTCCCGACGGTCTTCCACTCGAGCGTCACCGCCTGGTTGCCTTCATTCTTGATGAGAAAACGATCGCCGCACTCATACCCGAAGGCGAGTTGCACGGCTGGCGCCTGTTGGGCGCCGAGCGCCGCCGAGGCCATGGCCATCAAGGCGAGCGCAGTCAGACGTGAGAGCGTGTGTGTGTGCATGACTTAACCTACACCTCGCAGTGGAAATGGAGCCGCGGCTTCCGTCGGGGAGCGCCTGACACCATTCTTCAGCCGACACGTTCGATCATTGGACTCTGCAAACCCGAGGTCGTTATGAAGCGCGCACTCGTCCGGTCCCTGTTTGCCGTGGTCGTCGCCGCGGGCTTCGCGTTTCCGCTCGCCGCGCAGGAGAAAGTGGACCTCGCGGCAATCGAGAAGATCAAGAGCGAGGAGATGAACCACTCCCAGGTCATGGAGATCATGAGCTGGTTGTCCGACGTGTACGGACCGCGACTGACCTGGTCTCCAAACACGATTCGTGCGCGCGATTGGGCGATGAGCGAGATGAAGTCGTGGGGACTCTCGAACGTGCACGATGAAGCGTGGGACACGCCGTCCGGCCTCGGCTGGGAGAACCAGCGTTTCTCGCTGATGGCGCTGACGCCGACACCGTTCATCGTGCAGGCCGCGCCGCAGGCCTGGTCGGCGGGAACGAAGGGCACCGTCATCGGTCCCGCGGTAAGAATCACGGCGGGCTGCTCCGACGAACTCAGACAGCTCTACGCCGGCAAGCTCAAGAACGCGTTCATCATGACGACGCCCGGGCTGAACCGTCCGGTGAATCAGTTCACGCCGACCGCGACACGCCTCACGGACTCGACCCTCGCCGTGATGGCCGCCGCGCAACCGGCCGTCCCGGGCGGTCGTGGTGGCGCCGGCGGCCGCGGCGCCGCCGCGGGTCCCGAACTCTCGGCGATCTGCAAGGCCCAGATGACGCGCGACTCCATCGCGGCGGTGGCCGGCGGCCGCGGCGGACGCGGCGGCGGGCGCGGCGGAGTGAGCGTCGCCGACACGAGCACGCTCCGCTGGCTTCAGGCTCAGGGTGTCGCCGCGATCCTCCTGGGTGACGCGTCGCACGTGGGCGGTGACGTCGGCACGAACAACGGCGCGTCGCGCGTCAGCGGCGTGGCGGCCATCCCGACCGTGCACGTCTCGCAGGAATCGTACGGACGCATCGCGCGGATGGTCGACAAGAAGGTCGCCGTCCAGCTCGAGCTGAACATGCAGAACAGGTTCGTTCCGGAGAACAAGGCATCGTTCAACATCATCGGCGAGATTCCGGGCACAGACCCGGCGCTGAAAGACGAAGTCGTGATGATCGGCGCGCATTTCGACTCATGGCACTCGGGCACCGGCGCGACCGACAACGGCGCGGGATCGGGCGTCATGTTGGAGGCCATGCGGCTACTCAAGACGCTCGACCTGAAGCCGCGGCGCACCATTCGCATCGGCCTCTGGACGGGCGAGGAACAGGGCTTGCTGGGTTCCGCCGCGTACGTGAAGCAGCATTTCGGCTATCGCGACAGCACCGCATTCCACCCCACCGCCGAGCAGTCGAAGTTCGCCGCCTACTTCAACGTCGACAACGGCAGCGGCAAGATCCGCGGCGTGTACCTGCAGGGGATCGAGGCCGAGCGTCCCATCTTCGACGCCTGGATGGGGCCGTTCAAGGACATGGGGATGAAGACGCTGACGATCAGCAACACGGGTGGGACGGACCATCTGTCCTACATCGGCGTGGGGCTCCCGGGCTTCCAATTCATCCAGGATCCGCTCGATTACGGCAACGTCACGCACCACACCAATCAGGATGTGTACGAGCGGCTCCAGCCGGACGATATGATGTTCAACTCGGCGGTCGTCGCGAGTTTCGCGTGGCAGGCCGCACAGCGCGACGAGAAACTGCCACGCCCGCCGCAGCCGGGACCGCTCGCACCGGCGGGGGGCCGTGGGGTGGTGCCCTAGCGGCCGGTCAGCTCTCCAGCAGCCCGAGCTTCATCGCGAACCGCACGTAATCCGCGCGGTGCGCAAGGCCGATCTTCTCGTTGACACGTTGCTTGTACGTGTCGACGGTCTTCGGGCTGATGTTGAGCTTCTCGCCGATCTCCGGCGCGCTGTAGCCGGACGCGACGAAGCGAAGGATCGCCTGCTCCCGCTCCGAGAGCTTGTCGAACTGGTCGCGCTCGCTCGCGTGTTCTTCGCGCCGTTTTAGTTCCTTCGCCAGCGTGCGCGCGGCGGCGGCCTGCAGGTACTGGTGGCCGCTCGCCACCGTGCGCACGGCGTCCACGAGGTCGCGGTCGGCCGCGTTCTTCACCAGGTAGCCGCTCGCGCCGGCCTCGAGCAGCGGCACGAGGAACTCGTCCTCGGCGTGCATGGTGAGGATCAGGATGCGCGCCTTGCTCGAGCGCGTCTTCAGCTCTTTCGTCGCGGCCGCGCCGTCCATCTCTCCCATGGACAGGTCCATCACGACGACGTCGGGATTCAGCCGCATCGCGGCATCGACCGCCTCACGGCCGTTCTGGGCTTCACCCACGACGGTGATGTCCTTTGCGGTTCCGAGCACAGCCTTCAGTCCCGCCCGGACGACTGCATGGTCGTCCGCCAGCAACACTCGAATCAGATCACCCGTCATGACTGCCTCCGTTAGCTCCGCGCGTCCCCTTCCGGGAGCGGAGGACCGATTTCTTCTGGTTCAAGTCTCGTGATTCCCTTACGCAGGGATAGTCGGGAAAGCGACGATTATTCAACGCGAACCGCCTACACCTGCGTAAGGATAAGTCTGACGAGTCATTCTAAACCCCGATAGATTGCAAAGCCAATGCTCCCGCTTTCAGACTCCCTCGTTGCGGCGATTCTGTCCGTTTCAGCGGACGCGATCATCTGTGTCGATCGCGACCAGCGCATCACGTTCTTCAACGAAGGTGCGGTGAGCATTTTCGGTTACGAGTCCGAGGAGATTCTCGGGCAGCCGCTCACGCAGTTGCTTCCGGAGCGCTTTCGCTCGTCGCATGGCGCGCTCGTGGAGTCGTTCGGCCGGGCGCAGGTCGCCGCATCGCGCCGGATGGGTGATCGGGCGCTCATTTCCGGCGTTCGCAAGAACGGCGAGGAGTTCATCGCCGAGGCAGCGATCGCGCACCTGCCGTCGGAAATCGGATCCGTCTTTTCGGTGGTGCTGCGCGATGTCACGGACCAGCGGCGCGCGCAGGAGATGAACGAGCGACTGCTCGTCGAGATGGAGCGGGCGGTGAAGCAGCGGGACGAGATGCTGGCGCTGGTCTCGCACGACCTGCGCAATCCGGCGAATGCCGTGAAGATGCTCGCAGGCGCCATCCTCCGGGCGACCGATTCGGACGGCCCCGGCCTGTCGCCCGATGTCGCGGAGCATGCCGCCGTGATGCTGCAGGCGGCGTCGCAAATGGACGCGCTGATCCAGGACCTCCTCGACTCGACACGTCTCGAGGCGGGGCGGCTGCGCGTGTCACCGCAGTGGAGTCGTCCGGAGGACCTCGTGTCGGCGGCCGTCGAGACGCTGACGCCGCTCGCGCTCGCGAAATCGATCACGCTCTCGACCAACGTCGCGCCCGGGTTGCCCGAGGTGTACGCGGACCCCGGCCGCATGAACCAGGTGCTCTCGAATCTGATCGGCAACTCGCTGAAGTTCACGCCTGAGGGCGGGAAGGTGACGATCGACGGGATCGTCGACGGCAAGTTCGTCCTCTTCGCCGTGCGCGACACCGGCGTCGGCATTCCGCCGGCCGACCTGCCGTTCGTGTTCAACCGGTTCTGGCAGGCCAAGCGCATGAACCGGTCCGGCGCCGGGCTCGGTCTCGCCATCGCGCGCGGCATCGTCCTCGGACACGGCGGCCGGATCTGGATCGAGAGTACGCCGGGCGTCGAGACCGCGGTGCGGTTCACGTTGCCGACGAAGGAGTCGGTGGGAATCCGGCTCTAGCGCTCCGCTCGCCCGTCGCGGCGCAGGTGGCTGGTCACGATTCGGACCGGTTCACGGTCGGCGCGGCGTTCTCGTCTTTCGTCCATGAAATGTCATGCGGCCGGAAGACCAGCGTCGGGCGGTTTCCGGTGCGCACGATTTCGTCCGCCACACCGCCGAGGAAGAGCCGAGTGAACCCGCGCCCGTGTGTGGCGAGCGCGATGGCGTCGGGATTCGTCCGGGTGATGTGTTCGCGGATCGCTGCCGCCGGATTCTCCGGCGGAGGAATGAGCCGCAGGTAGTCGATCTCCGCGCCGAAGGCATTGGCGAGCCAGACCGCGTGGGGAACGATGGTGCTGGAGGCCTCTGAGCCGTCGAGCAACACCAGCACACGGCGCAGGCGGACATCGCACTTGACCGCTTCGGGCGACATCGCGAGCACGGGGCACTTCGCGTGCCTGATGACGCTGTCCGCCACGCTCCCGAGCCAGCTCGACGCCGCACCGCCGGCTCCGCGCGTCGTGAGGACGACCAGTCGGGCATGCCGCTCCGACGCCGCGAGCACGATCTCCGCTTCCGGCATTCCGACCCGCAGCTCCCAGCTCACAGGCACGTCGTTCAGGCTGCTCACCGCACGGGCGCGGCGCGAGAGCCACTCCTCCGCTTCGGCGCGGATCTGCTCGTCGACAATGGGATCCGGGATTGAAACGGCCGCGTCGGTCGGCACGACGAACATGTTCAGCGGCGTGTGAACGCGCACGAGGCGCAGGGCTCCATCGACCCGCCGTGCTATCTCTGCGGCGTGAGCGACGGCTTCGTCGGCGAGCGTCGAACCATCGAGCGGCACGAGCAGTTCGGCGGACATGGCGGACTCCGGCGAAATTGTCATCGCTGAGGCACGGACATCGAAGCGGTGCGAATCGTCCTCCAGCAACGTCGTGAAAACAAGACGGCTCCGCTGTCAGCGATTCTAGGGCAGAAAGATAGGGCATTCCCCGACTTCCGAGGTTGCGCAGCCTTCGACCGCCCGGTGATCTTGCCAAGATGCTCGTCGGCCATGTCGGCATCGCCCTCGGCGCTCGCGCGCTCGATCGCCGGGAGGAGGATGCGCGCGCGCCTCTGCTCTGGTTGTTGGCCGCGTCGTTCGCGCCCGACCTTCTCGATGGCGTCTATGCGCTCGTCCGGTTCTGCAATCCGCAAAGCGTCTTCTCGCACTCGCTCCCCGTGGTGGCGATGCTGGCGGTGCTTTTCGGCGGCCTCGCAGCCCTTCACACCCGGAGCGTCGCGACGGCGTTGCTCGTGGCGGCTCTGGTCGTGCTTCACCTGCCGGCGGATTACATCACGGGTCACAAGGCGCTCTGGGTCGGTGGACCTGTCGTCGGGCTGAACGTCTACCGGTGGGACTGGCTGGATCTTCTGGTGGAACTTCCGGTGATCGTCGCGGGGTGGTGGCTGCTCCGCCGCACACGCTTCACGCCGCGATGGGCTGTGTCGGGGCTTGCGCTGGCCGCGTTGCTCGCCGTGCAGGCGTCGTTCGGCATCGCGTCCAAGCTGATCGCCCCCAGCGTCCATTGGACGTGCACACGCTGACGATCACGAATCGTCAGGGCTGTGGCTTGAGGGTCATCCTCGAGATGGTCCATACGACGACGGCGCCGCAGAAATCGTTTCCCAGCAGCTGCTGATACGCCGCCGGGATTTCCGCGGCATGCGCGTAGGTCTCGATGGCGTACAGCTCGTTGACGCTGAAGAACATGTCGAAGGTCTCGCCGGCCTGGAGCTTCATGGGCTGTCCGTTCATGATGAAATTCATCATGCAGTCGGCGCCCTGCGGCGTCTTGCCGAGGATCATCGCGCCGCCTCCACCTCCGCCGGCGCGGCCCGAGCGGCCTCCCCGGCCACCGGTTTGACCGTGCTTCACCGTGACACCGACGATACCCTGGAGAAACGACGAGGCCGTCGGCGCCGAACTGCGCCGCTGGGCGATCTCTTCGGGCGTGACCATGCGGCCCCAGCCGGCGCGCATGCGCTGATAGAAGCCGGTTTCGGCTAGCTGGGGGTGAGCGGCTTCCGCGCCGGCGTCGACCTCCACTGCCGCGAGAAGCTGGGGCGCGGGAAGCAGCCGCACGCCGATACTCACCGTGGAATCAGCGGGTAGCCGCAGCTGGAATTCGATGCCGGCGAATCCGATGCGCCGCACCCGGACCGTGATCGGCCCCGCGGGCAGGTCAGCGAACCGGAAATAGCCCGAATCGTTCGAGACGACGGCCTTTGGCGGGTCATCCGTCTCGACGATTGCGCCCCGCACGGCATGGCCCAGTGAATCCACCACCTGTCCCTGGAAGTGTGAGGGCTTGAGGGGCGGGGCGTTCTGCGCGAGGAGCGGAGCGGACAGCGTGGCGACGGCGATGATGAGGCGACGGAGCATCTACTAGGCTAGGACCTCCGGTGAGACGGAGCAAGGGGCCGCCCGCGGCCGTTACGGTACGAGAGGCCTCAGCTTCGCGACCTGCGGCTCGATCGACGCCCGGTCCCCCACGATGACGATCGCCATGTGCAGGGGATCCAGGAACGATTCGACCGCGGCCCGCACGTCTGCGGGTGTCACGGCCATGACGCGCCGTGCATGCTCGGCACTCCAGTCCTGCCCGAGCGAGTGTTCCTCCATGAACTCCACCAGCGCGACGAGCCCTTCGCGCGAGCTGTTTCGCGCCTGGAGTGCGGCGATCACGGCGGCTCGCGCGCGAGCCACCTCGGCCTCAGTCGGCTGCTCGCGCGTGAGAGCGGTGAGCTCGCCGATCAGCGCGCCGAGCGCCGCCCCGGTGTTGACGGTGCGCACGTCGAGAACGTCCGCCCAATAGGTCGCGTGGCGGCGCTGCCAGAGCGTCGAGGTCCCGTGAGGAGCGGTGCCCTCGATGGCCGCGAGGTCGATCGCCACGCGCGAGCTGTCGCCGCCCGCAACCAGCATGTCGGCGACTTCGAGTTTCGCGAAGTCGGGATGCTCCGGGTCGATGGTCGGGAGCCCGATCCAGGTGACGCTCCTGGTGGCGCCTGGGTCGTCGGATGTAACGAGTTGGTGGACCGTAGCCGTACGAACGGCATGAGGCGGCGGCGGGTCGCCGGCCTTCCAGTCACTGAAGATGCCGCGCACGACCTTCTCTGTCGCGACAACGTCGAATACGCCGCTGACGAACAGATGCGCCCGTGCCGCGGAGTAACTGTCGTCGAAGACGTTTCGCACGTGGCCCAACTGAAGCATCCGCAGCGTGGCGGAGTACGAATAGGGCTGGCCGTAAGGCCCATCCGGGAAGATCATCGCGCGCCACTGCTGCCGCGCACGGTCGGCGGGGTTCTGCATGGTGCTGTCGAGCATGCGAAGCGCGTTCCGCCGTACGCGCTCGAAACCGGCGGTGTCGAGCAGCGGGTGGCGCACGACGTCGCCGACGAGCGAAAGGAAGCGTGGGACGGCCGCGGTCGGCACGTCGCCGCTGACGGTCGTCGAAACCGGGCCGGCGCGCACGGCGAGCTTCGTACCGAGGGCCGTGGCTTCGCTGGTGATCTTCTGCGCCGAGCGCGCGACCGTGCCCTGCAGGAGCATGTCGGCCGTGAGCGCGGCGAGTCCCGGACCGAACGCTGGTTCGTCGATCTCGCCGGTCTCGAGGACGAGCGACACGAATGCCCTGCGTACCGTGCCGGTGCGGATGAAGGTCACGCGCATGCCGTTCTTCAGCGCGAACGTGCGTGGCGCGATTGGCGGTGCGGGCGCCGGCGCTCGGACGGCCGGCTTGCCCTGCGGGCGCGCGACCGCGGGGCCGATGGCAAGGAACGCCAGGGCCGTGCATGCGACGCGGAGCGTCGTTCGCCGCAGGTCCATGCCGGGCAGCCACGACCCGGGACACTCCGTGCCGCCGCCCGCTATCTTCTCCTCGTGATCACCGTGCATCAGGGCGACAATCTGCGCGTGCTCCCGGCCATTCCGTCCGGCTCGTTCGACCTGATCTATATCGACCCGCCGTTCAACACCGGTCGCACCCAGCGACGCACGCGGTTGCGTACCCGCCGTGACACCACCGGCGACCGCACCGGATTCGGCGGACAGCGCTACGCGACGACGGAGCTCGGATCCGGGCGCTTCGCCGACGCCTTCGACGACTACATAGGATTCCTCGAACCGCGGCTCCTCGAGACGAGGCGGCTGTTGCGCCCCGCGGGGAGCCTCTTCGTCCACCTCGATGCCCGCGAAGTGCACTATGTGAAGGTCCTCCTCGACCGCTTGTTCGGGCGCGCCTCGTTCATGAACGAGATCATCTGGGCGTACGACTACGGCGGGCGCAGCAGGACGAAATGGGCGCAGAAGCACGATACGATTCTCTGGTACGTGAGGGATCCGGCTCGTTACACCTTCCGGCCGCAGGAGTCGGACCGGTTGCCGTACATGGCGCCCGGGCTCGTCACGCCGGAGAAGCGCGCGCGGGGCAAGCTCCCCACCGACACGTGGTGGAATACCATCGTGAGCCCCACGGGAAAGGAGAAGACGGGATATCCGACGCAGAAGCCGCTCGCCATCCTCGAGCGCATCGTGAAGGTGCACTCGAGTCCCGGCGACAACCTGCTCGATTGCTTCGCCGGGAGCGGATCGTTCGGCGACGCGGCCGACCGGCAGGGCCGGGATGTGACCTTGGTCGATGCGAGCGCGGCGGCGATCCGCGTCATGAAGAAGCGATTCGCGGGGCGCGAAGCGGTGTTCGTGAAGGCCCGGGCGTAACGGCACGTCGTCGCGGTTCTGCTGCTACTGGTACTGGATGTATATGGGCCTCGGGTGCAGCCGCAGGATCTCCGCGATCGTCGTTCGCGGACGGTCATTGCGAGGCTTGTAGAACTGTTTCCAGCCGGCGAACTGCACAGGCTCCGCCTTGATCCACTTGCGGAACGTGTTCTTCTTGAGGTCGGGCGGCCCGAACCCGTCCATGTCCATCACGATCTGCACGCGGGGATCGAGAATGATCCTCTTCGTGTTCGTCACGCCGTGCTGCGTGAAGCGGTGCACGACGAGCACTTTTGGAGGAAGCGAGTACTTCGCGACGAGCTCGGCAAGGAATCCCGACGCATAATTCACGTCGGCCGCGTCGTATGTGCCGACTTTGCGGCCGGGCGGCGTGCCGTCCTTCATCGAGAATTCGGGGTCGATCCCGAGATGGAA